>Ga0209023_10007047_pt1 | contig 11661 bp, 15 predicted proteins | sample LakOneMetagenome_FD_187468 | JGI IMG/M metagenome (GOLD analysis project Ga0209023, IMG submission 187468) | Freshwater and sediment microbial communities from Lake Erie, Canada (SPAdes) (version 2) | ecosystem: Environmental > Aquatic > Freshwater > Lentic | place: Lake Erie, Canada...
TGTGTCAGATAGCGCCGCAAGATCCCCGTCGAACGGTCGCTCGCGGTAAACCCCGGCAAAACCAGCACCGGATGTCCGTCGCCACGTGGCGCGTTCGCCAACAACGGCGCCGCCAGTGGCAAGCTCGCAAGCTCCGCCAGCGCACGCGGCAATTCCGCCAGGCCGAGCAGCAGTCTTGGCGGCTCGATCGTATCCGTTGCTTGTGTTGCCATGCGCCGCTTCGCTCCACTCTATCGTGCCATAGTGCACCATGTCAGAGTGTCGGCCAGACTTCGCTGCACCGCAACAAAGTTTTGCTTCACCTCAAGCGACACTATCCATACCGAACAGCGTTGCCTGCGCACTGACTTGTTCAACATCATGACTTAAAACAACAATATCATGCAATTTGCCGTCACGCGACATGACCTGGTCCTTGAGCAAAGCTTCGCCGCTAAACCCAAGCCCCTCGAAAACCGCGATTGCGCCGCGCTGGTCGATCGTCATCTGCACCGTCAATTTGGTCAATCCGCGCCCGATCCCCTCGACCAGCGCCTCCTGCGCCAACGCCCGGCCCAGCCCGCGCTCGCGCATTTCGGTCGCCACCAGCAAACGGATCTCACCGACATGCGGTGACCACGACAGTGCATCGGCAACCACCGCGCAGCAACCGACAATACGGTCGTCGATCACCGCCACAATCGTGCTGATGCTCCCTTCGGCGGTCTCGGCCAGCCACGCCTTCACGACACGCGGATGCGTGATGTCGCGGTTGATGAACAGCAAGTCATGCGGCGGCAGCGCCTGCGCGAACGTCTGAATTGTCGCCGCATCGGCCGGATGCAGCCGCCGCAACTCTACGGCGGTGCCGCCGCAATCGATGATGCGCGGATAGTCATGGCTCATACCGAACGCTCCTGTAGCCACTGGTCAAGTCGCGGCCACAACCGCTTCTGCGCATTCGCGCCCGCTACCAGGCTGACATGTCCACCCTTCAAAATAACTTCCTCCTTGTCGGCCGAACCAACCATCTTGATCAACGGACTCGATGCTTCATATTGGACAATATGGTCATGCTCGGCGACGACATGAAGAAAAGGAACAGTAATTTTACCCAAATCTACAATTCGTCCTGATATTTCCAAAGTCTTTTCAATCAGCCCATTATCCCACATCAGTTTCTTTGTGGTATCGCGGAAATATTCTCCGGCAAGTGGTAAGGTGTCATTTCCCCATCGCTCGAGCCGACGAAACGCCGTCACCGCCTCGTCATTCCACATATTGTCCCAAAGCCGGATATTGCCAGCAATGCGAGAAACCGGCCTCAGCATATCAAACGATGCGACAATAACTTCGGGCGGAACATTGCCCAAAGTATCGACCAGCCGGTCAACATCGAACCAACGCTTGTCCGAAAACGACGAAAACAGCCCCATCCCATGCCAATTGACCGGCGTGGTAAACGTCACGAAGTTGACCACCGGCCCATCAGGATTGAGCGCCATATAGATCGAAGACAACACTCCGCCCATGCAATACGCCGCCAGTGTGACATCGGTCTCGCCGCTATCTTCCTGTACTTTGGCGATACAATCAGGAATGAAATCATCAACATAGGTCGCCAAATCAAGCGACTTCTCGGCCTGCGTCGGCGGCGCCCAATCGAGCATATAGACGTCATAACCGCGCTTGAGCAGATACTCGACGAAACTTTGTCCAGGCGCCAGATCGAGGATATAGCCGCGGCTCGACGTCGCCATCACCAACAGGATCGGGATGCGATAAATCTCGTCGGCGAGTGGCCGGTAATGATACAACAGCATCGTGCCGCGCGCATGGATCAAGTCGCGCGCGCTCGCGCCAACCGCTGGCGCTGAGGATCCAAAATACTCCAAACCCTTGATATTGCGCTGGATCGCCCGGTCGACCGTCGCCGTAACGCGTGCCGCAATCGTCGTGTCGTCTGGTGCGCTACTCATGCTTTCACCGCCTTGCGCGTCCGTGGTGGCCGCGGCCGGTGCGGACGCTCGGCAACCGTGCTGGTGCCGGTCGCCTTGGCGAGCAATCCCTCAATCCGGTCGAGTCGCGCATCGACATCGCGTATCTGTCCGGAAATTGTCAGCATTTCGGCACGACTCGGCAGGTTCATCCCCGTCAGCACCTTGCCGAACACCTCGCTGATGGCGTTCTTGGCTTCAAGTGAAACCGTGGTCATCTGGCTCATCGCACGCCCGAATTCGTTGGTCGCCATGATCTGCGTCATCGCGTCGTTCGACGCTTTTTCCCATTGCCCAAGCATGTCGCGCAGCATCGCCGCCGGGTCGGGTAATTTGACTTCGCTCACCCAAGCCTCCCCTGCCTCCTTGATGGAGTTCGATGCCAGACTGCACGTCCGTCTGGCACTTGTCCACCTAGTTCCGCTTGGTTTGGCCGCCGGCTGCATCTAGGCTGGTTGCCATGAACGCCCCCATCCTGTTCTTCGATTCGGGCGTCGGTGGCCTGTCGGTGCTCGCCCCTGTCGCAGCGGCGCTACCCATGGCGCCATTGGTCTATGTCGCCGACAACGCCGGCTTCCCCTATGGCACCAAATCTGAAGCCGAAATCAACGCGCGCGTTCCCGCATTGCTTGGTCGCCTTGTGGAACGCTACCGACCGCAGCTTGTAGTCATCGCCTGCAACACCGCCTCGACAATCGCACTCGCGACCGTTCGCGCCGCGCTCGAGTTGCCCATCGTCGGCACCGTCCCGGCCATCAAGCCGGCCGCCGAAGCCTCGCTCACCCGCACCATCGGCGTGCTCGGCACGCGGGCAACGGTGCGACAGCCTTATGTCGATCGCTTGTCGGCCGAATTCGCCGCCGATTGCCGCGTCCTGCGTCACGGCAGCGCAGCGCTCGTCGAACTCGCGGAGGCCAAGTTGCGCGGCGCAGCCCCAGACCGCGCGGCTATTTCTGCCGAGCTTGCCGGCTTGCTCGACCAGCCCAGAGGAAGCGACATCGATGTCGTTGTGCTGGCGTGCACACATTTCCCGCTGGTTGCCGAAGAACTCAGTGTTGCCGCACCGCGTCCATTAGCCTTCGTCGATGGCGCCGCTGGCATCGCGCGCCGCGTCAGCCACCTTTTGCGCGACGCCAGATGGCCCGCGACACGTCCGCCAGGTGTAGCAGTCTTCACGCGCGATGCTCCCGAGATCGCTGCGCTTTCACCCGCGCTGGCACGTTACGGCCTCGACCGGATTGATCTGCTATGAACGCCAAGACGCGCCTGCGCTACGCTGCGATGCTGCTCGGTGCGTTGCTGATCATCGGCGAAGCCTATCGCAGCTGGGGGGCTGGCCGCACCCCGACATCATGGCTTGATGATATGCTTATGGGGGCGCTGCTGATCTGCGCCGCGATCGCCGCCCAGCGCCCCGGCTGGCAGCGGCGCGCGTTGTTCACCGGCGCCTGGGGCGTCTGTGCGGGGATGCTCTACGGCAGCTTCTTCGGCAAAGTTTTCGATCCGGCGTCTTCGCAACCGGGCAATTTTTCACTCGGCACCTTGACGACGCTGGTCGGTGTAGCGTTTGCAGTTTCGGTACTGGGTTTCGTCGCCAGTTTGATGGTGGCAGACGATGAATGACACGGAGCTAAATGCATGGCGATGACCGACGACGAACTGCGTGACCGGATGAATGCGCGCATGTCGCCCTCGGCGCGGCTGCTTGGCATGGAGCTGCTCGAAGTCGATTCAAAAGCCGGCCGCGTGCTGATGCGTTTCCAGCCCAAGCCCGAATTCTGCAACCCGATGGGCAGCGTCCAGGGCGGCTTTGTCGCGGCGATGCTTGACGATGCGGCAGCCTATGCCGCGATCATCCACTCGGGCGAACGCATCGCGGTGCCGACTATCGAGCTCAAAGTCTCGTTCTTCGCGCCCGCGCGCGGCAGTGCGCCACTGCTTGTCGAAGGCCGCTGCCTTAAACTCGGCAAGCGCATTGCTTTCATGGAAGCCGATATGCGCGACGATGACGGCAAGCTCATCGCGCGGCTTTCCACCAGCGCCAGCCCGATGCGGATGGGTGAGGCCAATCTCGTGCCCCCCGCTGCCAATTCCGGAGATGCACAATGACCGACCCGATCGCCACCCCCGAAGCCGAAGTCCTGACACGCCGCGACGGCCGCGCGCTGTACATTACGCTCAATCGCCCAGCCGCCCTCAACGCGCTCAACAAATCGATGTGTGATCATATTCAAAAGGCACTCTATGACAGCATTGGCGATTCCAAAGTCTCGGTCGTCGTCATCGACGGCGCCGGTGACAGGGCATTTTGTGCCGGTGGCGATGTTGTTGGCCTTTACCACCTTGGCCGCGCCGGCAGCCCCGAATTCGAACGTTTCTTCTTCGACGAATACCGGATGAACCAGACCGTTGCGGTCTATCCCGATGACTATGTTGCGCTGCTCGACGGTGTCACCATGGGCGGCGGCGTCGGGTTGTCGATCCACGGTCGCTACCGAGTCGCCACCGAACGCACGCTGTTCGCCATGCCTGAAACCGGCATTGGCCTCATCCCCGACGTTGGCGGCACGCACGCGTTGTCGCGGCTACCGGGTTTCATCGGCACCTGGCTGGCGCTGACCGGCGCGCGCATCAAGGCCGCCGATTGCGTTTATGCCGGCATCGCAACGCATTACATCCCGTCGGAGCGCCTGCCGCTGCTGCGCGAGCTGCTGGCGAATGCCGAGGAATCGGTCGAACAGCTACTCGACACGCTCGACGCCCCCGCCGGCGCAGCGCCGCTCGAAATGCTGCGCGACGCAATCGACTATCACTTCGCGCATGACAGCGTCGAAGCGATCATGGAGTCGCTCGCGGGCGGTGACGACTGGGCGCTCGAACAACACGCCATCATCGCGCGCATGTCGCCAACCTCGTGCAAGCTCGCGCTCGCCGGACTGCGCATGGGCGCGCACGCCTCGATCGAGGAGGCGCTGCAAAACGAATACCGCATGGTCTGCGCGATCAAGCACAACCACGACTTTTTCGAAGGCGTGCGCGCGCAATTGGTCGACAAGGACAAGGCGCCCAAATGGCAGCCTGCGACGCTCGCGGAAGTCGATGACGCGGTGGTCGAAAGCTATCTGCGTCTGCCAGACGGCGGCGACCTCAACTTCGATTGAGGCATTTGACCGGCACGACAAGCAGCGGTTAGGCTGCGCCAAACCTTGGGGAGATCAAGATGACCGACAATCGCCGCTGGCTGCTCGCGACACGTCCGCAGGGCATGATCAAGGACAGCGATTTCACGCTCGATAGCGGGCCGGTGCCGCAACCCGGTGATGGCGAGTTCCTCGTCCGGGTCACGCATCTGTCGTTTGATCCGACACAGCGCGGCTGGCTCGGCGGCGATACCTATCTGCCCGCGGTCAAGATCGGCGATCCGGTGCGCGCCGGTGCGATTGGGCAGGTCATTCAATCGAACCACCCGAAGTTCAAGGCGGGCCAGCTCGTGCAAGGCACCTTTGGCTGGCAGGAATACGCCGTGTCGAACGGCATGACCGAAACCGGCCCCGTCAGCATCGTCCACGCCGGCGTCAGCCCCGAACAGGCACTCGGCGTGTTCGGCATTACCGGATTGACGGCGTATTTCGGCCTCACCGACCTCGGCCAGCCCAAGCCCGGTGATACCGTGCTGGTGTCGGGCGCGGCGGGTGCTACCGGATCGGTCGTCGTGCAGGTCGCCAAGGCGCTCGGCTGCAAGGTCATCGGCATCGCCGGCGGCGCCGCCAAATGCAAGTGGCTGACCGAAGTCGCGGGTGCCGACGCCAGCATCGACTACCGCGAAGGCAATGTCGCGCGCCGCATCAGGGAACTCGCGCCCAAGGGCGTCAATGTGGTGTTCGAGAATGTCGGCGGCGAGATCCTCGATGCCGCGCTTGCCAACCTTGCGATGCGTGCTCGCATTATCCTGTGCGGCGGTATTTCGTCGTATAATGACACCGGAGAGGCACGCTCGGCCGGGCTGCTCAACTATATGAACATCACCGTGATGCGCGCGCGGCTCGAGGGCTTTATCGTTCTCGATTACGCGCCGCGTTTTGCCGAGGGCGTGCAGGCGCTGTCGACGCTGATCGCCGAGGGCAAGCTCAATACCGTCGAGGATGTCCAGACCGGCTTCGAGAACTGCCCCGCCACCTTGCGCCGCTTGTTCGAGGGCAAGAATGTCGGCAAGCAGTTGCTCAAACTGACCGATCTGCCGCTTCCCCGCATCTGAACTGGAGACAGAAATGACCGACTTTGCCGGCAAGATTGCCGTAATCACCGGGGGCGGCACCGGCATGGGGCGCGAAATGGCGCGCCAGCTTGTCGCCGAAGGCTGTAGCGTCGCGATGTGCGACGTCTCGGCCGACAATATGGCCGAAACCAAACGCTTGTGTCTGGAGGCCGCGCCGCAGGGCACGCAGGTCGATTGCTATGTCGCCGATGTGTCGATCGAGGACCAGATGAACGCCTGGGCCGATGTCGTGCGCAAGGCGTTCGACACCGACCGCATCCATCTGCTGATCAACAACGCCGGCGTCGCGGGCGGCGGCAGCTTCGTCGCGGGCGAGCGCGCGGCGTGGGAGCGCACCTTCAACATCTGCTTCTACGGCGTGATTTACGGCGTCCGCGCCTTTCTGCCGCTGCTGATGAACGCCGACCGCGGGCATATCGTCAACACCTCGAGCGTCAACGGCTTCTATGCGTCGATCGGCCCCGAGACCTCGCACACCGCATATGCTGCCGCCAAATTCGCGGTCAAGGGCTTCACCGAGGCGCTGATTACCGACTTGCGCCTCAACGCGCCGCACATCACCGCGGCGGTGGTGATGCCCGGCCATATCGGCACCGAAATCGCCGGCAATTCGATGGCGATCAACCCCGGCACGCGCGACTTCCGGACGATGCTGTCGCGGCAGGGGCTCGATGCGTCGGGGATGGACGACGCGACGCTCGCGGTGATGGTCAACGCCGGCTTCCGCGATTCAGCGCTCACCAGTGCGGCAGCGGCGGCCACCATCATCCTCGATGCCGTCAAGGCGGGGAAATGGCGCATTCTCGTCGGCGAGGATGCGCACATCCTCGACGAAATGGTGCGCGCCGATCCCGAAGGCGCCTATACGCCCGAGTTTCACGCGCGCTGGGTAGCGAGCCGCCCGGCCCAAGCCGATTGACGCCCGCCCGTTACCGTATTATTGAAACAATACGGTAACGGGAGGTCGCTATGGGCGTTGAATCGATTGTCATTCCGCTTGCGCTGTTTGCCGCGATTGTCGCGCTGGTGTGGTTGTTGACTGCGATGGTGACGCAGATGTCGATGGCGCGGACGTTGCGCGATGCGGCGCGGACCAGCCCTGAAAACCTCGGTCTGATTGCCGAACGATTGGTGGCACCGCGCGGCGGTTCGGCTGCCGAGATTGCCGGCTTTGTCGGCGTCGGCACCGGCGCGGCGCTGGGCATTGCGGCGCTGATCGGCGATGCAGCAATGCGCACGCCGATCCTGCAAGGCGCATTGCTGCCGCTGTTCATCGGCGGCGCGATGCTGTTGCAGGGCTGGCTGATGCGCCGACGCGGTGCAAACACGCCGGCGCCGGCCGCCATTGCCGACGCGCGCAGCGACGCCTGAGGCGCAATTTGGCCGATTGACCGTGCGCCGTGGGACCGTTTTGAATATCGTGTGCCACGGTGCCTGCTCCGAAGTACACGAAGTACACCCCTAAACCGGTTGCGGCATTGGACGCTGGCGCCGAAGACGACTGCCGGCGAAGTACACGAAGTACACGCCAACGCGGCGGCACGCGGGCGGGAGCCTAGGGGCGGCGGCTTATTCGTCTTCACTGTCGCGCATGGCCTGCATTGTGGCGGCACGCCGGCGGTCCGCCGCTTTGGCGGCTTCGGGGGACCGTTCGACCCAATCATCGTCGGGGGGCATCGCGTCCGGGAGAAAGAGGTCGAGCATTTCGGGGCTCATCAACAGTTGCGGATTTTCGGGAATGACGGGTGCGAGCGCGACGATCGCGGCTTCGATCGGTGCAGGGGCAGGGGTTTGGGCGCCGGGGGCATAGCGTTCGGGGCGGTGCGCGCGCAGTAGAAACATCAGCAGCCGGTCGTTGAACTGGCGTTTGTAATAGACGAAGTTGCCGTCCTTATCGACGACGGGCACTTCGACGCCATTCATCGCGCGATCGAACGCCACATCGACAAGGCGGCTGGCGGCCTGCGCGATGGCGACGTCCCAGGCGGCGGCGAAGCTTTCGCCGCCGGGTTGCCGGCGCAATTTATAGGCGCCACCAACCGACATGTTGACCTCCTTGGCGGCATCGGTGACTGATCCGGTATCGGCGAGCGCCGCGATAAACTTCTTTTGCTGGTCGAACGACCAGCCGTCGCTGCGTTGGGTGCGCGGTACCGGGAACCAGTGGAAATCATTCACGTCAAAGCCGCGCTCGTCGAGGATCGCCTGTTGCGGGGTTCCGGCGGGGTCGCGGATCGTCGGCACCGGGTTGTTGGGGGAAAACAGCTGCACCGGCACAGCGGGGGGCGTGAAAGGAGCGAGCGGCTGCGGGGCAGCGGGAACCAGCGGCTGTGGCACAGGGGGAACCAGCGGCTGCGGCGCAGCGGCGGGCGAGGGCGGAATGAGGTTTTGGTTTGTCATGATTCGCGATATAACCGATTTGGTGTATTGTAGGAAAGTGATATTTTTGCGCAACGGGGCAAAGTTGACGCACCCCTGCCAAAGTGGGAGCATCGACCCGGCGGAATTGGGGGCAGCGAAATGACGGACAGGGCGCGTTTTGCAGTTTGGCACAAATGGGATCGCAATTTCTTTGCCGGCTTCGTGGTGGTCGGCTGGTTTCTGGTTGTCATGGGCTTTTACGGCTCGGTCCGCGAGCGCATCGCCGGCCACGCCGATTTTCCGGCGCCCCCGATCCTGTTGCTGCATATCGTCGTTTTCACCGGCTGGATGCTGCTACTGACCGCGCAAGTGCTGCTGATCCGCGCCGACCGCCGCGATATTCACCGGCGGCTGGGGATGATCGGTGTCGCGCTGGTGCCGCTGATGGTGGTGACGGGCATCGGCGCCGAGGTGGTGAGCCAGCGTTTCTATGCGGTCAAATATCCGGACAATCTCAATTTCTTCATCATGCCCTTGATCGAGATGCTGGTGTTCACGCTGTGCGCGGTCGCGGCGTTGATGTGGCGCAAGGATGCCGCGGCGCACAAGCGGCTGATCTTTCTGGCGACATCAATGGCGCTCGTTGCAGCCACCAACCGCTGGTGGGGCGAGGGGTTGTATGAACTTTACGGCGACGGCTTCTGGGGGATGATCACGCACAATTTCGCCGGGCCGAACGTGTTGATGGCGGTGGCGGTGGGGTATGATTGGCTGACGCGCGGGCGGGTGCACCGGGTTTATTGGGTGGCGGTGCCGCTGATTTTGGGCGGCGAGGTGGTGGCTTCGGTGATTTACCATGACCCGGCGTGGGCGGGGGTGGTCAAGTGGATGATCGGGATTTGAGGGGCGGCGGCGATGCGGACGGCAATTGACAAATATGTGTAATTAACATATATGGTCGTCAGTATCGACTTTGATCCGGACAAGGACGCTGCCAATCGTGCGAAGCATGGGCTGCCGCTGGTGTTCGGGCGGCGGGTGTTTGATGATCCGGTGATGGTGGTGTCGCCCACGATACGCGAGGGCGACGAGGAAGAGCGGTTCAAGGCCATCGGCATGGTGAGCGGCAAATTATACACAGTCATTCATGTCTGGCGCGGCGACACGGTGCGGTTGATTTCGGTACGCAGGAGCAACGCGGGTGAACAAAGAAACTACAATAGCGATTGAAGCCGACCCGAACGATCCCGAGGACCGGGCGGTGAGCGTTGCGGGGGTCGAGCGCGGGTTGATGGGGCGGCGCATCCGCCGACTGCGCAACCGGCTGGGGCTGAGCCAGGACGCGTTTGCGCAGGCCTATGGCATTCCGGTGGCGAATATCCGCCAATATGAGATCGGCCGGACGATGCCGCCGCCGGCGGTGCGGGCGTATTTGAAGGTGATTGATGCCGAGCCCGAGGTGGTGGCGCGGGTGGTGGCGGGGTAGGGCGTGCTATCCTAGTGAAAACACTACGAGTAGTGATTGCGGCCTCGGCACTCAGATTTCTCAAAATTTCGAGGAACTATGTCAAAAATTCCACCATCTCTTATTGGTATATGCTCGACTCAGTTGGCTGATCGGTACACGCACGCCCAGCTGGATGCGCTGTTTATGGCCGCCGGATTCGATGGCGACCCTCCAGAAGGAAATAAGAATCAAAAATGCCAATCATGGTTGCGGCTGGCCAATAGCAACCAATCTGATCCACTCGCGTTACTAGGCGCACTCATAGCCGAGTATATGGATGAAGAATTTGACGCGGCCCGCTTTCGATGGGGCCAATACAGCGAAGGTGATGACGATCCGCGAAAGAAAATTATTGCCGCCGCGAAAAAGGACGGCCTAACCTACGTCAGAGGCGGACGGTTTGTCGGTAGAGACTTGGCTACTCCATCGGCGTCATTGAGTGACGCGCTGGCCGAACGTGGAATTGATGCGGCAGAAGATGAATTCCGAAGAGCCTATGAAAACGTTGCGCGTGATCCAGCCGCAGCAATAACGGCGGCGTGTGCAATACTTGAAACCGTATGCAAAACCTATCTCGAATCAAAAGAAATTAATCTTCCATCGAAGCAAGCTCTTGGGCCGCTTTGGACGGAAACGGCGAGAGTCCTCGGTCTACATCCTGAGAAAATGGTAGATGACGATTTGAGAAAAATCTTGCAGGGCCTATTTAGCATGGTCGACGGGATTGCTGCACTACGCACGCATGTTGGGTCTGCACATGGTCGATCTGGCGCAAAACCATCCAAGACCTACAGAGTAACGCCCCGCCATGCCCGTCTCGCGGTTCACGCGGCTCACACTCTCGCACTCTTTGTGCTTGAGACTTGGCAAGCGCGCGAACTTCCTTAGCTAGATGCGAGCGGCAAATAAATCTCCCCACCCTTCTCCTTGAACTCGGCGCTCATTTTCGCCATGCCCGCTTCGGCCTCGAGCATTTCGGCGCTGTTCTTTTTGGCGGCGAACTCGCGGACTTCCTGCGTGATTTTCATGCTGCAGAATTTGGGGCCGCACATGCTGCAGAAATGCGCGGTCTTGGCACCTTCGGCGGGGAGCGTTTCGTCGTGGTATTTGAGCGCGGTTTCGGGATCGAGGCTGAGGTTGAACTGGTCGCGCCAGCGGAAATCGAAGCGCGCGCGGCTGAGCGCGTCGTCGCGCAGTTTCGACGCGGGATGGCCCTTGGCCAGATCGGCGGCGTGCGCGGCAAGTTTGTAGGTGATGACGCCGACCTTGACGTCGTCGCGGTCGGGGAGGCCGAGGTGCTCCTTGGGGGTCACGTAGCACAGCATCGCGCAGCCGAACCAGCCGATCATCGCGGCGCCGATGCCGCTGGTGATATGGTCGTAGCCGGGTGCGATGTCGGTGGTCAGCGGCCCGAGTGTGTAGAACGGCGCCTCGCCGCATTCAGCGAGCTGTTTTTCCATGTTGACCTTGATCTTATGCATCGGGACGTGGCCGGGGCCTTCGATCATCACCTGGCAATCGCGCGCCCAGGCTTTTTGGGT
>Ga0209023_10007048_pt1 | contig 11660 bp, 13 predicted proteins | sample LakOneMetagenome_FD_187468 | JGI IMG/M metagenome (GOLD analysis project Ga0209023, IMG submission 187468) | Freshwater and sediment microbial communities from Lake Erie, Canada (SPAdes) (version 2) | ecosystem: Environmental > Aquatic > Freshwater > Lentic | place: Lake Erie, Canada...
CACGCGCGGGAAGAAGCCGTCGGTGATGAAGGCGGTGACTTCCTCGCGCGTGAGTTCGGTGCGGATCGAGCCGCCGATGAGTTTCGAGCCGCGGCTCGGCACGACGATCGGCCAGGTGGTGGCGTTCGGGTCAGCCAGCAGGTGCTCTTTCGCGCCACGGCAGCCGTAGGTAAGGGCGCGCATCTGCCAGGCATCCAGTTGCGTGCCGTTGGCGGCCAGCTTGCGTGCCACCAGGTGCGCCAGCGCCAGGTCCATGTTGTCGCCGCCGAGCAGGATGTGGTCGCCCACGGCCACGCGGTGCGGTTCCAGCTTGCCGTCGCGTTCGAGGATGGCGATCAGCGAAAAGTCGCTGGTGCCGCCGCCCACGTCCACCACCAGCACGATGTCGCCGGCTTTCACCTGCTTGCGCCAGGCACCGTTGCTGCCCTGGATCCAGCTGTACAGGGCCGCTTGCGGTTCCTCGAGCAGGGTGGCGGATGCATAGCCGGCGTTGCGCGCCGCTTCCGCCGTCAGTTCGCGCGCGCCCGGGTCGAACGACGCAGGAATTGTGACGGTGACTTGCTGCTGGTCGAACGGCGCTTCCGGATGCGCGTGGTCCCAGGCGCGGCGCAGGTGCTGCAGGTAGCGGGTAGACGCTTCCAATGGCGAGACGCGCGTGACTTCTTCCGGCGCGTCCGATGGCAGGATGGCGGCGCGGCGGTCCACGCTCGGGTGCGACAGCCAGCTCTTGGCCGACGACACCAGGCGGATCGGCGTGGTGGCGCCACGGCTGCGCGCCATGTCGCCAGCAACGGCGGTCTCGCCTTCGGTCGACCATGGCAGGGCCAGTTCGCCGGGCGCCAGTTCGTCCGGGTGCGGCAGATAGAGGAAGGACGGCAGCAGCGGCAGCGCTTCGACGGTGCCCGGTGCGCTCAGCTGCGGCACCGGCAGCACGCCGTGCGCGGTCTTCTCGCCGTCGCTCGTTTCGAGGTCGACGTAGGAGAGGGCGCTGTGCGTCGTGCCCAGGTCGATACCGATGGCGTAACGGGCGCTCACAGTTCCACCTCGGCCGGTGCGATGACGCTGGCGTCGTGTTCCTTGGCCAGCTGCGGCAGGCGCACGTCGGTTGCGCGCCAGCCGCGGTGGCTCAGCGTGCCCTTGAACGGGGCCTTGCCGACCACGTTGCCGGTCAGGCGCACGCTGGCGGCGTCGAAACCTTCTTCCAACGTCACGCGCGCGCCTTCGGCTTCGCTGCGCACCGGGGCGATGGTGAAGTGTTCCTTCAGGACGCGGGCGCAGCCTTCGTGCACCACGCGCGCGGCGGCGCCAATGTCGGCGTCGGCGTAGCTGGCCAGGTTTTCGTTGGCGAAGTCGATCAGGCGCGCTTCGCGCTGCAGCAGGGTCAGGAGCTGCAGGGCCGATTCGGGCGTGTTCACGCGCAGCGGCGTTGGGGCCGGCGCCACGGGGGCTGGAGCCGGGACTGGAGCCGGGGCGGGAGGCGGAACGGGAGCGGCGGCCACAGGACCAACCTGGTCATCGCGCACGCGCGCGGCAAATTCGGCATCGCCGGCGGTCTTGAAAAAGGCGCCGAAGGCAAGCGACAGCCGGCTCCAGAAGCCTGGCAGTTGGGTCGGTGTATTCATTCTTGGTGTTCTGTAGGTGAGGGACGGGGACGCTGTCAGATAGCATCGGGGTCCGGAAAACGCGAATGATACCAGTTCGACCACGGGTGGCGCACGCGTGCAGCCCAGTCCTGCAAAGGCGGCGGCCCGTCCGCTTGCCAAATGCGTTGACTTTATCTTCTGTTTGTTCTTTAATTTCTGTCATAACAGAAAAGAGAGAAAATCATGGAGCTGAGTCCGACCGCACAGAAGTTCGTACTGCACTGGGGCGAGATGGGTACCCGCTGGGGCGTCAACCGCACCGTGGCGCAGATCCACGCGCTGCTCTACCTGGCCGAGCGCCCCTTGAGTGCCGACGACATCGTCGAGACCCTGGGCGTGGCACGTTCGAATGTCAGCAACAGCCTGAAGGAGCTGCAGAGCTGGAAGCTGGTGCGCATCACCCATGTGCTGGGCGACCGGCGCGACCATTTCGTGGCCTTGCAGGATGTGTGGGAAATCTTCCGTGTGATCCTGGAAGAGCGCAAGCGGCGCGAGATCGACCCGACCCTGAGCGTGCTGCGCGAGTGCGCCATCGAAGGCACGCAGGACGAACAGCTCGACGCCGACACGCTCGCGCGCATGCAGACCGTGCTCGACTTCCTCGAAATGCTGAGCACCACCTTCCAGGATTACCAGCACCTGTCGCCGCAGACCCTGCAGCGCTTCCTGACAATGGGCGGCAAGGTGGCGCGCTTTTTGGGACCGAACGACAAGGAGCCGGCATGAGCGCACTCACGTTGTACTACGACGGCCGCTGCCCGTTCTGCGTGCGCGCGATGCGGCGCCTGAAGAAGTGGAATACGAAAGGGCGCCTGGACTTCGTCGACATCACCCAGCACGGCTTCGACCCGTCATTCCTCGGCGTCGACATGGCGGCCCTGAACCGCGAACTGCACGGCCGTACGCGTGAAGGCGCGGTCCTGGTCGGCATCGACTGCATGCTGGCCGCCTACACCCTGGTGGGACGCGGCTGGCTGGTCTGGCCGCTGCGCATTCCTTTCCTGCGGCCGCTGCTGGCGCGCTGCTACCGCTGGTTCGCACGCCACCGCTACGCCATTTCGCGCCGCCTCGGCTATCGCCTGCCGCCACGCTGCGACGGCGCGACCTGCGAGATCGGCAACCCTTTCCTGAGGTGACACCATGACGCATACGACACTGCGCGGATGGCTGATCCGCTGGCTGTACCTGGTCTCGATCATGCACGTGCTGGTCGGCGCCCTGTTGCCCTGGATGGCGACGGCGCCGGTGTTCGATGCCTACCACGGCGGCATCGAAGCCGCCTTCTGGCCGGGTGGCGCACCGGGCCAGGCCAGGGAGCTGCAGACCTGGTGGATTGCGCTGTTCGGGCCGACGGTGCAGTTGATGGCCCTGTGGATGATCGCCCTGATCCACCTGGCCGACCGCCTGCGCCAGCCGCAGGTCTGGCTCTGGCTGATGATCGGCCTGCTGGCCTGGGCCCCCCAGGACATCGTCGTGTCGCTGCGCGCCGCCTGCTGGCCGCACGTCTGGGTCGATGTCGCGGCGCTGGCCGTGATGCTGCCGCCGCTGTTCTGGCTGTGGCGCCATGACCGGCTGGCGGTGGCGTCATGAACACCCATGTATTGGCCTTGCAGCTGATGGCGGCGCAGGGCTGCCTGGGCGCCTTCGACACCCTGTATCACCACGAACTCACCGAAGCGTTGCCGCAAAAGCCGGGCGCGCGGCTGGAACTCGGCATCCACGCGACCCGCGCCATCATCTACGCGCTGCTGTTCATCGGGCTCGCCTACTGGGAATGGCATGGCCTGTTTGCCGTGGCCTTGCTGGGCATCTTCACGGTGGAGATCGTGCTCACGCTCTGGGATTTCGTGGTCGAGGACCGCACCCGCCTGCTGCCGGCCACCGAGCGGGTCACGCACACGGTATTGGCGATCAACGGCGGCGCCTTCATCACGCTGCTGGCGATGCATTTTCCGGTCTGGTACGCGGAGCCGACGGGTATGGTGTGGAACCCGCAGGGCGGGCTCAGCGTCTTCCTCGCGCTGTGCGGCGTGGGCGTCGGCGTATCGGGTCTGCGCGATGCGCTGGCGGCCTTGCGGCTCGGTCGGGTGGATCATCAGGTTGCGGCCGAGACGTCCGTCTCCTTCGACGAGACGAAGCGCACCGTGCTGGTCACCGGCGCCACAGGTTTCATCGGCCGCCAATTGGTGCGCGCGCTGCTGAACGACGGCCACGAGGTAATTGCCCTGACCCGCCAGCCAAAGCAGGCCGCATGGACCTTCGACGGCAAGGTGCGCTGCATCGCCTCGATGGGGGAGCTGCCGGCGGTTTGCCGTGTCGATGTCGTCGTCAACCTGGCCGGCGCCCGCATCCTGGGGCCGCGCTGGAATGCCAGGCGCCGCGCGGCCTTGCGCCGCAGCCGCATCGGCCTGACCGGGCAGGTGGTCGACTGGATCGCGCGCGCCGAACACAAGCCCTTCCTGATGCTATCGGCATCCGCGATCGGCTACTACGGCATCCAGCCCATCGGCGACGCGACGGAACTCGACGAAAGCGCGCCGCCGCAAGCGATGTTCATGTCGGACCTGTGCCGCGAGTGGGAGGGAGCCGCAGGCGCCGCCGCGCAATACGGCACGCAGGTGGAATGCATGCGCTTCGGCCTGGTGATCGGCCTGGCCGGCGCGCTGCCGATGATGCTGCTGCCGATCCTGCTGGGATTGGGCGGCAGGCTCGGAAGCGGGAAGCAGTGGCTGTCCTGGATCCACGTCGACGACGTGGTGCGCGGCATGGCGCATCGCTGGCGCAGCGCGGCGCAGGGAAGCGGCATGCCCGGTGTGGGCGTGACCAATTTCACGGCGCCGGAATCGGTGACGCAGTTCGGCTTCAGCCGGGCGGCGGCGCGCGTCTGGCACCGCCCTTGTGTGCTGCCGACGCCCGGCTGGCCGATGCGGCTGGTACTCGGCGAGCAGGCCGACCTGCTGCTGGAAGGACAGCGTGTCGTGCCCAGGCGCCTGGTGCGGGAAGGCTTTGTGTTCCGTTATCCGGGGATTGCCGCGGCCTTGCAGAGCGTGAAGTGAACCTCCGACGCGTCGCCCGGTGTGCGCTGCCAGCCCTGGGCCGCATAAAACCGGTCGGCGCGGGTGTCGGGCGTGGTGCTCAGGCGGACGCAGTCATGGCCAAGTGCGAACAGCCAGTCGACGGCCAGTTGCAGCAGCGCTTTGGCAAGGCCCTGGCCTTCCTGCCCGGGGCGCACGAACAGCGCCCAGATCGAGGCCTTGTCCTTGTCGGCATAGCAGAAGGCGACGACTTCTCCCTGTCTTTCAGCGACCCAGCCGCGCCCGGACTTGTTGAGGAAGTCTTCATACATTTGCGGGGTCACGCGACTGGGGTCGCGCAAGACGTTTTCGGTCACAGCCATGCGGATCTGCGACATGGCGGGAATGTCGCCGCTTCTGGCTTGCCTGAACAAGGAATGGGCTGTCATACGGTCTCGTTGTTGGGATGCGCCGGGCAAGATCGCCCTTCGGTATAGTAAGGCCATGCCGAATGCCCGACAATATCCCACCACGCCGGATGGCCGTTACTTCGTCGTCTCGGGCCGCCTCTGGCGCACCAGCAATCCCGATCTCGCGCCGAAGCACCGTCAGGAACTGGTCGATCAGCTCATGAAGGCACGGCGCCAGGTCGGCCTTGCCAAGAAGGCGGGCGACGCCGAAGCGGAACGCCAGGCGCGATCAAGCGTCGACCAGGCCAAGCGCGCCCTGGGCGAGCGCGGCCCGGTATGGTGGACCGACGGCGCGCCGGACCTGAACCGGCGCATGGTCGCCAACACGCCGTATGCCGGCTGGTACGCGGCCCTGGCGGCGGATGGCGCGGATTGACGCCAATTGATCCTCAGGCCGCGCCGGCGCGCGTGACCAATGCCTGGCTGTAGGCGCCGAAATCGTCGAGCCCACGCTTGATGATCGTCACCAGCGCCGGCAGCGGCGCGGCCTGGTGGTCCCATTCGGCGCGGCAGAATTCGCCGGTGCGCTTCAGGTCTTCGGCCAGCGCCGCATCGATCCAGCCATGCTCGGCCAGCAGGGTAATGACTTCGCGCTCGTCGTGCGGCTCACCCAGGCCGGCGTCGGCGATCACATAATCTCCCATCTCGACCGCCGCTTCCCAGGCGCGGATCACGTTCAGCGTGGCCGCGTCCTGGCGCGTGATGTCGCCGACAAAGGTGGTCGGGTCCTTTTCATACTCTTCGCGGGCGCGCCGGCAGCAGCGTTCGATGGTGCCGGTCTTGCCGATCAAAACGGTGTCGTCCATGGGGGCTCCTCAGATCAGGAAAAGCAATGCTGCCACAGCGGTCGGTCCCAGCGCGCCACCCAGGAGGCCGAGCGCGCCAATCGACTCGTCGGCAAAGCCGTGCTTGAGCAGGGCCGCGCCGGCCGGGTTCGGGGCATTGGCGATGACGGTCAGGCCGCCGCCGGCCACCGCGCCCGCCACCAGCATGTATTGCGCGTGTTCCGACAGGCCCGCGATCAGCGAGCCGAGATAGGTGAGGGCGGCATTGTCGGTAATCGCGGTGAGGCCCAGCGCGCCGAAGAACAGGGCGGTCGGCCCCAGGTTTGAGACGACCGGCTGCAGCCACCATTGCTGCATCCCGCCCAGCACCACCAGGCCGGCCAGGAAGAAGCCGACCAACAAGCCTTCCTTCAGGATCAGCGGGTCCTGGTGGCGCTGGTAGGCCTGGGTAAAGCCGAGGAACAGCATGAACAGGCCCAGGAACAGCACCGGATGATGGGCCAGCAGCACCACGGCCGCCAGGAAGGCCAGGTGGATCGCCGACACCTTGAGGGGCACCGTTTTCTCGTCGCCTGTGGCGGCAACCGGCGCCAGGTATGTGCGCAAGAGCAGGGTGATGACGGTGGCGTTGATCAGCACGGCCACGGCCGCGCGCCAGCCGAAGTGCAGGAACATGTAGGCGCTGTCCCAGCCCCAGGTGGAGGCCACCATCAGCACCGGCGGCGCGGCGTAGGAAGTCAGGGTGCCGCCGATCGACACGTTCACGAACAGCACGCCCAGCGCGCCGTACTTCAACCCTTCCGGAATGCCAGGCCGGAACACCTGGGGCGCGAGCATCAGCGCCGCCAGCGTCATCGCGGCCGGTTCGGTGATCAGGGAGCCGGCCAGCGGCACCAGGGCCAGGCCCAGCCAGGCCAACGCGACTTCGGTACGCAGCGGCGCAAGGCGCGCCAGTGCCTGCAGCAGCGCGCGCACGGCGTCGAGGATGGGACGCGAGGCGGCAATCACCATCACCACGAACACGAACAGCGGCTCGGTGAACTGGCGCGACTCGGCATAGTCGACCGCCGCGCCCGGCCCGGCGACCAGGGCCATGGCCAGGATCAGGATGAAGGCCCAGAAACCGAACACCACCTCGACTTCGCCCAGCAGGTGGAACAGGCCGGCATGGCGCGGGTGGCGGTGGGCCAGCACCTCGAAACCCTTGGCGGAGAAGGTATGGACAAGAGCGCAGGCGAACAGGACGGCGCCGACCAGCTGCATGGTGGTCATGGCTGGCCTTTGTGTTGTGGATGGAAGAGATGGATAGTCATTGCCAGAAGCGTAATAAGTGAAACGCCATTATTTCACCTTTTGATGCAGGCCGGATGGCTTGTCTGGCCAGGCTGCCCAGAGTAGGCACGCTTGAGCGTACACAAACACAAGGTGAAATCCTACATGGACAGAATATACACATCTTGCCAAAAGCTGAACGAGCTAGTACTGTATATCCATCCAGTACTTTTGCATTACCCGTAATCATGTCTTCCTTACAAAACAATACTTCACCGGAAGAACTGCATCCATCGCTGTGGCTGGCCTCGCAGCTGGCGCGCGCGAATACGCGCTGCGTCGACACCGGCCACCCGGTGCTGTCGAAGCAGTTGCCCGGCGGCGGCTGGCCCACCGGCACCCTGGTCGACCTGCTCGTGCAGCAGCCCGGCATCGGCGAAATGCGCCTGCTGCGCCCGGCCCTGGTAGCCGCCGCCGCGCGCCGCATCGTGTTGCTGCAGCCGCCGCATCCGCCGCAGGCACTGGCGCTGGCCGCGCTCGGCCTGCCGCCTTCGCAACTCATCTGGCTGCGCTCGACGCGCACCAACGACGCGCTGTGGGCCGCCGAGCAGGTGCTGCGCAGCGGCAGTTGCGGCGCACTGCTGTTCTGGGCCAACCACGTGCGCGGCGAAAGCCTGCGCCGCCTGCACCTGGCGGCGCAATGCGGCGAAACCCTGTTCTTCATGATGCGTCCGCTCGCCGCCGCGCAGGATGCTTCGCCGGCGCCGCTGCGCCTGTCGCTGCGGCCCGCCGCCGGCGGGCTGGATGTCGGCTTCGTCAAACGCCGGGGGCCGCAGCGCGAAGCGCCGCTGTTCCTGCCACTCACTCCAACCCTGCTTCAACGACATGCGTTTGTGGATCGGCCTGCACCTGCACCAGTTACCGCTCGAGGTTTTCAGCCCGAACTGGTGCAATGACGCCGGCAGCGTCGTGCTCGAACAGGAGCGCGTGCTGGCAGCCTCCCCGACGGCGCGCGCTGCCGGGGTAGCACCCGGCATGCGCCGCGGCGGGGTCCTGATGCTGATGCCCGACGTGCGCCTGCACGTGCGTTCGCCCGAGCGCGAGGCCGAGGCCCTGAACACGGCGGCGCTGGCGCTGCTGCAGTACACGCCGCTGGTGGCGGTGGCCGAGGAATCGACTCTGTTGATCGACATCGGCGCCAGCCTGCGCCTGTTCGGCGGCATCCGCGCGCTGTGCCGGCGCGTGCGCGCCAGTTTGCGCGCGCTCGGCTACTCGGGCGTGCTCAGCTGCGCACCCACCGCACGCGGCGCCTGGATGCTGGCCCGGCGCCGCGCCGGCCGCGCCATGCGCATCGAATCGCTCACGCGCCGGCTCGACAGCCTGCCCGCCAGCCTGCCGCCGCCGGCGCGCGCCTATGCCACCTGGTTCGAGGGCATCGGCTGCTTCAGCCTGGGCGCCATGCGCCGTTTGCCACGTCCGGGTTTGCAGCGGCGTTGCGGCCGCGCACTGCTCGACATGCTAGACGCCGCCTACGGCATGGCGCCCGAGCTGTTCGAGTGGGTCGAGGCGCCCACCAGTTTCCACGCCCGTATCGAACTCTTCGACCGCCTGGAAAATGCCGAGGAGTGCTTGATGGGCGCCGAACGCCTGGTGCAGCAACTGACCGGCTGGCTGTGCGCGCACCAGCTGGCCGTCGAGCGCATCACGCTGCTGCTGGAGCACGAGCGGGGCAGGGTAGCGCGGCCGCCCACGCCGGTCGACATCGCGCTGGCCGAACCCACCTGGCACGACGCGCACCTGGTGCGCCTGCTGCGCGAGCGCCTGGCCAAGCTGACCCTGGAGGCGCCGGTGATCGCGCTGGCGCTCGACGCCAACCAGGTGCAGCCGATGGCGCCGCCGAACGAATCGCTGTTTCCCGAGCCGGACGGCAGCGAGGAAGACCGCCTGCGCATGTTCGAACTCCTGATCGCGCGCCTGGGGCCGGACAATGTGCTGCAGGCCTTGCCGCAGGCCGATTACCGGCCCGAGGTGGCCAACAACTGGGTGCCGGTGCAGGAAAAGGTGCGCGAAACGGTGCGCGCTTCGCAGATGCCGCCCGACGTGGAAAGCCTGGCGCGGCCGACCTGGATTCTGGCCAAGCCGATTGCGCTGCTGATGCGCAATCATCGGCCCTTCTATGGCTCGCCCTTGAAGATGGCGTCGGAGGCGGAGCGGATCGAGGCGGGGTGGTGGAGCCAGACGCAGACGCGGGATTACTTCATCGCCGAGGGACAGGATCACACGCTGTACTGGGTGTACCGGGAGCGGATTGTCGGGTCAGGCGAGGATGAAGCGCCAAGGTGGTACTTGCATGGCTTGTTTGGCTAAAACGAAAGGCGAGACGCCGCAGGTCCGCTCCTACCGGCGGACCTCGATGCGGCCATGCCGGCAGGCAGGGCCGTGCGCGCATCAAATCTTCCCGATCTGCCGGTCGATCGCCTTCTGCGCCCGTTCGTTGCGCTCGCTGTAGCGGTCCGTCAGGTAATCCGTACGCCCGCGCAGCAGGAGCGTCATCTTGAACAGCTCTTCCATCACGTCGACCACGCGGTCGTAATAGGCCGAAGGCCGCATGCGCCCGGCCTCGTCGAATTCCTTGTAGGCCATCGGCACCGAGGACTGGTTCGGGATCGTGAACATGCGCATCCAGCGACCCAGCAGGCGCAGGGTGTTGACCACGTTGAACGACTGCGAGCCGCCGCAGACCTGCATCACGGCCAGCGTGCGTCCCTGGCTCGGGCGGATCGCGCCCATCTCCAGCGGAATCCAGTCGATCTGGTTCTTCAGGACCGCCGTCACTGCGCCATGACGCTCCGGGCTGCACCAGACCTGGCCTTCGGACCACAGGCACAGTTCGCGAAGCTCGACGACTTTCGGGTGCGTTTCCGGCACGCTGCCGGCCATCGGCAATTCCATCGGGTCGAAGATCCTTACCTCGGCGCCGAAGTGCGCCAGGATGCGCGCCGCCTCCTCGGTCAGGAAGCGGCTGAACGAGTGCTCGCGCAGCGAGCCGTACAGCAGCAGGATGCGCGGCGGATGATCCATGCCGGAGGCGGGCGCCAGCTTGTCCAGCGTCGGCAGGTCCAGCAACTCGGGCCGGATGTTCGGGAGGTCGGCAAGCTTGTCCATGTGTTCCTTTCGTTCAGCCCAGGCGCAGCGCCAGCGCGGCCAGGGTCAGGAGGAGGATCGGCAGCGTCAGCACGATGCCGACGCGGAAGTAATAGCCCCAGGAGATACGAATGTCCTTGCTGGCCAGTACGTGCAGCCAGAGCAGGGTGGCCAGGCTGCCGATCGGGGTCAGCTTCGGGCCCAGGTCGGCGCCGATGACATTGGCGTAGACCATGGCTTCGCGCACCACGCCCTGGGCCGAGGTGGCGTCGATCGCCAGCGCGCCCACCAGCACGGTCGGCATGTTGTTCATGACCGAGGACAGGATGGCCACGACGAAGCCGGTGCCAAGCGCCGCGCCCCACACGCCATGTTCGGCGCAGCGTTCGAACAGGGCGGTGAGCCCGGTGGTCAGCCCGGCGTTGCGCAGGCCATACACCACCAGGTACATGCCCAGCGAGAACACCACCACCTGCCAGGGCGCGCCGCGCAGCACTGCCCGGGTCGAGATTTGGTGGCCGCGCGCCGCCACCGCCAGCAGGACCACGGCGCCGGCCGCCGCCACGGCGCTGATCGGGACGCCGGCGTCGTCGAGCCAGAAAAAACCGACCAGCAGCAGCGCCAGCACCCACCAGCCGGCGACGAAGGTGGCGCGGTCGTGGATGGCCTGTTCGGGGCGTTTCAGCTGGGCCAGGTCGTAGTCGGCCGGGATGTCCTTGCCGAAGAACCAGAGCAGCGCCGCCAGGGTCGCGGCCACCGACACTAGGTTCACCGGCGCCATTACCGCGGCATAGCGCGCGAAGCCGATGCCGAAGTAGTCGGCCGAGACGATGTTCACCAGGTTCGACACGACCAGCGGCAGGCTGGCGGTGTCGGCGATGAAGCCGGCGGCCATCACGAAGGCGAGCGTCGCGCGCGGCGTGAAGCGCAGCGCGGCCAGCATGGCGATGACGATGGGCGTGAGGATCAGCGCCGCGCCGTCGTTGGCGAACAGCGCGGCGACCGCGGCGCCGAGCAGCACCAGCATCGTGAACAGGCGTTTACCGTTGCCGCCGCCCCAGCGCGCCACGTGCAGCGCGGCCCACTCGAAGAAGCCGGCCTTGTCGAGCAGCAGGCTGATGACGATCACGGCGACAAAGGCGCCGGTCGCGTTCCAGACGATATTCCACACGACGGGAATGTCCGCGACCTGGACGACGCCGCTGAGCAGGGCGGCCAGGGCGCCGGCGCTGGCGCTCCAGCCGATGCCCAGCCCGCGCGGCTGCCAGATGACGAGGATGAGCGTGACCAGGAAAATGAGGGAGGCAATCAGCACGGCAGGCCCTCAAGCGT
>Ga0209023_10007049_pt1 | contig 11660 bp, 10 predicted proteins | sample LakOneMetagenome_FD_187468 | JGI IMG/M metagenome (GOLD analysis project Ga0209023, IMG submission 187468) | Freshwater and sediment microbial communities from Lake Erie, Canada (SPAdes) (version 2) | ecosystem: Environmental > Aquatic > Freshwater > Lentic | place: Lake Erie, Canada...
ACCGGCGAGCACGCTGATCGCCATCGCGAGGATCACCGCGACGAGCACGTTGGGCAGCTTGGGGAGGAACCGGTCGAGGATGAGGATGACGATCAGCGACAGCAACCCGATGGCCATGGCGGGCAGCAGCACCTCGCCGCCGCTGATCCCCTTCACGGTCTCGATGACGTCGCCGACGAACGAGTCGGAGTCGACCGAGAACCCGAGCAACTTGGGCAGCTGGCCGACGAGGATCGTGACGGCGAGACCCGTCATGTAGCCCAGGATCGTGGGCTTGGACAGCAGGTCGGCGACGTACCCGAGCTTGCCGAGGCCGGCCCCGAGCATGAGCAGCCCGGTCGCGATCGCCAGGGCCGACGCGAGCAGCACGGCGCGCACGGGGTCGCCGTCGGCACCGAGCAGCGGGAGGATCGTCGCCGCGATCATCGGGCCGAGCGCGGAGTCGGGACCGAGCACGAGGATGCGCGAAGGCCCGACGAGCGCGTAGGCGACGAGGCAGAGGATCGACGTGTAGAGGCCCGTGACCGGGGGCAGTCCGGCGAGCTCGGCGTAGGCCATCCCCTGCGGCACGAGCAGCGCCGACAGCACCAGGCCCGCCACGACGTCGCGGCCGGCCCAGGACCGCTGGTAGCCGCGCAGGGACGGGAGGACCCAGCGCGCGGCTGCTCCCCCGGTGCTCACGGCCGACATTCCAGCAGAAGGACGCACCGCAGGAGGCCGGATCCCGGCCGTGCCGCGCTACGACGGCATCGGGTGGAAGACGTCCCAGTCCTCCAGCACGAGGCCGTCACGGAACCGGCAGTGGTAGGCGCCGCGCCCTTCCACGCTGCCGCCGTCGGGCAGCCCGGCCGACCAGACGAGGTACGCCGCGGCGAGGTCGCCGTCGACGACCACGTGCTCCACGACGTACCGCGGCGACACGAGCCGCTGCGCGACCCAGGCGAGCCCGGTCAGCAGCCCCTCGACCCCGACGTCGCCGCGCGGCGTGTGGTGCACGTAGTCGGGTGCGAGGAGGTCGGGCAGCCGACGTCGACCGGCCTCGTCGGCCCAGCAGGACTCGACGATCTCGCGGACGACGTCGGCGTGGCCCATCGAGTCAGGCGGGTGCGACGACGGTGCCGGTGGCGGTGGTGACGACGATCGGGTCGACGAGGACGTCGGCGGCCGAGGCGGAGCGCTCCGGAGCGGCGCGGCAGACCACGCGCGCCTCGAACGACATGCCGCGCGAGCGGGTGCCGACGCGGGTGACCGTCGCGGTCGCCTCGAGGACGTCGCCGCCCATCACCGGCGCCTGGAACGCGACGGCGTCGTAGCCGGCGAACAGCCCCTCGTCCCCGTCGGTGCGGATCATGAGCTCGGTGGCGACGTCGCCGAACATGGCGAGCACGTAGGCGCCGTCGACGAGGTTGCCGCCGTAGTGCGCGTGCGAGTAGGGGACGTAGCGGCGGTGGGTGACCGACATGCCGAGGCGGTGGTCGTCGTTCACGAGGCCTTCTTCCGGGTCGAGGGGGCGGGGACGAGCGCGGAGACGAGGTAGGAGGCGACCTCGCCCGGCGTGGTGCCGCGGCCGAAGATGCGGTCGACGCCGAGCTCGCCGGTGGCCAGCTCGTCGAACCGCGGGCCGCCCACGACGAGGAGCGGCCGCTTGTCGGCGGGGAACGCCTCCCGGAACGCCGCGCTCATCTCCTTGGTGTTGTGCAGGTGCGCGTCGCGCTGGGTGACGACCTGCGAGACGAGGACGGCGTCGGCCTTGTGGGCGCGAGCCTGCTCGACGAGGTCGGGCACCGACACCTGGGCACCGAGGTTCACCACGGTGATCTCGGAGTAGTACTCGAGGCCCTTCTCGCCCGCGAAGCCCTTGATGTTGAGGATCGCGTCGATGCCGACGGTGTGGGCGTCGGTGCCGATGCAGGCGCCGACGACGACCAGCGGGCGGCGCAGGCCCTTCTTGATCGTCGTGTTCGCCTCCTTGGGCGACAGCAGCGGGTAGTCGCGCTCGACCACGGTGACGTCGCGGACGTCGACGAGGTGGTTCACCGAGCCGTAGACGACGAAGAAGGTGAAGTCGGGGCCCATCGCCTTGGCGTGGACGACCATCGCCGGGTCGATGCCCATCTTGTTCGCGAGCAGCTGCGCGGCGCCCTCGGCCCGCTTGTCGTGCGGCAGCGGCAGCGTGAACGACACCTGCACCATGCCGTCGCCCGTGGCATCGCCGTACGGGCGGACGATGTGCTTGCTCTGCTTGCCCGACGCGGTCACCGCGTGGCCCCTTCCTCGAGCAGGTCGGTCGCGGGGTTGAGATAGCCCGACTCCTTGCGCACCACGCCGTCGAGGCCGCGACCGGCGTCGGCGGGGCGCTTCATCAGGCCGAAGGTGCCGTCGGCGATCGCGTTGAGCAGCGTGTCGTCGACGATGTCGTCGAGCAGCTCGACCGCCTCGGACAGCACCTGGCGGGCGCGCTGGGCGATGAAGCCGTCGGGCGACGGGCGGAAGTCCTCGCGCAGGTTGCCGGCGGCGTTGAAGACGTAGCGCACGTTCTGCAGCGCGAGGTCGCGGTCGGACAGCCACGGGGTGACGACGGCCTCGGTCATCATGCCGACGAGCAGGATCCCCTGGCCGGTGAGCGCGCCCGCGAGGTTGAAGAAGCCGTCGAGCAGGTAGCCGCGGAACACGTCGCCGGTCATGTGCTTGGTCGGCGGCATCCACTTCAGCGGCGCCTCGGGGAACAGCGCCCGCGCGAGCATCGCGTGGGCGAGCTCGAGGCGGAACGAGTCGGGGATCTCCGGGTTGATCTCGAACGCGTGCCCGAGACCGAGCTGCCAGTCCTCGAGACCCGCCTCCTTGGCGAAGTACTCGTTGAGCAGCTGGCTCACCGTGACGGTGTTCGCGGCGTCGACGGCGTCGGCGGTGGTGAGGTAGTTGTCCTCGCCGGTGTTGATGACGATGCCGGCGCGCGCGTGGATCTGGCGGCTGAAGCGCTGGTCGACGAACGTGCGGATCGGGTTGATGTCGCGGAAGAGGATCCCGTACATCGAGTCGTTGAGCATCATGTCGAGACGCTCGAGACCGGCCAGCGACGCGATCTCCGGCATGCAGAGACCGCTCGCGTAGTTGGTGAGCCGGACGTAGCGGCCGAGCTCCTTGCTCGTCTCGTCCAGCGCCGCGCGCATGAGCCGGAAGTTGGCCTGCGTCGCGTAGGTGCCGGCGTAGCCCTCGCGGGTCGGGCCCTCGGGCACGTAGTCGAGGAGCGACTGCCCGGTGGAGCGGATGACGGCGATGACGTCGGCGCCCTCGCGCGCGGCGGCCTGCGCCTGCGGCATGTCCTCGTAGATGTCGCCGGTGGCGACGATGAGGTAGATCCATGGCGCCGGCGGGTCGCCGTACTTGCGGATCAGCTTGTCGCGCGCGGCGCGCTGCGCGTCGATGCGGCGGATGCCGGCCGCGACCGAGGCGCGGGCGGCCTTCGCAGCCCGGGCCGCGTCCTTGCCCTCGGGCAGGCGCAGCTGCACCGAGCCGGCGGCCGCCTTCTGCGCCACGGTCGTGAGGTCGTCGCCGGTGCGGATCATCGCGTCCCAGACGGGCAGGGAGACGCCGTGCTCGAGGCCGACGTCCTCGCGGACGACGTCGACGAGCCGGTTGACCCACGGGATGCCCTCGACGTCCGCACCCTCGAGCCCGGCGAGGCGCAGCACGGCGCGCTCGACCGACACGGTGGTGTGCTTCTTGGCGATCGACACGACCGGAGCGCCGGCTTTGCGCGCGAGGCTGCGCGCGCGACGGATCGTGGCCGGGTCGAGGTCGAGCATGGTGCGCGGATCCTGGCCGGGCGGCGAGTAGGTGCTCACAGGTGGCCTTCCGATGCGAGTCGCTCGGTGAACAGGGTGCGGATGCCGTCGTCGGTGCGCAGCAGCTCGAAGGCGAGGTCGGCGTGCCCCGGCGTGAAGCCGTTGCCGATGAGCATCGTGACATCGGCAGCGAGGCCCTCGGCACCGAGCGCCGCGGTGGCGAAGCTGGTCGCCATCGAGAAGAAGATGATCGTGCCGCCGTCGTCGCACGACAGGATCGCGCCGTGCTCGCAGCCGGGCACGTCGACGCACACGACCACGATGTCGGCGTTGACGCCGAGCGCGGCGCGGATCGCGTTCGACAGCGCGACCGGGTCGCGGGCGTCGGCGAGGGCGACCTCGTCGGCGATGCCGACGCGGGCGAGCAGGTCCGCCTCCCGCTGCACAGGGACGACGCCGACGGTGCGCGCAGCCTTGGCGCGTCGGGCAGCGGCGAGCGACAGGCTGCCGCTCTTGCCCGCGCCGCCGATCACGGCGACCGTCGGCGCGTGCCCGGCCTCGACGTAGCGGCGTACGACGCGCGAGGTGAGCGCGGGCGCGCCGCAGACGTCCATCACGGCCATGGCCAGCGGGCCGGGCAGGTCCTCAGGGACCTTGGCGACGATCGTGCGGTCGAAGAGGATCGCGTGGCCCTCGCACGGCACCTGCTCGGAGCGGCCGTCCCAGGCGGCCAGCCCGTCGGTGATGGCGAGCGGCGTCAGGGTGAGCGACACGAGAGTGGTGACGGGGTCGCCCACCTCGAGCTCGTGGTGGTGGGAGTCGGGGCCGAGCGCGTCGACGACGCCGACGAGCATGCCGCCCGAGCCGGTGACCGGGTTGTGCATCTTGCCGCGGGTGCTGATGATCTCAAGCACCTCCGCGCGCACGGCATCGCCGTCGCCGCCGTGCTTGTCGGTGAGCTGGCGGAAGCTCGCGGCGTCGAGGTTGAGGCGCTGCACCCGGACCCGCACCTCGCCGGGCTGCAGCTCGGGCGAGGCGTCGAGCTTCCAGGCGGCCTGGGGCAGCACGCCGCGGGGCTCGAGCACGCGGTGCAGACCCACCGGGCTCGCCGGCGTCGCAGACGGGGTCGTGGTCACGCTGACAGATCCTCCTCCGCCCCCGAGGGGCGTGCGCAGAACTTGCTCACGAGCGGCGCGCGAGCGCAGCCCTTCCGCCGAATGTCACAGTCTGGCGTAAAACGTCCTGCTCAATGGTGCCAGATCCGGAGGATATCCCGTATCCTTCCCGGAACGCGCTGCACTCCCTGTGCTGTGCCCTCGCACCTGCCCCTGCCCCGCCGCGAACCCGGAGGAACCCGTGACCGAGACCCTCGAGGCTGCCGTCCAGGCCGCCGACGGCCGCGCCCTTCCCCAGCCCTACTCCTACCGCCGCCGCGAGGTCGTGGAGCCCGACTGGCGCCGCTTCCCGGGCTACGCCGACGTCACCGTCGAGGAGTGGCGCTCGGCGCAGTGGCAGCGCTCGCACTGCGTGAAGAACGTCGGGCAGCTGCGCGGGGTGCTCGGCGACCTGGTCGCCGACTCGTTCTACGCCGACCTCGAGGCCGACATCGCGCAGGCCGCCACCATGTCGATGCTGCTGCCGCCGCAGATGATCAACACGATGGCGCCCGACGTCTCCCCCGCCGGTCCCGGCTCGCTGACCGACGCCTTCTACGCCGACCCGGTGCGCCGCTACATGCTGCCGGTGCTGTCGGACCGGCGTACCGACTGGACGTCGCACCCGCACGCGACGCGCGACTCGCTGCACGAGCACGAGATGTGGGCGGTCGAGGGCCTCACCCACCGCTACCCCACCAAGGTGCTCGCCGAGCTGCTCCCGACCTGCCCGCAGTACTGCGGCCACTGCACGCGCATGGACCTCGTCGGCAACTCCACCCCGCAGGTCGAGAAGCTGAAGTTCGTCGCCAAGCCCGACGCCCGGCTCGAGGAGATGCTCGACTACCTGCGCCGCTCCCCCGGCGTCCGCGACGTCGTGGTGTCCGGCGGCGACGTCGCGAACCTGCCGTGGAACCGGCTCGAGTCCTTCGTCTCGGCGCTGCTCGAGATCGAGAACATCCGCGACATCCGGCTGGCCTCCAAGGCTTTCGCGGCGATGCCGCAGCACTGGCTGCAGGACGACGTCCGCGCCGGCATGGAGCGGGTCGCGACCACCGCCCGCTCGCGCGGCGTCGGTCTCGCGATCCACACGCACGTCAACAGCCACCAGACGGTGACCCCGCTCGTCACCGAGGTCACCCGGGCGATGCTCGAGGCGGGCGTCCGCGACGTACGCAACCAGGGCGTGCTCATGCGCGGCGTCAACGACTCCGTCGACAAGCTGCTCGACCTCTGCTTCGGCCTGCTCGATGGCGCCGGGATCATGCCGTACTACTTCTACATGTGCGACATGATCCCCAACGCCGAGCACTGGCGGCTCGCGGTGTGGGAGGCCCAGGCGCTGCAGCACGGGATCATGGGCTACCTGCCCGGGTTCGCGACGCCGCGCATCGTGTGCGACGTCCCCTACGTCGGCAAGCGCTGGGTGCACCAGGTCCACGAGTACGACCGCGAGCGCGGCATCACGTACTGGACGAAGAACTACCGCACCGGCATCGAGGTCGAGGACGCCGCGGCGCTCGAGCGCACCTACGAGTACTACGACCCGATCCACACCCTGCCGGCCGACGGCCAGGCCTGGTGGCGCCAGCACGGCGCCGACAGCGTCGCCGCCGCCGAAGCCAGCCACGGAGTCCACTCCTGACCCCAGGCGAATGCCATCGCATTTCCGGAAATGCGATGGCATTCGTCCGTGAACGCCTGCCGCGCCGCGACCCGAGACATCACGGTGCGCTGTGCTCGGCGGCGATCGTACGGAGCATGGCCAGCACGGTCCACGGGTCCCGCCACGCCTCGTAGGGGTCGATTCGGATCAGGAGATGCCCCGCTGCGGCGGCAGCCCGGTCCTTGAGGCGGTCGTTGCGTTGAACCCTCTCCTCGCGATGGCGAGGACCGTCGACTTCGATGAGGAGCAGGGTCCCGTCGGGCAGTTCCACGGCAAGGTCGTAGGGTCGCGGTCCCTCCGGGGTCTCGAGGACGAACTGACGTTCCGGGCGGGGCAGCCCAGCTCGTACCACGAGGTCGGAGACGTCTACCTCTCCCACGGAGTCCGCCCCGTCGAGCGCGTCCAGCAGTGCCTGACGAACCGCAGCGGACTGCTGGAACTTCTCGAATCGGGCGATGGCCGTCTCGATCTCCTCGACCGAGCACAGTCGTTGCTGGAGCGACGCCAGGACGATGCCTGCCGCAGCTCGTGGCGACCCCTCCCAGCGCGCCGCATCGACCGTAGCCCTGGCAGCCGTCGTCGTCTGGATGCCGTCCAGCTCCACGAGATCGTCGGGTTGCAGGAAGTACGTGGAGTGCACGACTACGCCGACGAAAGCGGTCACCCGTCGACCGGCCGGCACCTGCACGTGGACCGGCTCGTGGGCCGGGGAATCGAGCCCGCGCAGCTCCAGCCCCGACCGTCCTGCAAGTACGCCGCGCGGAGCCGCAGCGAGCGCTGCCCCGCGCAGCAGCATTCGACGCGAGGGCCCCTCTGCGGTGAGGAGGACCAGGCGGGTGCCGAGCGGCCGCCACACACGTGCGGCGAAGCGCTGTCGAACCAGTGCCCGATGGACGCCGACATCCGCCAGCTGTCGCCTGGTGACCACCGCGTCCTGAGACCTGCTCAGGCCGGTGAGCAGCTGCCGCTGCTCCGAGGTGAGGCCGCTAAGCGCCCGTTCGCTTGGATCCATCGACGTACGGTGGCCGAAGCAGGCCGCGCTTGCGGTCCGGTGCGCCGAACGCTGTGGACGACACACCGAGGTGGACGGGTCCACCGACGTCGAGACCGTGAATGCCACTGCATTCCCGGAAATGCGATGGCATTCCGGCTCCACGCGGGCGCCCCGCGCCGCACCAGACACTGGGTCAGACGGCGGGGGGGCGGTTCTCGTAGGGGGTGCTGAGGACGACGCTGGTGCGGGTGGAGACGTTGGCGGCGGCGCGGATCTCGGCGAGGAGGTGCTCGAGGTCGGCAGGGCTCGCGACCCGGGCCTTGAGGACGTAGGACTCCTCGCCGGCCACGGAGTAGCAGGCCTCGATCGCGGCGATGGACTCAAGGCGCGCGGGGGCGTCGTCGGGGGCGGCCGGGTCGATGGGCTTGATGGAGATCAGCGCGGTGAGCGGCAGGCCGAGGGCGTCGTGGTCGACGGCGATCGTGTAGCCCTTGATGACGCCGCGCTGCTCGAGCCGGCGCACCCGTTGGTGCACGGCGGACGTCGACAGCCCGGTCGCCTTGCCCAGGTCGGTGTAGGACATCCGGCCGTCGGCGGCGAGCAGCCGGACGATCGCGCGGTCGAGATCCTCCACGGCAGCACATCCCCTCTCCGGCGCGGCCGGTCACCGGACAACCTATCGTCCGCCCGTCCCCGGACGCCCGGGAGCCGCGACCTGTGGGGGTGCAGCACGCCGCACCCGGTGCCGATCGCGGCCCCGTGCCGCGGCCAGGCGCCGAGAGCTGCTCGCCGTACGGCGGGGCAGGAAGCGAGCGGTGACGCGATGTCCGTACGGTCGTCACGCTCGACGCTCTACCACCCGCACGCGTCACGGCGCGCAGAGCAGCCGCGGGTCAGGAAGCGAGCGGCGACGCGATGTCCGCACGGTCGTCGCCCTCGACGCTCCACCACCCGCATGCGTCACGGCGCGCAGAGCAGCCGCGGGGCAGGAGGCGAGCGCCGACGCGATGTCCGTACGGTCGCGCTCGACGTCGACCACCCGCACGCGCCGCGGCGATCGGGGCGGGGGCGGGTCAGGAGGTGAGGGCTCGGCCGATGACCATGCGCTGGACCTGGTTGGTGCCCTCGACGATCTGGAGCACCTTCGCCTCGCGCATGTAGCGCTCGACCGGGAAGTCCTCGACGTAGCCGTACCCGCCGAGCACCTGGACGGCGTCGGTCGTCACGCGCATCGCGGCGTCGGTCGCGAACAGCTTGGCCTTCGCCGCCTCCACCCCGAAGGGCATCCCGCGGTCCTTGCGCCGCGCCGCCTCCAGGTAGAGCGCGCGCGCTGCCGACACCGCCGTGGCCATGTCGGCGAGCAGGAACGACAACCCCTGGAACTCGCCGATCGGCCGGCCGAACTGGCGTCGCTCCTTGGCATACGCCGTTGCCGCGTCGAGCGCCGCCTGCGCGAGACCGACGGCGCAGGCCGCGATCCCGAGACGACCGGCGTCCAGTGCCGCGAGCGCGATCTTGAACCCCTGCCCCTCCGCGCCGATGAGCCGGTCCGCGGAGATGCGCGCGCCGTCGAGCAGCACCTGCGCCGTGCGCGACGCCTTCGCGCCCATCTTGCGCTCCGGCGGGGCGCTCGACAGCCCGGTGGTCGACGCGTCGGCCAGCAGGCAGGAGATGCCGCGGGCGCCGTCGTCGGACGTGCGGACCATGAGGTTGTAGAAGTCGGCGACGCCGCCGTGGGTGATCCACGCCTTCGTGCCGGTGACGACGTAGACGTCGCCGTCGTGCACCGCGCGGGTCTGCAGCGCCGCGGCGTCGGACCCCGACTGCGGCTCCGACAGGCAGTACGCGCCGAGCAGCTCGCCGCCGAGCATGTCCGGCAGCCAGCGGGTGCGCTGCTCGTCGGTGCCGAACTCTGCGACAGGGAAGCAGCCCAGCGAGTGCACCGACATCGACACGCCCATCGAGAGCCAGCAGCCCGCGATCTCCTCCAGCGCCTGGAGGTAGACCTCGTACGGCTGCCCGCCACCGCCGGCCGACTCGGGGTACGGCAGCGACAGCAGCCCCGCGCGTCCGAGCACCTTCAGCTCGTCACGGAAGAACCGCCCTTCGCTCTCGTACGTCGCCACCTTCGGCGCGAGCTCGGCGTCGCAGATCTCGCGCACGAGCTCGAGCAGCGACACCGCCTCGTCGCTGGGGAGCATCCGGTCCGCGGGCTGCACCGAGAGCGCCATCAGAGGACCACCAGCTCGCGAGGACGCAGGTTGACCCGCTCCCCCGCTGTCTCGCCGCAGACGACGATGTCCTCGATGCGCGCGCCGTGCCGACCCGGCAGGTAGATGCCGGGCTCGATCGAGAACGCCATGCCCGGCTCGAGGAGCTCGGTGTTGCCGCTCACGATGTAGGGCTCCTCGTGCGTCTCCAGGCCGATGCCGTGACCGGTGCGGTGGATGAAGTGGTCGCCGTAGCCGGCGTCGGCGATCACCTGGCGCGCCGCGGCGTCGACCGACTCGCAGCTGACGCCGGGACGCACATAGGCGCACGCGGCCTCCTGCGCCGCGAGCAGGACGGCGTAGTACTCCGCGAACTCCGCCGGCGGCTCCCCGACCGAGTACATCCGCGTCTCGTCGGAGCAGTAGCCGTCGGGCATCGTGCCGCCGATGTCGACGACGACGGGGTCGCCGGCCTCGATCACGCGGTCGCTCAGCTCGTGGTGCGGGCTCGCACCGTTCGGCCCGCTCCCGACGATGACGAAGTCGACCGTCACATGGCCCTCGGCGATGATCGCGTCGGCGATGTCCTTGCCCACCTCGCGCTCGGTCCGCCCGGCACGCAGCCACTGCGGCACCTGCGCGTGCACGCGGTCGATGGCAGCACCTGCGCGGCGCAGGGCCTCCACCTCGTCCGGCGACTTGCGGATGCGCAGCTCGCGCAGCACGGTCCCGGCGAGCAGCTGCTCGCTCGACGGCATCGCCGAGCGCAGGCGAAGCACCTTCTCCGCCCACATGTGGTTGTCGAGCGCCACCCGCGAGTGCTCCGGCAGCAGCGACGCCACGAGCGCGTACGGGTCGTCGGTCTCGCCCCACGTGAGGACGTCGATCCCCAGCTCCCCGATGGGGCTGGCCAGCGCCGCCGCCTTCTCCAGCGCCGGTACGACGATGCGCGGGTCGCCGTGCGACGGCACGACGAGGCAGGTCAGCCGCTCGAGCGGGATCGCGTCGTAGCCGACGAGGTAGCGCAGGTCGGGACCGGGGGTGATCAGGAGCGCGTCGACCTCGGTCGCGCGCGCGGCCAGCTCGGCCCGCTCGAGGCGGGCGGCAAGGTCGGCAGCAGGCGGGTGGTTGCTCACGACGGCGACCCTACGCCGAACCCCGTGACGCGCAGCCCCTGCGCCGTCGGCGTGGTGCCCGTCAGCGGGTCGGTGGAACGGGGCAGCCCGCCATCGCGTGCATCGCAGCGAGGTCCGCCGGGGTGAACGCGTCCACCTCCGAGCGCATCCCGCGAGTGATGCCGGACGACGGTGACAGCGACCCCGCCAGCCCGGTGACCCGTGCCACGGCCACCCGGGCCGCCTTGCGCTGAAGCAGGGGATCGTCGGCCATGGTGCGGCCGTAGAGCACGAGCGTCCAGGAGGTGTAGTCCTCCCAGCGCCCGTCCGGCGTCAGCCGTCCGCCGTACTCGCCACCGAGCGTCATCGGCCGACCCTCCTCGTTCGCCGGCGCCGCCGCGAGCGAGTAGGCCACCGGCACGACGATCCACGAGCTCGGGTCACCGGCGAGGGTGCCGGACGGCGGCTCGGCCCCGTCGATGACGGCGGCCATGTTGAGGCCCTGCTCGGACGCCGCGGACACGACACCAGAGAACTGCGCCACCACCGCGGGAGGGGTCGACGCATCGAGCCGGAACAGGACCGGTGCGCACGCGAAGCCCCACGGCCCGCCGGCCTCCATCGCCCGCCCATGCGGGCCGCCGTTCACCTGGTAGCCGGCGATCGCCGGGATCCGGGACGCGTCGCGCGAGTCGCCCGGCACCCGCGGCGACTTCCCGATCCGCTGGGCGACGAA
>Ga0209023_10007050_pt1 | contig 11659 bp, 6 predicted proteins | sample LakOneMetagenome_FD_187468 | JGI IMG/M metagenome (GOLD analysis project Ga0209023, IMG submission 187468) | Freshwater and sediment microbial communities from Lake Erie, Canada (SPAdes) (version 2) | ecosystem: Environmental > Aquatic > Freshwater > Lentic | place: Lake Erie, Canada | collected...
CTTTTTTATTTAAATATGTTTTTACCACAGAGTTACACTGAGTAAAGAACCACAGAGTTGCATAGAGTTAAATACATAAAAAATTACTTAAAAAAACTCCTTAAACTCTGTGAAAACAACTCTGTGCAACTCTGTGGTTTTATATTTATCAGTTCAATAAATAATCCAACCGTACAAGAGTGCGACGCAAGCAAAGTTCAATTTATATTCTGCTGTTCGGCTCAAAAAAATTCTTCTACATAAAATAACCGAAACATAAATAAGCAATGCAACTTAACCCGAATGCAAGGAACGCATAGGGCAGTTGTGCAATGCCGTTATCAAGGTTACTGTTCTCTGTACTTTGCGAAGTAAGAACCGTTGCATCGCTGTACAGGCAAGCGTTTGCGCCGAATACACCTGCACTTACAACAGCGCCACAATTAACCAAAACATTTGAACCGAGATGCTGCGCCAATGGCACAACAATAGGAATAGCCACCGCATACAAACCCCACGAAGAACCCGTTGTAACAGAAATTAGCGACAACGATGCAAACACAATAACAGGCAACAACTGTTTGCTAACATAAGGCGATACTGCATTCAACACATACTGCGTTAAACCCATTTTATCGTTCACATCTTTAAGTACATAACTCATCATAAGAATAGCAAGCGCATACACCATACTATTAAAACCACTGAACACCGTTTCGCTTAACTGGTTAAATGTTCCAAGCTTTATAATGAGGTAATAAATAAATGTAAATGCAACTGCGATCATTACACCCTTTAATGCATCGATATCAAAATAAATTGTAGCCGCCAATGCAACCACCATCGGTAAAATAAAATAGATAACTTTTGATTCCTTCTTGGGATTGAGCAATGATATATCCAACACACCAGACATGGTTAAACCACTGCCAAATAAATTACCCGTTTCTTCTGCACGTGTATTTGCTTTTTTCAACCTGCCAAACCAGGGAATAACGCCATAAATAAACAACGGAATAATAAGCACACTAATGTATCCGTAAGAGACATAAGGTATCATTTTCCAGTAGGTACTTAAACCCTGACCTGCAGGTGCAACATGAGATGATTCCAGTATAGCGCCGATAAAAATCGTCCATGTAGAAATAGGTGCAATCACACTCCATGGTGGTGCTGTTGTATTAACGATATAGGCAAGTGTTTCGCGTGGTACTTTAAATGCATCAGTTATTTTGCGCATAGAAAGACCAACCGTTAATGCGCTTAAATAATCATCAAGAAATATAGCCAAACCCAATGCCCATGCGCCCATCAGCGCACCAGCCTTTGTTTTAATTTTCTTCAATGCCCAGTCACCGAACTTAAGTGTACCACCGCTGCGCACCATTAAACCAATAAGTGATCCATACAAACCGCAAACAAGAATCACCCAAACAGAACCACCCGAACTTGGGTCGCCAATTACACGCATCATCGAGTCAACAAAGTCAGTAAAAAAGTTGGTACTGTTATGCAGACTTATAATTACAAAACCACAAAGACAACCAATTAGCAATGGCTCAAAAGAAGTGCGCATAATAATCGCCAAAACGATTACAACAAGTGGAGGAATTAATGCCAGTGCGCCGTAGTCCATAAGCCCCCAACCCCTAAAGGGGAATTGTGCCCCCAACCCCTAAAGGGGAGTTGAGAACGGTGAATGAATATTGTTTATTAATAATTTTATACATAGTTTCTTTCTCTTTTTAGAATTGGGGCTTCTTACTCCCCTTTAGGGGTTGGGGGTTTACATTCCTCCAAAACTAATCAGCTTCTTTTCCATGTATTCATACAATCCTTCACTCCCACTTTCGTGGCCAAGGCCACTTTGTTTCCATCCACCGAATGGCGCTTCTGTTGCGTGAGGCGCCCATTCATTTACACCCACCATTCCAAACTCTAATGCTTCTGAATAAAAGAAGGCGTCGTTTAAGTTATTCGTCCAAACATAAGAAGCCAAACCATAAGGTGTATTGTTTGCCCACTCTACAACTTCATTTTTATTTTCCCATTTTATGATGGGCAATACAGGGCCAAAAATTTCTTTGTTCACCGCTTCTGTTGATGCATCAACATTCGTAAGGATTGTTGGTGCAACAAACCAACCTCTATCCAATGGAATATTGCCTGCAGTTGCTACGGCTCCATTACCTTTCGCACCTTCAATAATGTTATTTACTTGCTGCTTCTGACGTTGATTAATCAAAGGCCCCATGTTGGTATCAGCTTCCCAGCCATAACCCACTTTTATATTTTTTATGGTGTCAGAAGCAACCGAAAAAAACTGGTCATAAATTTTTTCATGAACAAAAAAACGCTGTGGTGCAACACAAACCTGGCCTGCATTACGCAGCTTTGCAATAACCGATGATTTTGCAAGCGCTTCAACATTTACATCGCTTGTAATAATTACAGGTGCATTACCACCAAGCTCTAAAGAAAGTTTTGTATTTGTTTTTGAAGCGCCATCCATTAGTATTTTTCCAACACGCGTACTTCCTGTAAAACTTATTTTTTTCACATGCGCATTCGCTAATAATTCATCACCAATTGCAGCAGCATCACCTACTAAATTATTGATAACACCTGCGGGCAAACCTGCTTCAATCAAAGCTTTTACAATATTGTTTGTGGTGAGTGCAGTAAACTCCGATCCTTTTGTTACCAGCGTACAACCCGCTGCCAGCGCGGCTGCCCATGCACGTGCCGGATTATACGAAGGAAAATTCCACGCAGTAATTACACCCACCACACCCATCGGTTGCCAGATGGTCATCATGCGTTTATCGTTGCGTGCAGCAGGAATTGTTTTGCCATAAGCTCGTTTACATTCTTCCGCATACCACTCGAATAAATTTGCAGAAACCAGCCATTCACCTTTTGCTTCAGGCATTGGCTTACCACTTTCCATCACCGTCTCTTTTGCAAATGCATCCACATTTGCACGCATTATGTCAGCGGCTTTTTTTAAGATTGCTGCACGTTGGTAAACATTTGTTTTACTCCATTTACCAAATGCATTTTGTGCCGCATCAATTGCTGCTTTGCAATCAATCGCACCGCCCCAGGCCATTTCATCAATCACTTCTTCAGTTGCAGGATTGATAAGCTTTTCCGTTTTACCAGACTGCGCTTTTATAAATTCCCCGTTGATATAATTTAGTATCATGATGCCCCCATCCCCTAAAGGGGAGTATTTTTTATAAATAATATTTTTATTGACCCAACTGCATTGCTACTATGATGCTTTTCTTGCGTCGCACTCTTTTACGCTTTATTCTTTATTCGGCAATGCACAATCTTGCTTACTGGTTATAAACTTGCTCAATATTATATTTCAAAAAAGTATCGCACCTACGGTGCTCTGTACATTTTAATTATCTTATCTCCTTCTACTAACGTTTCGCCACGATGTGGCTCATTAAATGTGGCTAAAGCCGCAACCCTGTTTTATTCATTACCGTTGACTTAAGTTAACGGCAATGGCAAAAATTATCATCAGGCTTTAGCCACATAAAAATATTCTATTGTACTTTTCGTTTCTGTCTACGCTGTGATAAAAGTTCAATATATCATCCAACAGCACAAGAGTGCGACGCAACGAATGCTTTATACATATTCAAATGCTTGGTTCAAAACCCTATATCCTTAAAATAATAACACATAATTTCTTTTCTCCCCTTTAGGGGTTGGGGGCATACCCTTCAATCACACTTTCTAATATATCCAACCCTTTATTTAATAATGCTTCTTCAATAACCAACGGACTTAAAATTCTTATCACATTTCCATGAACGCCGGCGCTGATAACTACAAGCCCTCGCTCTGCACAAGTGTTGATGATTTTTGATGTAAGTTCCGCATTTGGCTTTTTATGATTGCCATCTTTAACAAGCTCAAACGCAAGCATGGCGCCCAGTCCGCGCACTTCGCCAATTACCTGGGGGAACTTTTGTTGAAAATGTTCGAACCTTGCACGAACACTTTTTCCAACCTTTTCACCTAATGAATTAATGTCAATTTCTTCCATATATTTCAACGTTGCAAGCGACGCAGCACAGCAAACAGGATTGCCTGCATAGGTGCCACCAATCGTGCTTGGAGCGGCACTATCCATGATATGAGCCTTGCCCATAACAGCAGCGATCGGCATACCGCTGCCCATAGATTTCGCCCATGTAGAAATATCTGGAATGGTGTCGTAATGTTCGTATGCAGCCCACTTTCCTGTACGACCAAAACCACTTTGAACTTCATCGAAAATGAGCATGATACCTGTTTCACTGCAAAGCTTGCGCAGTTTTTTTATATACGATTTTGGCGCTACATAAAAACCACCTTCGCCTTGCACCAACTCGATAATTATCGCTGCGACTTCTTCTGCACGCACATTTGTTTTAAAAAATTCTTTTAGCTTTTGAATTTCATTCTCGGAAAATTGTTCTTCAGAAATTGTTTCTTCTTTTGTGCGGTAAGCAGGAAAATTAATTCTGTAAACTTCAGGAGCAAAAGGGCCGCAGCCTGCTTTATATGTTACTTTTGAAGTAAGCGTCATGCCCATCATGGTTCTGCCATGAAAGCCGCCACCGTAAGCAATAATTGCCGAACGTTTAGTTGCCTGTCTTGCAATTTTTATGGCATTCTCCACGGCTTCGGCGCCACTGTTGAGGAACATCACTTTTGTTGCATCGCCATGCGGTAGCAACTCAATCATTTTCTCTGCAAGATCAAAATACTCTTCGTAGAGTGCCACGTTAAAGCTGCTGTGGATAAGCCTTTCGGCTTGCTCCTGTATTGCTTTAACTACGGGTGGCGGACAATGGCCTGCATTTAATACACCGATACCACCGGCGAAATCTATCAACTCTTTTCCATCTGCATCAATCATTGTTGCGCCGTTTGCATATTGCACAGATGATGGATTGAAAATGCCCAGACCATTGGGAATAAGCTTTTTTCTGCGTTGATAAAGCCCCGCCGCCCCTGAAAGGGAGCTATGAAGCTTCTTATTTTTTTCTAACACGCTTTCCATATTGCAAGATTTATTTGTTCAATTTTATTTTTTAACCACAGGGTAACACAGAGTTTTTTCACAGAGTTGCACAGAGAAAAAACTCTGTGTTACTCTATGGTGTATTTTACCTCTGTGTAACTCTGTGGTTCTGTATTCGCTCCATAGAATTACTTTTCAGAGGAAGAGTGCGACGCAAGGAACGATACCATGAAATACAAATGCCTGGCTCATAAAAATTCTTCTACGCCACGTACACCGTTTTTAAATTCATAAACTCTTTGATACCAAACGATGAAAGCTCTCTTCCATAACCTGATTTTTTGATACCGCCAAAAGGATAACGTGCATCTGATTTTACCAGCGAATTAATGAACACGCCACCTGCATTTATTTCTTTAGCCATTTGTTGCGCACGCTCAATATCCTTCGACCAAATAGCTGCGCCCAAACCATACCGTGAATCATTGGCTATTTGAATGGCTTCGTTTGCATCTTTAGCTTCAACAATCACAGCCAATGGGCCGAATGCTTCTTCATCGTAAGCAGGCATACCATGATGTACATTGGTTAACAAAGCCGGTTGAAAATTGCAACCATTTCTATCGCCGCCAAGAATAAGATTTGCACCGTTTTGAACAGAACCTTTTAATTGCTTCTCTATTTTTTCTGCAAGATCAATACGAGCCATTGGGCCGGTTGTAATTGCATCATTAAAAGGATCGCCCTGCTTTAATTTGTTTATTTCAATTTCAAGTTGATGCAGGAAATCATCTTTTGCTTTTCCAACAGTTATAAAACGTTTTGCAGCAATACAACTTTGTCCTGCATTCTGCATTCGCGATAATGTTGCAACCTGTGCAGCTTTTTGCATGTCTGCATCTTCGAGAATAATTAACGGATCACTGCCGCCTAATTCCAATACAGATTTCTTAATAGCTTTACCTGCAATGGCTCCAACCTGTGAACCTGCAAACTCGCTGCCTGTAAGCGTTACGCCTTGTACAATATCGTGATTGATGATTGATTCAACAGCATCCACATCAACAATCAGTGTTTGAAAAACACCTCTTGGGAAACCTGCTTCAAGAAAAAGATTTTCTATAGCAAGAGCAGTTCCACAAACATTGGGTGCATGTTTTAATAAGCCAACATTGCCTGCCATTAAATATGGGGCTGCAAAACGAAACACCTGCCACAAAGGAAAATTCCACGGCATAATTGCGAGTATCGCACCAACAGGATCATAACGCACATAGCTTTTTGAAGCATCTGAAGGCATATCAACTTCCTGCAAAAAACTTTCTGCATATTCTGCAAAATAGCGACATGCAGTAGCACATTTTTCTACTTCAGCTTTTGCTTCGCGTAATGTTTTGCCCATCTCCCATGTAATGGTGTTTGCATATTCATCGCGTTTGGCAATAAGAATATCTGCAACACGCATCATCAATATGCCCCGCTCAGTAAATGATGTCTTGCGCCAATGCTGAAATGCTTTCTCCGATTGGTTTAGACAATCTTTAACAGTGGAAACACTCATCACTTCATACTCTGCAATTACTTCCTGTGTATATGGAAATATGGATTTAAAAATCATAAGCCCCCATCCCCTAAAGGGGAGTTCGATTTATTTTATGAATGATGTTATTTACTATCGGGTAACTTTTGCCTTACACCCCTTTAGGGGATGGGGGCTTAATATCCAGGATTTTGTTTTACTACTTCATTTGTTGCACTGATCTCACGTTGCGGTATTGGCATAATCGGATTAACACCGGAACCAAGTACGTCTTCTACTTTACCTGTTCTTGCAAGATCGAATAAACGGCTGCCTTCAAAATTTAATTCTGCACGGCGTTCATCGAGAATTGCATTCAAATAACTTTCGTCATCGGGAACATCTTCATCTGTAAGATCACTCATGCCTCTTGCTTCGCGTATTGTATTTAGGTCGACAAGGCCTTCTTCTCTTCCTGCTGCTTCTGCACGAATCAAATAAATTTCTGCAAGACGAATAATATATGCTGAATTATCTTTTGTTGTTTCGCCGCGATATTTTTGTGTACGTCCATCGGGCTCAATGCTCACATCATTATTTATAAAATCAACCAGCGTTGCACGTTTATCATCGGGCCTGCTTTCAAAAAAAGTATTGAGCTCTGTGTTTGCAATAAAGGTTACATCACTGCGCAATGCATCATCACGTAAATAAGTTGCTGCATTAAAAGCACTGATGTTTTGCGGATCAAATTTTAATTCGAAAATACTTTCAGGAGTAAGCTTGGTTGTATAAATTTTTTGAAAATCATCTGCGCCAAATAGTTCAAAGTTTGCATCATCAATAACCTCAGTTGCAGATGCGGCTGCCTGGCTTAAATCTCCATGATACAGGTAAACCCTTGCCAGCAGAGCGTTTGCTGCTGATGCTGATGCGTATTGATTTCCCTGGTAATTATTAAACAAGCTTAACGACTGTTGAAGATCAGTAAAGATTTGCTGGTAAGATTGTTCAACCGTACTGCGTGCAATTGCCTGCGATGGTTCTTCATTACCGGTTACAATAGAAATTCCATAAATAGAAGTTTTATCCCAATGTTCGCCCCAGAAACGCAGCAAGTCAAAGTTTGCAAGGGAGCGGATAAATAATGCTTCTGCAAGTGTGTTATCATGTTCATCACTTTCAAGTCCGGGAACTGCATCTATATTATTAATGATCTTATTGGCTGTATAAATGGTGTTGTAAATCGCGTTGTAAGATTGTTCAATGTAAATATTGGTTGGGCTTACGGTTCTGTATGCAATATCGTTCAGGTCAATTACATCGTAGCCGCCGGTGGTTCCATCATCTGTATAACATTCTGAAATAAGCGGAAAATATCCACCGTAATAATTCCTATCCTGCAGTGTGTTGTACATGCCAATCCTCGCATTGCGTAAACCCGCAACTGAAGTAAAGATGGTGTTGTCTCCAACTTCATTTGGCGAAACTGTATCAAGAATTTTTTTGCACGATGTTGCGCCTATAAAGCAAATGCAGAGTATTAATATTTTGTTTTTAAGCTTCATAATATTTTTATTTCTGATGTTGAATTAGCTTTTTTTGAACCCAGCTATTTGATTCTTTATTGATCGTTCCTTGCGTCGCACTCTTGTGCGACCGGAACGTTGATCGTCATTGCGAGCCCTGCGAAGCAATCTGCTTTCTGAAAATTAAACAGTTTGATATGCGGTACACAGATTGCTTCGTGCCTCGCAATGACGGGAACGTACAAGAGTGCGACGCAACAAAAGCTTCATAGATAGATATAGCCTGGCTCATACTGATTTTAAAAATTAAAGTTTACACCGAAAGTTATTGTGCGTGCCTGCGGATACGCGGCATAATCTACACCGGCAGTTTGCTCGTTGTCGCCACCGTTACTGCTAACCTCGGGATCGAAACCATAATACTTTGTAAACACATGCAGGTTTTGCACCTGCGCATACAAACGCAACGATGTAAACGCCTTCGTTTTCTTTGGCCTTAACGTGTAACCGAGATTGACCGTGCGTATGCGAAAGAAAGATGCATCTTCAATAAACTGCGATGAATTTTGCAAATAATTTTCGAAGATCAATGAAGCCCTTGGTATATCTGTTTTATCGCCGGGCTTCTCCCAACGTTTGTTTACGATGGTTGCGTTGTTTGCATAAACCTGGTAGAGATAACCTTCTTCATCCCAACCCTGATCGCTCCAGCCAAGTGTTTGATAAGTTGTTCTGATAAGGTTATACACCTTGTTGCCCACACTGAATTGTGTAGCGATAGAGAGATCCCAATTCTTGTATTTAAAATCATTGGTTAAGCCACCGAAATAATCAGGCGTTGCTTTGCCGAGCACTTTACTATCTGCTTCATCTATAACGCCATCTTTGTTCAGGTCTTCATACATTGGGTCGCCGGTATCGGGATTAACACCAAGATATTGTATGCCCCAAAACGAACCAACAGCTTCGCCAACTTTTAAAATATGCGTAGGGAAAAGATCGTTGTATGCGCTGATCAATTCGTTATCGGAATACAATGATTTGATCTTGTTTTTTAAGAAGCTGATGTTAAATGCAGCATTCCATGAAAAGTTTTTGCTCTTAATAATATAAGCGTTTACTGAAAGTTCAAGACCTGAATTTTCTACGTTACCTGAATTGATAGTGAGCGATGAAAAGCCTGATGTGGCGGGCAATACAGCTTCTGCAAGCAGTTTGGTTCTGTTACCTTTAAAGTATTCAATTGAACCGCTAATCTTACCTTTTAATATTTCGTAATCAATACCAACGTTGAACATTTTATTGCGTTGCCAGGTAAGATCGCTGTTGCCTAAATTGCGCGGACGAAGACCTGCATAACCATCGTATCTTCCGGGAGTCCAGTAACTGAGGTATTGAAAATCACCAATCTCCTGGTCGCCTGTTAAACCATAACTCACACGCAATTTTAGATTGCTTAACCATTTTGAATTATTAAGAAAACTTTCTCTTGTAAGCACCCAACCTGCAGACGCTGCAGGGAACAAACCCCAGCGGCCTGAAGGATCGAAACGGGAAGAGCCATCATAACGTGCACTCACAGAAAAAAGATATTTGGAATCATAACTGTAATTAGCACGTGTGATAAATGAAACCAAACCCCAGCCCGTGTTTAAATCGCTTGCAGCAGTGATAGAAGAGGCACTGGAAATATTTTGTAAGCCACTGCCTTCAGGAAAACCCTGGCCACGGATAGATGATGAATTTATTTTAGAAGACTGAACACTAAAGCCGCCCAAAACAGTTAGATCACTTTTGCCAAAGCTGTTCTGATAGGTTAGATTGTTTTCATTGATCCATGTGGTGTTGCGATAAATTCCTTTGATTGCTTTACCGCCAACCGATGAGCCATCTGTAGTGATTGGATCGAAGAATTGGTCATCAGTAAGGTTTGAATAATCTGTGCTAAAAGATGTTCTGAACTTTAAATTATTTATCACATCAATATCAGCAAATACAGAACCGATAAAACGATAGCTCGAAGTAAACGCCGTAATTTCTTTTGCAGATTTTACAGGATTATCGCTTAGCCAGCTTGCCTGGTATTCTGTATAATCTGTATAACTGCCATCAGGATTATACACAGGTTCTAATGGCGATGCACCAATTGCATTGGTTACAATACCTGTGTAAGTATCATCATTAAAACTTCTGCGGTTGCGGCTGTAAGTAAAGCTGGTACTGGCTCCTATGGAAACACGATTGCTTACTTTATTATCAATGTTCATGCGGAATGTACCACGCTTGTAAAAGTTTTCAATTACAATTCCCTGCTGGTCGAAATAATTGCCTGCGATAAAGAATCTTGTTTTTTCATTGCCGCCGCGTGCTGATAATTGAATGTTGCTGATTGGCGCAGTATGAAAAATTTCATCAAGCCAGTTGGTGTTAACACCGGTGTGCCAGCTATCGGGTAAAGGATTGGTAAGAATATCAGAGTTAAAATCATCGCCAAATAAAGTTGGATCCTGCAGGTACAATTTATAATCCTGCGCCCTTGCATCTTCTTCCAGTGCAACCAATTCATCACTGCTTAAGAAAGGAATTTTTCGTGCAACATTTTGTACCCCTGTATAACTGTTGAAACTAAAATCTGTTTTACCACTCTTGCCTCTTTTGGTTGTAATTAACACTACACCATTTGCGGCACGGGCACCGTAGATAGATGCGGAAGATGCATCTTTTAATACTTCGAGTGATTCTATATCATCTGGATTTATATCTGCAATGGAACTGATGTTTTGTCCTTTTCCTATTTCTTCCCCATCTGTATTATAAGAAGTAGAAAGCGAAGAATTGCTTTCACTGATCATCGGTACTCCATCCACCACATACAACGGATTGCTTGCTCCGCGCACACTTACCAATAAACCTGCGCCTGGCGTACCTGAAGGTGTTGTTACGAGAATACCAGCCACTTTCCCTTGAATGCTTTGCGCAATATTTAATACAGGCTGATCTTTAAATTCTTTGTTACGAACAGAAGAAATAGCGCCGGTAATGTCGCTTTTCTTTTGCTTTATGTAGCCTGTAAGTACAACTTCATTTAGTACACTTACGCTCTCTTCCATTTTTACATCAAGCGAAGTTGAAGCATTGTTGAAAGCAACTTCTTTTAATGCGTACCCTACATTACTAAAAATTAATACGCCGCTGCTTTCTTTAACCCTTAAAACAAAATTGCCCTCACCATCTGTAAGTGTGGCTTCATTTGGTTTGCCTTTCATCGCAACAGATGCACCCGAAAGAATAACTCCATCTTTGCCTGTAACTTTTCCTTTAATTAACTGGCCCGTTGCCTGGGCAAATGATGATTGAAAAAAATTGGTTGCAGTTAAGGTCAGCAGTAATAACAATAGTCGTTTACTTTTCATAAGCGGTGGTTTGTTTAGTTTTACCAAAAACGGCAGCAATATTATTTAACCCAAATATCTTTAACTAAATCAAGATCGGGTTGCGCTATTTTAAATACTTTCAGATACATATTTGTATCAGTTTCATACACACTTTCAACCTTGTGTATTTTCTCCATCAATTGTATCAGGTGGTTATTGTCCCTGC
>Ga0209023_10007051_pt1 | contig 11658 bp, 15 predicted proteins | sample LakOneMetagenome_FD_187468 | JGI IMG/M metagenome (GOLD analysis project Ga0209023, IMG submission 187468) | Freshwater and sediment microbial communities from Lake Erie, Canada (SPAdes) (version 2) | ecosystem: Environmental > Aquatic > Freshwater > Lentic | place: Lake Erie, Canada...
ATCTAGGGGGTCTCGGTGGATTTCCGCTACCGGTTTCTCGAGCGCGAAACGGCTCCGTTCGGCCTGACCGTCGCGGTCGAGCCCCATGCAGAACGGCTCGATGAAGCCACGGCTGCGATGGTCCGCAAATACGGCACGGACCTTGTCGTGGCTTTCGATCGGGAGATTGTTCCGAACTTCGCGATTGCGGCACTCAACCTGATCTATCAGCCGGAGTGGACCCGCTTCGTCGGGACCGGCGCGGCGGAACAGGAGTCCACGGTCGGCGCCGCATTCGCCGTGATGGCGAAGCTGCGGCCGAACTTTCTGCTCGGCGCCGAGGCGCGGTATCTGCGAAAATACGACGGGATCGGTCTCGAGGAGTTTTCAGGGCAGGCGCTGTTTATCGGCCCGACGGCATACTTCCAGTTGACCGAACGCTCGCGGCTGACCGCGAGCTGGAGCATGCAAGCCTGGGGGCGCCCGGCCGGATCGACAGCCAGCCTCGATCTCGTCAATTTCGAGCGGCATCAGGCCCGGCTGGTTTTTGGCGTCAACTTCTAAGGCCTTGTCGGATCTACCGATTCACGGTCGGGTTCCCATCCGCATTTTCACGGTGGTGTGAAACCCCGCTTTGTCGGTTACGTATTTGTACGTGTTATGTCTTTGACGAATCGATCCGAGGCAATCAATCCGGGGCCAATCATTCCAAGGGATGCCAGGCAATGAATCCGATCGACCTGATTGTGACCGTCTGCGCGGTGGTGTCTCCAACCAATTGCGAAGACACGCATCTGGTATTTTCCTACAGCGGTTCGCTGACGCAATGCGTCATGGCCGCACCGCCCTACATCGCGCAATGGGTCGGCGAGCATCCGAAGTGGACCGCGGTCAAATGGCGCTGCGAATATCCGCACACCAATGACAAGGCGGATGCCGGCAAGCTGAGGCCTGCGGGCTGAGCCGGGTCGACGGGGACTCGGCTATTTGTTGCAGTCCTTCAGGTCCTTGTCCGCAATCGAGAACACGGCATCTGCCTTGATCTCGATGTCGCGCACCATGCACTGCCGCGCGTCGCGATAGCTGACCTTGGCATCGTAGCGGCCGGGCTCGACGCCGGTGATGCGCAGCCGCTCGTCGTGGTCGACTTCCTTGTCCTTGTCATTCAGGGTCTGATTGGGTCCCCAGTCGGTCTTGCCGGCGGGCGATAGCTGAAAGCCTGAAATGGTCGCGGTGGTCAGGTTCCACAAGCGAATGCCTTTTCCCTTGCTCTGCGCGGCGAGCTGGCCTGGCACGTTAGCCGCCAGGGCGATCAATGAGACAGCGACGATAGTCGACGCACGCAACATGGCAGGCTCCCCGGGGATGTGACCGCTTCCGCGATCATGTTCTTTTCAGAACGACAATCATAGCATAGCTTCCCACTTTGGAAGTCGGAGAATGCCATGACGGTTGCTGGATCGATCGGACGCAGTGTCGGCGCCTTGGCTGTGCTGGTGTCGGTTGTCGCGATGGCGCGCGCCGACGACAACGATTATCCGACGTCGGCCCGCTCCGAATATGTGTTCGGCTGCCTGAAGGCGAATGGCGAAACACGGCAAGCGATCGAGCAATGTTCCTGTTCGATCGATGTCGTTGCCTTGCTCGTGCCCTACGACCGCTATGTCACCGCGGAGACCGTGCTGAGCATGTCGCAGGTGCGGGGCAACCTTGGCGGCCAGTTCCGTACCTCCGAGCAGGCTGCGAGCGCGCTCAATGATCTGAGAAGGGCCCAGGCCGAAGCGGAAGTCAGGTGCTTCTGAGGCGCGGCATCGGTGCGATCGATTCAGACCGCACCGTCTCAAATACCCGAAGCGTCGACGCTCCATTCGTGCTGGAACACGTGGCCTTCGGTATCCTTTGCCTCGGCGCGGAAATGCTTCGCGCCGTTCGAGACATAGGTGAAGCGGATATTGGGATCTTCCGAGATTGAAATCCCGCCTTCCATCGTCAGCACCGGGCTGTCGTCCTGCCAGAGCTTCAACTCATTGACGAAGAACGCCGGCACATAGAGCTGCGTGACCTGGTCCATCTGCAGGCCGGAATTGTTGGGATGGCCGATCATGATCTGGGCTTCACGGGCGCCACTGGTCGGACCTTCGCCGGATTTCGCGAATTGCCGGTAGCGCATCTGGCCCAATCGGGCATTGGCCTCCTCGGCATTCTTGCCGGCCGGTGCAGAGCAGCCACCCGACGCCTTTACGTAGGTCTTCGCGACATAAAGCTTGCCGTCGCTGAGCTCGGCCACCGCGTGGACATCGGTGTAATTATTGACGCGAACGCGCGTCGATATTTCCGACACCCGCGCGTCCGGACCGAGCCCGAACTTCGCCGCCATCGGCGCCGGGTTCTGGTCGATCACCAACGTAATGCTGACGACGCGACGGCTGTCGCCGGCGGGCAGTTTGGTTTTCAAGGTAACCGGAACGATCGCCGCATCCTCGGCGCGATACGGCATTTCGATCCCGATCACGTCGCTGCCATCGTTCATGGTGCGGTTGTTGAAGATATCCTGAACCAGTCCGGGCCACGGATCATACGCTTCCGCCGCAAGCGTCGGCTGTGCGCCGAACGCCAGAAGGCCGGCGATGCAAAGCAGGCGGAAATGAGTTCCGGACATGGTCGCACCCTTCGTATTGGCCGAAGCAGCGGCACCAATATATCGCATCGCGTGTGCTATTCCCATTCAATTTCGGAGAATGCTGCGGTTGCGTTGCGGGCGTTGTAATCGTCGAACAATTCCCACCGCGATCGCTCTGATGCCGCAGCACTATTTGCGGCGGCCGTGATCGGCTTACCGTTCTTGACCAGTGCGCGAACGTCCGATGCCACTGCCTGGAGGTAACGCCGTTCGTCGGCCAACGCGCCGGGCCAGGTACTCACAGCTCCGTGACCGGGAACCACGCGCTGTGCCGGCAGGGTAGCAAGCTCTTCGATGACGGCGAGATAGCCGCGGATGCTGCCGTCCATCACGGGGACATGGGTCAGAAAGACCAGGTCGCCGGCGAACAATGTTCCGGACTGCTCGTCCAGCACGGTGAGGTCGTTGTCGCTGTGCGCTGTAGGCCATGCCCGCAGCAGCAGGGTTCGCGAACCGAGGTCGAGGCGGAGCGTGCCGTCGACCAGGAGCGTCGGAGGGATGATCCGTACCGGATCGATCAGATCGTCACCCATGATGCGGCGAAAGGCGTCGATGTAGAATTGACCGCGCGTAGTCAGCGCCCGCGGCAGGTTCTTGTGACCGACGAACACGGTTCCGTCAGTCGCGAAAGCGGCGTTGCCAAAGACGTGATCGGGGTGGCCATGGGTATTGACGACGTATCGGATCGGCTTGTCGGTGCGCGCGCGAATGGCTGCGAGCAGCCGCGCGCCTTCGCGAACGCTGCCGCCGGTATCGATCACTGCGACTGCGTCATTACCGACGACGAATCCGACATTGGCGATGTCGCCTTCGTTCTCGCGCGTCATCAGCGCGACCTGGCCGTCATGCACGAACACGCCGGGAGCGATCTCGCTCACCGGCAATGCCGGTTGCTGCGGTTCCGCCAAAGCCGGCGAGCCCAGCATCAGCAATGATGTGAGGATCAACGCGTCGCGCATCATGTCGTTGCCTCCGTGTCGTCACCAAGCGATATCGATGATCCCTGTTCCGTCACCATCATTGGTTTGCGTCGCAACAGCCGAAGCGAAATATCATCCGGATTATTCCTGTTGCACGCTCGGAACGGGAAGCATAGCATTTTGGTCAGTCTGCGACTGGCCTGAACTTCGGTTCATTGCAATCGCCGACGTCAAAGAATATGGCAACAGGGTGGACGCGACGTGCAACATCTCTCCGTGCAACATCTCTCGATGACAGATATCGGACGACGTCGCTGGCTGTTGGTTTCACTGTTGGTCGTCGCCGCGCTCCTGCTCGGCCGCGGTGCGGCGCTGGCCCAGGTCAACGAAACCGGCGATCTGTCGATCGAACTCGTCGATCCCAAGGTTTTGCGCGTCTGTGCCGATCCGCGCAACCTGCCGTTCTCGAACGAGAAGGGCGAGGGGTTCGAGAACAAGCTTGCCGAGCTGTTTGCGGACAAGCTGCAGAAGAAGCTCGATTACATGTACTTCCCGCAGGCGACCGGCTTCGTCCGGATGACGCTCGGCGCCCATCGCTGCGACGTCATCATGGGCTTTCCGCAGGGCGATGAACTGGTTCAGGGCACCAATCCCTATTACCGCACGGCCTATGCGCTGGTCGCCAAGGTCGGCAGCGGGCTTGACGAGGTCAACACGCTGGATGACCCGCGCCTGAAAAGCAAGCATATCGGGATCGTCGCCGGCACGCCGCCTGCTACCAACATGGCGGCCAACGGCCTGATGGTGAATGCGAAGCCGTATCCCCTGATGATCGACACGCGCTACGACTCGTCGGCGGAAGCGATGATCGACGACCTGAAGTCAGGCACGATCGATGCCGGGATTCTGTGGGGGCCGATGGCCGGCTTTTACGCCAAAAAAGCCAATCCGCAGCTCCACGTCACGCCTTTGGTGAAGGAAACCACGGGACCGCGACTGACCTTTCGTATCGGCATGGGCGTGCGGCCCGCCGATCAGAACTGGAAGCGGTTGCTCAATCGCCTGATCCAGGAAAACCAGCCGGCCATCAACAAGATACTCCTCGACTTCGGCGTTCCCCTGCTCGACGAGAACGACCGGCTGCTGGGTTCGGAGACTGCAACCAAACTGCCATGATGCGGGCGCTCGCAGCCGTGGTCGTGGCGATCGTCGGATCGACGGTCGCGGCCCGCGCGCAGGAGCGCGTTCCCGAACCCGAGCAATACCGCACCGAGAATTACCGCGCGCCGGTGCCGGCGACGCTCGCCGGCGCGCGCGTTCTGACCACCGCCGAGGCCGAGACGATCTGGCGCGACAAGACCGGCGTCTTCATCGACGTGCTGCCGCGCGCACCCAAGCCGCCAAATCTTCCCGCCGGCACGGTGTGGCGCGACAAGCCGCGGCTCAACATTCCCGGCAGCGTGTGGCTGCCCGACACCGGCTACGGTAAGCTGTCGGCCGCGACCGAGGACTATCTGAAGCAGGGGACCAGGCGCGCGGCCGGCGGCAACGACGCCATGCTGCTGGTGGTCTATTGCCAGGCCGATTGCTGGATGTCCTGGAATGCGGCGAAACGAATCCAGTCCTACGGCTACCGCAACGTGGCCTGGTACCCGGAAGGTACCGACGGCTGGGAATTCGCCGGCCTGCCGCTGGCGGACTCGCAGCCGGAACCGCGCGCGGCTGAGGAGACGCCCGTGCCGCGCTAAGCGCCAAACTGTATTAGCCCGGCAGCGCTATTCCATTTCCTGCTGAATCGTCCGGCCGAGCGCAAACAGCCGCTGGTCGATCGCCGTCGGCACTTCGCAGACGAATTTGACGACGCGCCGCCGGTCCTCGAAAATCCGGGTTTCCCAGACGAGCTGGTTGCCGAATTCCTCGACCTTGGCCTGATCGGGCTTCGGCGCGTCCTGCAGCGCCTGCAGGGCCAGCGTATCGGAGCGAATCTTGTCCGCGGCCTCACGCTGCTTTCGCATCACCCGCTCGAGCCCGTTCATGACCGACGAGCGCTGCGCGTTGAGCGTATCGAACAGGCCGGCGAACAGCAGTCTGCCTTGCGTGGCTTTGTCGGCCGCGGCGGCAGAAAGAAATTCCGTGATGGCTTTCTGCGCGTCGTCGAGCGGGAGCTTTCGTGCGGACAGTTTCGACACCAGTGCATTCACCTTGGTGTCGTCTTTCCACTTGTCCTTGATGTCGTCGAGCGGCGGGCCTGCCCAGACCGCGGCAAGCGATATTTCCGGCACCTTGGCCTGGGCGCACGGCCAGTCCGGGTAACGCGGATCGGCGGCCTGCGAGAGGTCGGTGGTAGCGAAAGTCGCGAGCAGCACGCCGATTGCGATTTGCCGTCTCATGTCTCGCCTCCGACAGGTCCGCGGCGGATCAGTCCGCGCGATGGATCGTAGGCGTAGATCGCCCCGATCATGAAGATAGCCGTGCAGCCGCCCACCACCGCCAGCGAAATCCAGTTGGTCTGTCCGTACAACGCAAAGCGTATCAGTTCGACCGCGTGGGTAAACGGGTTGAACAGGCAGACGTAGTAGAGCAGCGGACTGCCTTCCTGAACCCGCCACAGCGGGTAAAGCGCCGACGAAGCAAAGAACATCGGAAAGATCACGAAGTTCATGACGCCGGCAAAATTCTCCAACTGCTTGATGCCCGATGAGATCAGCATGCCGAGGGCGCCGAGCATCAAACCGGACAGCACCAGCGCTGGCAGCACCGTGAGATAGCCCATCGGTGGCGGGGCGATGTCCCAAAACCATGCGATCAGCAGGAAAGCATAGACCTGGAGCAGCGAGACCGCGGTGCCGGCGAGCAGTTTGCAGAACAGCAGATAGCCGCGCGGCAGCGGGCTCACCAGCAAGGTACGCATGTTGCCCATCTCGCGGTCGTAAACCATCGAGAGCGAGGATTGCATGCCGTTGAACAACTGGATCATCGCCATCAGTCCGGGCGCGATATAGACCTCGTAGAGGATGTAGGTCTCGTATGGCGGGATGATGGAGATGCCGAGCACCTGGCGGAAGCCGGCGGCAAAGATGAAAAGCCACACCAGCGGCCGCACCAGCGCCGACACAAAACGTTCGCGCTGGTGCAGAAAGCGCAGCGCTTCGCGCCAGACGATGCCGTTCAGGCAGGTAAGGTACTCTGCAAACGAGAAGCCGCGTTCGGCCGGGTGGGAGGTCGTGGAGCTCATGGCGCGGGGCTCCCGGTTGACGCCGCTGTGCCCGTCAATCGCATGAACGCGGCGTTGACGTTATCGGCGCCGGCGTCGGCGATGACGCGCGCGACCGGACCTTGCGCGAGAATGCGTCCCTGATGCAGCACCACGAGATCGTCGCTGGCGGCAATCTCGTCGAACAAATGCGTCGCCCACAGCACGCCGATACCCTGGTCGCTAACGAGCTGGCGGACGTGGCTGAGGATATCGGCGCGGGCCTTGACGTCGAGACCGACGGTCGCCTCATCGAGCAGCAGCAGCTGCGGCCGATGCAGCAGGGCGCGCGCAATTTCCAGCCGCCGCATCTGGCCGCCGGAGAGATCGCGCACCTTGCTACTGGTACGATCGGCAAGCCCGATCCGCGTCAGCACTTCGCTACTGCGCAAGCGCGCCTCGCCCCGCCCGATGCCGTGCAGCGCTGCGTGGTAGAGCAGGTTTTGCGTCACTGAAAGATCCAGATCCAGTGTCCGCGGCTGGAACACGACGCCGAGCCGCCGCAGTGCTTCGCCCGGCGCCAGGCCGATGTCATGGCCGAAAATGCCGATGTGACCGGCTTGAATTCCGAACAACCGTGTCACCAAGGCGAATAGCGTGCTCTTGCCGGCGCCGTTGAGACCGAGCAGCGCGGTGAAGCTCGCGGGTGCGACAGAAAAGTTGATGTCGATGAGCGCGCGCCGTGGGCCGTAGGAATGGCTGACGCCGCTGATCGAAAGCGCCTGCGTCGCGGCCACGCCGGCGGGCACAGGGCTATCCTGCGTCGTCTGTCCAGTGGTGGGTGCGGCGGATGTCGTCATGGCTGTGCGATCGTGATGCCCCAGGGCAGCTCGCCGACCTGGATGGTCTTGATGACCTTCTGCGCGGCGACGTCGATCACCGAGACGTCATTCGAAACGCCGTTGGTCACCAGCAGATATTTTTCCTCCGGCGTGAAGGTCATGTGCCAGACCCGCTGGCCGACCAGAAGATACTTTTTCACCGCATGGCTCACGGCATCGACGACGGCAACGCGATTGGCCGGGCCAAGCGCGATGAACGCGGTCTTGCCGTCCCTGGTCATGCTGATGCCGACCGGCTGGATCGCCTCGCGGCGCAGGCCGGGAATCTCGAAGTTGATCTTGCCGGTCACGACATGCTTGGCGGGATCGATCACCGACACGGTGCCGCCGATCTCCGACGACACCCACAATTCGCTGCTGTCACGCTTGAATTCGGCAAAGCGCGGCCGCGAGTCGACCAGCACATTGGCGACCACCTGGCGCGTCGTCGTGTCGATGAAATGCGCCATGTTGGTGGTTTCCGAGGTGTTGATCAGGGTCTTGCCATCCGGGCTGATCGCCATCCCCTCCGGCTCGACGCCGACCTGGATATCGCCGAGGCGCACGCGCTTCTCGAGATCGATGATCGTCACCGTGTTGTCGTTCTCATTGGCGACGTAGAGCGTCTTGCCGGCGGCATCCTGGGTGAACAATTCCGGGTCGGGGCCGGAGGGCAGGGAATCCACCACCTGCTGGGTCCTGGTGTCGATCACCTCGATCTTGTCGTCGTCGCCGACCGCGACCAGCACGAACTTGCCGTCGCGGGTGAACTCGATGCCGCGCGGGCGCTGGCCGACCTTGATGGTCTTGATGACGGTCCAGCTATCGGTGTCGATCACCGAGACGGTGTTGCTCTTCTCGTTCGAGACGTAAGCCTGGAAGGCATGCGCGGGCGAAGCGGCCGCGAGCAGTCCCGCCGTTGCCGCGAGCAAACATCCACGCCACATGGCGAACTTCTTGGTCATCAATGCAGCCTGCATTTGGTTTCCGGGCGGTCGACACCGAGCGTATCGAGTTCCGACGTCTGATGCAGAAAACCTTCCTGTGGCGAAACCGAGACCACCATGCGGCCGTCGACCAGCAGGATCGGCTGGCGAAGCTGCAAATTCCAGTCGCGCAGCGTCAACCGCTGTCCCTTGAACGCCGCCACCGAAAAATCCGGTCCCTTCAGGAAGTCGAATACTTTCCTGGCGTCGCCGGAGCCAGTCCGCGACGTGGCCTCGCCGAGCATCCGTACCGCGGTCCAGGCCTGCATGTCCAACGCGGTCATGTGACGAGAGTTCAGTTTGACGAACCGGTTCTGCATCTGCACCGCGCCCCATTGATCCTGTGCGGCGTCCCAACTGGCAGGCACCAGTCCGGCCGAACCTGCGACCGGCCGCGGGTCCCAGGTGCGATAGGGCAGGTAGGACGCGAACACCTCGTTTTCATCGGCGGCGATCAGCACGTCGTAGGCCGGCGCGCTTTGCGTGAATACCGGCATCTGGCGCTGGATCAGCGTCACGCCGCTGTCGGTGCGTCGGGCGCCGCCGGTGTCCTCGAAGGTCCGTTCCTGCACGATCCTGGCGCCAAAGCGCGCGGCGGCGCGCCGCAGCGCGTCGGCATAGAGCTTGTCGTTGTCGTGCGAGCCGGCAACCAGTAGCCAGCGTTTCCACTGTTTCCACACCAGATACTGGGCCAGTGCGTCCGCCAGCATCGAGCGCGTCGGCGCCACATGGACGATGTTGGCGCGGCAGTCGGCTTCACGCAGGCGGTCGTCGATGGCGCCGGCGTTCAGCAACACCGTTCCACGCTCGCGAACCGCATCGGCGGCTTTCAGCAACTCATCCGCAGGCAGGTCGGCGATGATGAAGCCGTTACGGTCGGCGAGAGCGGTCGCCGCCTTGGCGGCATCGTCGCCGTCCTTGATCCGAACTTCTTCCAGCGTAAAATGCTGGTTGAGAAATTTTCCGGTGGTGTTGTTGTCCTCGATGGCAAGCCGCGCGCCCGCCACGCCGTCGTTGTCGGCTGGCTGCTCCACCAGCGAAAGTCTTGCCTTGATACCGGCATGACCGAGATAGCCGATGCCGATCTCGACCGGATCAGCCGCGAGCACAGGTGTGGCCGCGACGCAGAAGCCGATCACAGCGACCAACCATCGGACCATGGTTCCTCCCGATACGCCGCATCGACTGATGGAGGGCGCTTGGAGGGAAACATGACCGAAATCTCGCAGCTTGCAACCCCACCTTGGTCGTCGTGTCGTCGTAACGTCGGAAGGTCGCTCTTTCGAGAACGCAGTTCATCGTCGATCGAGAGAGGTGCGATCGTTGCGTGCCGTGACCGCTTCGGGCATCACCGGCCTCACGCCTTCAGGCGCGCGGCGTGCCAGCGCAGATGATCGTCCATGAAGGTCGAGATGAAATAGTAGCTGTGATCGTAGCCGGCCTGACGGCGCAGAGTGAGGGGAATGCCGGCCTTGTCGCAGACGGCCTTTAGCAATTCAGGGCGAAGTTGTTCGGTGAGAAACGGATCGGCGTCGCCATAGTCCACCAGCAGATCGCGGAATTTCGCACCGTCTTCGATCAACGCCACGGCATCGTGCTTGCGCCAGCCTTGCTTGTCGTCGCCGAGATAGCCGCCGAGCGCCTTGATGCCCCACGGCACCTGCGAGGGGGCGACGATCGGCGCAAACGCGCTCGCCGCACGGTAACGGTCGGGATGACGCAGCGCTGCGGTGAGCGCGCCGTGTCCGCCCATCGAATGGCCGAAGATGGATTGCCGCCTGGCATCGATCGGGAATTGCGCGGCGACCAGTTCCGGCAATTCCTGCGTGACATAGCTCCACATGCGGTAATTGCGGGCAAACGGTGCCTGGGTCGCATCGACATAGAAGCCGGCGCCCAATCCGAAATCGTAGGCTTTGGCGGGATCGCCGGGCACGTCATCGCCGCGCGGACTGGTATCCGGCGCCACGAAGATCAAACCGAGTTCGGCGCAGGCGCGGCGGAATTCGCCTTTTTCGGTGACGTTGGCGTGGGTGCAGGTCAGGCCGGACAGATACCAGACCACCGGAAGCTTGGTGCCTTCTGCATGCGGCGGCACGTAAACCGAGAACACCATGTCGGTCCCGGTCTCGCGACTGGCATGCTTGTAGACACCCTGCGTGCCCCCATACGATCGATTGGTCGAAACGGTCTGCATGATCACGCTACGCCGCTTTCGATCGCGAGCCGAACCAGTTCGACCGAGGTCCGCACGCCGAGTTTCTGCCGCATGATCGAGGAGGTGTTGGCGACGGTCTTGTAGGAGGAGTGAACGAGCCAGGCGACCTCGGAGAGACTCTTTCCGGCGCTCAGCAGCCGCAGTATCTCCATTTCGCGCGTCGTCAGTTTCGACAACGGGCTCCGGGCAAAGCCCGGGCCTGCGAACGCGATGCTCCGCGCCATCGCCGGCGGCAGATATTCTCCGCCGTTTCCGACCTCATGGATGGCCTCGACGAGGTCGTGGGGATCGCCGGTCTTCGAGACATAGCCCTTGGCGCCGACCTCGATCGCTCGGGCGGCGAATACCGGATCGTCGTTCATGCTGAACATGATGATACGGGCCGAGGGATCGCGGACCAGAATGCGCCGCGCCAGTTCGAAACCCGACACGGTCGGCAGGTTGATGTCGATTACGCAGATGTCGGGCCGCTCGGCGTTGAAGACGCGCTCGCCGCTCTCGGCGTCGCTGGCTTCGAGCAACACGATCGCGGGTTCGTCGGCGAGAACGGCGCGGCAGCCGGATGCTACGATCGGATGGTCATCTACGATCAGAATGCGCATGGCAGTCTCCGATACGTTCCGTTGCTGCACCGCATCAGCCGCATTCGCGCCGGCGTCAGACTCAGTCTTCAACCGATTATGCAACCCGAGCGATGTTGCTGTAGGTTTCCATAGATGGCCGTCTCGTCGTCTGTCAACGCTCCTCTTGGTGAGGAACCGAAGCGACGCGTTCACAGACGAATTTTTTTGGACGTATATA
>Ga0209023_10007052_pt1 | contig 11658 bp, 11 predicted proteins | sample LakOneMetagenome_FD_187468 | JGI IMG/M metagenome (GOLD analysis project Ga0209023, IMG submission 187468) | Freshwater and sediment microbial communities from Lake Erie, Canada (SPAdes) (version 2) | ecosystem: Environmental > Aquatic > Freshwater > Lentic | place: Lake Erie, Canada...
GGCATGAAGCGTGAGATCTACGACGAGGACCACGAGGCGTTCCGCTCCTCGGTGCGCGAGTTTCTCGACCGCGAGGTCGTGCCCCACCTGGACGAGTACCAGTCGGCCCATGCGCTGTCGCGCGAGTTCTGGCTCGCGGCGGGCAAGCAGGGCTTCCTCGGGCTCGAGGTGCCCGAGCAGTACGGCGGTTCCGAGGCGGGCGACTACCGCTTCAACGCCGTACTCACCGAGGAGCTGGCCAAGGTCAACATGACCCTGCCGTCGTGCCTGGGCATCCACGCCGACATCGTGGCGCCCTACCTGGTGCACCTGACGACCGAGGAGCAGCGGCAGCGCTGGCTGCCGGCGTTCTGCTCCGGTGAGCTGCTGACCGCGATCGGCATGACCGAGCCGTCCGGCGGCTCGGACCTCGCCGGGCTCAAGACCACCGCCGTCAAGGACGGCAGCGACTGGGTGATCAACGGCTCCAAGACCTTCATCACCAACGGCTACTCCGCCGACATGGTCCTGGTCGCCGCGCGCACCGCCCCCGAGAAGAAGGCCCGCGGCATCACGCTGTTCGCCATCGAGGCGACCCGCGAGGGCTACTCGCGCGGCCGCAAGCTCGACAAGGTCGGGCAGGACGAGTCCGACACCGCCGAGCTCTTCTTCGAAGACGTCCGCGTCCCGGACGAGAACATCGTCGGCGAGCTCGACAACGGCTTCATCCACATGATGACCTGGCTGCCCCAGGAGCGCCTCGGCTCGGCCGTGACCAACCTGGCCCACGCGCGACAGATCCTCGACGAGACGATCCAGTACACCAAGGACCGCAAGGCCTTCGGCCAGTCCATCGGCCAGTTCCAGCACAACAAGTTCCTGATGGCCGACCTGGTCACCCGCGTCGAGGTCACCCAGGCCTACCTCGACCAGTGCGTGCTGGCCCACACCAAGAGCGAGCTCACCCCGATCGACGCGGCCAAGGCCAAGTGGTGGAGCGCCCAGGTCCAGAACGACGTGCTCGACCACTGCGTCCAGCTCCACGGCGGCTATGGGTTCATGAACGAGTACCGGGTCGCCCGCGCCTGGCGTGACGCCCGCGTCACCAAGATCTGGGCGGGGTCCAACGAGATCATGAAGGAGCTCATCGGCCGCGACCTGGGTCTCTGAGACGGAGCGAAGAGGGAGGCCCCCGAGCGCAGCGAGGGGTGCCGACCGACGAGTGGAGCCGAGGAGGCCCGTTAGGGGGAGGCCCGTTCAGGGCCGCCTACGGACGAGGCCGACGACCGCGGCGACGAGCGCGACCAGCCACCCGATGGTCATGGTCATGAGGGACGCGTCGGTCTGGCCCGCCGAGACGTACGCCGCGCCGCCGGCGGTCGCGGTCGCCACGCCCGCCGCGATGGTGAGGGATCCCCAGCCCCGGTGGGCGATGACCAGCACCAGAGCCTCGAGGAGGACCAACACCCCGAGTCCGGCGTGAGCCGCCTCGAGGGCGTGCTGCCCCAGGAAGCGCCAGGCGCTGCCGGAGGACACGTCGCGGGGGAACTCCGGGCCGAAGCCGGCCAGGGTCGCCACGGCGACCAGCTCGACGGTCAGGGCGATGAGCTGTACGCGTCGGCTGGGCAGGGTCATGGCGCCTCCTCGTGGAGCGCAACTCGAAGTTGCGTTAACGTGGTGTCGAGTATGGCGGCCCGGATCCGCCATCGCAACTAGGAGTTGCGATCAGGTTCGAGGGGGAGCACGACGTGACAGCGCGACGCGGAGCCGCCGTACGCGCCGCCGTGCTCACCGCAGCGCTGGACGAGCTCGCCGAGCGCGGGTTCGCGGCACTGACGATGGACAACGTCGCGACCCGGGCCGGGGTGCACAAGACGACGGTCTACCGCCGGTGGCCGGATCGCGAGTCACTCGTGACCGATGCGGTGCTCGAGGTGGCCAGCCAGGACTTCCCGATGCCCGACACCGGATCGCTCGACGACGACCTGGTGACGTGGCTGCGGACGCTGGGCTCCTGGCTCGGCGGTCCGGTCGGCCGCCCGCTCGTCACGATGCTGACCTCGGACGCGGCGAGGCTTCCGGCGATCGCGGACGCGAAGCGGGCGTTCTTCACCACGCGTGTGGGGGTCTTGGCGGTGCGGCTGGAGGTGGCGGTGGCGGCCGGCCAGCTGCCACGTGGCGTCGACCCGTTGCGACTGCTCGGCGCGCTGGTGGCTCCGCTCTACCTCAACCTGCTGGTGGTGGACCGCCCGGTCACCCCGGAGGACTGCGACCGGGCCGCCCGAGCTGCCCTGCTCGCTGCGCGGGCGGGGCTGCTCAGCTGATCCGGGTCGTCGGGTCAGCTCCAGTCGCGAAGGACCACGCACACGGTCGTGGCATCGAGGACGGCAAACTCGCGGGCGCCGTACTCGCGGCGGATGATGCCGCCCCCCGCCGGATAGGTCGGATGCAGCAGGTCTGGCCGCCGGGCGGCGATGTCGGCGTAGTCAGCGTCGATGCTGTCGGTCTCGATCGCCAGCTCGGGGCGGTCCAGCTCGGCCGACGTCGCGTCGAGGACGAGGTAGGCCTTGGCCGCGTCCCTGCCCACCACCACGAAGTCCGGTGAGTCGTGCAGCACCGTCATCCCGAGCCCGCCCACGAAGAGGTCGAGCCCCACCGACAGGTCGGCATAGAAGACCTTCGGGATCAGGGACGAGAACATCCGGGGCTCCGATCTTCGGGTGCCGCCCACCCTAACCGCGACCCGGTGAGCAGGGACTAGGGTGCTCGGCGTGACCCTGACGCCCGTTGCGGTGGAGCGTGTCGCGCCGCCGCGCCCGTTCGTCTGGGCGCGTCTGGGGCTGATCGGGCTGTGGCTGGCGCTCCTCGTCGGCATGGTGCTGGTCGGCGAGCGGGAGTCGTCGCTGGCGGAGCTTCGACGCGGTCTCGCCTCCGGCAGTGTCGACACCATCCGGGTGTCGGGTGGGCTGCCGGATGGCGCGCGCGGGACCGCGATCCAGCAGGTTCGGTGGCGCAGCCACGGCATCGCGCGGGTGGCTACGGTCCGAGAGGTCAGCCGGCCGGACGGCGCCTCGCACGGGTCGCCGTACCCGGTGGTCCGGGAGGACGTCGGGACCCGGCTACACGAGGAGTTCCCCGGCCTGACCGTGAACCGGGAGCCGGATCGCTGGCCGGGGTCGACGGTGTGGGGGTTCAGCGGACCAGGCTGGCTCGCCGGCGTGGCGCTGGTGGCGATCCTGATGACCTTGGTGCTGATCGTGTCGGGCCCCCCGCCATGGCGGGCCACGCGGTGGGCGTGGTTCTGGCTGATGTGGACCCCGGTCGGGGCGCTGGCGTTCGCCGTACTCTCCGGGCCGCTGTGGCCGCTGCGGCCGCCACGACCCGGTGCACGGGGCCTGACCGGTGGCTGGGCCTTCCTGCTGTCGATGCTGCTGGCTGGGGTCTTCTGAGCAGGTTGAGCGATCCTCAGGGGTCATCGATTGTCCGCAAACCGCAGGCTCGGCGGCCGATTTCATGCGGTTTTGGGCCAAACCGCAGTGTCCAGCGCGCGCCCGGGGGCCACCCCCCGAGGAGGTCCGGGGCTCAGCGGTGCCCGATGACGAACCGGGGATCGGCGTTGGCGATGGCCTGTTGGGCGGCGAGGGTGGAGACGCGTTCGATGGCGTTGATGTGGGTCATTGCCCAGGGGAAGGCGAGGGCTGCCGCGCGGTCGGGGTCGGTGACGTCGGGGAGGGACAGGTCGCCGGTCTCGAGGCTGATCTGGTAGTCCGCGACATAGCCGACGAGCTCGCCCACGATGCCTCGGCGGCCGAAGGCTGCGGCCGCGAGCTCCTGGTCGACCTCGACGCGTCGGGCTACGACGCCGATGGGTACGCCGAGCATCCGGTCCAGCGCCGAGAGCATGCCGGCGGTGAACGCGTAGGCGTAGTCGATGCCCTGGCGGACGGCGAGGATCTCCGCCATCCGGGCGCGCATGAGGGCGACGGTGAGGGCATCGCTGCGGTTGCTGTTGACCGCGCGTCCGAAGACCGCGAGGGCGGCCCACTGACGCAGGCGGGTGGTCCCGAGGACGACCAGCGCGTCCCGGATGCTACGCACCTCGCGACGTAGTCCACCGGCAGCGCCGATCGAGGCCTCATGGAGCACCTGGACGACGAGGGCCGGCTCGTGGTCGAGGATCTCCTCGACCCGGCGGAAGTCGAGGCGTTCGTCGAGCAGCTCGGTGGCCAGCTGGACCCGGGCCAGGGCGGAGGGAGCCAACTGCTCGCCGATCCGCTCGGGCCGCTCGATGGCCGAACCCTGGAAGAGCGTGAACCCGGCCGTGGCGGCCCAGGTGAGCTCCGCCTCGGAGGCGCACCCCGTGGCCATCAGGGTGACTCGGTGGCGCTTGCAGTGGGCGACCAGGTCGAGGACCTCGTCGGCATCCATGGTGCCGAGGTCGATCTCGACGATGTCGGCGACCTTGAGGATCTCGGCGGTGTCGTCGGTCCAGGTCGCCAGGCCGACCGCGATGGAGCAGCCGGCGCGCCGGAGCTGGTGACAACGCTCGATGACCCGGTCGTGCTGGCACTCGTCGCGGGAGATCTCGAGGGTGATCCGGTCGAGCGGTTGGACGATCTCGAGCGAGCCATCCATCAACGCGGGCCAGGGGTGCAGGAACAGCCGGCGGTTGCCCACGACGGCGTCGAGGTCGAACCCCTCCTCCGCGAGGACGACGTCCATCGTGATGGCCCCGCTCATCGGCCAGCCGGTGTCGTCGCCGTCCTCCACGAGTCGGTGGAGCACCCGGAAGCCGACGACCTGGTCGTCGGTCCCGACGATCGGCTGGCGCGACACGATTCGGTGCAGGAGGGCAGGGGCGCTCACCGCGCCGGGGGTCAGTTCATCCGTCATCGGCCCGTTTCCTTCCGTCCCTGCTTCTCCTGACCATCGGTCACTCGGCGACGAACCTGAGGGCTGCGCACCGGCATAGGATCGCGATGATGACCATGGACGAGCACCCGATGTCCCCGCCGCCGACGGACGACACGACCGACCTCGAGCCGGGGCCGCACGAGCAGGAGCCGCACGAGCAGGGGGTGGGCAACCGTCTCAACTGGCTGCGCGCAGGCGTGCTCGGCGCCAACGACGGCATCGTGTCGACCGCGAGCCTGGTGGTCGGCGTCGCCGGTGCCACCAACGACAAGGCAGCGATCCTGATCGCGGGGGTCGCCGGCCTGGTCGCAGGCGCCATGAGCATGGGCGCCGGCGAGTACGTCTCGGTCAGCACGCAGCGAGACTCCGAGAAGGCCCTGCTCGCCAAGGAGCGACGCGAGCTCGAGGAGGATCCCGAGGACGAGCTCGCCGAGCTGACCTACCTCTACATCCAGCGTGGGCTGAGCGAGGACCTCGCCCAGCAGGTCGCGACCCAGCTCACCGAGCGCGATGCGCTCGCCGCCCACGCCGAGGTCGAGCTCGGCATCGATCCCGACGAGCTCACCAGCCCGGTCCAGGCCGCCCTGGCCTCGATGATCGCGTTCACCGTCGGCGCGATCCTCCCGCTGCTGACGATCACCTTGATGCCCGAGTCGATCCGCGTGTGGGTGACGGCCATCTCGGTCGCTCTGGCCCTCGGGGTGACCGGATGGGCGAGCGCCCGCCTGGGATATGGCCCCGTGCTCAGGGCGATCGTGCGCAACGTCGCCGGCGGTCTCCTCGCGATGGGCATCACCCACCTGATCGGCTCCCTCGTCGGGACGACGGTCGGCTGATCGGGGTCCGATGAGGTTAGCGATCGGGATCCGCAGCCGCGTTCTGGGCGTTGCGGTGGCCATCCTCGTCGTGACGCTGATGATCTGGGCGTGGGTGGTCATCCTCGTCTTCGACGGCACCTTGACCCGCACGGCGCGCAGTCACGCCGAGTTCCAGGCGACCCAGCTCGCAGACCAGCTGCGCTCGATCCCGGTCGACCAGGTGGTCCCCGAGGGCAGGGGGTACGGCGATCTGGTCGTGCAGGTCTTATCGGATGACGGGACGGTGGTGGCGAGCTCCGAGCCACTCGATGAGCCGATCACCGACCTGCGCCCGGCCACGGGACAGATGCTCGGACAGTCCGTCGACGGGCTGTCGGGCGTCGACGACGACTCGTTCGTGATCGTGGCGCGCGGGACCATCGGACTCGACGACGAGTCGCTGATCGTCGCCGTCGCCAACCCGGTCCATGTCGAGGAGGGCACCATCTCCCGCATCGTCGGGGTCGGCGTCGGCGCCGGTGTCCTGGTCCTCGCGATCATGACCGTCCTGATCAACTGGGCGGTCGGCATGGCGCTGACCCCGGTGGAGCGGATGCGGTCCCAGCTGGCGAGCATCGACGGCCGGACGATGGGTGACCGCGTCGCCGTGCCCGCGACCGGGGATGAGCTGACCGACCTGGGCGACACGATGAACCGCATGCTCGAGCGGCTGGAGGCGGCGTACGCCGCGCAGAAGTCCTTCGTCTCCGATGCGAGCCACGAGCTCCGCAGCCCGCTCGCGACGATTCGTGCCGCGGTCGATCTGGCCAACGCCGACCCCACGGGTCGGGTCTGGCGCGAGACCCGGGGGACCCTGCGGGCCGAGATCCTGAGGCTCCAGTCCCTGGTCGACGACCTGCTGACCCTCTCCCGGGTCGATGCCGGAGCGCTCCCGCTCCGTCGCCGCGACTGCGATCTGGACGATCTGGTCGTCGACGCCGTACGGCGCCTCCAGGGTGAGTCCGAGCTCGACGTCGACGTGGCCGTCGAGCCGGTCCAAGCTCTGGCGGACCCCGATCGGCTCGCGCAGGTGATGCGCAACCTGCTCGACAACGCGTCCCGCCATGCGACGAGCCGGGTCAAGGTCACGCTGGCTCGTTCCGACGCGACCGCGATCATCACCGTGGACAACGACGGGCCTCCAGTGCCCGAGGAGAAGCGGGCAACCGTGTTCGAACGGTTCGTGCGACTGGACGAGACCCGCGACCGCGACTCCGGCGGCAGCGGTCTGGGTCTGGCGATCGTCGCCGACCTCGTGCACGCCCACAGCGGCACGGTGCTCGCGACCGAGAGCGACGGCTGGTGCCGGTTCGAGGTCACCCTGCCGCTGGAGCGGGTCAGCTCGACGGGCTGAGCCGATAGCCCACGCCGCGCACCGTCTCGATGAGGTGACTGCCGAACGGCGTATCGATCTTGCGGCGCAGGTAGCCGACATAGACCTCGACCAGGTTGTCGCTGCCCGGGTAGTCGCTGTCCCAGACGTTGGCCAGGATGTCGGCCTTGGTGACGGCATCGCCGCACCGGCGCATCAGGTAGTGCAGGAGCAGGAACTCTCGGGGGGTGAGCTCGAGAGAGATCTCACCGCGGGCGACCCGATGACTGTTGGGGTCGAGCGACAGGTCGCCACACTGCAGCATCACCGGGCGTTGGGGTGCGCCGCGGCGCATCAGCGCCCGTAGGCGCGCGACCAGGACGGGGAAGCTGAACGGCTTGGTGAGATAGTCGTCGGCCCCCAGCTCGAACGCGTCGGTCTGGTCGAATTCCCCGTCCTTGGCGGTCAGCATCAGCACCGGCGTCCACACCTCGTGGGCGCGCATCGACTTGAGGATGTCGTAGCCGTTGACCACCGGCAGCATGATGTCGAGCACCACGACGTCGTACTCCCCGTGCGTGGCCATCGCCTCGCCGGTCATGCCCTCGTGGGCGACGTCGACGACGAAGCCCTCCTCCGTGAGACCCACCCGGAGGGTCTCGGCGAGGGCTCGCTCATCGTCCACGACCAGCACGCGCATCGGTCCCAGACTCTCAGAGATCTCTCAGCGCAGCGGATCTAGTGTCCGGAATACGACAACTCTTGATGGAGGATTCGATGTTCGACACGATCGGTGGCATTCCGCTCCACCCGCTCGTCGTGCACGCCGTGGTGGTTCTCGGCCCCCTCGCCGGACTCCTGCTGCTTGCCTATGTCTTCAAGCCCTCGTGGCGTGTCGGCCTGCGCTGGCCGACGCTCGCGCTGGCCGCCATCTCGGCCGTCTCGGCCGCCCTGGCGACGTCCAGCGGCGAGTCCCTCGAGGAGAAGGTCGGTGACCCCGCCTTCGACCACGCCGAGCGGGGCGACCTGGCCGCCGCCGGCATCTATGTTCTGGCTGGTGTCACCGTCGTGGTCATCCTGTTCCTGCTGCGCGCCCGTGCCGAGGCCGGCAAGCTGACGGCGGTTGCCGCCGTGCTCGCGGTCCTGGCGGTCGGCTTCTCGTGGTACGGGATCTTCGAGGCCGGCCACACCGGTGCCAGCTCCGTCTGGAAGGGCGACACCTCCTCCAGCGCGAGCAGCAGTGGAGACAGCGACTAGCCGCACCGCGTCCACGCCGATCCCCGTCGGGCGTTTCCTAGGCTGGGCCCATGCGGATGTTCGTGGCGGTGCGACCGCCGGAGGAGGCGATCGAGGACCTCGACGAGTTCCTCGACGTACGCCGGGAGGCCGGGGGCTTCCGGTGGGTGCTCGCGGACCAGCTGCACGTGACGCTGGCGTTCCTGGCGGAGGTGCCCGACCGCAACCTCGATGACCTGATGGAGCGGCTCGAGCGGGCGGCGCGGAAGCGCACTCCGTTCCGAACCCGGGTGCACGGTGGTGGGGCCTTCCCCAACCCGGCGAAGGCTCGCGTGATCTGGGCGGGGTTGGACCTCGACGAGCACGGCTTCGAGGAGCTGCGCCGCCTGGCGGTCGGCGCGCGGGCTGCCGCGTCCAAGGCGGGGATCGACGTCGGCGGCCAACGGTTCAAACCGCACCTGACGGTGGCCAGGGTGGGCACTCCACGCGACGTCACCGGCTGGGTGCGCCTGCTCGGCTCATACTCCGGCCCCGAGTGGCCGGTGCAGGAGATCGAGCTGGTCGCCTCACATCTCGGGGAGGGACCCAACAAGCGTCCGCGTCATCAGGCGCTGGCGACCTTCCCGCTGGCCTGACCGACACCCTCGGGCAGGGCCCGGACGATGTCCTCGACGCGCTGCTTGGCGTCGCCGAAGAGCATCTGGGTGTTGTCCTTGAAGAACAGCGGGTTCTGGACGCCGGCATATCCGGTGGCCATGGACCGCTTGAACACGATGACGTTGCGGGCTTTCCAGACCTCGAGCACCGGCATGCCGGCGATGGGGGAGTTGGGCTCCTCCAGGGCGGCCGGGTTGACCGTGTCGTTGGCGCCGATGACGAGGACGACGTCGGTGTCGGTGAAGTCGTCGTTGATCTCGTCCATCTCGAGCACGATGTCGTAGGGGACCTTGGCCTCGGCCAGCAGGACGTTCATGTGGCCGGGCAGGCGACCCGCGACGGGGTGGATCCCGAAGCGGACGTTGACCCCGCGGGCGCGCAGCTTGGAGGTGAGGTCCGCGACGGCGTACTGCGCCTGGGCGGTGGCCATGCCGTAGCCGGGGGTGATGACCACCGACGAGGCGTCGGCGAGCAGCTCGGCGGTGGCCTCGGCGTTGATCTCGCGGTGCTCGCCGTAGTCCTTGGCCTCGCCGACGACACCGCCGTCGGAGCCGAAGCCGCCGAGGATGACGGAGATGAACGAGCGGTTCATCGCGCGGCACATGATGTAGGACAGGATCGCGCCCGAGGACCCGACCAGGGACCCGGTGATGATCAGCAGCGAGTTGCCGAGCATGAAGCCTGCGGCGGCCGCGGCCCACCCGGAATAGCTGTTGAGCATCGACACCACGACGGGCATGTCGCCGCCACCGATGGCCGCGACCATGTGGAAGCCGAGCAAGAACCCGAGGGCGGCCATGACGATGAGCAGGGTCAGCCCGAGGCCGCCGTTGTCGTCGACGACGACCAGCCAGATCATCAGGGCGAAGAAGGCGGCGAAGCCGATCATGTTGAGGATGTTGCGCGCCGGCAGCACCAGCGGCGAGGACTTCATCTTGGCCGACAGCTTGAGGTAGGCGATCACCGAGCCGGTGAAGGTGAAGGCGCCGATGAGGACGCCGAGGCAGACCTCGATGAGGTGGACGGCGCCGCCCTCGCCCTCGGGCTCGATGAAGGAGTTGAAGCCGACCAGGACCGCGGCCATGCCGACGAAGGAGTGGAACGCCGCGATCAGCTCGGGCATCTGGGTCATCTCGACCTTGCGCGCGACCGGCGTACCGATGCCGGCGCCGATGGCCAGCACCACCACGATCAGCAGCAGGGTGACCAGCACCGAGCGGCGATCGGGGAGGTTGGCGGAGAGATAGAGCGAGTGCGTGATGGTGGCCGCGAGGGCGAGGACCATGCCGGCCATGCCCGTCAGGGTGCCCATCCGGGCGGTCGTGGGCCGGGACAGACCGGCCAGCGACAAGATGAACATGATGCCGGCGATGATGTAGAGACCGTCGATGAACTGGATCAACATGTCAGGCCTCCTTCCTGAACATGCTCAGCATTCGGTAGGTCACCAGGAAGCCGCCGAAGATGTTGATCGATGCGATCGAGGCGGCGACGAACGACATGATCGTGACCGGGATGTTGGTCGACCCGAGCTGGAGCAGGGCGCCGACCAGGATGATCCCGGAGATCGCGTTGGTCTGGGACATCAGCGGTGTGTGCAGCGAGTGAGAGACCCCGCTGATGACATAGAACCCGACGACCACTGCGAGCGCGAAGACCGTGAAGTAGCCGGTGAACGACGGCGGTGAGTAGGTCACCGCCGCGACGACGAGGGCCGCGGCGATCGCCGACATGACGAGCCGGCGGCGGCCGGCGGCCTGGGCGGCGGCAGCCGCGCGGGCCGCGACCACGGCCGGGTCCTCGGGCTCCGCGACGGCGACGGCCGCGGCCGGAGCGGCCGACACCTGCACCGGCGGCGGCGGCCACATGGTCTCGCCGTCCTTGACCACGGTGATGCCGCGCTGGACGACGTCGTCCATGTCGAGCACGAGCTCGCCGTCGCCCTCGGGGGTCAGCAGCTTGAAAAGGTTGACGATGTTGGTCCCGTAGAGCTGGGAGGTCTGGGCGGCCAGTCGGCCGGCCAGGTCGGTGTAGCCCAGGATCGTCACGCCGTTGTCGGTCACGACCTTCTGGTCGGCCTGGGTGAGCGCGACGTTGCCACCGTTGGCAGCGGCCATGTCGACGACCACCGAACCGGTCTTCATGCCGGCGACGGTCGCCTCGTTGACGAGCAGCGGGGCGGGACGTCCCGGGATGAGCGCCGTGGTGATGACGATGTCGGCCGCGCGGGCCTCCTCGTCGTACATCGCGGCGGTGGCTTCCTTCTGAGCGTCGGTCATCTCCTTGGCGTAGCCGTCGGAGGAGACCTCCTGCTCCATGTCGACGGTGACGAACTGGGCACCCATCGACTCGACCTGCTCGGCGACCTCGGGGCGTACGTCGAAAGCGCGCACGATCGCGCCCATCGAGCCTGCAGCACCGATCGCCGCCAGCCCGGCGACGCCGGCGCCGACCACGAACACCCGCGCCGGGGGGACCTTGCCGGCCGCGGTGACCTGGCCCGTGAACTGGCGGCCGAACGCGTGGGCCGCCTCGATCACCGCGCGGTAGCCCGCGACGTTGGCCATCGACGACAGCACGTCCATCGACTGGGCCCGCGAGATGCGCGGCACCGCGTCCATCGCCAGGCCCGTCACACCCGCGGCGGCGAGCTGCTCGACGAGCTCGGGGCTGCGCGCCGGTGCCATCAGCGACACCACGACC
>Ga0209023_10007053_pt1 | contig 11658 bp, 9 predicted proteins | sample LakOneMetagenome_FD_187468 | JGI IMG/M metagenome (GOLD analysis project Ga0209023, IMG submission 187468) | Freshwater and sediment microbial communities from Lake Erie, Canada (SPAdes) (version 2) | ecosystem: Environmental > Aquatic > Freshwater > Lentic | place: Lake Erie, Canada | collected...
AGGAGAAAAAAGATAATTCGCTCCAAGGGATATCACCTGTAATTTTTTTGGTGTTACCAGTAAGGTTACCGGTTCCCAATCTCCCTGCTTTTGATTATTGGCATCGGGTTGCACCCATTCAAATGTTTTACCGTTGGTAGCACTGATGATCTGCCTGTAATTTCCCTTACCCGGACCGAGATAAGTAAAGGAAAGATTGTAGAGCGTATCCAAAGGATTTGTTGAAAGCACGTAAATAGAATCGTGGATGCTGGTATTATACAGCGTGTCTTTTTTCTTATACAATATCTTACCCAGGCTAAAAGTATCTCTAACTGCATTTGTATAAAAAGCGTTGCCGATGGTGTCGCCGAGATCAGCTAAAAATTGTTTTTGCTTTGTATCCAGTGTCTGGTCGATGGTTGAATTCTTTGCATCCACGTTTGAATAGAATGCTGCACTCAGGAAGAATTTATTTTTAAAATTCACCTCATCCGTTGCATAGATCTGTGAGTTCAGGTAATTGCGGTCGGCATATTCAAATTCTACCTGTATGCGCCTCTCCTTCGTGATAAGGCGTTTGGGAGTGAATGTAAGTTCGGCTGTATTGTAGTTGATCACGTAATCCTGGTCCTCGCCTCTCTGCAGTAATTCACCATCTATAAAAACCCTTTCGGTTCCTGCAAGCACCACAAAATACAATTCGTTGTTGGCTGCTGTAAGCCTGTAAGGGCCCTGGTTCCCTTCAAGGGGTGTAATGATATTGCGGGTAAATTTTCCTTTTGCAATGGCACCGCTTGCCAAAAAGGAATTGTAAATATTCTTACTGATCTTATTATCCGTTATAAAAGAAACGCCCTGCAGCCTTTTATAAAATTTAAGGAAGTAATTCTTACTCTCCCGGATATCAATATCGCCAAAGTTTGCCTGCCAGCTTTTCTTTTTTATCTGGAGGTAGATGCGGTCGAAATCCCTCAGATCTTGTGTATTGCCATCGGGTTGTATGGGTATATTATTATCTGTAACAGCAGCTGTCAGTTCCAGGCTGTCGCCGATATAACCATTTAACTGGAGGTTCAGTGTTGAGTTTACTACGGCATCCTGGCTATTGCCGAATGATATGGCCCTGCCGATACTTCCTTCGGATTGTATACCGCCAAAATCAACAAAGGGATTGTTTTGTTTTGAACCGATCCTGACATTAAAAGGTTTTTCGGATAAAAAATTATGGCGCACACTGTCGTAATTATAGCGTTGCGCCACTGCATTCAGTTTGATAGGAAAAGCCCGGTAGCTGGCCAAAACACTGTCTTGTGGCGGCCTGGTGAGCCAATGCAGGATGGCATTCACTTCATCCAGCTTATAATAAGAAGGAGGCACATTTGAAATCGAAAAGGTTCCGGGTGCGATACTGATCGTATCGATCTTCTGGAAGGCTTCTTTGGTTGAAATATATTTTTTACGGAGATTGGATAAGGCCGCCGGTTTTTTCTGTGCATACAGCGACTGCAAAACGAACAGGGCAAGAAAAAATAAATATATTCTTTGGGGTTTCAATCTTTAATTTAAAGTGATGCCTAAAATTAGTATTTATTATGAAGATGCTGCTTCGGGGCTGAATGCTGCAAATAAAAATACCTTCCGAAACAGAAGGTATTTAAGAGCCTCACCCCAACCCTCTCCTGAAGGAGAGGGAGTATATATTCGTTAATTATTAAATTCATATAGTCTTTCAGGATCCGGGAATGAACCTACCGAATTATTTTTCTTCAGTTCCCAATCCTGCCTTTAAATACTCCCTGTTCATTTTTGCAATGTAGGAAACAGATATTCCTTTCGGGCATTCCGCTTCACAGGCATAAGTATTGGTGCAGTTTCCAAACCCTTCTTTATCCATCTGGGTAACCATGTTCAATGCCCTTGATTCCCTTTCAGGTGCACCCTGTGGCAACAATGCCAGCTGAGATATCTTGGCACCAACGAATAACATGGCGCTTCCGTTCTTGCAAGTGGCAACGCAGGCCCCGCAACCGATACAGGCTGCTGCATCAAAAGCTGCATCTGCATCTTTCTTATCAATAGGAATGTTATTTGCATCCTGGGCATTGCCGGTATTGACGCTGATATAACCACCGGCCTGTATGATCCTGTCGAAAGCGGTGCGGTCAACCACCAGGTCCTTGATCACCGGGAAAGCTTTGCTGCGCCATGGTTCTACAACGATCGTATCGCCATCCTTGAATGCACGCATGTGCAACTGGCAGGTTGTATTCTTTTGCCATGGCCCATGAGCCTGGCCATTGATATACATGCTGCAGGCACCACAAATGCCTTCACGGCAGTCGTGATCAAAAGCTATGGGATCCTTACCATCCCTGATCAGCTCTTCATTCAGCACATCAAACATTTCCAGGAAACTCATTTCTGAAGAAATATCCTTCAGTTTATAAGTGTCGAAATTCCCTTTTGTTTTGCTGTTCTTCTGGCGCCAGACCTTTAGCGTTAAGTTCATGTTGCTATGTTCCATATATTCAATTTGAAGATTTGGAAATTTGAAGATTTGATGATTCCATGCATTTTCAAATCTTCAAATTTTCAAATTATTTATAACTTCTCTGTGTTGGTTTTACGATCTCAAAATTCAATGGCTCTTTGTGCAGTTCCCAGTTGCCGTCTCCCTTTAATTCCCATGCAGCCACATAACTGTAATTGGCGTCATCGCGTTTTGCCTCGCCGTCTTCGGTCTGGCTTTCTTCCCTGAAATGGCCGCCACAGCTTTCATTCCTGTTCAAAGCATCCATGCACATCAGTTCCCCGAGTTCGATGAAATCTGCTACCCTGCCGGCTTTGTCCAGCTCAGGGTTGAATTCATTGATATCACCTGGTATCTTCACATCGCTCCAGAATTCTTTTTTCAAACTTTTTATTTCTTCTATCGCTGACCTCAATCCTGCTTCGTTCCTTGCCATACCACATTTATCCCACATGATCTTACCAAGGCGCTTGTGAAAGCTTTCCACGCTTTGATTTCCTTTTATACTCATCAACGTGTTTATCCTGTCGCTCACTGCTTTTTCTGTTTCTGCAAAAGCAGGATGATCCGTTGGAATAGCGTTGGTGCGTATCTCATCAGCCAAATAATTTCCCAACGTATAAGGAATAACGAAATAGCCATCTGCCAGTCCCTGCATCAATGCAGATGCTCCGAGCCTGTTTGCTCCGTGGTCGCTGAAATTTGCCTCACCCAATGCATACAATCCCGGAACGGTTGTCTGCAATTCATAATCAACCCAAAGCCCGCCCATGGTATAATGCACCGCCGGGTAGATCCGCATGGGCATTTCGTAAGGGTTCTCGCCTGTTATCTTCTCATACATTTCAAACAGGTTACCATATTTTTCTTCCACTACTTTTTTGCCGAGTTCCCAGATAGATTTTTCTTCTGCAGCTTCATTACCTGTCTTGCCTGCTTCAATTTTCCCATAACGCATGATGGCGTCTTTGAAATCAAGGTACACCGCCATCTTCGTTGTACCAACGCCATAACCTTCATCGCATCTTTCTTTGGCTGCCCTGGAAGCCACATCTCTTGGAACGAGGTTACCGAATGCAGGATACCTTCTCTCTAAATAATAATCTCTTTCTTCTTCGGGAATATCAGTTGCTTTCCGGGTATCGCCTTTTTGCTTTGGAACCCATATCCTTCCGTCATTCCGCAAGCTTTCGCTCATTAAGGTCAGTTTGCTTTGATGATCGCCGCTAACCGGTATACAGGTTGGGTGAATTTGTGTAAAACAGGGATTGCCGAAATAAGCTCCTTTTTTATGTGCCTTCCACGCAGCGGTAACATTGCTGCCCATAGCATTTGTACTGAGGTAAAAAACGTTTCCATAACCACCGCTGCATAACAGCACGGCGTGGCCGAAATGCCTTTCGAGGTCGCCACTCACCAGGTCCCTTGCAATAATGCCCCTTGCTTTCCCGTCTATCATTACCACGTCGAGCATTTCATGACGGGAATACATTTTTACATTTCCCAAAGCAACCTGTCTTTCCAATGCGCTGTATGCACCCAACAATAATTGCTGGCCTGTTTGCCCTGCTGCATAAAAAGTGCGTTGTACCTGTGTGCCTCCAAAAGAACGGTTGCTCAACAAGCCCCCGTATTCTCTTGCAAACGGAACTCCCTGCGCAACACATTGGTCAATGATCGCAGCACTTACTTCTGCAAGGCGGTGAACATTGCCTTCCCTTGCACGGTAATCGCCGCCTTTCACGGTATCATAAAATAAACGGAACACAGAATCACCGTCATTCTGGTAATTCTTTGCAGCATTGATGCCACCCTGTGCAGCGATGCTGTGTGCACGCCGCGGACTATCCTGGAAACAAAATGCTTTTACTTTATAGCCCATCTCTCCCAAGGCTGCAGCTGCAGAAGCACCAGCCAGGCCGGTTCCTACAACAATCACTTCAAGCTTACGCTTATTGGCCGGGTTCACCAATTTTACATGCCCTTTATAATCATTCCACTTTTCATTCATTTCGCCCGGTGGAATTTTTGCATCTAAAGCCATATTGATTGATTTGTTTACTAGTTGATTTGTTTATTTGCAGGCTGGCTTATTCGTTCATTTATTTTACCAGCTGTACCTTTTTATTCAGCTTCATGGGCGCCTGTCCCGGCATTACAACTTAATTCACCCAATCCATATAGATCGATATGGGCATCAATGCGAACAGCAGGCATATTACCACCGAATACACAACACCGATCGCTTTAATGAGCGGCGTATATCTTTTATGATTGATGCCGAATGTCTGGAATGCGCTTTGAAAGCCGTGTATCAAATGCCAGCAAAGAGAGATCACCCCGAGTACATATACAATGACCACCCAAATATTTCCCTGGAAAACGATCTGCATTTCCCTGTAGAGGTTATGTGCTTCCTGGCCGGCATAATCACCCAGCGTGGTTGTTTCGAGTGCATGCACATTGGCCATGCCGCCAAACCTGGATGGCAGCCAGAAATGATACAGGTGCAATACCAGGAACATTAATATCAATGTGCCGAGCAGCCCCATGCTCCTGCTATACCAGGCGCTGTTCTTGCCGGGTTTGTTCATTGCATATTTGATGGGCCTTGCTGCATTGTTCTGTGCCCAAAGCATCAATCCCTGTATAATATGTATCAACAGGAAAAGGAAAAGCCCGATCTCCATGGTGCGGATGATGAGATTACTGCCCATGAAATGTCCCCAATGGTTAAAGGTTTCGCCCCCGTCATTAAAAAAGATCATGGAATTGATAAAGCAATGAACGATCAGGAAACTTATAAGAAAAAAGCCCGTAAGGCCCATTGTAAATTTTTTCCCGAGAGAAGAAGTGAAAAAATGTTTCCAGGTCATAAAGCGGTAGTTGAATAAATAAATGCTGATGCAAAAATAGGGTGTATATGCCAAAAAAGAACTTATTGATCGTTTTTGTTGAACCGCGTTGCAATATAAAACACGATCTTTTAATCAAGCCTTTTCATCATTTCATGATCGATGAGCTGGAAGATCACTTCCGGTTTCAGTGTGCGCCATTGCGGTAGTTCCATTAATTCGATGTAATTGGTAAGGCGTGCCTTTTTAAAATCATACTTGCTTTGTTCCGGCATGTCGATGATCACAACCCAGCCATGATCATCTTCCAGTTGCTCATTCCATTCCTCGTAATAACTGTCATCACTGCTGTGGAAGTTAAGCACATTTTCGGCTATTAAGATAAACTTCGTGATGCCCCTGCTGTATAGTTGATCGGTAACATCCCTTCGCAATGTCATGATATCATTTTCAATGGCATCATTCCATTCACCCAATAATTCAATGATAGCGAAGTGCTGTTCATAATCTGTATACAGCAGTTTCATGTACAATGTCCTGGATCCGAAATCATCCCATTGCGGGTGTATGAAATAATTGTACAGGGTCTGTGAATATTCAAATTCACTGTAAGAACGGCCATAGAAGGGAGATTGGCTGTCTTCCTCGGCTGTATACAAATGCCTCCAGTTATAAAATGGTTCTATGTCCTGCATGCTGAATCTTTCTATACAAAATTCCGACAAAAAAATTAAAATCGGGGAAAGAGTTGCCACTGATTCACTGATTTATTTTTTTATAGTTGCTTGGATAATAAATTAGATCGCCTGTTCTGCAACCCGACTAAATTTTTTTAAAATCAGTGAATCAGTGGCATTAGAAAAAGAAAGAGGCTGCCTGCTGGCAGCCTCCTGACTTATTAACCCAAAATATGATTACTGTATCATCACTTTTTCTGTGATCACAGTTTGTTTGCTTTCGTCTAAAACTTTAACCATATACATTCCTTTGGCAGGCCTTGAAAGCAGGTTCACAGCTTCTGTCTGTGTGCCCTTTGTAATGTTTACGGTCTTTGACTGCAGGGTCCTTCCGGCAAGGTCAGTTAAGATGATCGTATAGGTTCCTTCTTTTTTACCATCGAACAACACATTGAAATAAGATGCTGTTACAGGATTAGGGAACACTTTGGATTCGCTGCTGTTTCCAAGCGGAGACAGTTTTGAATCTGCCATAGAGAATTTATTGGCGGCATCGGCTTCTTTCTGCAATAATAAATTTGAACCGGCCAGGTCGGATGCATTGAATTTTACATCAGAGCCTTCGATCTTAGTAGCGGCCAGGTCAGACAATTTTACTTTATAATAACCATCAAATTTAGTGGCGCTGCAGATAACCATATCGCCATCCGCATTCACTGCTGCTGCATTTGTTGTGTAGCCTGCAGGTAAGCCGGTAATAGCGCCTTTGTAAGTTGCAATACGTGATTCTATGTCAACTACGAACACCTGCTGGTTTGCAGAAATAACGTATAATTTTCCGAACGCATCTGCAACCATATCACCACCCCAGCTGCTGCATTTGTTATGAATAGAAATCCCTTTGCTTGATTCTGCATCAACCAGGTTTCCGAGGTCGGTAATAACAGGTGATTTGCCAGTGGTGAACCTCAGCAGGTGGTTGCCATCATTGGTGATCGCATAGCCATTGCCATCGGCGCCGATAACCATTCTTGTTACATTGTTCGCTTCGTCCCTGGGATCTGCTGCAACTTTTAAAACACTGGAGTTCATAGAATAGAACTGTGGCGTTTCATTTTTTACATTCAGGTCTACCCAGCGCAATTCCCCCATTCTCATCGGGAAGAAGAAAAGTTTATTTGAGTTCTTGTCATAAGCCGCTGCTGCAACCATGGTGCTGGTAGGATAATCCCTTGAACCGATATTATCTGCAGTTGATGTTTGATCCACAGATTTTTTGGTTGCAATATCTGTCATTACAAAATTTGTCTTGCTACGCTGGAAAATGGTTTTGGTAACCTGCCCTGATCCCAGGTCCACTTCACGGATGTTCATCCAAAGGAAATCGTTATTACCATCACCGGTAATAGCATAACCTTTATTGCTTTGTGCATTTGATGTTAGGGTAGCGACAATAAAACCTGAAGTAAGTAGAAGTTTGATGTTCATAAGTGAGTAATTTTGAGGTTAATTATTAATCTAATTTACTACAATAGCGTTAGGCTTTCAAAAAAAATTTACAAACGGTGGCTTTCCAGCAGTTTTTTAACAGAACCGTACTTAAGAAGCAATTCCCTGGCTTTTCCATAATCATCGAGGTTTAAATGTTGCATGACCATTTTCACTCCCCGGTCGATCAGTTTGTCATTGGTGAGCTGCATATTCACCATTTTATTGTCTTCCACCCTTCCCAATTGTATCATCACGGCAGTCGAGATCATGTTCAATACCAGCTTTTGGGCCGTGCCTGCTTTCATGCGGGTACTGCCGGTGACAAATTCAGGGCCCACCACAATTTCTATTGGATGATCTGCGGCATTGCTTAAAGGCGAACCCGGGTTACAACTGATACTACCCGTGAGGATATCATGCTTCCTGCAGTTCTCAAGCGCATGTATAACATAGGGCGTAGTTCCGCTGGCGGCAATACCAATGACAACATCAGCTGCCGTTACTTCCCTGGCCTGCAGGTCGGCCCAGCCCTGTTGGGTATCATCCTCGGCAAATTCTACTGCGGATGTAATGGCTTTTTTTCCCCCGGCAATGATACCAATGACCAGGTTCGGTGGTACACCAAATGTAGGCGGGCACTCACTGGCATCTACGATACCAAGCCTGCCGCTGGTTCCGGCGCCGATATAAAACAGGCGGCCCCCCATCAGCATTTTATCAACAACCGCAGTAACCAGTGATTCGATCTGTGGAATGATGGCTGTAATGGCAGCAGGAACCTTTTTATCTTCTTCATTGATATGAACCAGCAATTCGTTCACACTCATTTTTTCCAAATGCCGGTAGAGGGAATCCGATTCGGTTATTTTTTTGAAAGGCATAGATTGGTCCGCCGCTGTTTATTTATGAAATTGTATTAAGCCTTCCATCGGGTCTTTCAATACTTTACCGACCTGGAGCTCGTAGGAATGACACATATCAGCCAATACATCCCTGAAACCATAAGCCACGCTTCCTACAAAATTGATGGGCATGGTCCAGCTTTCACGGTATTTATAAATATGGTTGAAGAAGAAATCGTTGAACCCGTCTTCGATGATATTCTCTATCATATAATGGCCCCTGTTCTCTACCAGGAAGGATGTGAAGCCCGCCATATACCTGTTTGGCAAAGGATGCTTGTATACCGCATCCAGGATCTCGTTGGCATTGGTATTGAATTTTGCATTAAACCGGTCCATCAGGTCCGGATCAAAAGTATTGTACAAAAAATACTGTATCACTTTCTTGCCCAGGTAGGCGCCACTGCCTTCATCCCCGAGCACATAACCCAGGCCCGGGCTGTTCTTGACGATCTTCTTACCATTATAAAAACAGGAGTTCGACCCGGTGCCCAATATACAGGCTATCCCTTTTGTATGGCCGCAAAGTGCCCTGGCTGCCCCCATCAGGTCGTGCTGAACCGTAACACTTGCATTTTTAAAAACAGCTTTGATGGAATCTTTTACAATTTTTACATTGGCCGGGTTGCTGCAGCCGGTACCATAAAAGAAAACCTCGGCCGGCTCTGAATTTTTGATCTTCGGTAATAATTCCTTTTGCAACACTTCCTTTATTTGTGTGCCGGATAAGAAGTATGGGCTAAGCCCCTGGGTATTGATGCGTTTCTTTTTAGTTCCGCTCAACAGGCACCACTCCGTTTTCGTGGATCCGCTGTCGGCGATTAATCTTACTGACATTCCAATTTATTTAATTCATCATCAAGGTAAAACATTCAAATCAAAAACATACAAAAATAAAAAGGTTGATAACAAAAATTTACCTTCGCAATCCTAATTGTGCAGGCAGGGTTGTTTTGCATAAATTTATTTAGATATGGAGCAGAAAAAATTAAAAGTTTGGTTGCCGTTGCTTTTTAGTATTACAATGATCGCAGGAATTTTCCTGGGTTATAAAATGAGAGACGAGATACCGGGAAAAAGTTTCTTTTACAAAGAGAAACGCAGGCCGATACAGGAAGTGATGGATCTCATAGAAAGCAAATACGTTGATACCGTTAATATCAACAACCTCGCCGACACCGCCATCCAGGCGATGCTCTCGAAACTTGATCCCCACTCTGTATTCATTCCCGCAAAAGAACTTGAACAGGTAAATGAAGAAATAGCCGGCAGCTTTTTCGGCATCGGCATTGAATTCAATATATTCAACGACAGCCTGCACGTGATCAATGTATTGAAGGACGGGCCCAGTTTTAAAGCCGGTTTAAAGACCGGTGATAAATTATTGAAAGCCGATGGCCATAACATCTCCGGCAAAAAATTACCGACGGATTCTATCCGCATCCTGCTCCGGGGCCCGCTGGGCAGTACCGTGGATGTGGTAGTATTGAGGGGAAACCAACAAATGAATTTCCGCATCAAAAGGGATATGATACCGATCAGCAGCGTGGATGCGGCATATATGATCGACAGCATCACGGGTTATATCAGGCTTAATAAATTCACCCAGCAAACATACCGTGAATTCATGCAGAACCTTGAATCCCTGAAGAAACAAGGAATGCAACAAATGATCCTCGACCTCCGCGGCAATGGCGGTGGCGTGCTGGATGAAGCCGTGGAAATTGCAGACGAATTTTTGGACGGCGACAAGCTCATCACTTATACCATTGGCCAGCATTACCCCCGGAAAGAATACCGCTGCCGCAGGGAAGGACAATTTGAAAAAGGCGCCCTGGTTGTATTAGCTGATGAAGGCACTGCAAGCGCCAGCGAGATCCTCATCGGTGCATTGCAGGATTGGGACCGGGCAACCATTGTAGGACGGCGCACATTTGGCAAAGGGTTGGTGCAGGACCAGTTCGACCTCAGCGATAAAAGCGCACTCCGACTTACCATTGCCAGGTATTACACGCCTATCGGCCGCAGCATCCAGCGCTCTTATGCAAAGGGCGGTAAAGCTTATTATGAAGAAATAAATAACCGCTTTACTGATGGTGAAATATTTTCTGCCGATTCAGTAAAAAACGACAGCAGCAAAATATATCGCACATCCGGCGGTAAAAAAGTTTTTGGCGGCGGGGGTATCTCTCCTGATTATTTTGTTGCTGCAGATACAGGTAAGATGAGCAACACGATCACCCGTATCTATTTAAAAGGACTGATGAATGATTACGGCTATAAATATTATATAGCGAACCCATCCCTGTTACAGCAATACAGGTCGCCGGTCGATTTTGCAAGATCATTCCGGTTAAACGACGACAACTGGAAATTCTTTGAAGGGATGGCAGCTATTGATTCCATCGACCTCAAACTTATCAATGAAAAGGAAAAGACCTACCTGTATAAAATATTGAAAGCATCCATAGCCCGCCAGCTCTGGCGCAATGAAGGATATTTTGAAGTGAATAATATGGAAGATGAAGCCGTTCAAAAGGCGCTGCAGGTATTGCACAAATAAAAAACCTCCGGGAAGGAGGCCTTTTATTTACATCAACGTCTATTTAGAAATATCTGGTTTTAGGTGTGGTTAGCAACGGATCCCTGGATTTTAATAAGTTTGTTTAGTTGGATATTGAACCGTTATTTACAATACAAAAATAGCCCCGCTTATTTATTGTACCCGTAGTAATGGATGCCATTTGCTTATAGTATTTGTACTACGGGCCGGTCGTATACTGAAAGAAGCCCTTTTAAGAGGGCTTCTTCAATTTGATCTCAATAAACCAGTTGAAAGATCAACCGTTATTGATTTGGGTTTAGGTGTGTTTCATAGGTATCGGCAAACGGGTCCAGCCGGCAAGCATGTGCTTGTGTTATCAGTATAACAAAGATGAACATTAAACAATTATTTTTTGTAAGTGCGCTTGTGAAGATTATGTAGAAAATCTTCGAGAAAGAAAATTCAATATTGCCCGGATACACAAATGTTTTTTATTCATGTATACGCATCAATGAACCTGTTTTAAAAATCCCGGTTTATTTTATCAAAGAAAAGCTGAGCGAATTATTATGGAAAGATTAATTTTAACGTGTTGTGCTATTGAGTAATTGAAAAACATTATTGTTTCTATGAAATTCTTTTCGGTTTTTATGCTTTACTTTTTTGCTTCTCCCCC
>Ga0209023_10007054_pt1 | contig 11657 bp, 10 predicted proteins | sample LakOneMetagenome_FD_187468 | JGI IMG/M metagenome (GOLD analysis project Ga0209023, IMG submission 187468) | Freshwater and sediment microbial communities from Lake Erie, Canada (SPAdes) (version 2) | ecosystem: Environmental > Aquatic > Freshwater > Lentic | place: Lake Erie, Canada...
CGAGTCATCCGACTGGTTCTTGCCCCCATCCGCCCTTCGGGCACCTTCCCCCGCGCGCGGGGGAAGGGCATAAACGGAAACAACATGCCCATCGAAATCGAACGCAAGTTCCTGGTCGCCAACGATGGTTGGCGCGCGGCCGCACACAAGGTCGTGCCGATGGCGCAGGGTTACCTCAACGACCTGGCCATGGTCGATGGCGGCGCGATGAATGCATCGGTCCGCGTGCGGATCGAAGGCGATGAGGCGCGGCTGAACATCAAGTCGCGCGAACTGGGCGCCTCGCGGCAGGAATTCGATTACCCCATCCCGGTCGCCGATGCGCGCGCGCTGCTGGCGCTGTGCGTGGGGGGTCTTGTCGACAAGCGCCGGCACCACGTCGAGTTTGAAGGCCATCTTTGGGAAGTCGACGAATTCCTCGGCGAGAACGCTGGGCTCGTGGTGGCGGAAATCGAGCTTTCCAGCGTCGACGAAGCCTTCGCAAAGCCCGAGTGGCTGGGTCCTGAAGCCACCCATGCCCAGCGCTACTACAATCTGGCCCTGGCCTCGCGCCCGTATTCGCAATGGAGCGACGACGAGCGCAAGGCGCTGGACCTCGAACAAGGACGATAGATGCTGCAGATCGGCGTTACCGGACACGAACTGACCGCACGCGAGCGCGACTGGCTGCAGCACGATGCTTGCGCCGGCGTGGTGCTGTTCGCGCGCAATTTCGCCAGCCGTACGCAGGTACTGGAACTGACGCAATCCATCCGCGAAGCCGCGCCGCGGCCGCAGCTGATTTCGGTGGACCAGGAAGGCGGGCGCGTGCAGCGCTTCCGCGAAGGTTTCAGCGCGCTGCCGCCGTTGAGCGGTTTCGACCAACTGTATCGACGCGACGCCGATGCGGCGCTCGCGCTGGCGCGCGACCACGCGTGGCTGATGGCCAGCGAGATCCGCGCCGCCGGCGTCGACATGAGCTTCGCGCCGGTGATCGACCTCGAGCGCGGAAACCGCGCGATCGGCAACCGCGCGTTCTCGCCGGATCCGCAGGTCGTCGCCGCGTTCGCGCGCGCCTACGTTGGCGGCATGCACGAAGCCGGCATGGCGGCGACGCTCAAGCATTTCCCCGGCCACGGTTCGGTGCCGGAGGACACGCACTTCGACATCGCGGTCGACGGTCGTTCGCTGGACGAACTTCGCGCGAGCGACCTTGTTCCCTTCGTCGCCGGCATCGACGCGGGTGCCGACGCGGTGATGATGGCGCACGTGAGCTATCCGCAAGTCGCGCCGGAGCCGGCCGGTTATTCCCCGCGCTGGATCGGCGACATCCTGCGTGGCGAGATGAAATTCCGTGGCGTGGTGTTCTCCGACGACATCGGCATGGCCGCGGCGCATTCGGCCGGCGGCACCCGGGCGCGCGTGGAAGCGCACCTCGACGCCGGCTGCGACGTGGTGCTGGTCTGCCATCCGCAGATGGTCGAGGACGCGCTGCAGGCGCTCGAAGGCCGCAAGTCGAACACGATGGCGCTGGTCGGCCTGATCGGTCGCGGTGCGCTGGGCTGGGACGGGCTGCTCGCCGACAATCGCCACCGCGAGGCGAAGGCGCGCATGGGCACGGTTCCGGTGGCGGCGCAGGATGCCGGCGCGACGTCCGGCGCCATCAACGTGGGAGACGTGGCATGACCGCATCCGGTTTTCGCGAAGTGCTTGCGACCGCGGAGGTGATCCACGACCGCGCGACGCTCGAAGCTGCGATCGAGCGCATGGCCGGCGAGATCGCGCCCGAATACGCGAACGACGCCAGGCCGCCGCTGTACCTCACCATCATGCATGGCGGGCTGCCGTTCGCCGCGTCGCTGGCGATGGAACTGGGCACGCTCGGCATCGACCTGGAATTCGACTACCTCCACGCCACGCGCTACCGCGGGCAGACCTCCGGCTCCGGACTTGCATGGCTGCATCGGCCGGCGACGCCGATGCAGGGTCGCCGGGTGCTGCTGGCCGACGACATCCTCGACGAAGGGCACACGCTGCTGGCGGTGAAGCGCTGGTGCGAGGACCAGGGCGCGGCCGACGTGCGCGTGGCGGTGCTGGCGGTGAAGGTGCACGACCGTTGCGTGGAAGGTGTGTGCGCGGATTACGTGGGGGTCGAGGTGCCGGATCGGTATGTGTTCGGCTACGGCATGGATTACCACGAGCAAGGGAGGAATCTCCCGGCGATTTACGCACTTTGAAGTCGACGCGCACGCATGTATCGCATAGTGCTTGTTTGCAGAGGAATCCCGGAATCGTCAGGTGCCGAAGCAGCGTCGGATATCACGATGGAATTCCAGCAACACCGGACTTGGCATTCCAATGCACTTTGCATTTGGGATGGAGTTTTGCTCACGCTGCAAGCTGACAATGATTTCGACAAGGATGGATTGGCGTTAGCGGATGAATTCTCGGACGCAATTTCTGCTTACGTTTCTGGGCAATTCGATTCCGAGATCCATGTGAAGTCCGTCACCGAGGTTCTCAATGTGCCTTGATTCCATTCGAACCGACGCCAAAGGGATTTCTCAATGACCATCGAACTCGCAGTCATCGGCGGCACCGGCGTGTACGCGCTCGGCGAGCTGGCCGACGTCGAAAGCCACCAGCCGGTCACGCCCTACGGCGCGCCGTCCGGGCCGGTGCGCGTCGGGACGTATGCCGGCAAGCGCGTCGCCTTCCTCGCGCGCCACGGCGAAGGCCATTCGCTGCCGCCGCACAAGATCAACTACCGCGCCAACCTCGCCGCGCTCAAGGCCGTCGGCGCGAACCGCGTGCTCGCGCTCAACACCGTCGGTGGCATCACCGAGCGCTTCGGCCCGCGCGTGCTGGCCTGCCCGGACAACCTCATCGACTACACCTGGGGCCGCGTTTCGACCCTGTGCGAAGAACCCGGCACCGAGGTACTGCACGTCGATTTCGGCGATCCCTACACCGCTTCTCTGCGTGCGGAAATCGTCTCGGCTGCGAATCGCGCGGACGTCGCCGTGGTCGATGGCGGCTGCTACGGCGCGACCCAGGGCCCGAGGCTGGAAACGAAGGCGGAAATCGCGCGCATGCGCCGCGACGGTTGCGACCTGGTCGGCATGACCGGCATGCCCGAAGCCGGGCTCGCGCGCGAGCTCGGGCTCGACTACGCCTGCCTCGCCATCGTCGCCAACTGGGCCGCCGGTGCCGGCCCCGACGCCGACGAAGTCATCACCCTGCAGGACGTGCTCGACAACGTGGCGATGGCGACCGACGACGCGGCGCGCGTGCTGCGGGCGATGCTCGGCGGCTGAGGCATGGCCACGCCGCGCCGGCGCGTCGGAATCGTCGGCTACGGCACCGGGGGGCAGGCCAGCGCGCTGGCGCTGATCGAGGCCGGGCACCAAGTCGAAGTGTTCGAACGCGTGCCGAATCCGGGCCCTGCGGGCGCGGGTTTCCTGCTGCAACCGACCGGATTGCAAGCCTTGTGGCGGCTCGGCCTGATGGAACCGGTCTGCGCGCTTGGTGCGCGCGTGTCGCGGCTTTACGGCGAAACGCGGAATGGGCGCGCGGTGATGGACATGCGCTACGCCGACCTCGATCCGCTGTTGCACGGTGTCGGCCTGCAACGCGGGGCATTGTTCGCATTGCTGCACGCGGCCATCGGCGGACGCGCGCAACTGCATGCGGGCACGGCCATCCTCGAACTCGATTGCGAAGGCGGCCGCCTTCGCGATGCGCATGGGCGCTGGCATGGTCCGTTCGACGCCATCGTGGTCGCCGACGGTTCGGCATCGGTCCTGCGCAAAACGGTATCGCCCACGCGACTGGATCGCCCGTATCCCTGGGGCGCGCTGTGGTGCCTGGTGCCGGAAGGCGAATGGCGCTGGCGCGACGAACTGCGGCAACGTTATGCGCTGGCGCGGCGGATGACCGGCATGTTGCCGGTCGGCCGTGCGCCCGGCGAAAGCGAGCGCAAACTCGGCTTCTTCTGGAGCCTGCCGGTGGCGCGGTTCGAGGCTTGGGAACGCCAAGGCCCGGATGCATGGCTGCGCGAACTCGATGCCTTGTGGCCCGAGGCGCGGGAATGCCTCGGCAACGGTTTCGACCCGAACCGGCTCGCGCGCGCGGGCTATCGCGATGCGATTCCGCGGCATTGGTGGCGTGGGCGTGCGCTGCTGCTCGGCGACGCCGCGCACGCGATGAGCCCGCAACTCGGGCAGGGCGCAAACATGGCGCTTGTCGATGCGACCTCGCTCGCGGATGCCTTCGAACTCACGGCATCGCTCCCGGAGGCGTTCGCCACGCATGCGCGCGAACGTCGCCGCCACCTGGCTGCCTACCATCGCTACAGTCGCTGGCTGACGCCGCTGTTCCAGTCCGAGCGCGACCTGCTGGCGCGTATGCGCGACATCGCGTTCGAACCGTTCGGGCGCCTGCCGCTGGCGCGCGGGCACATGCTTCGGGTGTTGTCCGGCACCCAGCAGGGGTGGTTCGGGCGCTACCGGTTGCAACCGGGTTTCGTCGATGCCCTGCGGCTCCGGCCGCCGGGGTGATTGCAAGCGCCGCGGACGCTTTGCATACTCGCGTCGCCGGCGGCCGCCCCACGCGCCGAGGCAGCCATCGCCACCAATTGAGGTCACACGCACCATGCAATACGGAACAGTGAAGTGGTTCAACGACGCCAAGGGTTTCGGTTTCATCGCGCCCGAGGACGGCAGCGCCGACGTATTCGTGCATTACTCGGCGATCAGTTCCAAGGGCTTCCGCAGCCTGCAGGAAGGCCAGCGCGTCAGTTACGAAGTGCAGCAGGGACCGAAGGGAGCGCAGGCCGCCGGCGTCCAGCCCGTCGCCTGATCCCGCGACATCCGCATTCGAAAGCCCCGCCCGCGCGGGGCTTTTTTTGTGGCCGTGGAGTTTCCGAAGCGCGCAGAATGGCGATGCAGGGAGGTTCGAAGATGCCGGCTTCGCCGTTCGATACGCATGAAGTGGCCAACCAGCCGCCGCCGTTCGCGCCGCGCGACCTGTGGACGGACGACACCGGCCTGCGCGAAGCCGTCGAACGCGAGGGTGGAAGCGCATTCGCCCCGCGACTCGCCGCCTATGGCGCGTTGGCTGGCGTCGAATTGCCGCGCCTCGCCGACGAAGCCCACCGCGATCGCCCGCGGTTGCGCACGCACGACCGCTTCGGCCATCGCATCGACCGGGTCGAGTTCAACGCCGCGTACCACGAGGTGATGGGCATCGCGATCGCCAATGGCGTCGCCGGCCTGCCCTGGCACGAACCGCGACCGGGTGCGCACGTGGCGCGCGCGGCGCTCAGCTACCTCCACTACCAGGCCGAACCGGGCAGCAGTTGCCCATTGACCATGACCCATGCCGCGGTGCCGGTGCTGCGCCACGAGCCGGCCTTGCGCGAATGGGCCGGCAAGGCCGCGATGCCGCATTACGACGGACGCGACGTGCCGATGGCCGACAAGCGCGGCGTCACCATCGGCATGGGCATGACCGAGAAGCAGGGCGGCAGCGACGTGCGCGGCAACACGACGCGCGCGACGCCGTTGGCTGGCGGGGGCGAATACGCGCTGGCCGGCCACAAGTGGTTCTTTTCCGCGCCGATGTCGGATGGCTTCCTCGTGCTGGCGCAGGCGCCGGGCGGGCTGACGTGTTTCCTGCTGCCGCGATGGCGGCCGGACGGCACGAAGAACGCGCTGCGACTCATGCGGCTGAAGGACAAGCTCGGCGACTGGTCGAATGCGTCGTCCGAAGTCGAGTTCGAAAACGCCTGGGCGCGCCGCATCGGCGACGAGGGGCGCGGTATCGCCACCATCCTCGAAATGGTGATGCTCACCCGCCTCGACTGCATGCTCGGCTCGGCCGGGTTGATGCGGATGGCGCTGGCGCGGGCGATGCACCATGCGCGGCATCGCATGGCGTTCGGCAGGTTGCTGGTCGAACAGCCATTGATGCGCAACGTGCTCGCCGACCTCGCGCTGGAATCCGAAGCCGCGACCGCGTTCGCCCTGCGCGTCGCCGGTGCGGTGGATCGCGCGGCAAAAGATCCGCGCGAAGCCGCGTTCGCGCGCATCGCCACCGCCATCGGCAAGTACTGGATCTGCAAGCGCGCGCCCGCTTTCGCCAACGAGGCGCAGGAATGCCTCGGTGGCAACGGCTATGTCGAGGAGTCGATCCTGCCGCGGCTGTATCGGCAGGCGCCGCTCAATTCCATCTGGGAAGGCAGCGGCAATGTCCAGTGCCTGGACGTGCTGCGCGCCTTGTCGCGCGAACCGGAAACGCGCGAGGCGCTATGGGCCGGGCTGCACGCCGCGAGCGGAACCGAGGTGACGTTCGACGCGGCGTTGGAGTCGGGTGAAGCGGCCTTGTCCGCGCCAACGGATGAAGCCGCTGCGCGCGGTTTCGTCGAGCGCCTCGCGTTGCTGTTGCAGGGCGCGATCCTGCTGCGCGCGGGCCATCCGCTGGCGCGCGACTGGTGCGCGAGCCGATTGGCGAATGGACGTGGCGCGACCTACGGCACGCTTGCGCCTGGCATCGGTCTCGATGCGGCGATCGATCGGATCCTGGACTAGGGCGTTGTCATCGTGCGTAGGCGCAGGTCCACCGTGTCGCGCACCTCGACGGCGCCGATGCGCAACTGCGGGCAGCCGGGCAGGGCATCGGCGATCAGCCCGCGGCGGGTCGGTTCGACGCCCGTGGCGTCAGCACTGCGAGCAGCACTGCCACCAGCAACAACGCGGGAACGTCGCCGAGGAGATGTCCGTGGTTCATGGCATTGGTGGCGGCCTGGTACGCCATGATCCCGGCATGGACGAGGCTGGACCAGACGGTGAACCAGATCAACCCGAGGTTGGCCAGCGGGTCGCGCGCCGCGCGGACGAGGAAGACGCCCAGCGTCGCGTAGATGCCGACGATCATCAGCGGGTAGTCCGAATGCCCGGTGTGCCAGGTCCAGCCGGCAGGCCAGACGATCATCAGCAGGTAGATGCCAACGATGAAGATGATGCCGACCGCGACCAGCGCGATGCGGAGGTACTTGAGCCGTGCATTCGGGTCCATGCTGCCTTCCCCGCCTGGCGATTGCCGTTTGCGAGGACAAACGCGGACAGCCGGCGCGGCCGGACGACCGTTCGTCGGGTCAGTCCAGGAACTGCAATTTCGCCAGCTCGGCGTAGAGCCCGCCCTGCGCCATCAACGCATCGTGCGTGCCTTCGGCGACGATGCGGCCGCGGTCCATCACCACGATGCGGTCGGCCTTGAGCACGGTGGCGAGGCGGTGGGCGATGACCAGGGTGGTGCGCCCGCGCATCAGGTGTTCGAGCGCGGTCTGCACCGCGCGTTCGCTCTGCGCGTCGAGCGCGGAGGTCGCTTCGTCCAGCAGCAGGATCGGCGCGTCCTTGAGCAGCGCACGGGCGATCGCGATGCGTTGCTGCTGGCCGCCGGACAGGCGCGCGCCGCGTTCCCCGAGTTCTTCGTCGAAGCCCTTCGGCAGCGCATCGATGAAATCGTCGGCTTCGGCCGAAGCGGCGGCGGAACGCACTTCCTCGTCGCTGGCTTCGAGCCGGCCGTAGCGGATGTTGTCGCGCGCGCTGGCGGCGAACAGGGTCGGCGACTGCGGCACCAGCGCGATGGCTTGGCGCAGTTGCGCGGGATCGAGCGTGCGCACGTCGATGCCGTCGACCAGCACGCGGCCGGATTGCGGATCGTGGAAGCGCAGCAGCAGCGAGAACACCGTGCTCTTGCCGGCACCGGACGGACCGACCAGGGCCACGGTTTCGCCGGGCGAAACGCGCAGGCTGAAATCGTCGAGCGCCGGCAGGTCGGGGCGCTGCGGGTAGCGGAAGGTCACGCTTTCCAGCGTGATGTCGCCTTGCAGCGGCTGCGGCAGCGGAACCGGCGTCGCCGGCGCGAGCACGCCCGGCGTTTCCACCAGCAGTTCGTTGATCCGTCCCATGCCGCCTGCGGCCTTCTGCAATTCGTTCCAGACCTCGGCCAGCGCGGCGACCGATCCGCCGCCGAACAGCGCATACAGCACGAACTGGATCAGGGTGCCGGCGCTCATGCGCCCGGCGATGACGTCGTGCGCGCCCGACCACAGCACCAGGGTGATCGCGCCGAAGAACAGGGTGATGGTGCTGCCGGTCATCAGCGACTGCGCGCCGATGCGCCTGCGCGCGGTCGCCACCGTGTTCGCGACCGCATCGGCGAAGCGGCCGCGTTCGTAGGGTTCGCGCGCGTGCGCCTGCACCGTGCGCACCGCGCCGAGGGTTTCGGTCGCCAGCGCGTTCGCGTCGGCGACGCGATCCTGGCTGCTGCGCGCGATCCTGCGGATGATGCGCGCGCCGAGGACCACCGGCAGCACCGCCGCGGGGATGCCGACCAGCGCCCACGCGGCCAGGCGCGGGCTGGTGACGAACAGCATGACCAGCGCGCCGATCGCGGTGATCGAACTGCGCAGCGCGATCGACATCACGCTGCCGACGATGTTGCGGATCAGTTCGACGTCCGCGGTCAGGCGCGACACCAGTTCGCCGCTGCGGTTGCGGTCGTGGAAGGCGGCGTCGAGGCCGATCAGGTGCGCGTACAACTGTTTGCGCAGGTCGGCGACCACGCGCTCGCCCAGCAGCGATACGAAGAAGAAGCGCGTGGCGGTGCCGAGCGCGAGCACCAGCGCCACCAGGAACAGCAGCAGGAAGGCACGGTCGATGTTGCCCGCGCTGCCCTGGCTGAAACCGTGGTCGATCATGGTGCGGAACGCGACCGGCAGGCTCAGGGAAGCGGTCGAGGACACCGCCAGCGCCAGCAGCCAACCGGTGAACAGGCCCATGTGCCGCCGCACGAACGGCCACAGTGCGCGCAGCGATCCGATCGGCGCCTTGCGCTGGGTCGCGGGCGTGGTCGTTGCAGGGCTTGCGTCAGCTTCGGGCATCGGCTTGGCTATCGAGTCGGAGCGAATCCGGGTGTGGCCGGACCGGCGGGATTCAAGAGTGGCAGCAGCGCATAAGGCGACCCGATCTCGTAGAACATGATGCGCTGGGTGTCCATTTCGTCGTCAGTCACGTGGAAGTCGTCGTCGTAGTCGCCGTAGAGCTCTTCGAGTACATAGATTCGGTTGCCGTCGCGGGCGATCGGAGTCCAGCGGCGCGCATATTGGGCAGCACAACCATCGACGCCGACGTCGCAATAGGGAACAAGCACCCCTTTCGATGAATAGTAGGTGGCGTACATCGCTCCGTCGTCGATCACCCAGCTCAAAGGTCTCGTGAAGCTGTATCCCGGCATGATCGTGACATTGGCGCCCGTTTGTCCGGGGCCATCGAGTCCTACGAACCACTGCCCATCGTTGTCATAGATCCGCGTCGATGCGAGGTCGAGGCCGCTTGCCCACGAATGCGAGAGCTCGCTCGCGGTGAAGGCGCCTGCGGAACTGGCGATCGCAGCCAGCCCATAAGTCGCATTGACGCCAGCGACGGTTTGGAATTCCGCCATGACGCCTTCACCGTCGCTGCCATCCGTATCCAGGCGCGTGTAAATCGACTTGTCCCCGCTCGGGTAAGTCACGACGATGGAGCCCGCGGCATCGATCACCCAACCGAAATCTGCGTTTGTGTAATGGTTGTCTGTGACATGCCCCGCGCCATTGGCGTTGAAGGTGAAAAAGCCCGCTCCGTATGGAGCGGAGTACTCGGCGGTCGATGGCAAGAGGGTCTTCATGACCCGCGGCGCCGATGTCACTTCAGTGGTCGTGTACGGGAGCGAGCTGCTGGTGGAAAACGACAGCGACGGGCTCGTCTCCTCACGCATGGGGATCTCAGGGTTGTCCGGGTAGGTATACGTGGCGTGCGAGATCATGCCTTCAATCGATCTGCCGCCGACGCGGGCGCCACGCACGAGGTCGTCTGCAGGCAGGGCGAATGTCTCCCTCACTTGATTACCGTTGATGAACGGAAAATTGTCGTAGGAATATGGATGGTCGTGGCTGATGCGGATGCCGGGGCCTTCCATCGTCCACGCCGTGGCGGGATCCGTGACTGCAAGGTTCATTACGAAGCTGCCGGTTCCGTTCGCGCCATTGGATATTTCGACGCCCTGGTAGTAGACGGTGCTGATTGTTCCCGGCGCCCCGTTTTCATGGGTGAGGTGGAAGTTGCCGACGAAATCCGCAGGCGTAGAAGGCACGACGACATCCGGATCGCTTAGAGCCTCGGTGCCGACGCGTGCGGGCATGTAGAAGTCGCCGCTGTCGTAGACGGATTGGAAGAAATCCTGCAGCGATTGGTGATTGCGGATCAGCGCATCGGTATCCGCGAGGCCGCCCGGCAGCGGGTACTCGCCCGAACCGATGGCACGAACCGCGATTGCAGCCGTCAGCGCCTCGGTCAGGTCGATCCCCTTCGCCGCCTGTTCCATCTGGATATCGCTGTCTACAGCCACCCCGCCGTTCGCGTATTCCAGCGTGTACGCCAGCGCCGAGCTCAATTCGGTGACTTGGACCTGGTTGTCCTCGACGCGGGTCAGGACGCCGTCGCCCGCTTCCGTGGCCAGGCGGGACAGTTCGCCCAGCGTGCTCCGGAGCATTACGCCCGATTGCGCGCCGCTGCCCTGGGCGCGAAGGGACACCATCGCATCGTTCACGCCGGTGATTTCCAGCGTGTAGTCGCCTTGCGCATTCGCCTGCGTGGCGTAGTGCAAGGTGCCGACGTCTGCCGTGATCGCGGCATTGGCGAGCGGAACCCCGGCCTTGGCGCGCCCGATGAGGGTGATGGCCGACCCGTTCGCCGCGTCGACGTTGACCGTGACCTTCTGGTTGGCCGCGCGCCCGCCGCGGGCGATGGCGGAATAGCGGAAGGAGTCGGTGCCGTGGAACCCGCTGGCCGGGGTGTAGACGACGAGGTTGCCGACCCAGCGCGTGGTGCCGTGCATGGGCTGGGTCAATGCCTTGCTGCGGATCGCCCCGGACAGGCCGTCGTTGGCGAGGACGTCGATGGTGATCGCAAGGCCCGGCAGTGTCGCGGCGTTGTCGGGTTGGCCGGGCAGGGCGGCGCGGGCGTCGGACGCCGCGAGCAGGCCCGCGATGACGGCCAGGGCGAGGTACTTGTTCATGTGTTCCAGTCGTTGCGTGCTTGCGCGCAGCGTAGCAAGTCGGTTCGTGCGCCGTGGCCGGGACGGCACGCGTCCTCGCGGGTCACGGCTTCGCGAGATGCCGCAGGTCTTCGGGCAACGCGTACTTCGGGTAGCGCTTGCGGAATTCCGCCAGGCTGTTGCGCGCGGCCTCGGTCTCGCCCGCGGACAGCAGTTCGCGGATGCGTTGCAACCAGGCATCGCGCACCTGCGGCGAATCCGCGGTGGCCGGCGGTTGCTCGTCCAGCACCGCGCGCGACACGCCTTCTTCCGCCGCGGCATTGGCGGCCGCGGCCGCATCCAGGCCGGTGGCATCGCGCGAGAACGCCTGAGGCGCGGAGGCGGGGATCCGGCTGCCGGTGACCTCGACACGGTCGAGGCTCTTCGCTTCCTCGCGGGAATCGGCCGGTGCCTGCGTTTTCGCGGCCTGCATGGTCGAAGCCGCGGGCGCGGCCATGGCGTTCGCAACCGGTGCCGCCGCGGCAGGGGCAGGCGGCGGTGGCGGCGCAGGCGGGGGTGCCTGCGTATCCATCGGCGAT
>Ga0209023_10007056_pt1 | contig 11657 bp, 11 predicted proteins | sample LakOneMetagenome_FD_187468 | JGI IMG/M metagenome (GOLD analysis project Ga0209023, IMG submission 187468) | Freshwater and sediment microbial communities from Lake Erie, Canada (SPAdes) (version 2) | ecosystem: Environmental > Aquatic > Freshwater > Lentic | place: Lake Erie, Canada...
GCTCGACGTCCTTGCCCAGGTCCCAGGGCCGGCCCTTGTCGCGGGCCACCAGTTGCAGGTCACGCCGGGTCATGTCCAGGCCGCAGGCGTAGCCGTAGATCAGTGCGGCCGCATCGGACGCTTGCACACGAAAGCCCGGCTTGCCGATCACGACCACCAGTTCCATCTCGTGGTGGTAGTTCTTCGTCTCGGGCGGGTAGGCCACCGTCGCGCCGGATTGCACCAGGGTCGACGGCGCCTTGGTGAAGTAGAAAGGCCGCTCGGCGCTCTTGTCGACGGGCCGTCCCATCTCGACGGCATGCGCGTGATAGTTGCGGCCGACGAAGAACAGACGGTTGACAGGAAGGCGCTGCTCGCTGCCTCGCACCGGCAGTGAATAGACGGGCGGCGGCGTCCAAAGGTAGGTCGTGGTCATGGTGTGCGTTCTCGAGTTCAATGGATTCAGTTGCGGATTTCGTAGACGCCCAGCTTCTGATGCAGCGGGCTCTCGTCGGCGATGAAGAGGAAGGACGGTCGGCTGCTCGAGGCGTTGCCGAGCGTCACGGCCGTGTAGCCCGGCGCGCAGCAGGTGTCGGCTTCGGCCAGCTTGAAGTGCTGGTCTTCGAGCTGCACCGTCGCGCCGCCTTCGATCACGTGGAAGACCATGGCCGGGCTGCGCACCGGCAGCGTCAGGGTCTGGCCCGGGCGCAGCATCAACGCGTAGAAGCCGAGGATGTTCTCGGCGTGGCCGCCGGTCTCGGGGTTGGTGTAGGTGACCTGAACCGCTTCCAGGGCAGGCTGGTCGGCGGCCAGCGATTCCAGCGCCGCGCGCGCATCGGCCCAGGGGTAGCGCAGCATCGGGTAGGTGTTGTTCGAGCGCTCGAACACCGGCGTGGGCACGACGCCGCCGCGGGCGTAGGCGCGGTCGCCATGCTGCGGTTTGACGGTCTGGCGAGCGCCGTCGACGTGGTAGCTGGCCTCCATGTAGTAGACCAGCGGCAGATCCAGCACATCCAGCCAGACCACGGGCTCGGTGCCGTCGTGGCCGTGTTCGTGCCACAGTCCGGTGGGCGTGAGGATCAGGTCACCGCGATGCATCGGGCATTTCTCGCCATCGACGGTGCTCCAGGCACCCTCGCCTTCGACCACCATGCGAACGGCATTCGGTGTGTGGCGGTGCGCCGGGGCCCATTCGCCGGGCAGCAGCAGCTGCATGCCCAGGTACATCGCCGCACTGGCCTGCATCTTCTCGAGGCCGTGCCCCGGATTGGCCAGCACCAGCACGCGGCGCTCGGCCTTCTCGATCGGCGTCAGTTCGCCAGCGGTCAGCAGCAGTGGACGCAGCGCTTCGTAGGACCAATGCGTCGCGCGGGTGCGTGGCTGCGGCTTGCCCGGCGGCAGCACGGCCCGCAGGCTGGGCCACAGCGGCACCAGGTTCTGCGCCCTGAGCGCAGCGAGGTAGTCCGGGGGCAGGTCTTCGAGGCGTCCGAGTTCGCTCATCGTGGTTCTCCTAGAGTCGTGGTCAATCCGCCAGGCAGTTCTCGACCTTCCAGCCGTAGAGCCATTCCATGGCGTCGTAGAAGCGGTCGTGCGCACGCCCCTTCCACAGGTCGTTGCGAACCAGGCGCTCGACGCCCTTGGCGTGGAAGATGCGGCCCATCTCGCGCGCCGACAGCACGATGCGCGCGGTGCGGGCGATGCGCGAACGCTGGTAGTGCTCGAAGGCGCGCGCGAAGTTGTTGTCGTGCACGCGAAGGGCTTCGCCGAGCGTCACGGCATCCTCGAGTGCCATGCAGGCGCCCTGCGCGAGGTACTGCAGCGTCGGGTGCGCGGCGTCGCCCAGCAGCGTGGCGCGGCCGAAGGTCCATTGGCCGATCGGCTCGCGGTCGGCAGTGGCCCAGCGCTTCCAGTCTTTGGGCAGGTCGATCAGCTGACGGGCCTTGGCGCAGATGCCCTCGAAGTAGCTTTGCACCTCCTCGCGGCTGCCTTCGCGAACGCTCCACTCTTCCTGGTCCCGGCTGTGGAAGGTGACGACCACGTTGTACTGCTCGCCGCCGCGCAGCGGGTAGTGCACCAGGTGACAGTTCGGACCGACCCAGATGCTCGCGGCGTTCCACTGCAGGTCCGCCGGGAAGTCCTTCCTGTCGATGACGGCGCGGTAGACCACATGGCCCGAGACGCGCGCCTCGTCGCCCACGTACTGGCGGCGCACGGCCGACTTGACGCCGTCGGCGCCGATCAGGGCGCAGCCGCGGTGCACGCCACCCTTGGTGTCGTGGACGGTCACACCGTGCTCGTCCTGGTCGACCCGCTGCACGGTCGTCGATGTCAGCACCTGGATGCGATCGGATGCCTGCGCGCCCTCCAGCAGCGACATGTGGACGTCGGCGCGGTGGATCACCGCATAGGGGTTGCCGAAGCGCTGGCGAAACGCGTCGCCCGTCGGGATGCGCCCGACCAGCGTCTCGTCCAGCGCATCGTGCATCACCATCTCGTCGGTGTAGACGGCGCGGCTGCGCGCCTTCGGGCCGATGCCCAGCGCATCGAAGGCGGCGAAAGCATTGGGGCCGAGCTGGATGCCGGCGCCGATCTCCCCAAGTTGCGGTGCCTGCTCCAGCACCTTGACCGACAGGCCGCGGCGCGTCAGCGCCAGTGCGGCAGCCAGGCCGCCGATCCCACCACCAGCCACCAGTACGGGAAGGCCTGACTGCAAAGCGCTCATGTGTCGTCTCCTGTTGATCGCATACTGATCATCAGTACACTGAGCATAAGTGTAGTGATAACATGGCGATGAGAACCTAGTACAAACCCTTAGATCGAGAGATCGACGATGAAACGCGAGAAAGCCCGCATCGACCTGGAAGAACTTCCGGGCCACTACATCCGGCGCCTGCACCAGATTGCGGTGGCCATCTTCTTGCAGGAGACCGAAGCGCACGGCCTCACGCCGGTGCAGTTCGCGGCGTTGAGCCAGGTCGGCCTGACACCGGGTGTGGACCAGCGCACCCTGGCCGCGTCGATCGGGCTGGACACGTCCACGATCGCCGGCGTCATCGATCGGCTGGAGGCGCGCGGCCTGATGCAGCGCAATGCCTCGCCGGAGGATCGCCGCGTGCGACTCCTGAAGCTGACCCCTGAGGGAACCCGGCTGCTGCAGGCGATCGAGCCGGACATGCTGAAGGCCCAGCAACGCATCCTGAAACCACTGCCCGCGGCCGAGCGCGAGCTGTTCATGCGCATGCTGCGAAAGCTGGTGGAGGCCAACAACGAGTTGAGCCGGGCGCCCAGCGAGGTCTAGGCAGGTCCCGGCGTGGCGTGCATGGGCGCGCTCGTGCTACGGGCCCGCCAGCGCCCGCATCAGCTCCACCGGCGGCGCCGCCTCCGGCCACGTCGGCACACCCGCCGGCAGCGTCAGCCAGGGTTGCTTGCGCTTGACCCAGATGTGCGCGACGACGTCGAGTTCGTCGCTGCGGTCCAGCGTGCCGGCGCGCACGATCACCAGGCCCGGTCGCGCGCTGTTCGTGTTGTAGATGCGCGTGTGGCAGACCGCGCACATCCGCTGGGTCGAGATCCTGCCGCTGGGGGTCGTCATCTCGAAGATCGACAGCGGGCCGGTGACGCTCAGTGTCGCTTCGGGCAGGAAGGTCTGCTGGCTGAAGGCGCTGCCGGTCCAGGTCTGGCAGTCGCGGCAATGGCAGGCGTAAGTGCGCGGCAGCGCATCCAGCGCCAGCGTGTAGCGCACCTGGCCGCAACGGCATCCGCCTTCGATGGTCGTCGTCGACACGGGGTTGTCCTTCCGCGTTGCGTTGCACGGGCGCACGCCCGCGCTACACCGTCTCCACGCGCCCGTTGCGTGCCGATGCGAACACCGCTTCGATCACCCGCAGGTTCGCCGCGGCGTCCTCGATGCCCGCTGCGTCGGGCGTCTCGCCTCGCACCGCGCGCGCGAACGCATCGCACTGCAACGCATATTGGTTCGCGCCCGCCAGCGTGATCGTCTCCAGTGCCGTGCCACCCTGGCGCTGGATCGTGTAGCGCGTCTGCGCGCCTTCGCCCGGATTGAACGGCATCTCGATCTCGATTCGCCCCAGCGTCCCGACGAGCTGCACGCGCTGATAGCGCACGCTCTGCGTCGACACCGTCAGCGCCAGTTGCCGCCCCGCGCCGAAATCGAGCAGCGCGCTCGCCAGCCGATCTGTCTGAAACGCCGGATCGCGATCGATCATCGCGACGACGCGCTGCGGCGTGGCCTCGAAGAACCAGCGCCCCGCGGTGATCGCATAGCACCCGATGTCGTACATCGCGCCGCCGCCGATGTCGGCCGCGTTGCGGATGTTGGCCGGGTCGTCGTTGTAGTAGCTGAATGGCACCTGCATGTAGCGCAGCGTGCCGATCTCGCCGGCGCGCACGTGCGCGCGCGCCGCGGCCCACTGCGGGTGGTGCCGCACCATGAACGCCTCGCGGATGTGCACCTGGCCGGCGTACGGGCGCAGCACATCGAGCTCGGCCGCATGCAGCGCAAACGGCTTTTCGCACAGCACGTGCTTGCCGGCCTGCGCCGCGGCGAGCGTGAGCGGCACGTGCAGGTGGTTCGGCAGCGGGTTGTAGATCGCCTCGACGTTCGGGTCGTCGATCAGCGCCTCGTAGCTCGCATGCGCTGTCGCGATGCCGAACTGCCGCGCCGCGGCCTGCGCCGAGTCGGCGCTGCGCGAGGCGATCGCGACGATCTCGTGCGCAGCCGGGTTCTCGCGCAGCGCCGGGATGATCTTCTCGCGCGCGATCTTGGCCGTGGAGAGGATGCCCCAGCGCACCGGTGGCGTGGTCTTCGTCATCGTCGTTGTCATGCCGGATCTCCTGCGCGCGGCCAGCCCGCCAGCGCCGCATGCTTCAACGCCGAGCGCACGACGAGCCGATGCCATGGTGCGATCAGCAGGATGTAGAGCCGCCCGAGGCGGTTGTGGCACTGCACGACGGTGCTCATCACCAGCTGCCGCGTCAGTGGCTCGCGCCGCACCGAGAGGCGGAAGTCGAGGTGGCGGTCGTCCTCGCCGAGCAGGATCTCCTGCGCATCCTGCGCATAGATGCGGAAGAACGAGACGCGGCGCACCGCGGGCGTCGCGGGGGTCGATTGCAGCAGTTGCCCCGTCGTCTTCAGGCCAAAGGCGCTGACGATCGCATCGCGCAGGGCGAGCAGGTGCGCGACCCACGGCGCCTGGTGCGCGAAGATGAAGCGCGCCAGCACCTCGGGGTCGCGGCTGGCGTCGTCGGGCAAGGCGATCGCGAACGCGTCGGCGAGGTTCGGCGCGGCGTAGCAGCGCGTCGCGCGCGAGGCCGAGGGCAGTGGCACGGAGGTCACGGCAAGGGTCGGATCCATCGCTGCATTGTGGACCGGCGCACGCGCCCGCGCTCGCGGTGCGTTCAGCGCGCGCCGCGCGTCAGCATGCGCCCGGCGCGCGCGAGCGTCGTCGCCTCGGCGCGGCCGCCGGCGTAGGCGAGTTCGCCGTTCACGTAGACGCCGTGGATGCCTCGGCTGGCGCTGATCGGCGCGTCGTAGGTGGCGGTGTCGGCGATCGTCGCCGGGTCGAAGACGACGACATCGGCCATCGCGCCCGCGCGCAGCAGGCCGCGCTCGGCGATGCGGAAGTTGCGCGCGGTCAGGCCCGTCATCTTGTGCACCGCCTGCTCCAGCGTGAACAGGCCGCGCTCGCGCCAGTAGCGCGCGAACACGCGCGGGAACGCGCCCCACAGCCGCGGATGCGGATGTCGGTCGTGCGGCAGGCCGTCGGAGCCGATCATCGTCAGCGGGTGCGCGATGACGCGCTCGACGTCGTCCTCGTTCATCTGGAAGTAGCACGCCCCGCCGGGCTGCAGGCGCCGGCAGGCGGTCTTCTGATCGACGCCCCATTCGGCGGCGATCTCGGCGAGCAGCCGGCCGCCGAGCTCGGGATGGGCGTCGGACCACGTCAGCATCACGTCGATCACGCCGTCGACGAGGTCCTCGCGCAGCACCGTCGAGCCGGCGACATACGGGTACGCGTCGAGCGCGATCGCCTGGCGCTCGGCGAAGCGCTCGATCAGCGGCAGGGTGGTGCGCGTGCGGCCCCAGTTGGCCGGGCCGGCGCACTTGTGGTGCGACAGCACGAGCGGCAGGCCGGCATCGAACGCGCAGTTCGCGGCCTCGTGCATCGCCTCGAGGATCGTCTCCATCTCGCTGCGCAGGTGCGTGGCATAGACGCCGCCGTGGCGCGCGACGACGCGGGCCAGTTCGGTCACCTCGTCGGCCGGCGCCGGGTACGCTTCTTCGTAGAAGAGGCCGGAGGACAGGCCGTGCGCACCGTGCGCCATGCCGTCGTCGAGCAGCGCGGCCATGCGCGCGCGCTCGTCGCTGTCGGCAGGGCGCGAGAGGTCGGTCATCGCCGCATAGCGCAGCGTCGTGTGGCCGATCAATGCGGCGACATTCAACGCGGGCCGCGCGTCGCGCACGGCCTCGCGGTAGGCGGCCATCGTCGCGTGCCGGAACGAGTCGGCGCCGAGCAGCGTCAGCGGCGGCCCGGCCAAGGGCGTCGCGTAGGGCGCGAGCGAGATGCCGCAGTTGCCGGTCACGACGGTGGTGATGCCTTGCGAGAGCTTCGGCAGGCAGGCCGGGTCGCGCAGCACGAGCGCGTCGTCATGGGTGTGTGCGTCGATGAAGCCGGGCGCGATCGCGAGGGTGCGGCAATCGACGATCTCGACGTCGTCGATCGCCAGGCCCGCGGGCAGGTGCGTGCGCAGCTCGGCGCCGAGCCGCTCGATGCGGTCGCCGACGAGCAGCACGTCGCCGCGCCACGACGGACCGCCGGTGCCGTCGATCACGAGGCCGTCTTCGAGCAGCGTCGCGCGTTGCGGGGGGTCGTGATCAGCCATGCTTGATGCCTCCACCGTCCCAGCTCTGCAGCGGGTGCGTGCGCGTGTCGATGCCGTGGCGCGCGAACGCGGCGCGCACGCCGTGCAGGCGCTGCACCGCGGCATCGCCGAGGCGCTGTGCGACCAGCACCGTGAGGATCTCGATCAGCGTCAGGTGCGTCAGGTAGGCGTCGATGCCGACGTGCATCACCGCGTCGTCCGGCACGCTCAGCGCGAGCAGCAGGTCGGCGCGTTCGGCCAGCGCCGTGCCGGGGCGCGTGATCGCGACCGCCTTCGCGCCCTGCGCGCGCGCGATGTCGACCGCGTCGAGCAGCGACGGCATGCCGCCCACGTGAGAGATCGCGATCACGACGCCGCCCGGCCGCTGCGCCGCGGCGGCGACCTGCTGCAGGTGATAGTCCGACCAGGCGTTGGCCGAGAGGCCGAGGCGGAACAGCCGCGATTGCAGGTCGGTGGCCATGAACCACGAGGTCGCGCCCGCGCCGTAGACGTCGATGTGCGGCGCCGTCGCGATCGCGTCGACCGCGGCGGCGAGCGTCGTCATCTCGATCTGGTTGCGCACGCCGGCGACCGACGCTGCGGCGCTGCGCGCGATCTTCGCGACGACCTCGTCGGCCGCGTCGGCGATATCGACACGCCGGTGCAGCGCCGAGCCGCCGAGCGCGAGGTCGTGCGCGAGCGCGAGCTTGAATTCGCGCAGCCCGGCGTAGCCGAGGTCGCGACAGGTGCGCATCACCGTCGGCACCGAGCTGCCGGCCCGTTCGGCCAGCGTCTCGAAGCTTTCGGCGAGCACGCGGTCGGGGTCTTCGAGCAGCAGGTCGAGGATCGCGCGGCGCGCCGCGGGCGCCTTCTGGCGCAGCTCGGCGACACGTTGCAGCAGGCCGTTGTTCAACGTCATCGGTCGGCGTCCGTCAGAAGTGCAGGCTGATCGCGTCGACGACGAGGTAGCCCTCGTCGACGATCGGCATCCAGCGCCATTTGTCGAAGGTGGTGCAGGGGTGTGAGATGCCGAGACCGACGCGGTCGCCGACCGCCGGCGCGTGCACGTCGTCGCTGGGCTCCCAGCGCAGGTAGGCGTGCTGGTCGTTCAGGCCGGTGATCGTCCAGCTGGGCGGCACGCCGATCGGTGCGTCGGCGCCGCGCGCCGCGCGCTTGATCGGGATCGGCATCTCCAGGTCGTACGACAGATCGCGCTTGCCCACCGCAAGGATCGCGAGGTTCGGTTCGGGGCGCGATTGCACCAACGCCCACACCTCCATCGCCGGCCGCAGGCTCTCGCCCTGCACGCAGCCCAGCCGCGTGTCGACGACCTGCAGGAAGCGCTTGTACGAGCCGTGGTCGTGCGTCACGTAGCAGCCCGAGCGCAGCAGCCCGCGCACCGGGCGCCCGAGCGCGGGCACGAGGCGTGGCGCGACGAGGTCGAAGATCGCGGAGCCGCCCGCGGAGATCAGCACCTCGTCGCCATCGAACCAGCCGCGCTCGGCACACGCGCGCGCGATCGCCTCGACGCGGTCCATCAATGCGGCGGCCGGTGGCGCGTCGGCATCGGTCGTGCCCTGCAGGCCGAGCCCTTCGTAGCATTCGATGCCGACGAGCCGCACCGCGCGGCTCGCGTGCAGGCGCGCGGCGAGCCCGAGCGCTTCGTCGTGCGTGCGGCAGCCGGTGCGCCCGCCGGGCACACCGATCTCCAGCAGGGCCTCGAATGGCCGCACGAGGCGCTGCGTGCTCGACCACTGCTCGATCAGGTCGAGCTGCGCGATCGAGTCGACGAGAAAGACGATGCGCAGATCGGCATGCAGCGCGTGCAGGTTCTGGATGCCCGCGAGGTCGGCCTCGCTCACGACCTGGTTCGCGATCAGCGTGCGGCGCGCGCCGGCGGCGATGCCGAGCGCGAGCTGCTTCACCGTCGCGAACGTCATGCCCCACGCACCGGCGTCGAGCTGGCGCTTGAAGAGTTGCGGCGACATCGTCGTCTTGCCGTGCGGTGCGAGGTCGATCTTCCAGTCGCGCACGCGCTGCTGCATCCAGGCGAGGTTGTGGTCGAGCGCGTCGCGCCGGATCAGCGCGATCGGCAACGGCAGGTCGCCGCCGAGCGCATTCCAGTGCTGCGCGGCGATCGCGCTGCGCCGCACGGGCGGGTGCGCGTGCGGGTAGCCCTTCAGGCGCGCGTCGAGCAGCGGGTCGAGCAGGTCGTTCGCGGAGATCACGCGGCTTCCTTCATCGTCATGAACAGTTCCTTGCGGATGCAGGCCACCTGGTGGCCCGAGGCGACCTCGTCGAGCGCCGGCACGGCCTGCGCGCACGCATCGATCGCATGCGGGCACCGCGTGCGGAAGACGCAGCCCGAGGGTGGTGCGATCGGGCTCGGAATATCGCCCTTCAGCGGCACGTGGTCGGTCGCCACCAGTGGATCGGGTTTCGGGCTCGCCGCGAGCAGCGCGCGCGTGTACGGGTGCATCGGCCGCGCGTAGAGCTCGGCGGTGCTCGCCACCTCCATCACCTTGCCGAGGTACAGCACGACGACGCGGTCGCACAGGTACTCGACCACGTCGAGGTCGTGCGAGATGAACAGCATCGTCAGCGACAGCCGTTCGCGCAGATCGGCCAGCAGGTTGATGACCTGCGACTGGATCGACACGTCGAGCGCCGACAGCGGCTCGTCGGCGACGATGAACTCCGGCTCGACCGCGAGCGCGCGCGCCACGCCGATGCGCTGGCGCTGGCCGCCGGAGAACTCGTGCGGAAAGCGCTGCGCGTGTTCGGGGCGCAGGCCGACAGTCTCGAGCAGCTCGGCGATGCGCCGCTCGCGCTGCCCCTTGCCCGGGTGCAGGCCGTGCGTGGCGAGCGCTTCGTCGAGGATCGCGCTGATGCGCATCTTCGGGTTCAGGCTCGCGTACGGGTCCTGGAAGATGATCTGCAGCTTGCTGCGCATCTTGCGCATCCGCTCGGCCGACAGGCCCGCGAGATCGTCGCCGCGGTACAGCACTTGGCCGTCGGTGCGCTCGATCAGGCGCAGCACGGTGCGGCCGATGGTGCTCTTGCCGGAGCCCGATTCGCCCACGAGGCCGAGCGTTTCGCCGGGGCGGATCGCGAACGACACATCGTCGACCGCGCGCACCGGGCGCGTGCTGCTGCCGAAATACTTCTTGAGGTTGCGCACCTCGATCAGCGGTGTCGTCGTCATGCCGCAGCCCTCAAGACACAGCGCGCTTGGCGCGCACCGGCGATGTCGATCAACGCCGGCATGCCCTGCGCACACCGGCCCTCGGCCTGATCGCAGCGCGGCTCGAACGCGCAGCCCGGCGGTGGCGCGAGCGGGCTCGAGACCTGCCCGCGGATCGCGAACAGCCGCTTCGGCCGCGCCTGCCCCGCCGCATGCGCCTTGCCCGGCAGGCACGCGAGCAACCCCTGCGTGTACGGATGCTGCGGCGACGCGAACAGCGGCCGCACCGGCGCGCGCTCGACGACGCGGCCGGCGTACATCACCGCCACCTCGTCCGCATGGTGCGCGACGACGCCGAGGTTGTGCGTGATGAACAGGATGCTCATGCCGGTCTCGGCCTGCAGGCGGCGCATCAGCACGAGGATCTGGGCCTGGATCGTCACGTCCAGCGCGGTGGTCGGCTCGTCGGCGATCAGCAGCGTCGGGTCGCAGGCCATCGCGAGCGCGATCATCACGCGCTGGCGCATGCCGCCGGAGAGCTGGTGCGGGTACTCGTGCAGGCGCTGCGCGGCGGCGGGGATCTCGACCAGGTCGAGCATGCGCTTCGCATGCGCCAGCGCCGCGGCGCGATCGAGCCCCTTGTGCAGCCGCACGCTCTCGGCGATCTGCTCGCCGACGCTGAACACCGGGTTCAGGCTCGTCATCGGCTCCTGGAAGATCATCGCCAGCTCGTTGCCGCGCAGCTTGCGCATCGCGGCGTCGGGCAACTGCAGCAGGTCGACGCGGCGGCCGTCGCGCGTGCCGAACTCGGCGCGACCGGTGACCTGCGCGTTCGCGGTCTTCGGCAGCAGCCGCATCAGCGTCAGGCTGGTGACGGACTTGCCCGAGCCCGATTCGCCCACCAGCGCGGTGGTCTGGCCCGGCGCGATCGAGAAGCTCACGTCGGCGACCGAGCGGACGAGGCCGTCCTCGGTCGGGAACGAGGTGCCGAGACCGTCGACGATCAGGCGGGGTGCGAGGGTGGTGTCGCTCATGACAGCGTCTTCTTCAGCTTTGGGTCGAGCAGATCGCGCACGCCGTCGCCGAGCAGTTGCAGCGACAACGCGGTGAGGATGATCGCCAGCCCCGGGAACAGCACCACGCCGATCGCCTGCGAGGCGTACTGCTGGCTGCCGGCGACCATCGTGCCCCAGGTCGGGATCTCCGGCGGCACGCCGACGCCGAGAAAGCTCAGGCCCGCCTCGGCGAGGATCGCGTACGCGAAGATGAACGACACCTGCACCAGGATCGGCGACATCAGGTTCGGCAGGATGTGGCGCCACAGGATGCGCGAGGTGCGCACGCCGAGCGCCCGCACCGCCTCGACGAACAGCAGCTCGCGCACCACCAGCGTGGAGGCGCGCACCACGCGCGCCACGCGCGGCGTGTAGACCAGCACCAGCGCGAGCACGACGTTGACGAGCGAGGGGCCGAGGATCGCGACCAGCGCGATCGCGAGCAGGATGTCGGGGAACGACATCATCGCGTCGACGAGGCGCATGAGCGGCGTGTCCAGGCGCCGGAAGAAGCCGGCGACCAGCCCGAGCAGCGTCCCCGCGACGACCGAGCCGAA
>Ga0209023_10007057_pt1 | contig 11657 bp, 9 predicted proteins | sample LakOneMetagenome_FD_187468 | JGI IMG/M metagenome (GOLD analysis project Ga0209023, IMG submission 187468) | Freshwater and sediment microbial communities from Lake Erie, Canada (SPAdes) (version 2) | ecosystem: Environmental > Aquatic > Freshwater > Lentic | place: Lake Erie, Canada | collected...
AGCGCCGCCGGGCAGCTCGCCGACGTCGCGAAGGTGAAGCGCGGAGATCGCGACGATCTCGTCGCCGTCGAACTCGCGGCCCTCGCCGTCGACCGCCAGCATCCGGTCGCCGTCGCCGTCGAACGCGAACCCGACCTCCGCCCCGTGCTCGGCGACCGCAGCCGCGACGTTCTCGAGGTGGGTGGAGCCGCAGGCCTCGTTGATGTTGCGGCCGTCGGGCTCGGTCGCGATCGTGACCAGGTCGGCGCCGAGGCGCTCGAAGACGGCGGGGGCGGCGCGATAGGTGGCTCCGTTGGCGCAGTCGAGGACGATCTTGCGGCCGGTCAGATCGAGGTCGAAGTGCTCGGCAAGCGCGCGCAGGTAGTCGTCCAGGGCACCCTCGAGCTTGCGGATCCGCCCGGAGGCCGAACCGGTTGCCGGGCCGGCGGCCACGCGGGCCTCCACGCGCACCTCGGCGTCGTCGTCGAGCTTGCGGGCGTCGCGGCCGAAGAACTTGATCCCGTTGTCCTGCCAGGGGTTGTGGGAGGCGGAGACGACGGCGCCGAGGTCGAAGCCGTGCTTGCGGAGCAGGATCGCCGCCGCGGGGGTCGGCAGAACCCCGCCGAGGAAGACGTCGGCGCCGGCGGCGGCCATCCCGGCCGCGAGGGCCGACTCGAGCATGTGCCCCGACTCGCGCGTGTCGCGGATGATCAGGACCTGGGGGCGCTCGCCCTCGATCTCGGCGGCGGTCGCCCGGCCGAGCGCCAGCGCGAGCTCGGGTGTGAGCACGTCGCCGACGGGCCCACGGACGCCGTCGGTCCCGAACAGCTTCTTTCGCTCAGGCATAAGCGGAGATGATTACGACGTAGGCACCGGGGCGCCTGCCGAGGCGAACTACCGCTTGGAGAATTGCGGGCGCTTACGGGCCTTCTTGAGGCCGGCCTTCTTGCGCTCCTTGCGACGGTCGTCGCGAGTGAGCATGCCGCGCTTCTTGAGATCGCCGCGAAGTTCGGGCTCGAGCGAGGTCAGGGCCCGGGCGACGCCGTGGCGGACGGCTCCGGCCTGGCCGCTGATGCCGCCTCCGTGGACGCGGACCTTGACGTCCACGCTGCCCTCGTAGCCGGCGGTGACGAGCGGCTGGCGGGCGAGCGCCTGGTGCTGGGAGCTCTTGAAGTACTCGTCGATGCCGCGGTCGTTGATCTGGAAGTCGCCGTTGCCGGCCCGGACGATGATCCGGGCGACGGCGCTCTTGCGCTTGCCGGTGGCCTGGATGTTGGTGTCGGCGGGGACGGTGACGGTCCGGGGAGCGATCTCCTCGTCGTCGTCATCAGCGGCAGCGGCGGCCTCGCGGGCGGCGCGCTCCTCCTCTTCGGCCTCGCGGGCGGCGCGCTCCTCGGCGGTGAGCTCGCGCTCCTCGCCGATCGCGATCGGCTCGAGATCGGCACCGGGCACGACGTCCTTCTTGGCGGCGTCGGCGGCGGGCTTCTCAGCAGGCTTGTCCTCGGCGGCCGGCTCCTCGGCGGGTGCCTCTTCGGCGGCCGGCTCCTCGGCGGGTGCCTCTTCGGCGGCGGGCTCGTCCGAAGTCTCTTCGGCGGTCGGCTCCTCGGCTGCGGGCTCCTCGGCTGCCGGAGTCTCCTCGGCGGCGGGCTCCTCAGCGGGCTTCTCGGCCTCGGGCTCGACGGCCTCGGGCTCGGTTGCCTCCTCGGTCTCCTCGTTCCCCTGTTCGTTCTCTGCGTCTTCCGTCCAGGTCACTTGTTCACCTCCAGGGGCTTCGGCGATTGGGCGGAATGAGGATGCTCGGGGCCGGCGTAGATCTTCAGCTTCAGCAGCTGCTTGCGAGCCATCTTGTTGCGAGGGAGCATTCCCTTGACGGCGAGCCGGATCACGTCCTCAGGCTTGCGGTCGAGCATCTCCTCGAGGCTGCGCGAGCGGATGCCGCCCGGGAAGCCGCTGTGGCGGTAGTACCGCTTGCTCTGGCGCTTGTCGCCCGTGACGGCGATCTTCTCCGCGTTGGTGACCACGACGAAGTCACCGACGTCGCAGTGCGGCGTGTACTCGGGCTTCCGCTTGCCGCGCAGCGTGTCGGCGATCTGCGTGGCGAGGCGGCCCAGGGTCTGTCCCTCGGCGTCGACCACGTACCAGTCGCGCTGGCGGTTCTCGGGTGTGGCTACGTAAGTCTTCATGGGTTCATTCCGCGAAACAGCCGCGTCAGACCGTAGAGGTCCCCACGCGGCGACGCGGGATCATAGCTATTTGGCGGAACGAGGGGTCCTCGCCAAATCCGAGCCGGGACTTATTCCCACTCGATCGTGGCCGGGGGCTTCGAGCTGATGTCGAGAGCCACGCGGTTCACGCCCGGGACCTCGTTGATGATCCGGTTCGAGGCACGCTCGAGGAGGTCGTAGGGAAGGCGGGCCCAGTCGGCCGTCATGGCGTCGTCGGAGGTGACGGCGCGGATGACGATCGGGTAGGCGTAGGTGCGCCCGTCGCCCTGGACGCCGACGGAGCGGACGACCGGGAGGACGCAGAAGGACTGCCAGAGGTCGCGATAGAGACCGGCGGCGCGGACCTCCTCCTGGAGGATCGAGTCCGCCTCGCGGAGGATCTCGAGGCGCTCCTCGTTGACCTCGCCGCCGACGATGCGAATTGCGAGGCCCGGCCCGGGGAAGGGCTGCCGCCAGACCATCCGGTCGGAGAGACCGAGCTCGGAGGCGACCGCCCGGACCTCGTCCTTGAAGAGCATCCTCAGCGGCTCGACCAGATCGAACTCGAGGTCGTCCGGCAGCCCGCCGACGTTGTGGTGCGACTTGATCGTCGCCGCGCCCGTCCCGCCGCCCGACTCGATCACGTCGGAGTAGAGCGTCCCCTGGACGAGGTGGCCGACGTTGGGAATGCTCAGCGCCTCCTCCTCGAAGACGCGGATGAACTCCTCGCCGATGATCATGCGCTTCGTCTCCGGGTCGTCGATCCCGGCGAGGCGCTTGAGGAAACGCTCGCGGGCGTCGACGTGGATCAGCTTGATGCCGAGGCCCTCGCGGAACGTCTCGACGACCTGCTCGGCCTCGCCCTTGCGGAGCAGCCCGTGGTCGACGAGCACGCACGTGAGCTGGTCGCCGACCGCCTCGTGGACGAGCGCCGCCGCGGTGGCCGAGTCGACGCCGCCGGAGAGGCCGCAGATCACACCGCCGTCTCCGACCTGGGCGCGGATCCGCTCGATCTGCTCCTCGATGACCGAGGCGGCGGACCACTGCTCCTTACAGCCGGCGACCTCGCGCAGGAAGCGCTCGAGGATCGCCTGCCCGTGCGGGGTGTGGACGACCTCGGGGTGGAACTGGATGCCGTAGAGCCCGCGGTCGACGTCCTCGCAGGCGGCGACGGGCGAGCCCGGGCTGGCGGCGAGGGCCGCGAAACCCGGCGGCGCCTCGTATACGCAGTCGCGATGGCTCATCCAGCACTGCTGGCTCTCGGGCAGGCCCGCCATCAGGCGGCCGCCCTCCTCGACCAGGGACAGCTCGGTGCGGCCGAACTCGCCCCGCTCGGCGCCCTCGACCCTGCCGCCCAGCGCCTGGACCATGATCTGCATGCCGTAACAGATGCCGAGGACCGGGATCCCCAGCTCGAGCAGCTCGGTCCTCAGCGTCGGAGCCCCCGGCTCGTAGACGGAGGCCGGCCCGCCGGAGAGGACGAGGGCGCGCGGGTTGCGCAGCCGGATCCGCTCCAGATCGGTGTCGTGGGGCAGCAGCTCGGCGAAGACGCCGCACTCGCGGAGCCGCCGGGCGATCAGCTGCGAGTACTGCCCGCCGAAGTCGAGCACGAGGACCTCCTCGCGATCGACGCCGACGGCACCCGCTTCACCACCCGACGGATCGACGACGGGGGCGTCGATCGGCTCCGCCTCGAGCGTCTCGGTCGGCGTGGGCCCCGTCGTCATCTAGTTGTCTGAGACCGCAACGCCGTTGGAGACGGCCGACTTGCCGTTCGAGCCCATTCCGACGGCCTGGCTGCGCTGCAGCTGCTTGCCCTCGGTCTGGAGCGCCGGCGCAACCATGACCTCGGCCCGGTGGAACGAGGGAATGTCCTCGTAGCCGGTCGTGGCCATCGACGTGCGCAGCGCGCCCATCAGGTTGAACGTGCCGTCGTTCTCGTTGGCCGGGCCGAGCAGGATCTGCTCGAGCGTGCCGTCCTGCTTCGTGGTCACCCGGGTGCCGCGCGGCAGCGAGGGGTGGAACGTCGCCATCCCCCAGTGGTAGCCGCGGCCCGGGGCCTCGGCGGCGCGGGCGAGCGGGGAGCCGATCATCACCGCGTCGGCGCCGCAGGCGACCGCCTTGGAGATGTCGCCACCCGTGCGCATGCCGCCGTCGGCGATCACGTTGCAGTACTGGCCGGTCTCGAGCATATGCTGCGAGCGGGCCGCCGCGACGTCGGCGATCGCCGTCGCCTGCGGGACTCCGATGCCGAGGACGCCGCGGGTCGTGCATGCAGCGCCGGGACCGACGCCGACGAGGACGCCGACCGCGCCGGTCCGCATCAGGTGCAGGCCGGTCGAGTAGGACGCGCAGCCGCCGACGACGCACGGGATCGGCGCACTCGCGATGAACTCCTTCAGGTTGAGCGGCTCCGACGACGACGAGACGTGCTCGGCCGAGATCACCGTTCCCTGGACGACGAGGATGTCGAGGCCGGCCTCGAGGGCCACCTCGTGGTACTCGCCGACCTTCTGCGGGGTCAGGGACCCGGCGCAGACGGCGCCCGCCGACTTGATCTCGTCGATCCGCTGGGCGATCAGCTCCGGCTTGACCGGCTCGGAGTAGATCTCCTGCATGAGCTGCGTGGACTGACCGGGAGGAGCCGCGGCGATCCGCGCCAGTTGCTCGTCCGCGTCCTCGTAGCGGGACCAGATGCCCTCCAGGTTGAGGACGCCGAGGCCGCCGAGCTTGTTGATCTCGATCGCGGTGCGGGGGCTGACGACCCCGTCCATCGCCGAAGCGAGCAGGGGCAGCTCGAAGCGGTAAGGCCCGAGGTTCCAGGTGATGTCGATGTCGTCGGGATCCCTCGTCCGCCTCGACGGCACGATTGCGATGTCGTCGAACCCGTAGGCGCGGCGAGCCTTCTTTCCCCGTCCGATCTCAACTTCCAACTGGTGGCGCTCCCTCCATCGAATGCAGAAAGGAAGATTGTAGGTGGCCGGGTCGACGGGCTCGGGACGCTCCGGAGCCGGAAACTGCGGGAAAAGTTGACCCGGGGACCGCTGACGGGGGCGGGACGGGGCGCTCAGGCGGCGCGCAGCGGCGCGTCGAGCCGGGCGACGTCGACACGGCCGACGAGCTTCTCCACCTCGGAGCGGTCCAGAGTCCCGGCGCCGAGATGCTGCGTCGATTCGGCGCCGCAGGCGACCCCATAGCCCAGGCAGTCCTCGATCGCACGGCCGGCCCGGCGGGCGGCCACGAATCCGGCCAGGAACGCATCGCCCGAGCCGACGCTGGCGACGGCGGCGAGCGGCTCGATGGTCGCCTCGAATACGTGCTTGGACTGACCCTCCCCGACCAGCGCGGCACAGCCGTTCGCTGTCGTGATTATCGCCTCCTCGGCACCCATGTCCACGAGGTCGGTGAGCGCGGTCCTGAGGTCCTCCGGCTCGGTGAACTCGTACCCGACGGCCTCCTCGGCCTCGCCGACGTTCGGGACGACGATCGAGGGCTGGGCGCGGAGCCCGACGCGCATCGGCTCGCCGTCGATGTCGAGCAGCGTCTGGACGCCCATCGCCCTCAGCCCCTCGATCAGGGCTCCGTAATGGTCCGCCTCGGCACCCGGGGGCAGGGAGCCCGCGATCACGCAGAGCTCGGCGCCGCCCGCGAGGTAGAGCAGGCGTTCACGGAAGTGCTCGAGGTCGGCGGCGGCGACCTGCGGCCCGCGCTCGTTGATCTCGGTCTGCTCTCCCGAAGTCGGATCGACGACGGAGAGGTTCGTCCGCGAATCGCCGGCGACCTCGACGAAGTCGTGCAGGACCTGCTCGCCGTCGAGCAGCTCGCGGATCCGTGCCCCGGTCGGGCCCGCCGCGAAGCCGGTCGCGATGACCGGCTCGCCGAGGCACTTGAGAGCACGGGCGATGTTGACGCCCTTGCCGCCGGCGGCACGGCGGGAGTCGACGACCCTGTGGCGGTTGCCGAGCGCCATGCGCGGGACGGCGACCGTCCTGTCCAAGGCGATGTTCAGCGTGACCGTGAGGATCATTCGCCCTCCCCCCCGTCCCTTCTTCGGATGCGCTCCTGGCGAGTCCTCATTCTCTCCTCCGGGTCGCGCTCCCGTTCGCCGCCGGCTTGTCTTCGACGGCGCAACCAGAATGCGACTGCGGCCAGTATGACGATCACGGCGAATGCGATCAGGACGACGACGATCGGGCCGCCGATCCGGTCGATCACGCTGGGTTCGTCGACGGTCCGGCCGGCGGTCAGCGGGGTGCGATCGGCGAACTTCCCGTCGATCGTGACGGTGAGTTGACCGAGGCGATCGCCCTCCGCGATCGGCCCTTCGACCTCCTTCGGAGCCTCGATGTCGACCTGCACGTTCTCGTCCTTGCGGACCGAGACGCGGATCGCGCGCTTCGCCACCAGCGGCAGGTCCTCGTCCTCGTAGCGGACGGTCGCGGTAGCGGCCTCGTCGCCCCGTCCGACGACGGTCTTCTCGCGGTAGAGCGAGTAGCCGTAGTCGAGGAGCGATTCCGCCGAGGCATCGCGCTCCGCCTCGCTGGGCGCGCCGAGGACCGCCGCGATCAGCGGGATGCCGTCGCGCTTGGCGGAGGCGACGAGCACGTAGCCGGCGTCGAGCGTGTGGCCGGTCTTGACGCCGTCGACGCTGGGATCGGAGAGCAGCAGCGTGTTCGTGTTCGTGACGACGCGCTGCTGCGCGCCGCTCTTCAGCGTCGCCTGCGGCTCGGCGACGATCTTGCGGAAGCGGCGGTCGGTGAGCAGCTGCAGCGCCAGGTCGGTCAGGTCGCCGGCCGAGGAGTAGTTCTCCTTGTCGTCGAGGCCGATCGGGTTGGCGTAGTGGGTGTGGTCGAGGTCGAGGGTCGCGGCGGCACGATTCATCTCGTCGACGAAGGCGCGCTGGGACCCGGCGACTCCGTCGGCGACGGTGACGGCGGCGTCGTTGGCGCTGGGCAGCATCATCGCCGTCAGCAGGTCATGGACGGTCAGCTTCTCGCCCTTCGTCAGACCTGCGACCGATTCCGCCGGCCCCGGGGAGTAGGCGGGAACCTCGAGCTTCTCGTTCATCGAGAGGTTCTTCAGCGCCAGGTAGGCGGTCATCAGCTTGGTCGTGCTCGCGATCGCCCGCTCTTCGTCGGAGTCGTGAGCGGCCAGCTCATGCCCGTCGGAGGCGTCGAGGAGCAGCCAGGTGGCCGCGTCGACTTCGGGGCCGGGGGCGTCCTTGCCGCCCTTCGCCGCGCTCGCGGTCGGCGCGAGCGCGAACGCGAGAACGAGAACGAGGATCGGGAGAACCGCCCCGCGCGGCAGTCGGGCCCCGCTTCCGAGCATCTAGCGGATCGTCAGCTCTTGGCCGGCGTTCAGGGTCTGCGGATCGATGTCGGGATTGAGGCGCTCGAGCCGCTTCGTCGAAACGTCGAACTTCTCGGCGATCGCGCCGAGCGTGTCCCCCTCCTCGACGGTGTAGGTCCGCGGGTTCTCCGGGCCGCTCTTGTCCTTCTTCTCGGAGGAGATCTGGGCCTTCGTGTCCTGTGTGGCGGAGCCGTCGTCCCCGGTGTTCGCCGAGATGATCGAGACGATCGCGAAGACCACGACGATCAGCGCGAGCGGGGCCAGGATGCGGTTGCCCCAGGAGATCCGTCGGGAGCCCTGTCCCGGTGCGCTCGTTTCGGCCACGGACGCGATGGTACGCGAGAACGAGCGGGCTCGGCGGGTTTCGCAGCCGCCCTGAATCAGGGATGGCAGGCGATCAGGCCTGCGATCCGAGCCGGGCGGAGGGCCTCTGCGGCGGCCTCGAGTTCGTCGTCCCCGGCGCCGGCGGCGACGGCGAAGATCACCGCGTCGACCAGGCCGGCGAGCGCCTCCGCGTCCTCTCCGGCGAGGACGGGCGGCGACGAGTAGATCACGAGGTCGTAGACCCGCGAGAGCCGTCCTACGAGGCTGACGAAACGGTGCCCGCGGATGCTCGCATCCCCGCCCGGGGCGCCGGCCGGCACGCAGGCGAACCCGGCCGCACCCGACCCGGGCTCGCTCCGGACCGTCCTCAGGACCTCGCGCGGCGAAGCGGCGCCTTCGAGGTAGTCGGTGAGACCCGGCTCCGGCGCGACCCCGAGGCGGGACGCCAGTATCGGCGCGGCGAGATCGGCCTCGACGAGCAGGACCCGGAGGCCGCGCTCGGCGGCCTCCTCGGCGAGCCCAACGGCTGCATCCGGGCCCGCGGACCCGTCGCCGACCGCCGCGATCGCGATCGACTCCGGGGCCGAGGCCGAGCCGACCCCGAGGCCGAGTCGGGATGCGACCGCGGGCAGGTCGCCGAGGCTGCCGAGCATCGGCGCCCCCGGGCCGGCGCCACCGTCGCCGGCCTCCTCCGCGGTCTCACCCGGGTCGGTCCTCCCGGTGGTCTCGGCCCCCTGCGCCGGGCGGCGGGTCCGGGCTATAACGATCGCGACGACGAGGCCGAACAGAAGACCGGCGAGGAGCCCGATCGCCGCGCTGCGCGGCGCCGAGCGGTTCTCGGACGGCGACGACGGGATCGAGGCCGACTCGCCGAGGGCGAGCGGATCGCCCTCGACGTCCACGAGCGCCTGCGCGTAACCGTCGGCCGCGGCGGCGGCGTAGTCCGGCGATTCGGAGGTTGCCCGGACAATGACCGCCCCGCCGCCGGGGGCCGGCCGTACGGAGATGTCGGAGAGCAGATCCGCCCCGGCGACGTCGTCGCCGAGCAGCCCGGCCGCCTTCGTCGCCACCTTGGCGCTCTCGCCCCGCTGAGCGAATCGCTCCAGGCGTGCGGTGTCGGCTCCGTGGGAGTCGCTTTCGACGGCGACGCCCGCTGTTGCGGTGTAGATCGGCTGATCGGCGATCCCCCAGCCGAATCCCAGAATCAGGCCGAGCAGCCCGAGAGCCAGGATCGTGCGCCAGCTCAGGCCGGCCAAGCCCTCACATCTCCTCCGGCGCCTCGACCCCGAGGAGATCGAGCAGGGTCGCGATCACGTCCCTGGTCGCAGCGCAGACGGCGAGCCGGGCCGGCTCGAGGCCGGGACCCGCGCCGACGACCCGGGCGTCCCGGTAGAAGGCGTGGAAGTCAGCTGCCACCTCGCGTACATAGGTCGCAATCCCGTGCGGCTCGCGCTTCGTTCCGGCCCGGTTGATCTGATCCGGCATCTCGAGTAGCCGGGCGATCAGCGCGCGCTCGGCGGGCTCGAGCGATCCCTCGGGGACCGGGAGATCGTCGTCCCCCCCGCCCTTCTCGGCGGCCGCCCTGAACAGGCTGCAGATCCGCGCATGGGCGTACTGCGCGTAGTAGACGGGGTTGTCGGAGGAATGTGCCCGCGCCACTTCGAGGTCGATGTCGATCGGCGTGTCGTGGCTCCTCATCAGCATGAAGAAGCGGGTCGCGTCGGTGCCGATGTCGTCGAGCAGGTCGTCGAGCTTCGCGAAGTCGCCACGGCGTTTCGACATCCGGGCCCGCTCGCCGCCCTCGACGAGGTTGACCATCTGCATGATCTCCGCCTCGAAGGCCTCCCCCGGCGCCCCCAGGGCGACGATCGCGGCGCGCATCCGGTTGATGTAGCCGTGGTGGTCGGCGCCGAGGACGTTGATCAGCAGGTCGAAGCCGCGCTGCAGCTTGTCGCGGTGGTAGGCGATGTCGGCGGCGAAGTAGGTCGGGGTCCCGTCGGCGCGGATCAGCACCCGGTCCTTGTCGTCGCCGAACTCCGATGTCCGGAGCCAGACCGCCCCGTCGGTGTCGTAGACGAGGTTGCGGTCCCGCAGGTCTGCGATCGCCGAGTTGATCGCGTCGGCGTCGTGGAGCTCCTGCTCCGAGCTCCAGGTGTCGTACCGGACCCGGGCCCGGCTCAGCGTCTCCTTGATCGACTCGAGCATCAGCTCGACGCCCCGCGCCCGCAGCAGTTGCGGGTCGGCGGCGGCCTCCGGGGTCTCGGCGGCGATCCGCTCGCCGAGCTCGGCCACGTAGTCGCCCTCGTACCCGCCCTCGGGGACGTCGGCGCCGGCGATGCGCGCCGCGATCGAGGCGCCGAACAGATCGATCTGAGCGCCCGCGTCGTTCAGGTAGTACTCGCGGCTCACCCGGTGACCGGCGAAGTCGAGGATCCGGGCCAGCGAATCTCCGAACGCGAGGTGGCGGCCGCTCGCGACGGTCAACGGTCCCGTCGGGTTGGCGCTCACGAACTCGACCAGGACGTTCACCGGCCGCGTCGTCAGACCGGACCCGAACTCGCGTCCACGCGCCCCCATGTACGCGACGGCGCCCCGCATCCACGACTCGGACATGTAGAGGTTGAGGAAGCCCGGCCCGGCGATCTCGACGCGGTCGAGGCGGTCGCCGAGGCGCGACTCGACGCCGGCCGCCAGATCTGCGGCAACTTCCCGGGGTGGGCGGCCGAGCAGCGGAGCGGCCAGCATCGCGGCGTTCGTGGAGTAGTCGCCGAACTCGGCGCGCGGCGGGCGCTCGAGGGTCGCCTCCGGGATCCCACCGTGCAGCCCGGCGGCGGAATCGGCGATCGCTCGCCTCAGGACCCCGGTCGGGTCGAGGTCGGAGTCGGTGGTCGGGGAGGCGTCCATCGCGGCAACTCTAGGCGGTGCCCGAAAGTCCGGGATCGGGACGTCGGCCGCGGGTCCGCCGGAGCCGGCTCAGCCGCCGGCGATCTCCCAGACCTGCGCGCGCAGCCGCTCGGCCGCCTCGCCCGGATCCGGTGCCGAGGCGACGCTTCGCGATGCGGTCACGAGCGCCGAACCGGGGCCGGTGAACGCGGCGCTCAGTTGCTCGGCGGAGCCACCCTGCGCTCCGACTCCGGGCAGCAGGAAGATCGCCCGCGGCATCAACTCGCGCAGGCGGGCGAGGAAGCGGGGCTCGGTGGCGCCGACGACGGCGCCGGCGCCGCTGAACGGACCCTCACCGGCCAACCGGTCCGCAAGGTCGTCCACGGAGCGGGCGATGCGCTCGTGAAGCGGTGCGCCTCCGGCGTCCAGGTCGAGGACGTCGGCGGCACCGGGGTTGGAGGTCCTGACGAGGACGAAGATCCCAGCGCCCGCTTCGGCCGCCGCCTCGACGAGCGGGTCGAGCGAATCGTGGCCCAGCAGCGGGTTGAGCGTGACCGCGTCGGCGCCGAGACCCGGGACCGTGCCCCACGGGGTCTCGGTGCTGCCGAGCAGCGCATCGGCGTAGGCCTCGGCGCTGACCGGCACGTCGGCGCGCTTGCCGTCCGCGACGACGAGCAACCCCGCGTCTTGTGCGGCCTCGACGACGCCCTCGAGCGCCGCCCAGCCGGGTGCGCCGAGTGCCTCGAAGCGGGCGAGTTGCGGCTTCACGGCTACGCAGGCGGGGCCCGCAGCAGCGATCAGATCGCGGCAGACCGCCTCGACGGCCGCGGCGGCGCGCTCACGCGCATCTCCACCGCCGGGAACTCCCGGGGCGGTCGACCACGGTTCCTTCGAGGGAACCGGGTCGAGCCCGAGACA
>Ga0209023_10007058_pt1 | contig 11656 bp, 16 predicted proteins | sample LakOneMetagenome_FD_187468 | JGI IMG/M metagenome (GOLD analysis project Ga0209023, IMG submission 187468) | Freshwater and sediment microbial communities from Lake Erie, Canada (SPAdes) (version 2) | ecosystem: Environmental > Aquatic > Freshwater > Lentic | place: Lake Erie, Canada...
TCACCGCTTCACCCCGCCGCTAGCGCACTCATGAGTGAGTGCCGTCTGCACGAGATCACCGAATGGCTGCCGGGCGAAAGGTGACCGCCACCAACAACTCTGGCACTCGACGATGACGGCGTCACCGAAGTAGAGCTTAAAGCCGTTGAGGGCTTCGACCTGGGCGCCGGTTAGCTGCGCCTCGCCCGTTAGCCCAAATGGAGGCGGCGGGGTGGCTGCGGTTGACGGCGGTATTGACGCGGCCCCTACCGCGTCTGTGGCCGTCCCGAATGTGGTGCGGGGCGCGCTCATGCCTTCGCCTCCCCGCTGCTGGCGGTGGCGGCATGCTCGCGGGCGGTCTTCGCCTGCTCTATCGATGCCTTCAGCGCGGCCATGAGGTCGATCGCTGGCGCCGGGGTGGCGGCGCCGGCCAGGGCCATGTCAGTGATCGGCCCGTTCACTGCAACGTCGGCCGGCTGCATGTCAGTGATCGGGACGTTGAGTGACATGGCTTCGTCGGCCTGCTGCTCCCGCGTCATCTGGCATGACTCGTGCTCGCACACCACCCACGGGTCTGTCGGGAAGTCCACCCCGATAGTCCCCAGCGCCTCCTCAAGCTGGCCGGCGAGGGTGTCAGGCGAAAAGCAGGCAGCATCGTGGGCGGACAGGAACACCGCAAGCAGGTCAGTCACTGCACTGCGCGCGGCAGCCAGATCGGAGATGTCCTCCCGCTCGTACCTCACGGTGACCTGAGCGGCAGCCACGGCCAGCGAGTCCAGTTCCCCGCCCGACAACGGCACCCGGCCGCCATCGCGGAGGATCTTCAGCGAGTTCGGCCCGAGCATGATCTTCACCTCGCGCAGCGCCGGCTCGATCCGGTCCGCCAACGCGCGCACCCGATCCCACCTATCGGCGGAAGCGTCCGTGCGGCGCTCGCCAGGAAGATCAGCCACCATGCGTGTCAGCCGGTCGACGCTGGACTGCAAACCGTTGAAACCCTCCAACATGATCGAGTTGACGCCCCGGGCGATCTTCCGATCCGCCTCAGCGTTCTCGGCGTAGGCGGCGGCAGCCTCGGCTCGGGCGTTCGCCGCTTCGAGCTGACAGCGAGCGGCATACAGCTTCTCGCCGCACTGACCGCAGTCTCCGGCGGCCAGCCGCTTCTCCAACTCGGCGATCCGGGTGGCGGGCACTAGCTCGACGGTGGGGCCGTGATTGGCCTCCAGTGCGGGAAGGTAACGGAGAGTCCCAACTTCGCCATCGCAGTGAAGCCACGTGACGCCCCCGTCCGTGCTGATCCACACTTCGCCGTCAGTGTCGCGTCGATAGTGGGCTTTGCGGGTGTTTGCTGGCACGCGCTTAACCTCCTCATTTTGGGCAGAGTTCACCCGTGGTTGGAATGCTCAACCTGCTGGTCAGGGCCGATCCGGGGGCCGGTGTCGGTCCTATTTACTGCAACACCGAACACATCCCGTTGATGCCCAACTAACGGACCGAATCGAAGAAACAGAGCCGCTATTCGGCCTGCCGATCCTCACCGGACTGGGCGTCAAGCCGGCACTTATCGGCGGCGCACTCACGGCAACCCCACACCAGTTCCCCGCAGTGCCAGGTCTGCTGCCAGACCCTTCCGGCACCGTTCGGTTGAGGCACCCCGGAACACCACCTGTGCCTGATCTTCAGTGGGCACAGCGGAACCCAGCCGTCCGGCCTCACACTTCGGTGCGGGGCCGGACGTGCAACCAAACAGTGCCACCCTGTAGCTGTGACACAGTCCGAGCGCCTCGACGTGTATCTCGACTGCAATGCAGCCGACCAACTCACCGTCCCCGGCGGAATGGAAGCACTTCGCGAAGCCCACGCCGCTGGGTGGCTGCGCATGGGGATCGTCCACGTCCAAGCCGACGAGATCCTGCGCACCGGCAACGAAGAACGGCGGGCGCAGTTGGCGCAGATCCTCACCCTGACCGACGACATTGGGGCAGGTGCGCTCGTAATTGGTCAATGGAAGTTGGGAAGCGACCGCATCGGCGCCGACGGCCAAGATTTTGCGGCAATCGCGCCAGAGCCTGACCCCAAGAGGCCAGTCAACCACTTACGTGACGGGATGCTGTTGACCGCGTGTATCACGGATGGTCGGCCGATCGTCACATCCGACAAGGCACTGAGACGCAGGGCGACAGAGAACGGTGTAGCTGTAATGCACGGCCGCGAACTGCTGGCCGAGGTCCAGCGGCGTTTGGGTGCCTAGCGCCAGCAGCCCGGCGGTTACCTCGCTGTCCGGGGCGGCGCTCGCCTCGCTGTAGGTGGCCGCCGCTACTCCTCCCACCACACCTCTTCGTACTCGTACTCGACGTACTCGTAGCCGTCATCTGAGTAGCCGTACACGTGTCGGTAGAGCCCATAGAGGAGTGCGACTACGACGGCGAAGCCAACGAATCCCAGCATTCTGTATGGGTACCAGTTGATGGATGTTGGGGGCGATTCATCGTTGGTCGCGGTTGACCTGCGGTCATCCTTATGGGTTACCGTCACTGTCGGAATTGATCTTGCATCTCGTCTGCCCGCACAGGTGGGTTGCCCGAACTGCCACCACGGTGGCGGTAGGGAGCTTGCTGTGCGCGTCCTTGCTGCGCTCGCATGTGTTGCCGTCCTGGCCGGTTGTGGTGTCGCCCACGCGGACACGATCACGGACCGGCCTGTCCTGTTCGCCGCCGAACCGACAACAGCCGGTCTGGTCACCAACGAATACGCCTACTGGAATCCGACCCTCACCACGGCCAGGCGCTCGCCACTGTGGGAGATGACTTCCGGGTCACTGTTCGCCGAGCAGACCCCGGACGGGCTGGTCTACAGCAGCGGGACGGTGGACGACCGCAACCCTGACGCCCTCTCGGCCGCCGGGACGGATAGTGCCGTGTTTCGGCTGACCACCGTCCGCCACGACTTCGGTGACATCTCCGTGCGGGTCAAGGTCAAGGTCGGTGGGATGACCACCACAAGGTCGACACCAGCCGTGGATTGGGACGGGCTGCACCTGTTCCTGCGCTACCAGACGGAGCACAGCCTGTACTACGCGTCCATTAATCGCCGCGACGGACAGATCGTGGTCAAAAAGAAGTGCCCCGGCGGACCATCCAACGGCGGCACGTACTGGCAGCTCGGCGACACTGTGCCGCGCGCCGGTCGGGCCGCTGTCGGGCAGTGGAAGTGGTACAGCGCCACCATCCACACCCAGCCTGATGGGAGTGTGACCATCGGCGTGTACCGGGTCGACCAACTCGTCACCACCGCCATCGACCACGGCACCGGATGCCCGCCCATCACCGCCCCCGGCAAAGTCGGCATCCGAGGCGACAACACCCGCTTCCAATTCGTGAGCTTCCGGGTACGCGCCGGCTAGCAAGTCGTGGTCCCCGGTGACGATCCGGGCAGGTCAGCGTTATGAATGCCAACTGGACACCAACGTCCGACCACGCAGATACACAGCGGATGGCAGTTGAGACGGGTACCGGATTCGAACCGGTGTAGGCCGCTTTGCAGGCGGCTCCCTAACCACTCGGGCAACCCGTCACTGTGCCCCCGGCTGGAATCGAACCAGCGGCCTTCAGGTTCGGAACCTGGTGCTCTTCCGCTGAGCGACGAGGGCATGGTGAGGATGGAGGGATTCGAACTCCCTAAGCGCAAAGGCAACCGGGTTACAGCCGGCCCCACCTCACCATCGGTGGCGCATCCTCATGGGGTGACTAGCCGGAGTTGAACCGGCGCAACCAGGGCCACAACCTGGCGCTCTACCACTGAGCTATAGCCACAGTGCCCGCACCTGGGATCGAACCAGGGACCTTCGCCTTGTAAGGGCGCCGCTCGTTCCGCTGAGCTACGCGGGCATGGCTCCGGTACCTGGAATCGAACCAAGATAGGTCGGTTAACAGCCGACTGCTCTGCCGTTGAGCTACACCGGAATGGAAGCGCGGACGGGGCTCGAACCCGCAACATGTCCCGGGTGAAAGCCGGGCGACTCTGCCAATTCGTCTACCGCGCCAAACTGAGGTGGTCGGCCACGGAGTGTGTGCCGCACTTGCGCCCGACACTCCCTGTGCCGGGACCGACCATCGTTGCGGGTGCCAGATTTGAACTGGCGATCTCGTGGTTATGAGCCACGCGGGAACGACCGAACTTCCCTAACCCGCGAGTGCGCCGCGCAGGGCTCGAACCTGCGACATGCCGATTAAAAGTCGGCAGCTCTACCAACTGAGCTAGCGGCGCTCGCTACGTCTCCCGCCCCGGAGTCGAACCGGGAATCGGCGCCTTAGGAGGGCGCTGCCCTATCCGTTGGGCTAGCAGGAGGTGGTGTTCCGGGAGGGATTTGAACCCCCGACCGTTGGCTTAAGAGGCCACAGCTCTGACCAGGCTGAGCTACCGGAACATGGCGGAAGGGAGGAGGATCGAACTCCTACGGGTTTCCCCTAACTGTTTTCAAGACAGCAGCCGGCGCCATCCATCGGCTGGCCCTTCCATGCGCGCCCCGGGCAGGACTCGAACCTGCAACCCCCAACTTCGTAGGCTGGTGCTCTCTCCAATTGAGCTACCGGGGCTTGGTCTCGCCGGCAGGAGTCGAACCTGCGATCTTCGCCATATCAGGGCGACGCCTTAACCAGCTTGGCCACGGCGAGGTGGCGGAAGAGGCGAGATTCGAACTCGCGCCGGGCATGCCGGTCTGCCTTAGCAGGGCAGCGCCTTAGACCGCTCGGCCACTCTTCCAACGCGATGCTGACGGGAGTTGAACCCGCATCCTCCGCCGTGACAGGGCGGCGCTTTACCGTTGAGCTACAGCACCATCTGTTGTGTGCGCCCGGAGGGAGTCGAACCCCCACGCCTTACGGCACCAGGGTCTAAGCCTGGCGTGTCTCCCAGTTTCACCACGAGCGCGTGGCCCCCAACATTTGGGGGGAGTGGACCTGACAGGACTTGAACCCGCCGCCTCCTGTGTGCAAAACAGGCGCTCTCCCAGATGAGCTACAGGCCCGGGGCCGGTGACAGGAATTGAACCCGCGTACTCCGCATTACAAGTGCGGTGCTCAACCAACATGAGCTACACCGGCATGATGTTGCGCTCCCGAACCAGGATTCGAACCTAGCTTTGCTGCTCCAGAGGCAGCCGTCTTCGCCGACTAGACCATTCGGGAATAGCGGCCGGCGACGCCGTACGCCACCGGCCGCGTTCAGCGCTGAGACCAGGCACGCCAAGCGGGCGCGTACGGCTTAAGCCGCAGCAACATCCCCGCCTCAGACGGCGTCCGATCACCCTTGCGCTGGTTGCAGCCATAGCAGGCCGCAACAGTGTTAGTCCATGTGTTCTTGCCGCCACGCGAGCGGGGGTGAATGTGGTCGATAGTGGAAGCCGGGGCGGCACAGTAGCCGCACTCCCGGTTGTCCCTCTGTAGTACGCCTTGGCGGGACCAGGCGGGGCCTTGCGTGTACCGCCACTTCGTGACCACGTACCGGGTTAGCCGAACAACTGTCGGCATAGGAAAAACGCCGATTACTTTGTCGTTGTCGGCCTCATGAATTTCGGCGACCTGGCGCAGGACCATGCGGATTGCGTGGCGTATGGAGACCCGGTGAAGCGGGCCAAGGTCGGCGTTGACGACTAGCACGGTGTCCACCGGGCACTCCCTTCTACTTGTTGATGTTGGTGCGGTTGACCCGACTTGAACGGGTGGCTTTCGCCTATGCCAGGCGACGCTCTACCAGCTGAGCTACAACCGCATGGTGCCCGAGGCGGGAGTCGAACCCGCAAAATCCGCAGTTTGAATGCGGCGCCTTTGCCAATTTGGCCACCCGGACATGGCTGAGGGTGCAGGAATCGAACCCGCGTCTGTAGCCGGGGACCAAAACCCCGTTGAGCCTGCCAACAGCCCAACCCTCACCAAGAGCGGATACGGAGAATCGAACTCCGGTCATCTGTTTGGAAGACAGACGCTCTCCCATTGAGCTACATCCGCGAAACTTTGCGTAGACCGTGCCGGGGTCGAACCGGCGATCTCCTGGCTGAGAACCAGGCGAGATATCCACTACTCCAACGGTCCATGGAGCCGGCGCGGGCAGGGGTTACGCGCCCCTGGCGTTTCCCGCGCCAACGTGCCCGCCGCCGGGATCGAACCGGCAACCTTCCGGGCTTCAACCGGACGCTCTACCTACCTGAGCTTGGCGGGCATGTGGTTGGGGTTGGCCAGGATCGAACCGGCGTCCTGCGCCGTAGGTGGCGCTGCTCTACCACTGAGCTACAACCCCACGTCGGATACCGGGGAGTCGAACCCCGCATTTCCTGATCCCAAATCAGGCGGCCTACCGCCGGCCCCGTATCCGATAGCCCGGCCGGCGCCCAACAATGTGGGCAACCGGCCGGGGTGTTTCATGCCATCCGCTGTGTAATTCTCAACGTGTTGCCAAGTCCACCCACCGCAGTGGGGGAGAGCAGGGGCGACAGGACTCGAACCTGCAACCGGCAGCTTTGGAGGCTGCTGCACTTCCAGTTGTGCTACACCCCTATATGCGAAACGCCGCCCTGACCGGGATTCCGGTGGGCGGCGCATTCGCTGACAGTTTGTCTGCGTCTACGTCCGCCACGCGGCCTTGTTCAGGCGCTCATCGCGGTAGCCGAGGTGCCCGAATGAGGGCGCGGCGACAGCGACGCACGGCATTTGCCGCTGCGTTTCGCTAATCGACTGCCACAACATCTGGTTCTCCTCGGTAAGTCGGTGTGTACGGAGAGAACAGTAGAGGGTGTACCCGGATGTCGCAATCCGATTTAAAGCCAGATTGGAAGGATCCGGCCCCGATCATGGCCGGTAGTCGCTTTCAGTGCCGAACCACAGGATGTGGTCCACCTCGTCAACAGTGTGTTTGAACATCGACCCCACCATCCAGCGGTTCACTGCCCGCAACGCGGCCTGCGTTTCCTGGCGTACCCACGCCCGGCGGTCGTTGTAGTTGAGGCGCAGATGGAACAGCAAAACGTCCCGAGCCTCCTGCCAGGTTTCACCGGCAACATCAGCGATCACAAAGTCGCTGTCACGGCGCGACACCACGTAGGCGCGGAACCGTTCTTGCATCGGTTGGCCCCTCATGCCGCCAGGTCCGTCATGTCGACGACGCGGACATTGCAAGCGAGGCTGGTCTCATCGCAGTCCAACCCGGTCACCTGCACCGGCCCGTAGCCGAGGTCGGCGATGGTCTCGTATGCCCGGTGATAGTGGCCATGCCAGATCGTCGACGGCTGTACCGCATCAGTCACCCGGCGAAGGATCCGGCGGTGCTCGTCTGCGCGCATGATCTCCAGCGGCGGGAACAAGTGCGCAGTCCTATCCAGATCCGGAATATGCACGCCGGCCGGGCAGTCATGGGACACCAAAACATCGGCGGGGCCGCCGTCGATCGCGTGTTGTGCCTGCGCCTCGGTGATCCACTCCTCTTTCCACCACGAGATGCCAGGCTCACGCCACGGCCGGTCCACCGAATGCGCCCCACCCAACGCCAGGAAACGCACACCTGCCCACGTCCATCGGAAGCCGCGAGGCATGTGCCAGACGTGTGGGGTGAGCTGCCGTAGCCCGTTGGTGCCGATCGCGTACCTGTTGAGAGTGGGATGGTTTTCGTGATTGCCGTCCACGAACAGCAGCGCAATACCGGCCGCAGCGAGCGCCGTCTCGACCGCCTTCATGAACTTGGCGCTGTACTCGTAGCCGTAGTCGCCGACATGCACGATCACGTCAGCGCCCTGTTCGGCGGCGTGTGCGATGGCTTTGCGCGCCCACGGGCCGTTCTCATGCCAGTCACCGGCGACCGCGATGCGGGTCGGGTCCGCGAGCGGATCAACCTTCGGCATTTGTCCTCCTTGCCAGCTCAGCGTCCACCTGTTCGAGTAGCACCACCGTCAACTGTCCGGCCTGTGATGGCGGTGCCGCGCCCGGTTTGGCGGACTGGTGGAAGGTGCCGGCCTTGATGTGGCTGGCGATCACGTTCAGGCCAGCCCGCAGGTTGCTGCGCAAGACCAGCAGCGTTTCGGTGCTGGAGTCGGCGAAACTGCTCACCAGAATTCCCGCCGCACGCGTAGCAGCCACGCCTCTACCGGCCGCTCGTCCGGCACATCAGGCAGCGGGGAGCGGGCAGCGTCGAACTTGGCTTCATAGTCGGCGATCAGCTTGCGGGCCGCGTCGATGTCGCCGCCGGCCACGCGTTCCCCGAAGTCGCGGAACGGCTCCGGATCATCGAGGCGGATTAGCAGCTCACCTGTCCGGTACAGGTGTAGACCTTGGTGACACAGACGCATCAAGTGTCGTCCATGTTTTGCTGTGCGCTTACGGGTGTCGGCCGAAAACGATCCGTCACCCCGATTGATCAAACGCTGCATCTGCTGTGTTGCGTATCCCAGGTAGGCGGAGCGGGTGCGCGGCGCGCAGCGGAACGCGTCCCGGATGCTCACCAACTCTTCCCCGAGCGGGGTGATCGTCTCGTACGAGTCCAGCCACAGCAGCTCAGTGACGGTCGGGTTACCGGCCAAGGTGAGGGCCACAAACTTGCGGGCCTCATGCAACGTCTGATCGGGTTTCGTGTCCACCAGGGAGTCCTTCGGCGGATGCAGGCCGAGTACAGCAGCGGTCGGGTAGGCGAACACGCCCAGCCGGTCAACATCCGAGTCGGGGCCGGCAAGACCGTAGGCGGTCGAGCCGACCACCCCGGCCAGCAGCACCGCCATGCTGGGCAGTTCGCCGGTCTCCACCCACAACCGGTACTGCTGTTGCGTCATGCCCAGGGCGGCAGGTAGATCCCACACGGAGTCGCGAGGTTTGTCATGCCAGTCGCCGATGTAGTCGTCAATCGACACGGCATCGACCTGGCCGGCCAGGTAGTCGCTTAGGAATGTCATCGGTCCACCGTCTGGTCTTCAAGGGCGAACACGTGCAAGCCGAGTGAACGCCACATGGTGATGACCTGTTCCCGGTCGTCGACAACGAAAGCCACCTCGTACCGGCCTTCGATGTGCCGCCGGTACAGCTCCTCCTTGACGATCGCGTCTTTGCGGTTGTCCTTCGCGGCACGCATCAACAGCACATCGAACGGAACCTGCTGCGCATCCAGCCACATCTCGGTTTGCCGCCGGCACACCTCGTCACGGCCAGACATGACGATCATCATGTAGCGGCTGGACGCGGCCAGGACTTGCGCCAACTCGATGACCGGCGGGTTGGGGAGGTCCTCGCCCACCCGACCCCAGTCGAACGGGGAGCGCTCGCCGGGACCGGTACGGCGCAGGGCGAGAGTCCCGTCGATGTCGATGATCACGGCGCGGCGACGAAGGTCGATCATGGGGTCAGTGTCCCTTCGGGGCGGTGGGGGAGTCATCCGGATTGTTGGCCAGCTCGCGTAGCTCCTGCGCCAACCGGCGGGCACCACGAATCTCGGCGTGATCCCATCCGTACGGGTCCGGGTCGAATCTGGGGCTCGACATCACTTCGACCGCGTGGGTGTCCATACGATCGGCGACCTCCCGGAACAGCCCCGGAAGTGATGCGGCAGGGTTTACCAGGATTGGGCAGAGAACCTGTAGGTACTCGAATAGGTAGACACCGAACCATTCGGCTGTCCCGTGGTATCCCTCGCTCATGACACGGGCCGACGGCCGCCAGCCGCGCCGGATATGCCGCAGCCAGTACAGGCATCGGGCGGACGGCTCAGGCGGGGCGCCACCCCAGTGTTCGGTAACGTCGGCGACCTTCGCCGGTTTCGGCTTCTCCAATACAACCCACGGGGTGTTGTCCCCGCCAGTGCGGCCACGGCGTACGCCAGTCACTGCGGCGCCTCGTTTAGCCCGCATGATTTCGGCGCACCTAACCACATGCTCCAGCGAACCGTCGTCGCAGCTGTACAGCCGGCCAGCTAGCGGATGCTCTGGTGGGATCGTCGCCCAGCGGAAGTTCCCTAGCCGGATGATGCTCTCCCACTTTTCGATCTGCCGGCCGCCGCGCGAGTTGACGATCAGCTTCACCCGCTCCGGCAGGTTCCCGCCGAACTGGGAGAGCAGGTAGGCCTTCGCGCCTTCGGCCACATAGTTGGCGCCGACGATGTAGTTGCACACGATGACGCGGACGTCCTCGATATCCCCCGTCACTGCGGCGCCCACTCGGGCAGGTAGCCGGCACGGTCAGCGAACGGAACAGCTTTCAGCTGCACGGTTAGGCACGGCTGCGGTGGCCAACCAGCCGATCGGAGGTCCGGTGGGCATTCGTGCTGGCCCTCATGGAGCGCAAGAAGTTTCCGGTCGGCGTTGATCTGGGCGAGTAGTCGCCCGGCGCCGACACGGATGGCGTCGTGGCTGTGATCGTCGTCGATGATCCAAAGCTCGGAATCGGCTTGTGCCCTGATGGCACTTTCCCCGATTTTGAGGATGATCCGCTCGTCGGCGTCGAGCTGCACCCGGAACCAGGCAAGCAAGTCGTCCATCACTGTCGCTCCTTCGTTGCGGCGATCATGTCTGCCAGGGCGGCGTGGTCGTCACCGTCGCCAGGAGTGATTGGCTCTCCGGGCTCCCAACCGCCTGGCACCACTACGCCGGGGCATTCTGATTGCCAGTAGGTCCGGTGGCAGTGCTCGCAGAAGTACAGGCCGCAGGTGGTGCACAGGGGTCCGTTGTGCCCGCCATACTCCGCATTGACGTCGAGGGCGAACCTGTCTACCTCCCCGTCCGGCAGGCCCAGCCAGGAGTGCCGCCGGCTTACCCGGTCGTCCGAGGCGCTTGTCATGCCGCAGCCTCGTGCTGGTGGTCGTCGCGCACACACAGGCCGCCGGTCGCGGGCTGGTACACGCAAGCGGCGGGGTCGACTGTGGTGGTGGCGGGGGCGCTCGCGGGCACAGTAACGCCAGCAGTTTCGGTGAGGCGTTTTAGCGCATCTGGGGGGAGTAGGTCAGCGATGGAAGGCACACCAATAACAACACCAGTAACAGCGTTTCTAGTCCGTGATGGACAAAGAAAAATAGCGACTGGCCTGCCGTTTTATTGGCCACGCGTGATAGAGGATGCGAATTCGTTTCGGGCCGGTTGTTCGCTACTGCACGGCGGCCACATTTGAGTATCGGCGCACTGCCGGCAACCCCACGTGCGATGCCCACCGTTGTTGCGTCGGCCGCCGGTGCATTGGCAGCCAAGCCAGCCACGCAACGCGCCAGCCCCGTTGAACGTGTGGCGGTCGGGGCCGGCGCAGCAGTCCGGATCGGGTTCGGCGTAGCGCAGCTCACCGTCGCCGGTAGCGCGCACATGCCACGGGGCGGTGCGGCATTCCGGGCAGACGGGTACTACCGGGCCGCGAGCGGGCACAATTTTGCCGTGGCTGCCGCACACCCAGTCACCAGGGCCATACTTGCCGCGAATCCCACACCTCCTGACCTGCACCTTCACAGGTGATCATGCACGAGGGATGCCACGATCGGGTGAACAGGGCTCGGCGACGGTGGCGCCAGCCGGCGACAATCAGCGTCATGCTGACCAGCCTCCTCGCCGCAGTCCCGCCAGCGACACCCAACTGGACCGACAAATGGCAGGCAGTCGGAAGTATCGGAGGGCTAGTGGCGGGCAGCTTCGCGGCGGCATTCACCGGCTGGCTCGTATGGCACGAGATTC
>Ga0209023_10007059_pt1 | contig 11656 bp, 11 predicted proteins | sample LakOneMetagenome_FD_187468 | JGI IMG/M metagenome (GOLD analysis project Ga0209023, IMG submission 187468) | Freshwater and sediment microbial communities from Lake Erie, Canada (SPAdes) (version 2) | ecosystem: Environmental > Aquatic > Freshwater > Lentic | place: Lake Erie, Canada...
GCCTTGTTTCGATTGCTTTCAGGTCCGCGCCCGATTATATACCGGCCATCCCGTAATTTCAGTTCAAACGAGGCTCGTAGCCTCGGCCGGGCCTCGGTCCGGCGGGCCTTGGTGCTTGGGCTCGATTCCGAGGCCCCCGCAGGCCCGGCCAATTGGAGGATCAAATGAGCAATGCTCCGCTCATGCCGAAGGCGACCGCAATCTGGCTCGTCGAGAACACGTCGCTGACCTTCGATCAGATCGCCAACTTCTGCAAAATGCATCCGCTCGAAGTGAAGGGCATCGCCGACGGCGAAGTCGGCGCGGGCATCCGCGGCGCCGATCCGATCACGGCGGGCCAGCTGACCCGCGACGAGATCGCCCGCGGCGAGAAGGATTCCGGCCACCAGCTCAAGCTCGCGACCTCCAAGGTCGTGCTGCCGACGGTCAAGCGCCGCGGCCCGCGCTACACGCCGCTGTCGCGCCGCCAGGACCGCCCGAACGCCATTCTCTGGCTGGTGCGCAACCATCCCGAACTCAAGGACGCCGCGATCATGCGTCTGGTCGGCACGACCAAGACCACGTTGCAGGCGATCCGCGAGCGCACCCACTGGAACTCGGCGCAGCTCGCCCCGATGGACCCGGTGACGCTGGGCCTCTGCTCGCAGATCGACCTCGACATGGAAGTCGGCCGCGCCGCCAAGGACGCGCCGATCCGCCACGAGGAGCCGAGCCAGACCCTGCTGCCGGCCGAGACGACCACAGCCCGCGAGCCGCGCACGACGGAAGACGTGTTCGGCGCGCCCAAGCCCCCGGCCCCGCGCGACGAGGAAGACGACATCGACGTCGCCAGCGTCTTCGGCAAGCTCAAGGGCCTGAAGTCCAGGGATTGATGCGCCGCCCGGAGCGCGACCGGCATGTCCGCCGCGACGATTGACAACATCTATGGCGCGCCGTCGGAGGATTTCGTCGGCGCGCATGAAGGCGCCCGGCAATTCTCACCGCTGGCGCCCGGCGCGAGCCGCCTCGAAGAGATTTCGCCCGCCACTTTGAGCAGCTTTGCCATGCTCGCCCCGCCCGGCACGGCGGAGCGGCGCCATGCGCTGGCGCTGGCGCTTCGCGCTCTCGCGCCTGGCGCGAGCCTGATCGTGCATGCCATGAAGGACAAGGGCGGCTCGCGGCTTGCCGGGGATCTCCAGAAACTCGGCTGCGCCTTCGATGAAACGTCCAAACGCCATCACCGCATCTGCGCGACACGGGGCGCAGGCGACGCCGAGGCGATCGCAGCCGCCATCGCAGACGGCGAGCCGCGCTTTCTCGAAGAGATCGGCCTGTGGTCGCAGCCCGGCATATTCAGCTGGGATCGGATCGACCCCGGCAGCGCGCTGCTGCTGGAGAACCTTCCCAAGCTAAGCGGACGTGGCGCGGATTTCGGCTGCGGTCTCGGCGTGCTCGCGCGCGCCGTGCTCGCCTCGCCGAAGGTCGCTCATCTCACGCTGGTCGACATCGACCGCCGCGCCGTCGACATGGCCCGCCGCAACATCGATGATTCACGCGTCGACCTGAAATGGGCGGATGTGCGCACGCTCGATCTCGCCGGTCTCGACTTCATTGTCATGAACCCGCCGTTCCACGACGGCGGTTTCGAGGACAAATCGCTCGGCCAGAAGTTCATCCAGCGCGCAGCCGCGGCGCTCCGCAGCGGCGGAACCCTATGGCTCACCGCCAACCGCCACCTGCCCTACGAGGAAGTCCTCAAACCCCTGTTCAAACGCGTCACGCCGATTGCGTCGGAAAGAGGCTACAAGATCTACCAGGTGGTCAAATGACCGGCGCGGCGTCCATGCGGCTCGACCGCCTGCTCGCCAACATGGGTTACGGTTCGCGCCGCGAAATGCAGCAACTGGCGCGCAATGGGCGCATCGCCCTCGATGGCGCCCCGCTGCACTCGATCGATCAGCGCGTGGCCGTGACGCCGGAATTCGCGGCGCGCCTCACGCTCGATGGCGAGGGCCTCGATCCGCTGCCTGGCTTCGCGCTCATGCTGCACAAGCCCGTCGGCGTCACCTGCTCGCACAAGGAGGCGGGACGCCTTGTCTACAGCCTGCTGCCTGACCGCTGGCGGTGCCGCGATCCGGCGATCTCAAGTGTCGGCCGGCTCGACAAGGAGACCTCCGGCCTGCTGCTTATGACCGACGACGGCGCCTGGCTGCATCGGGTCATTTCGCCTAAGCGCCATGTCGCCAAGCGCTATCTGGCGACGCTCGACCGTTCCTTGCGCGGCGATGAAGCGCAGATTTTCGCGTCCGGCGAATTGATGCTGGAGGGCGAGACGAAGCCGCTGCTGCCCGCGACCTTGGAAGTCATCTCTGACCGCGAAGCCGCACTCATCCTGACAGAGGGCCGCTACCATCAGGTCCGCCGCATGTTCGCCGCCCTCGGCAATCACGTCGTCGCGCTACATCGCGCGTCGGTCGGCGGATTGACCATGCCGGACGATCTCGAACCCGGCGACTATCGCGTGCTCGACGCAGCGCAACGCGCTGCTGTTCTGGCGGGCGTAACGCCCTGACGCGTACTGCGCGCGCGACCCGCCTTATCGTCCGATCCGGATGCCGCCAAGCGTACGGCCGATCCCGCCGACCGTTCCTCCGACTGTCCCATTGACGCCGCCGATCACACCGCCAACACCACTTCCGAGTCCGCCCGTCACACCGCCGACCGCGCCACTCGCCGCGCCCGTCGCATCGGCTGCCGTCCTGCCGATACCCGTTGTCGCGCCCTGCAACGCGCCGCCAACCGCGCCCGTCGCGCCGCGCACGGTATCGCCGACGGCGCCGGTCGCCTGAAGCACCGTGCCCGGCAGGCTCGCCAGCACGGGCAGCGGCAGCAGCGCATCGGCCCGGATCTGCGGCAGCGATGAGGTCGGCACGATCCGCGCGCTGGTCCGGGTTGCCGGGATCGAGAAACCCGCCCGGCATTCCACGCAATCGGCGAAGCCCGGCCGCCCCCTGTTGGGGCACAGCACGACCTCACCATCGGTGACGGAGACGCGGACCTGCTCGCCCTCGATCTTCACGTCGAATTCCGTGCCGCGTACTCCGATCGTCGCCGCCGGTGTCTGGATGCGATAGGCCTCGTGGTCGCCACGCCCGGTCGAAAAGCGCAGCAGGCCCTTTGTCGCGCGGATAACGAAGGACGAGCGCGTCGCCCCGTCTTCGAAAACGAACTTGTCGAGCCGCACGCTCGAATTCGGCCCGACGGAGAGGCGCGTCTCATCGACGAAACGGAACGCCGCGCGCCCCTGCGTATCGGTCGAGATGACATTATTGGCGGCGACCGGATCGCCCGCCTGGACCGGCCGCCGCGCGCCCTGCCCGTCGAGCAGCGTATTGCGCGCGACTTCGGTCGCCTCGCCGATCGCGGTTTCTGCGCGCGCGTCGACAAAGCCGAAGAGCACAAGGCACGTTGCCGCCAGCGCTACTGCAAATTTCATCGCGCGATTCCAGTGAGTTGCAGTCGGCGCAACACTTTGGCCAGATAGGGCGGACAAGTGGCGCCGACGAGAGGCGCTGGACACATCCCATATAAGTTGATATCAACTCTTTATATTCGCAACCCCGAGCTGCCCGGCGGAGCGCTTCGCCCGTCCTGCGCTATCCAGAAGGAGTCAGATCATGCCGGCACAATCCTCAGCCGCAGCAGCGAAACCCGTTCCGGACGGCTTCCATACCGTCACGCCGCACCTGACCTGCGCGGGCGCTGCCGACGCCATCGAATTCTACCAAAAGGCCTTCGGCGCGACCGAGATCATGCGCGTGCCGGGGCCTGACGGCCGCCTCATCCACGCCAGCGTCATGATCGGCGATTCCATCGTCATGCTCGTCGACGAGATGAAGGAATGGGGCGCGCTCGGCCCCAATGCGCGCGGCGGCGGCTCCGTTACGATCCATCTCACCGTGCCCGATGTCGACGCCTGGTTCGCACGCGCGGTCGCTGCCGGCGCAACGCCCCGCATGCCCGTCGCGGACATGTTCTGGGGCGACCGCTATGGCATGGTCGTCGATCCCTTCGGCCATGCATGGTCCATCGCAACCCACGTTCGCGACCTGACCGCCGACGAGATCAGCGCCGCCGCCAAAGAAGCCATGAAGAACGCGGCGAGCTGCCCGGAGCAGGCCGCGAGCTAGAGGATCTCGATCTCGACCTTGTCGGGATAGAAGGCGAGATGCCCGGAGATGGCGGCGACAGCCGCGCCGGGCGCCTCGTAGGTCCAGACCGCATTTTCCGCGCGCCGCGCGCCGTCGATCAGCGAAAAATAATTGGCGTCGCCCTTGTAGGGGCAGTGCGTCACGCGCTCCGTGCGCTCAAAGAAGTCCATGTCCGCATCGACGCGCGGAATGTAATGCACGGGCGGATAGCTCGCCTCTTTCAGGATCAGCGCCGCATCCGTCTCCGCGATCCTCTTGCCATTGAATTTCACGCGCACGCGCTTCTGCGATGGCGTGATCGTAATAGGGTGATCGGGACCAGGCGTCTTGAGTATTGCGGACATAGAGCCTCCTCGCATTGCAGGCGAAGGTAGCGCGGCGCCGCGCGCTTTCGAGCGCTGCCCCCCCGCGCCAGAGAGCCCTATTCAGCCGCGTTCTTCTGCCCCGCCCTGCGCGCAAGCTTGGCCGCAATATTCAGCCCCACGCCCGGCCGCGTCCACGGGCAGACCGCGATGCAGATCGCGCAGCCCGAGGTCTCCGCGAAGAAGGGGATGCACCTGTCGAAATTCACCGACCATTTCTCGACGCCGCGCACCATCTTCTTGGCGGGCGCGATCGCTTCGGGCGGACAGGCCTCCTCGCAGACACGGCAATGCGTGCAGAAATCATCGACGCCGAACGTCCGCTTCGCTGTCGGCGCGAAAGGCGCATTGGTCAGCACGGCTCCTAGCCGGAAACCGGCGCCGAATTCGGGATTGATGAGCGAACCATGCTTGCCGAGTTCGCCGAAGCCTGCCTCGATCGCCGGCGGGATCAGCACCAGCTTGGTCGCCATAGGGCCCGTGACAGCGTCGGCGTCCCAGCCCTGTTTGCGCAGCCAGCCGGCGACCTTCTTGGCGACAGTCGCCGCGCGCGTGTACTGGCGCATCACGTCCACGCCAGCGTCGAGATCAGGCGCGCTCTTCAGCCGCTCGTAATCGTGCTTCACGCCGAGCACGATGACGTTCCGGAATTCGCTCGTCTGTCCTTCGAACAGCCATTCGCGTTTCAGCGGCGTCACGCCGATGCGCTCGCAATCGCCCTGCGTCACGAAATCCTGCAGCGCGGCGGTCCAGTCCTCAGGCGCTTTTTCGACCTGCGTCGGCGCAACTTCTGGCAACGGCGCATCCAGCACGACCTTGCGCTTGGCGCGTTCCACCGCGAGATCCGTGCCGGGCGGCTCGTTCGTGTAGAACCAGCGCTGCACGTCGCCGAAGGGAATGTCGCGGGGATCAGGCGCCCAGAACACAACCTGCGGCCGGCACGGCGCGCTGTCGCCGACGCCATTGATCTCGTCGCCGGTGACGGCGGGCCGCAGCGCCGTCATTTCGGCCTTGGGCGTGAACGGCCGATGTGGATTTGGCTTCGCCATCGACGCGCGGGCTCCGGAGTCGCAACCCGCACACGATAGCGATCGCCGGGCGGGCGCGACACAGGATTTCCGGCAGGCTGTCGCCTGCCGGAGGATTGCGCGTCAGACCCCGTGGCTCTTCAGCGCTGTCGCGATCTCGTCGAGGATCGCGGGATCGTCGATCGTTGCCGGCATCGACCATTCGTCGTGATCGGCGATCTTCTTCATCGTCGCGCGCAGGATCTTGCCGGAACGGGTCTTGGGCAGGCGATCGACGCAGACTGCGATCTTGAAGGCCGCGACCGGGCCGATCTTTTCGCGCACCAGCCCGACGATCTCTTTTTCGATCTGCGCATGCGGCTTGGTCACGCCGGCCTTCAGCACCACGAAGCCGCAGGGCTGCTCGCCCTTCAGCGCGTCCTTGATGCCGATGACCGCGCATTCCGCGACATCGGGATGCGACGACAGCACTTCTTCCATGCCGCCGGTCGACAGACGATGGCCGGCGACGTTGATGATGTCGTCCGTGCGGCCCATGATGTAGAGATAGCCGTCCTCGTCGATGAAGCCCGCATCCGCCGTCTTGTAGAAGCCGGGGAATTCCTCGAGATAGCTCTCGACCATGCGCTTGTCGTTCTGCCACAGCGTCGGCAGCGCGCCGGGCGGCAGCGGCAGTTTCACGACGATCGAGCCCATCGTGCCTGATGGCAGCGGCTTGGCGCCCTCGTCCACGATCTGCACGTCGTAGCCCGGCATGGGCACAGTCGGCGAGCCATGCTTGACCGGCAGCATGCCGAGGCCGACGGGATTGCCGACGATGCACCAGCCGGTCTCCGTCTGCCACCAATGGTCGATGACAGGCTTCTTCAGGATGTCCTCGGCCCATTGCACCGTATCGGGATCGGCGCGCTCGCCCGCCAGGAAAAGCGTGCGCATGCACGACAGGTCGTAGCGCTTGAGATGCTCGGCCTTCGGGTCTTCCTTCTTGATCGCGCGCAGCGCGGTCGGCGCGGTGAACAGCGCGGCGATCTTGTGCTCGGAGATCATGCGCCAGAAAGCGCCGGGGTCGGGCGTGCCGATCGGCTTGCCTTCGTAGACGATGGTCGTCGCGCCATGCAGCAGCGGCCCGTACACGATGTAGGAATGGCCAACCACCCAGCCAACGTCGGAGGCCGCCCAGAAGGCCTCGCCCGGCTCGATGCCGTAGAGGCCGCGCATGCTCCATTTCAGCGCGACCATATGCCCGCCGTTGTCGCGCACGACGCCCTTGGGAATGCCAGTCGTGCCCGACGTATAGAGCACATAGAGCGGATCGGTCGCCGCAAGCTCCACGCAATCGGCCTTCTGGCCGGCAGCTTTCGCCTTGGCGACGGCGTCGGCCCAGTCGTGATCGCGGCCGGCCTGCATGGCCGCCTGCGACTGCGGGCGCTGCAGTAGCAGGACAGCGGCGGGCTTGGCCGACGACAGGTCGATAGCCTGGTCGAGCAGCGGCTTGTAATGAACGACGCGGCCGGGCTCGATGCCGCAGGAGGCCGCAAGAATAGCCTTCGGCTTGGCGTCGTCGATGCGGGTGGCGAGTTCCTTGGCCGCAAAGCCGCCGAACACGACCGAATGGATCGCGCCGATACGCGCGCAAGCGAGCATGGCGAACACGGCTTCCGCGATCATCGGCATGTAGACGATGACGCGGTCGCCCTTGCCGACGCCGAGATTCTGCAGGACTGCGGCGAGCGACGCGACTTCGTCCAGCGCCTGGGAATAGGTGTAGGTGCGCGCCTGCCCGGTGACGGGGGAATCGTAGACCACCGCGCGCTGGTCGCCGCGGCCGTTCTTCACATGACGATCGAGCGCGTTGTAGCAGGTGTTGCAGGTGGCGTCGGGAAACCAGCGGCCATAGACGCCAGCATCCTTGTCGAAGATTTTCGACGGCGGCTTGATCCAGTCGATCTCCTTCGCAGCCTCTGCCCAGAAGACTTCAGGGTTGCTTTTCCACTGGCCATAGACCTGCGCGTAGCGGCTCGACATCTGTCCCTCCCGAAACTGGTTGGCGGGATTCATGGCGAGGGCGGCCCGCGAATGCAATGGCGCGGGCTTTAGCTCTTAGGCTATAGGCGGGCGCAAAGGACGCGCGCCGCCAATGTTCAGCCTGCCCGAAAGCCCGATTTTCTACGCCGCTGCGGTCCCGGCGGTCATTCTCGTCGGCCTGTCGAAAGGCGGCTTTGCGGGGCTGGCCACGCTCTCCCTGCCGCTGCTGGCGCTAGTCAGCGCGCCGATCCGGGCGGCCGCCATCATGCTGCCGATCCTGATCGTGCAGGACATGGTCAGCGTCTGGTTCTACCGGCACGATTTCGACCGGCGCGTGGTGGCGATCCTGCTCGCAGGCTCGCTGATCGGCATTGCGGGCGGGGCGCTTTTCGCGGCCCATGTCTCGAACGCCGCCGTGCTGCTGATCGTCGGCCTGATCGCGTCCGGCTTCGTGCTCTATTCCTGGCTGCGCAAAGCTTCGCGCGACGAGGCGCCGCAACCCGCAAATGTCGCGCCGGGCCTGTTCTGGGGCGCAGCGCTCGGCTTCACCAGCTTCATCGCCAACGCGGGCTCGCCGCCCTTCCAGGTGTATGTCCTGCCGCAGCGCCTCAAGCCGCAGACATACGCGGGCGTGCAGACGATGGTGTTCGCCGCCGTCAATCTCATCAAGCTCGGCGCCTTTTTCGCGCTCGGCCAGGTGTCCTTCGACAATTTCGCCGTCTCGGCGAGCTTGTTCCCGCTTGCCATCGCCGCCACCTTTGCCGGCGTCTGGCTGGTGCGCCGCGTGCAGGCGGGCATTTTCTACAAGTTCGTCTACGCCATGACCTTCGTGATCGGCCTCAAGCTGATCTGGGACGGCGCGCGGGGCCTCGGCGTGTTCTGACACACGCCGAAGCCGCAGCACCGTTACTTGCTCTTCAGCGTTGCGACCACTTCGTCCAGCATCTTCTTGGCGTCGCCGAACAGCATCAGGTTGTTGTCCTTGTAGAAGAGCGGATTGTCGATGCCGGCATAGCCGGACGCCATCGAGCGCTTCATCACGATCGAGTGCTTGGCCTTCCAGACTTCGAGCACCGGCATGCCGGCGATCGGGCTGCCCGGATCGTCCTGCGCCGCCGGGTTCACAATGTCGTTGGCGCCGATGACCATGGCGACGTCGGTCGCGGGGAAGTCGTCGTTCAGCTCGTCCATCTCGCAGACGATGTCGTAGGGCACCTTGGCTTCGGCGAGCAGCACGTTCATGTGGCCCGGCATGCGGCCCGCGACGGGATGAATGCCGAAGCGCACGTTCACGCCCTTGCCGCGCAGGATCTTGGTCATCTCGAAGACCGCGTGCTGGGCCTGGGCAACGGCCATGCCGTAGCCCGGTACGATGATCACACTCTTCGATTCCATGAGCATGTCCGCCGTCTCGGCCGCGCTGATCGACTTGACGTCGCCGGCCGGCGCCGCAGCGGCGCTCGACGACGAACTCGCCGTCGTGCCGAAGCCCCCCGCGATCACCGAGATGAAGTTCCGGTTCATCGCGCGGCACATGATGTAGCTCAGGATCGCGCCGGACGAGCCGACCAGCGCGCCGACGACGATCAGCAGATCGTTCGAGAGCATGAAGCCCGTCGCCGCCGCTGCCCAGCCGGAATAGGAGTTGAGCATCGAGATCACGACCGGCATGTCGGCGCCGCCGATGGCCATCACCATGTGCACGCCGAAGGCGAGCGCGATCAGCGTCATCACGATCAGCGGGAACATGCCGCCGGAGATCGTCGCTGCGCCCAGGAAAAATTTGCCGAAGATCACGATCAGCACCAGGCCGGCAAGATTGATCCAGTGGCGCGCCGGCAGCAGCAGCGGCTTGCCGTCGATGCGGCCCGACAGCTTGCCGAAGGCGATGACGGAGCCGGTGAAGGTCACCGCGCCGATCAATATGCCGATGTAGATTTCGACCAGATGGATCGTGTGCTCGGCGTGGCTCGCAAATGTCGTCGACGTGTCGATGTAGCTTGCAAAGCCGATCGCGCAGGCGGCAAAGCCGACCAGCGAATGCATGATCGCGACGAGTTCGGGCATCTGCGTCATCTGCACGGTCTTGGCCGCATAGAGGCCGACCGCCCCGCCGATGACCATGGCGAGCAGGATGAACACGAATCCCCAACCCACCACGATCGGGATTTCGTAATTGCCGGCGACGCGCGAGCCGAGGACGGTGGCGATCACGGCGATCGCCATGCCTGAGATGCCGTACCAATTGCCGCGCTTGGCCGTCTCGGGATTCGAGAGGCCGCCGAGCGAGAGCACGAAGAGGATGGTGGCTCCGATATAGGAGACCGTGACGAGGCTGGCTGACATGGTTCCGGTCCCCTTACTTCTGGAACATCGCCAGCATGCGGCGCGTGACGGCGAAACCGCCGAACATGTTGATCGTGGTGAGCGTGAGCCCGATGAACGCGATGATCAGGATCCAGATATCGGGCCTGCCAGGCGAATCCGGGGGCCAGATCTGCAGGAGCGCGCCGATCGCGATGATCGAGGAGATGGCGTTGGTGACGCTCATCAGCGGCGTATGCAGCGCCGGCGTCACATTCCACACCACCATGTAGCCGATGAAGATCGCCAGCACGAAGACGGTGAAATGGCTGAGGAAGGCCGGCGGCGCATAGGCGCCGACGAGCAGGAACAGGACGGCTGCGACGCCGAACGTGATCAGCAGCGTCTTCAGCGCCATCGGCTCGCTTGGCGCCCCGTGGCCGTGGCTGGAAGATTTTTTCGGCGCGGGCGCGGCAGGCGCAGCCACAGCGGCGGCAGGCTTGGCGGCGGGCGGCGCGGGCAGTTTCAGCGGCGGCGCCGGCCAGGTGATCTCGCCGTCCTTCACGACCGTGAAGCCGCGGATCGCGTCATCGTCCATGTTGACGACGATCTGGCCGTCCTTGGCCTTGCAGAGTTCTTCCGTCAGGCGCTGCAGATTGGTCGCGTAGAGCGTCGAGGATTGCTTGGCGAGACGGCTGTGCAGGTCGGTGTAGCCAACAATGGTCACGCCGTGGCGCACGACGGCCTCGCCGGGCACGGTGAGTTCGCAATTGCCGCCCTGTTCGGCGGCGAGATCGACGATCACGCTGCCGGGCTTCATCGACTTCACCATGTCGGCGGTGATGAGTTTTGGCGCGGGTTTGCCGGGGATCAGCGCGGTGGTGATGATGATGTCGGAATCGACCGCCTGCTTGGCGTACATGGCGCGTTGCGCGGCCTGGAAGCCCTCGCTCATCACCTTGCCGTAGCCGCCGCCTCCGCCGCCGTCTTCGTCATAGTCGACCTTCACGAACTCGCCGCCGAGCGACTTGACCTGATCGGCCACTTCCGCGCGCGTGTCGTTGGCGCGCACGATCGCGCCGAGGCCAGCGGCCGTGCCGATGGCTGCGAGACCCGCAACGCCCGCGCCGGCGATGAAGACCTGCGCCGGGGGGATCTTGCCGGCAGCGGTAATCTGGCCCGCAAAGTAGCGGCCGAAGGCGTTGGCGGCTTCCACGACCGCGCGATAGCCGGTCACGCCCGCCTGCGAGGTCAGCGCATCCATTTTCTGCGCACGCGAGAGCAGGCGCGGCACGGCGTCCATGGCGAGAACCGTGACGTTCTTCGCCTTCAGCTTCTCCATCAGCTCCGGATTCTGCGCCGGCCAGATGAAGGAGATGAGCGTCTGTCCCTGCTTCATCTGCGCCACTTCGCCGTCGGTCGGCGCGCGCACCTTGAAGACGATGTCGGAGCCGGACCAGACATCGGCGGCCGTATCCGCGATTTTCCCGCCAGCGGCGGTCAGGGCGTCGTCATAGATATTGGCGGCGTCGCCCGCGCCCTTTTCGACGAGGACCGAAAATCCGAGACCGATCAGCTTCTGCGCGACTTCAGGCGCAATCGCCACGCGCTTCTCGCCGGGGAAAATCTCTTTAGGAATTCCAATCACCTGCGGCATCGGCTCGGTTCTCCTTGGCGTCTTTGGGCGGCGACCGTCTCGGGCGGTTTTACACGTCTGAAAGCCGGGGCTGGCTTCATACATCAATCC
>Ga0209023_10007061_pt1 | contig 11653 bp, 9 predicted proteins | sample LakOneMetagenome_FD_187468 | JGI IMG/M metagenome (GOLD analysis project Ga0209023, IMG submission 187468) | Freshwater and sediment microbial communities from Lake Erie, Canada (SPAdes) (version 2) | ecosystem: Environmental > Aquatic > Freshwater > Lentic | place: Lake Erie, Canada | collected...
TTGCAGGAAATTGCGCCACGACCCCTCCCACATGTCCCAGCCGGACACGCGCGAAAAACTGACCTGCCAGTTGAGGCGGCGAAATTCGCCGTCGGTCACGATGGGCAGGCCGTGCGCCTCCTGTTCGGCGACGATGGCGCGCACGGCTTCGTCCTGCGCGGAGATGAAGGCCGCCTCGTCGATCTGGCCGCGCGCGCGGCGCAGGAAGGCTGCCTTCAGCTCCTCGGGCCGCAGAAGGCTGCCGACATGATCGACGCGCGTATCCCGCGCGAACCCCTGCGTATCGCTCATGCCGCCCTCCCTCAGCCGGCCTTCCCCCATGCCTGATGCAGGGTTAGAATTGTCGGACCGGACCATCCGACAACAATAATCCAGACGGAAACGCCAATGGCAACGCTTGCGGACAAGAAGGCCGAGCTGGGTTTCGATCCCGACGCGCTGCGCCAGCGCTATCGCGAGGAGCGTGACCGGCGTCTGCGCGAGGACGGCAATGCGCAATATGTCGAGATTGCCGGCGATTATGCGCGCTATCTCGAAGACCCGTTCGCGCCGTCTGATTTTTCGCGCGACCCGATCGCGCGGGACACTGATATCGTCATCTTCGGCGGCGGCTTTTCCGGCCTGCTGACCGGCGCGCGTCTGCGCGAAAAAGGCGTCGACGATTTCCTGATCATCGAGAAGGGCGCCGATTTCGGCGGCACCTGGTACTGGAACCGCTATCCGGGCGCGGCCTGCGACACCGAGAGCTACATCTACATGCCGCTGCTGGAGGAGACCGGCTACATTCCCGCGGCAAAATACGCCAAGGCGCCGGAACTGTTCGAACATTCGCGGCGCATCGGCCGCCATTTCAAGCTTTACGAGAACGCGCTGTTCCAGACCGAGGCCAAGGACGCGCGCTGGGATGGCGAGAGTGCGCGGTGGATCGTCACCACCAATCGCGGCGACAGTCTTCGCGCGCGCTTCATCGTTGTCGCCGGCGGCCTGCTGCATCGCCCGAAACTGCCGGGCATTCCCGGCGTCGACAGCTTCAAGGGCCACAGCTTCCACACCAGCCGCTGGGACTATGCCTATACGGGCGGCGATTCCTCAGGCGGCATGACCGGCCTTGTCGACAAGGCCGTCGGCATCATCGGCACCGGCGCTACAGCCGTGCAATGCGTGCCGCATCTCGGCGCCAGCGCGAAGGAGCTGTTCGTCTTCCAGCGCACGCCCTCGTCTGTCGATGTGCGCAACGACAGGCCGACCGATCCGGACTGGGCAAAATCCCTCAAGCCCGGCTGGCAGAAGGAGCGCACCGACAATTTCTCCGCCGTCGTGTCAGGCGAGGAATTCGATCAGGACCTCGTCAACGACGGCTGGACCGATCTCATCGGCAACATCCTGCTGCTCGCGCGCCGCAAGCAGCAGGCCGGCGAAAAGGTCGAGGATCCGCAGACGCTGATCCAGCTGGCCGACTACCAGAAGATGGAACGCGTTCGCGCGCGAGTCGATGACATCGTAAGGGACAAGGCGACGGCCGACGCGCTAAAGCCTTGGTACGACCAGTTCTGCAAGCGGCCGTGCTTCCACGATCAATATTTGCAGACTTTCAACCGACCGAACGTGCATCTCGTCGACACGGCCGGCCAGGGCGTCGAGCGCATCACCGAGAACGGCGTCGTCGTCGCGGGCAAAGAATACAAGCTCGATTGCCTGATCTATTCGACCGGTTTCGAGGTCGGCACGGATTATTCGCGGCGCATCGGCATGACCATCACCGGGCGCGACGGCATCACACTGACCAAGAAATTCGAGAACGGCGCGGAGACATTGCACGGCATGTTTTCGCGCGGCTTTCCGAACATGTTGCTGATCCAGACCGCGCAGGGCGGCTATAGCGCGAATTTCCAGCACATGCTGGCCGAGACGGCGAAGCACATCGCCTTCATCGCGAGCGAAGCGCTGAAGAACGATTTTCGGACGCTGGAGCCGGAGGCCGAAGCCGAAGCGACCTGGGTGAAGAGCATCGTGCGCATGAGCGAATTCCGCGCGCCCTTCTTCAAGGAATGCACGCCCGGCTATTACAATAACGAGGGCAAGCCCAACGCGGTCACGGCCAAGAACGGCTCCTACCTGAAAGGCCCGAACGCCTTCGTGCGGCTGCTGGAAGGCTGGCGCGCGGAGGGGACGATGCGCGGGCTGGAAGTCTCGCGCTGATGGACGCGGTGAAAGACGCCACCTGGGCTCAGGCCGCGAGCGACCTGCTTTACGACACATGGATGCGCGGCGACGTCATCGACGCCCTGCCCGAGGGCATCCGCCCCGAGACGCGCGCGGAAGGCTATGCCGTGCAAGCGTTGCTGGAGAAGCGCTTCAAGGCGCCGCTGTGGGGCTGGAAGATCGCCGCGACGAGCACGGCGGGACAGGCGCATATCGGGGACGATGGCCCGCTTGCTGGGCGCATTTTTGCCGAGCGCGTGCTCGCGCCAGGCGCGACCGTGCCGGCCGGCGCCAATCGCATGGAGGTCGCGGAGGTCGAATTCGCCTTCCGTTTTTCCCGCGACCTCCCGCCGCGCGACAAGGCCTATTCGGTCGAAGACGTTCTCGCCGCCGTCGGCTCGCTGCATGTGGGCATCGAAATCCCGGATTCCCGTTACACCGATTTCGTCACGGCGGGTGGGCCGCAGCTGATCGCCGACAATGCCTGCGCGCATTATTTCGTCTGCGGCCACGCGACGACCGCCGACTGGCGTTCGATCGACCTTGCCGCCCACAAGGTGCGCGGCATCGTGGAGGGCCGCTACGAGCGTGACGGCGTCGGCTCCAATTGTCTGGGCGATCCGCGCGTGGCGCTGGCCTGGATCGCGAATGAGCTCTCCGGCATCGGCGTGACGCTGGCCGCAGGCCAGACGGTGACGACGGGCACCTGCGTCATCCCGCTGGAAATCGAGCCGGGCGATGTGGTGACGGGCGACCTCGGCGAAATCGGCGTCGTGACGGTGCGTTTCCCGAAATAGGCCGCGCTCCCGCCTGTTGCCTTGGCTGCGTTTTCGGCTAATTTCGCAGCGCAACATATGGAGCCGCAGATGAAATCCCCGCGCAAATTCTACGAGCCGCTCGCCATCGGGGCGCCCGCCCCCTACCGCGATCTGCCCGTGCGCGTGGAGCGCATGATCCATTTCGTGCCGGCGCATCTGGAAAAGGTCCGCGCGAAGGCGGGCGAGATGGCCAAGACGATGGATGTGATCCTCGGCAATCTCGAAGACGCTATCCCCGCCGACGCCAAGGAAGCCGCGCGCGCCGGCTTCATCGAGATGGGCCAGAAATTCGACTTCGGCGACACCGGCCTGTGGACCCGCGTGAACTGCCTGAACTCGCCCTGGGCGCTGGACGACATTTCGCAGATCGTCGCAGCCATCGGCAATAAGCTCGACGTCATCATGCTGCCCAAGGTCGAGGGGCCGTGGGATATCCATTACCTCGACCAGTTGCTCGCGCAGTTGGAAGCGCGACACAACGTCAAGAAGCCGATCCTGATCCACGCCATTCTCGAAACGGCGGAAGGCGTGAAGAACGTCGACCAGATCGCGCTGGCCTCGCCCCGCATGCACGGCATGAGCCTCGGCCCGGCCGATCTGGCGGCCTCGCGCGCGATGAAGACGACGCGCGTCGGCGGCGGGCATCCCGAATACAAGGTGATTTCCGACCCCGTGGAAGGCCAAGACAATAAAAATCTCCCGCGCAGCAGCGTGCAGCAGGATCTCTGGCACTACACGATCGCCAAGATGGTCGACGCCTGCCAGTCGGCGGGCATCAAAAGCTTCTATGGCCCGTTCGGCGATATTGCGGACGAGGCCGCCTGCGAAGTCCAGTTCCGCAACGCCTTCCTGATGGGCTGCGCCGGCGCATGGTCGCTGCATCCCTCGCAGGTGGCGATCGCCAAGCGCGTGTTCTCGCCGGACGCGAAGGAAGTCGCCTTCGCCAAGCGCATTCTCGACGCCATGCCGGACGGCTCGGGCGTCGTGATGATCGACGGCAAGATGCAGGACGACGCCACATGGAAGCAGGCCAAGGTGATCGTCGATCTCGCCCGCCAGGTCGCGGGCAAGGACGCGGAGTACAAGGCGCTGTACGGATTTTGATCGCCCTTCGCCGGCGCGCCGCAGAATTGACAAGCTAACAGGCCAGCACTAGCTCAGACTGCCGAAATGGCATTTCACCGGGGCTGGGCGCTTGCGCAATATGGGCGAGGATCGCGAGAGAAGTGCGAAATACGGAATAGGCCAGGTGGTCAAACACCGGCGCTATCCGTTTCGCGGCGTGATTTACGATGTCGATCCCGTCTTCGGGAACACTGAGGAATGGTGGCTTGCCATCCCCGAGGAAGTGCGGCCGCGCAAGGACCAGCCGTTCTATCACCTGTTCGCGGAAAACGCGGAGACGGAATACGTCGCCTATGTCAGCGAACAGAACCTGCTGCCCGACAATTCCGGGGAGCCTGTCCGCCATCCGCAGGTCGACGAGATTTTCGTGCGCACCGAGACCGGCGACTACCGTCTGAAGCCCGGCCGCCAGCACTGACGCGACGACCGGCGCCTGACATCGGCAGATATGAAAATGGCGAGTGGAGTCTCCACTCGCCATTTCGATTTCGCTGGTCGCTTGAAGCTTACTGCTTCGGAGCCGCCGGAGCAGGAGCCGCGCCGCCCGGAGCAGCCGCGCCGCCCTGGCTTTCGAGCTTCTTGCGCTCGTCTTCTGCGCGCTTCTGCAACTGCTCCTGCAGCTTCTTCTGCTGCTCTTCGAGCACCTTGGGGTCGATAGCCGGGCCGTCGTAGGCCTTGCCGAAGCCGTCCAGCGGCACCTTGAAGGCGACTTCCGCGCCGACGCCGTTGCGGACCTGAACGTTCAGGGCGGTGCCCTTCTTCAGCGTGTCGACGGTGGCCTGCTTGACCTTCGCCTCGGCAAAACAGCCGTTCGGGAAGCAGATCTCGTAGGAGCCTTCGATGGTCGCGCCCTTGTCGACGGTGAAGCGGAAGCCCGGACGCAGCATCAGGCCGATCGGCATGAGGAAGCGGACGATCTTGGATTCCTCGCCCTTCACGTCATAAACGGCGACGGCGAGAACCGGCGGCTGATCGGACTGGGTGCCGAAATCGCGGGTGGTGTAGCAGACTTCCTTGCCCGCGGACTGGTCCTTGCCGCAGACCTTGGTCCAGTCGGCCTGGGCCGACTGCAGCTCCACGACCATCGGGCCCTGCGGCGCCTGCGCGCCGCCCTGGGGTTGCGCCTGCGCGGGCTGGGCCGGCGCGGCCGGCTTGGCGGCGGGCTTCTGGGCCTGCGCGAACGCGCTCCCGGCAAGTGCAATCGTCCCGGCGACGACAGCCGCGCCGAAAAGCTTCGTTTTGGACGGCATGAATAACCCTTTCAGTGGAATTCCGTGTGGACGCTGCGCTCTTGAGAACTCGATCGCGAGGAGCCCGGTTGCATGCGGGATCGGCCCGCCTGTACCGCCAGGAAGCGCCCCCGCGCTCTTCACCCTCGATTGCGGCGATAGAGTGACGGCGCCCTCATACTCGCTTTGCTTTCACATGACCAGACCCGAATGCGGGCGCGCGCCCTGACGCGGCGGCCCGCCTCGCCTAGACTGGCGCCATGACGACTCAGACGATTCGGCCGGGCCTCGGCTTGACGCGGCGAAGCGCCATCGGCGCGCTCGCAGCGGCGCCGACGCTTCTCGGGCGCCCCGCGCAGGCGCAGGACAAGGGTCGGATCTCGCACGGCCTCGCCATGCATGGCGCGCCCGCCCTGCCCGCCGATTTCCCGAACCTGCCCTATGTGAACCCGAATGCACGCAAGGGCGGGCGGCTGTCGATCGCCTTCCAGGGCACGTTCGACGGGCTCAATCCCTTCAACCTGCGCGCGGGCTCGGCCGCACAGGGGCTGTCGGGCAATGTCTTCCAGACGCTGATGACGCGCTCGCTCGACGAGCCCTTCACGCTCTACGGCCTGATCGCGCAGTCGATCGAAACGGACGACGAGCGCAGCTATGTCGTCTTCCGCCTGAACAGGTCAGCGAAATTTTCCGACGGCGCGCCGATCACCGCCGCCGACATTCTCTTCACCTTCGATCTCCTGAAGACGCGGGGCCGGCCGCAGCAGCGCATCGCCTACGGTTTTGTGCGGTCTATCGTCGCGGAGGACGAATGGACCGTGCGCTACGATCTCGCCGGCGCCAACGACCGCGAATTGCCGCTGACGCTCGCCTTGATGCCGGTGCTGCCGAAGCACAAGACCAATGTCGAGCGCTTCTCCGATTCCTCGCTCGACATTCCCATCGGCTCCGGCCCCTACCGCATCGGCTCGATCAAGCCGGGCGAGGAAATGATCCTGAAGCGCAATCCCGATTATTGGGGGCGCGATCTGCCAATCTGCCGCGGTCTGTATAATTTCGACGAGATTTTCATCACCTATTACCGTGATGCGAACTCTATGTTCGAGAGCTTCAAGGCCGGGTTGATCGACTATCGTGTCGAAGGCAATCCGACGCGGTGGAAGACGAGCTACAATTTTCCCGCCCTGCGCGACGGCCGGGTGAAGAAGGAAGAATTGCGCGTCGGCACGCCGCGCGGCATGGAGGGTTTCGCCTTCAACACGCGGCGCCCGTTGTTCAAGGACGTGCGCGTGCGCGAGGCGCTCGCCATCATGTTCGATTTCGAATGGATCAATCACAATCTGTTCGACGATCTCTACACGCGCACGATCAGCTTCTTCGACAATTCCGATCTCGCCTCCAGCGGCGCGCCCGCGAGCGCGGCGGAACGCGCGCTGCTTGCGTCGCATCCCGGCGCCGTGCGCGACGATATTCTCGAGGGCCGCTGGCGCCCCTTTGTCACGGACGGCTCCGGCCGCGACCGCAACCAGGCGCGCACCGCGCTCGACCTGATGGCGCAGGCCGGCTGGAAGCTCGACCGCGGTATGCTGGAAAAGGGCGACGAGGATTTCGAATTCGAGATCATGGTCGCCGACCGCAACCAGGAGCGGCTTGCGCTCAACTATGCCTCGTCGCTGAGCCGCATCGGCGTGAAGGCGCGCGTGCGCACGGTGGACGAAGTGCAATACCAGCGCCGCCGGCAGCGCTTCGATTTCGACATGATGCTGGGCACATGGGTCGCCTCGGCCTCGCCCGGTAACGAGCAGCGTATGCGCTGGGGCGCCTCCAGCGCCTCGCAGGAAGCCTCGTTCAATCTGTCCGGCGCGTCGGCGCCGGCCATCGATGCGCTGATCGCGACCATGCTGGCCGCACGCACGCGCGAGGAATTCGTGACCGCCGTGCGCGCCTACGACCGCGTTCTGCTGTCGGGCTTCTACATCGTTCCGCTGTTCCACACGGTCTATCAGTGGGACGCGCACTGGACGCGGATCGAGCGTCCGGAAAAGCTGCCGCATTGGGCGGCGCCGCTGTTTGCCGCGACGCTCGACACATGGTGGAGCGTGGCGCCATGAACGTAGCGGTTGAACCGATCATGGGCGCAAAGGCGGGCAGCGATCATCCGCTCGCCGCCTTCGGTCTCGACACGGTCGTGCGCGGCGCGGCGCGCCTGCGCGCCGATCGCGTCGCCATTGTGGAGGCCGGACCGGGAGCCGAAGCCACGCCTCTTACCTATGGCGAATTCGACCGGCTGACGCTGGCCTTCAGCGCCCATGCGCGCGCCTGCGGGCTGCTGCCGGGCGAGCGAATCCTCATTGTCGGCGCGGCGCGTGCGAGCGTGGCCATCGCCATTCTCGGCGCGATCGGCGCCGGGCTGGAGCCGGTCGTCGCGCCAGCGCATCTGACGCCGGCCGCGCTCGCCTTTCTCGCGCAGACGACCGCCGCTGTCGCCATTGTCGGGCCGACGCGCTTCGGCGCCTTCGACGGCGAAAAGGCGATGATGGAGATTGCCGCGACGGCGCCCGGCGTGCGGCTGGTCGGCTCGCTCGGTCCGGGCGAATGCGACGGCGCGGTCGATTTCTCGCCGGCAGGCCTGCGCGATCCCGCCGATTCCAACGCCTACCAGGCCAAGCCCAACGCTCCGCCGCGCATCGGCCTCGTGCTCGCCCCCGAGCAGAAGGCGCCGCGCGTCGTCTTCATCTCGCAATCCGAGATCGTCGCCATTGCGCTCGATTTCGCCTCGCGCCTGCGGCTCAACGGCGAGCGTCCGATCCTCTCGACGCTATCGCCGGCAAGTCTTGCTGGGCTGGCGACCGGGCCTGTCGCCGCGCTTCTGGTCGGCGCGCCGCTGACATGGTTCGGGCCGTTCGAGGCAGAAGGATTCGTCGCGGCGCTGGACAGCGCCAGCCCCTGCCACCTGATCGCGCCGCAGGCCATCGCCGCCGATCTTGCCGCTGCCGGCGTGATCGCGCCGGGGCGACTGGAAAGCCTGTCGCTATCGATGCGCGCCGAAGCGCCGCCGCCTGTGCTGGGCGCCGCCTGCCCGGTGGCGTGGCTTGCCAGCGACAATGACGGCGGCATGACTATTTCGATCACGGGCGCTTGAACCGGCGCGTCGAGCGGCACATTGTCTGGCCCAAGCGCCGACAATGAGTGTCATCCCGGACGGCTGAAGGCCGATCCGGGACCCAGCGGCGCAAATTCTGGTTCCCGGCTCTCCGCTTCGCTGCGGCCGGGATGACAAAGCGGGAAGTTTCCATGACAGACCAGACCCAGCGCCGCCGCATCGCCATCGACATCGTGTCCGACGCGGTCTGTCCGTGGTGCTACATCGGCAAACGCAATCTGGAAGCCGCGCTCGCCGACCTGCCCGACATCGAGGTGGACATCCGCTGGCGGCCCTACCAGCTCGATGCGACCATCCCGCCCGAAGGCCTCGAGCGGCGCGCCTACATGCAGCGGAAGTTCGGCAATCGGATCGACGAGATCCACCAGCGGCTGACGCAGGCGGGCGCCGCCGCTGGCCTCGACTTCGCCTTCGACGATATCGAACGCTCGCCCAACACGCTCGACGCGCATCGCCTGATCCGCTGGGCGGCTTCGGCGAACGCACAGGACGCGATCGTCGAACGGCTGTTCCACGATTTCTTCGTCGCCGGAAAGGACATCGGCGATCGTAACGTTTTGCTCGACGCTGCGCGCGATTGCGGGATGGACCCGAAGATCGTCGGCGACCTGCTGGACGGCGACGCCGACAAGGAGAGCGTGCGCGAGGAGATTGCCTCGGCGCAGAGCATCGGCGTGACCGGCGTGCCCTTCTTCATTCTCGATGGAAAATTCGCGCTGCCCGGCGCGCAGCCCGCCGATGTGCTGAAGCGCGCGATCGGCAAGGCGCTCGAGAAGGCCGACGAACCGCGCGCGTAGAGCGCGCGGCAAAAGCCGGATGCCCTTTTTTCCTGTAGGCGCGCTCTACACTTTGCAGTCGATCAGCCAATCTGCAATTGAGCTGTTCCGCTCAATTGCAGGCCGATCTAGGCGAAAGCGGCGCGCGGATTGGCGACGGGCGCTTCGCCCGCGCTGATCGCGGCGCGGCGCGCGATGCACCAGAACAGCAGGCCAAGCGCGAGCGGCGCCAGCGGCACGCCGATCGCGAAGGCGAGCACGCGCGAGATCGCCGGCAGCGCGAAGGCAAACAGCAGGATCGACTTTTCCCACGGCAGGAAGCCGGTCTTCACGCCCTGCGCCGTCGCCCAGGCCAGCGGGATGGCGAGCAGCGCGAGATCGTAGTCGAGAAAATAAGGGCTGGTGAGCGCGGCGGCAGTGGCGACCAGCGCGCCGATTGCCTCGCCCGACAGCGACTTGCGCGCCAGAAAGAGCAGAATGCCGATGACAGGCAGCGCGACCGCGAGTTGCGCGACATAAGCGAGATCCGCGCCGCCGCCGAGCAGGCGCACCGCGCCGAACACGCTCTGCAATTTCTCGACCGACATCATCTTGTCGTCGAGCACGGCCTTTGCTGCAGGAGCGGACGCGATGAAGGCCTGCCAGGACTCGAGGCCGAACAATCCGAGCGAGAGCACCGCCAGCGCGACAGCCGTGACGCCCGCCGCGATAAACGCGCGCCAGCGGCCCGCCGCCATGAGGGCAAGCGGCGCGACGACGGCGAGATGCGGCTTGAAGGCGAGCAGGCCGAGAAGCATGCCGGCGACGACAGGCCGCTTGTCGAGGCAGAGCGCGGCCGCGCCGAGAATGGCGGTCGTCAGAAGCGCATTCTGGCCGTGGCCGACCGAGACGAAGACCGCGGGAAAGGCGAGCACGGGAACGAGGCCGATGACGCCTTGCCCGATGCGGCGGATGACCGCCTGATAGGCGTAGCCCGTGACCGCGACCCAGATGCCGAGCGCGGTGAGATAGGGGACGGCCGCCAGCGGCCAGCAGATCAGCAGGTAGATCGGCGGATAGAAGAACGGATAGAAGCCGGTCTGGGGGCCAAACTCCTGCTTCTGGACGTCATATTGCCGGGCCATGTCGTAGACGGCGGCGGGTTCGCCCATCAGCGCGAGCTTGGAGGCCGACCAGAAGTTGGAGAAATCCGTGCCGATCGGCTCGCCGCGGGAATCGACGACGCCGTGAGCGGTGGCGACCAATCCGATCAGCGCCAGCAGGGCGATGGCGCCGAGGATGCGCGGATAGGCGGTCGCCCGGCTGGCGTCGAACCAATGGCCGTCACGAATGTTTTTGATCAGGGTCGACGTCACGCGAATCTCCGAAAACGTCCCAGCCTCCTCCATTGGGATGAATTGCCCGTAAATCGGGCGTGACTCTCCTTGAAAACGCGGCCACAATGGCCATGTTGCACTGCACAATATTTTTCAAATCGATTGGAAACACAGACGATGCGTCTTTTCGACCAAGCGCTTAGCGCGCTGTCTGGCCGCGCCGGAGAAACCTCCGGCGACCATCTTTCGCTCGCCCTGCAGGGCGGCGGCTCCTACGGGGCCTTCACCTGGGGCGTGCTCGACCGCCTGCTCGAGGTCCCCGACCTGCGCTTCGACGCGATCAGCGGCGCGAGCGCCGGCTCGGTCAATGCCGCGCTGATGGCGTCCGGCCTTGTCGAGGGCGGGCGCGAGGGCGCGCGACGCAAGCTGGAGAAATTCTGGCGGCGGATGAGCGCCGCCTCCTCTTTCCTGCCGCTGACCGCGATCCCGGCGGGCTTCGAGGCGCTGGCGCAGGCGCTCTCGCCCTATCAGTTCAATCCGTTCGACCTCAATCCGCTAAAGCGCGCGCTGGAGGGGGAGATCGATTTCGCGCGCCTGCGCACGGCGGGCTCGCCGCGGTTGCTGATCGCCACCACGCGCGTCTCGGACGGCGCGCTGCGCATCTTTCGCAACCACGAACTCTCCGTCGACACGATCCTGGCCTCGGCCTGCCTGCCGCTGATCCATCGCACGATCGAGATCGACGGCGAAGGCTATTGGGACGGCGGCTATTCGGCCAATCCGCCGATCGTGCAGCTGGTTCACGAATCCGATGCGCTGGACGTGCTGATCGTGCAGGTCACGCCCGCGCGCGGCCAGGGCGTGCCGATCAACCGGAACGATATCGTGAAGCGGCTGGAGCACATTTCGTTCAATGCAACGCTCAACGCCGAGCTGGAAGCGCTGCGCCTCGCCGCGAGCCTGCGCGCGACGCCGAAACTGCGGGGATTGCGCATCGACCGGCTGGCGGCTGAAGACGAGATCG
>Ga0209023_10007062_pt1 | contig 11651 bp, 8 predicted proteins | sample LakOneMetagenome_FD_187468 | JGI IMG/M metagenome (GOLD analysis project Ga0209023, IMG submission 187468) | Freshwater and sediment microbial communities from Lake Erie, Canada (SPAdes) (version 2) | ecosystem: Environmental > Aquatic > Freshwater > Lentic | place: Lake Erie, Canada | collected...
CGTGCGGACCATCTCGCAGGCCGCGCTCTTCCCCACGAACTGCCGCCTGCTCGACGCCGGCGAAGCCGCGCTCTCAGCCGGCGTCACCGATGGCACGTCGCTGCTCGTGCTGGGCTTCGAGTCCGCCGATCATCCGGTCGACGCCTGGATCGCGAGGGCCGTCGAGATCGCCCGCGACCAAGGCGGGTCGCTCCCGGAACCGCCGACGATCACGGGTCCTCCGCCCGAGGAAGCCCCCACCGCCGCACCAGACCGCGCCGGACAGGAAGGGGCCGTGGGCGCGTGGCGCAACTCGTTCCTCCGGGCGCCGTACACCCGTGATGCACTGATCCGCATGAGCGTGATCGTCGAGACGTTCGAGACCGCGTGCACGTGGGACCGCTTCGACGAGCTGCATGCCGGCGTCACCGAGTCCGTCACCGCGGCGGTCAACGAGGTGTGCGGGTTCGGGATGATGACCTGCCGCTTCACCCACGTCTACCCCGACGGACCCGCCCCGTACTTCAGCGTGTACGCACCCGGGCGCGCCGGTTCGGAGGTGGCCATGTGGGACGAGATCAAGGTCGCCGCGGCCGAGGCCCTCGCCCGCCACGGCGGGACCATCACGCACCACCACGCCGTCGGCCGCGATCACGACCCGTGGTACCGCCGCCAACGACCCGACGTGGCGGGAAGGGCGATCGCTGCGATGAAGCGCGAGCTGGATCCCGCCGGCGTGCTCAACCCGGGGGTCATCGCATGACCGGCCGTTCGGGCTGCCTCCGGCGACGGCCGGCCGCTTGAGAGCCTTCGTCAGCGGCGCCGCAGGGTTCATCGGTTCCTCGCTGGTCGACCACCTGCTCGACCTCGGCCACGAAGTGGTCGGCGTCGACGCCTTCACGGCGTACTACGAGCGCGCCCGCAAGGAGGCGAACCTCACCCGGGCCCGCGCCCACGACTCGTTCACCCTCCACGAACGCGATCTGCGCACCGACGCCGTCGACGACATCCTCGAGGGCGTCGACGTCGTGTTCCACCAGGCCGGGCAACCCGGGGTGCGCCTGTCGTGGTCCGACGGGTTCGCGGAGTACGACAGCTGCAACGTGCTCGCGACCCAGCGCCTGCTCGAAGCGACCCGGCGGGTCGACGATCGGGGCGACTCCGCGATCCGCCGCTTCGTGTTCGCCTCCAGCTCCTCGCTGTACGGGAACGCCCCGAGCTACCCCACCACCGAGACCGACCTCCCGAAGCCCCACAGCCCCTACGCCGTCACCAAGCTCGCGGCCGAGCACCTGTGCGGCCTGTACGCCAGCAACTGGGGCATCCCGACCGTCGCGCTGCGCTACTTCACCGTCTACGGTCCCAGGCAGCGGCCGGACATGGCGATCCAGCGGCTGCTGCACGCAGCACTCACCGGCACCCCGTTCCCGCGCTTCGGCGACGGCTCCCAGATCCGCGACTTCACCTTCGTCGGCGACGTGGTCCGGGCCAACCTCGCGGCCGCCACGGTCCCGGCGCTCGAGCCGGGACAGGTGTTCAACATCGCCGGTGGCGGATCGATCGCCATGGCGGCGCTCATCGACCTGGTGGCCGAGCTCGTCGGGCATGTGGTGCCGATCGATCCGCTCGAGGAGCGCGCGGGAGACGTGCAGCGCACCGGCGGTTCGATCGAACGAGCGGCGCAGGCACTGGGGTGGCGCCCCGAGGTGAGCATCCGCGCCGGCGTGGCCGCCCAGCTCGACTGGGTGCGCGCAGGAGAAGGCCGCTGACCTCGCTTTCAGCGCTTTTCAATAAGTTTCACCGCTTCTCTTGCGGACTGAGGTGTTGTTTCGTGTAGTTTCCATCCCCATGTCCACGGTGCTCGACGATGACGACGACCGCCCGCTGCGCCGCACCACGCCGGGGCGCCGAACCGGCACCATCGTCACCACGGTCGAGCGGCACGACGGTCTGACGGTGCTCGTCAAGCAGGCGTCGGACGAGCAGGGTCGGGCCGCCATCGCCCACGAGGCTCGGCTGCTGGGCCTGGCCCGCCACCCAGGTGTGGTCGAGCTGCTCGACCTCAGCGAGGACGGCGACGCCACCCGGCTCGTGCAGCGCTTCATCAGCAGCCACCCGCTCGCCTCGTCCCCGTGCCAGTCGCCCGCCCACGCAGCCGGTGTCGTCGCGGCGATCGCCGAGACCGTTGCGGATCTGCACCACCTCGGGGTGGTGCACGGCCGGCTCTCGGGGGACCACATCGTGCTCGACCACCACGGGCACCCGATCCTGGTCGGCTTCCGCCACGCCCGAGCCGGCGTGACACGCAGCGGAGAGCAGGCCTCGCCCGAACCCACCCCCACCGGCGTCGATGGCGAGATCGGGCGGGACCGCCCCGCCGACGTCGCCGCCCTCGGCCGGTTGCTGCGCGACCTCGTGCTCGCCCACCCGGACACCAGCACGATCGTTCCCGAGCGGCGGTGGCGTCGTGGCCGCAGCGACGCCCAGGATCGGCGGGCACTGCTGACGCTCGCCGATCACGCCACGGCCGATGAGCCATCGGCGCGCCCGGGCGCCCGTCGCTTCGCCGCCGCGATCCTCACCGCCGTCCCGACCGCGACCCTCCTGGCTCCGGCGGACGCGTCAAACGCCGCGACGCCCCTCGAGGTCCGTGGCCCGACGCGACCAGGGCCGACCCGGAGCCCCGAGCCCCGCCCCGACGCTGGTTCGTCCAGCTCGCCCAGCTCCCCCGGCTCGCCTCGCGCCCCGGACTTCCCCGACTCGCCTGGCTCCGCTGACTCCCCTGACTCCCCTGGCTCCCCTGACTCCCGTGACTCCCCTGACTCCCGTGACTCCCCTGACTCCCCTGGCCTCCCCGACTCCGCTGGCCTTGCGGGTCGCCCGGGCCTGCGTCGTTCCTTCGGGCCCTCCGGTGTGCCCGATCCGACCGGTGCCACCGACGTCGCCTGGACGTCGGGCGGCGGTGGGACGGACGAGTCCGACGCGGCTGCTGTCGCTGGTGCATCTGCTGACGCTGGTGCAGCTGCTGACGCTGGTGCCGTTGCCATCGCTGGCGCGGCTGTCGCTGACGCAGTCGCCTTCACCGGTGCCGCTGCTGCCTCTCTGGCCGCTGCTGCCACTGACGCGGGTGCTGTCACTGACGCGGCTGGTGCCGTTGCCGCGACTGATGCCGCGGATGCGCCTGGGGCGGGCGAGATCACCGGCAGTCGGGTCGACGAGCTCGTCACGGCCGCGCCCCGCCCCGCCGACGATCCCGGATCGCTCGTGGTACGGGTGCCACGACCGTTCCCCGCGCGCCCGTCGCGCCGATCGACCGGCTCGCGTCGCCATCAGGTCGGACCGCGCGTCGCGTCCGGTGCGGCGCCCCCGCCCGCAGTCCACCGCGAGCGCACGCGGCGCGGCGTGCCCTACGCGGTGGGTCTGCTCGGCTTGACCTGCCTCGTCTTCGGCGGGGTGAGCCTCCAGCACGGAGAACGCCCGACGCTGCCCGGCGGTGAGTCGGCGGCGGCGACCGTGGCCGCCGTGCCCCGAACGACGAATCCCCCGGCCGCCGGCGCCGCCACGACCGACCGCACCACCGTCCCCACCGGCAGCCGAGACGCGCCGCCGACGCCGGAGGAAGATGACCCGCTCGACCAACCGGCGCCGACACCGCAGGCCCCGCCCGACGCACCCTCACCACCCTCGCCAGCGGCCACTCCGCCCGGGTCGAGCCCGCCGCCCGAGCACACCGGAGGAGGCCCGTCGGGCGCGTCCGGGCCGCCGCCACGCGTGCCATCACCGCTGCACCACCAGCCCGCAGGCGTGGTCGATCACGACGGGCACCGCTACACGATCGGGAGCCCCGGCGACGAGCTCGCGATCGGCGTCCTCGGCTGCGCAGCCGACGAGCACGACCGCGTAGCCGTGCTGCGCGTCGCCTCCGGCGAGCTCTTCGTCTTCGACGGTTGGGCGCCGCGCGGGGCGTCGCTCGAGGCCCCCGTCGTCGCCCGCATCCCTCCCGGATCGCGGTGGGCCGTGACTCCCGAGCGGTGCGCTCCCCTCAGCGTCGTCCAACCCGACGGCCGCACCGTCGCCGTGACCATCCCACCCGAAGGGTCCCCATGAGCAACCACGTCCGTGCCCGAACCTCCACCTCTCATCGGCCCCCACCCCTGGTCGCCCCCTCGGCGGCCGCCGGCGTGAGCCAGGCCCTGCGCTTCACGACCTGGATCGGCCTGCTCGCCACCGCGCACCTCGCGTTGACCGCGGCGGGCCACGTGCTCCCCGCACCCGGCCTGGAGACGGATCTCCTGGCCTGGCTCCAACGCGGCGACCCCGTCCTGACGGCCTTCTCGTTGGTCCGACTCGTCGCACTCGGTGTCGCCTGGTACCTCACCGCACTGACCGCGCTCACGGTGGTCGCACGCGCCAGCCGCGTACCCGGTCTCATCCGGACGGTCGACCGCCTCGCGCTGCCCGTGGTGCGCCGGGCGCTCCAGCACGCGGTCGGCACCGGGCTCGACGTCGCGATCGCCGGCGGCACGGTGCCGCTGGTGCTCGGCGGCGGTCCGGCCCTCGCCGATCCGTTGCCACCCGTGGTCACGATGGAAGCGATCGATGACGCCACCAGCACCACGGTCCCGGCCCGCGATCCGAGCGTGCAGATGGTGCTGCTCGACGAGCTGCCGCAGTCACCGGGCGACGGGAGCCTCCCGTCGCCGCCGGAGGCGCCGGCCCCGGCACCCGCCGAGGATGCTCCGCCGGTCATGCGCTCCGACGCACCTGACCCGGTCACCTCTCTGCCCAGCGCCGCTGAGCAGAGCACGCCGGACGCCACCCGACCGGGACCCCACACGGCCGGCCCTCCGCAGACCGGTGCCGCGACGACCGGAGCGCGCCCGACCCCCGACGACCGCGCCGAAGCAGGTGGCTCCGATCCTGTGGCGCCGGCGCCGGTCGAGTCCCACGCGGGCACGACCGCACCCACCATGCGCGAGACAGGGGACACGGCGCCGGCGACTGCCGACGGGTCACGCGCGGCGGACGGCGGTGCGACGGGCGCCGCGCAGGCGGGCCCGGGCCCCGACGCCGTGCCGAGCACACCCCCCGCCGCCACGATCGACGCGGCCGACACGGCGGGGCCGGTCGCCCCCGCGACCTGGACGGTCCAGGCCGGCGATCACCTGTGGCACATCGCCGAGGTCACGGTGCAGCACGGGCGCGCCCACGCCGCGTCCGACGCCGAGGTCGCGACCTACTGGCACGCGCTCATCGACGCCAACCGCGACCGCCTGGTGGCCGCCGGCAACCCGGATCTCATCGTTCCCGGTCAGCAGTTCCTGCTCCCGTCGGTCACCGCAGCCGAGGCGGTGCCGGCGTCATGACATCCATCGGCAGCTCAGCGCAAACGCACCGCGACCTCGTTGGCCAGCAACCGGCCGGCCACCGTCAGCACCGCGCGCTCGCCATCGATCCTGACGAGCCCGTCCAGGGCTTCGGCGGCGGAACCGGTCGGCAGCGCGTCGACCGGGACCCCAGCGGTCGTGCGCAGCGACAGTTGCCGAGCCTCGTCCCGCCGCACGTCCTCCGTGAGCTCCTCCCGGCCGGCCTCGGGCGACTGGCCGCTCCGGATCGCCTCGATGTAGCGCTCGGGGGTCCGCACGTTCCAGTAGCGGGTGCCGTTCACGTGCCCGTGCGCCGCCGCACCGAACGCGAGGTAGTTGCCCTGACCCCAGTAGAGGAGGTTGTGGCGGCACTCGTGTCCCGGCTGCGCCCAGTTCGAGATCTCGTACCAATCGAGCCCCGCCGCCGCGAACCGCTCGGTGACGGCCAGGTACTTGTCGGCTTGATCGTCGTCATCGGGATGGCGGGCGTGGTCGGCCGCGAGCGGGGTGCCGGGCTCCACGGTGAGGCCGTAGGCGCTCACGTGCGGCGGGTCCAGTGCGAGCACCGCGTCGACCGTCGCGATCCAGTCGGCGAGGGACTCCCCGGCGCCGCCGTACATGATGTCGAGGTTGAACGAACCGAGGCCCGCCTGGCGCGCGGCGGTCACCGCCGCCCGCACGTTCTCGACGACGTGGGTGCGCCCGAGCGACGTCAGCACGTGCGGCACCATCGACTGCACGCCGAACGAGACGCGGTTCACGCCACCGCCGGCGTAGGTCTGCATGAGCTCGGGGGTGACGGTGTCGGGGTTGCACTCGACCGTGACCTCCGCATCGGCGCGACGCGGAACGGCCGCCAGGATGCGCACGAGGTCCGCGCCCGCCAGCAACGACGGAGTTCCCCCGCCGAAGAACACCGACGAGACCTCGCAGTCCCCCAGGGACTGTGGGGTCCGTCCGTTCGCGAACGTGCGCTCGATGTCGGTGACCACGGCGTCGACGTAGTCGCCGATCAGGTGGTCGCGGTCCGTCCAGGTCGCGAACGCGCAGTAGTCACAGCGCGTCGAGCAGAACGGGATGTGGATGTAGACGCCGATCGCTTCCGGTTGCTCGCGCGGCGCCGGATCCGGCACCAGCGTCAGCGCCGCACCTCGACCTTGAGCCCGAGGTTGTCGAGCCGCTCCCCCGCGTTGTCCACGGTGACGCCCATGATGCAGGCGATGGCCCGCAGGTCGTCGCGACGGATCGTCAGCATCCGCCCGTTGAAGTCCTGGCGCTGCACCTGGATCATCGTGAGGTACCGGTTGAGCATGTCGGCCTCGGGGCCGCTCAACGACTCGAGCTTGCGCAGATCGATGCGCACCGTCGACTCGGACCGGGCGCGGGTGGCGTCATCGGTCGTGAACGCCGGCCCTTCGTCGTTCGGCAGCAACTGGTCGACCGGCACGTTGTAGAAGCGGGCGAGGCGCTGCAGCCTCGGCACCGAGATGGCGCGCTCGCCGCGCTCGTAGGCGCCGAGGACCGAGGCCTTGAACTCCTGGGCCGAGGCCGCCTCGACCTCCTGCAACGACAGGCGCTTCTGGCGGCGGATCGCCCGGAGGCGCTCGCCCACCTTGCGGCTGTAGCTGGCAGGCATCAGTGCGCCTTCACCGATCGTTGCCGTCCCGTCGCCGGCGGTCTGGGCTGGTTCCGTGATTGCCGTCGTCATGTGTGCTCTGCTCCCGTTGCTGGACCACATCGCCTGGACCTTGCCACCCGGTGGATGCCCGCTGAGGGCACGCACTGGAACCCGCACGGTGGTGCTGGTCGGGTTCCGGGGGGACCGAGCTCGCCTCTCATCCCCTGGGTTTCGACCACTATAGGTGGTTGCGGCCGATGACGGAGAGTAGCGAGAGGCAACGTTCGTCGGCAACCCGTGCGCCAAGTTCCGTTCGAGGTCCCGATCGTGAGGTTCCGATCGTTGGGATTCCGACGTTCGGTTCCGATCGTTCGATTGTGCCACCGGCCGACGGCAGCATTCGTCCGGCCGAGCGGAGGTGGGGGGCAGCGCGGCCGAGCCGGGGCCTCAGCGCTCGGTGGGCTGCACGAGGCCGGCGCGCAACGCCCCCAGCAGCGTCGCCGCCGCGATGGCGGCCGTCTCGGCGCGCAGGACCTGCGGTCCCAGGGCGAGGGTGGTGGGCACGAGCTCGCGCTCGGTGTCGGTCCAGCCGCCCTCGGGACCGACGATGACCGTCGTGTGCGCGACGTCCGGCGGCGCCCCGCCGCGGTCAGCCCGCACAGCGGACGGATCTTCAGCGACGGTGGCGAAGGGCACCGGATCCGACACCGACGGCAGCCACGCTCGCCGCGACTGCATCGCGGCTTCACGGGCCACGCGCCGCCATCGCTGCACCTGCCGCTCGACGCGTCCGGCGTCGGGACGCACCACCGAACGACCTGCGACGAACGGCACGATCCGGTCGATGCCGAGCTCGGTGAGCTTCTGCACGATGAGCTCGGGCCGCTCGCCCTTCACCAGCGCGAACGCGACCGTCAGCGGCGGCGATGCGGCGGCGACCACCTCGATCGCGCCGGTGACCTCGAGCGGATCGCCGAAGCGGCACGGCCGCCACGAGCCCCGTCCGTCCGCCACCGTGATCGCGTCGCCGGCGCGCACACGCAGCACCCTCGCGAAGTGGTGCCGATCGTCTTCGTCCAGAACCGGTCGTTCGAGATCCGCCACGAACACATGCGGACCGGTCCCCGCACCCAGCACCGCGCGGGTGTCGGCCATCGGCTACTTGAACGCAGAGCGGATGCGCGAGAAGAAGCCCTCGTCCGCAGGTGCGACCTCTTCGCCGCGCAACGCGGCGAGGCGGCGCAGCAGGTCATCCTCCTCCGGATCGAGCTTCGTCGGCGTGTCGACCGCGATGGCGACGAGCAGATCGCCCCGTCCGCGCCCGTCGATGAACGGCACCCCGCGCCCGCGCAAGCGCAGGACCGTGCCGTGCTGCGTGCCGCGGCCGACGACCAGGTCCTCACGACCGTCCAGCGTCTCGAAGTCGAGGTGACAGCCCAGCGCCGCCTGGCTGAACGAGACGTGCAGCTCGTGCACGAGGTCGTTGCCGTGCCGCTCGAACCGCTCGTGCGCGCGCACCCGCACGTGGATGTAGAGGTCGCCCGGACGGCCTCCTCGCGGGCCGACCGCTCCCCGGGCGCCGAGCCTGACGGCTCGTCCGTCCTCGATGCCGGCGGGGATCTCGACGGTGTAGGTCTGCTCCTCGACGACGCGCCCGTCGCCCTGGCACTTCGGGCACGGCGCCTCGATGATCGAGCCGAGCGCCTGGCAGCGGGGGCAGGGCCCGGCGGTCACCATCTGCCCGAGCACCGACTGTCGGACGCGTCGCACCTGACCAGCGCCACCGCAGTCGGGGCACGTGATGGGGTGCGAACCCGGCCGCGCCCCGGAGGCGTCGCACTCGTCGCACGCGATCGCGGTGCGCACGGTGACCGGCGCGTGCGTGCCGAAGACGGCCTCCTCGAACGAGAGCGTGATGGTGGCCTCGAGGTCCGGACCCGCCGGTGGGCCGGCCCGGCCTCCGCCGCCACCTCCGCCCCCGAACGGGCTCGAGCCACCGAAGAAGGCGTCGAAGATGTCCCCGAGTCCGCCGCCGGTGAACCCGCCGAACGGGTCCGCCATGGGCTGGTCGCCGTCGTCGCCGAACTGGTCGTAGCGCTGCCGACGCTGCGGGTCGCTGAGCACCTCGTACGCGTGGGCGACCTCCTTGAAGCGCGCCTCGGCGTTGGGATCGTCCGGGTTCGAGTCCGGGTGCAGCTCGCGGGCCTTGCGCCGGTACGAGCGCTTGATCTCGTCGGCGGTCGCCCCGCGGCTGACTTCGAGGACCTCGTAGTGATCGGCCACGTCAGCCCTCGCTCAACCGGTTGCCGAGGCGCTGGCTGACGACCGCGACCGCGGCCAGCGCTTGGGGGTAGTTCATCCGCGTCGGGCCGAGCACGCCGATCGTGCCCGCCGGCTCGCCGTCCACCGCGTACGGCGCCACCACGACGGAGCAGTCCGCCAACGGGGCGATGCCGGTCTCGGTGCCGATGGCCACGTTGAGGCCCCGGTCGATCACGTCCTGCAACAACGAAACCAACACGTACTGCTCCTCGAGGATGCGCAGGATCTCGGTGACGGTGCTGACGGCGTCGAACGACGAGGCGATCTGGGAGGCGCCCCCGATGAACACCGTGTCCAGGTCGTCGCTCGCCTTGATCGCCAGCGCCGAGAGCGCGGCACCCACCACGTCCTCGGCGATCGAGCGGTCGACCGCGCCGGTCGACGACGCAGCATCCGCCGCGGCGGTGTCCCGGCTGGGCCTGATGAGCGCCGCGCCGGCGAGCGTCAGCCCGGTGGTGAGGGTCGCCAAACGCGTGCTCGCCGCCGAGAGGTGCAGGTCGTCGATCTCGTCGCGGAGCTCGAGCGTCTCCTTCTCGACGACCCCGTTCGACAGCACCACCACGAGCAGGGCGAGTCGAGGAGCCAGTCCGACGAGCTGGATCGAACGGATCGTCGCGGCCTCGTGGGGCGGGCCGACGACGACTGCGGCCGCGTGGGTGAGCCCCGACAGCAACCTCGTGGTGTCGAACAGCATCCGCTCGAGGGCCCCGTGGGAGGCCGAGAAGAAGGTCTTGACCTGGCGGGCCTCGGTCGCTCCGAGGCGGGTCGAGCCCAGCGAGTCGACGAAGTAGCGGTAGCCCTTCTCGGTCGGGACCCGTCCGGAGCTGGTGTGGGGCTGTTGGAGGTAGCCGTCCTGTTCGAGGGCGGCCATGTCGTTGCGCACCGTGGCCGACGACACGTTCACCTCGGGCGCCTGCGCGATGCGGCCCGAACCGACCGGCTGCGCGGTCTCGATGTACTCCGCCACCACCGCCCGGAGAATGCTGGCTTTTCGTTCATCGAGCGACATGACCCATCCTGACATCGGCTCACCGCAACGACACCCGCACGAGCGGCGAGCACTCGATGATACCGAGTGCTAACGCCGGGACGACAGTCGCCGCCCCGGCCCCGATCCGGGCCGATCGTCAATCATCGAGCTTGAGGGCGGAGATGAAGGCCTCCTGGGGCACTTCGACCCGACCGATGTTCTTCATCTTCTTCTTGCCCTCCTTCTGCTTCTCGAGCAACTTGCGCTTGCGCGTGATGTCGCCGCCGTAGCACTTGGCCAGCACGTCCTTGCGCTTCGCCTTGACCGTCTGGCGAGCGATGAACCGTCCGCCGATCGCCGCCTGGATGGGCACGTCGAACATCTGGCGCGGGATGAGCTCCTTGAGCTTCTCGGTCATGCGACGGCCGTACTCGTCGGACTTCGCCTTGTGCACGATCGAGCTGAACGCATCGACGGGGACGCCGTTGAGCAGGATGTCGACCTTCACCAGGTTGGTGCGGTCGTAGCCGTCGGGCTCGTAGTCGAGGCTGGCGTAGCCCTGCGTGCGGCTCTTCATCTGGTCGAAGAAGTCGGTGACGACCTCGGCCAACGGCATGCGGTACACGAGCTCGACGCGCTCGGGCGACAGGTACTCGAGCTTCTGCATGTCGCCGCGCCGTTGCTGGCACAGCTCCATCAGCGTGCCGGTGTACTCGGTCGGCGTGAGGATCGTGACCTTGAAGAACGGCTCCTCGAGGTACTCGATCTCACCCGGGTTCGGCATCTCGCTCGGGTTGTCGATCTTCAGCTCGGTGCCGCCGGTCTTGTGCACGATGTACTCGACCGAGGGTGCCGTGGCGATGAGGCTCAGGTTGAACTCGCGCTCGAGCCGCTCGCGCACGATCTCCATGTGCAACAGGCCCAGGAACCCACAGCGGAACCCGAAGCCGAGCGCGCCGGAGCTCTCGGGGGCGAACGTGAACGACGAGTCGTTGAGCCGCAGCTTGTCGAGGGACTCCCGCAGCACCGGGAACTCGTCGCCGTCGATCGGGTAGATGCCGCAGAACACCATGGGCTTGGGCTCGCGGTAGCCCTCGAGCGGCTCGCCCGGGTGTGATGCCGTGGTGACGGTCTCGCCGGAGCGAGCCTCACCGACGTCCTTGATGCCGGCGATGAGGTAGCCGACCTCGCCCGGCCCGAGCGCATCGACGGGGGTGTTGTCCGGACGCCGCACCCCGATCTCCTCGGCCTCGTGCGTGACGCCGGCCTGGATGAACTTCAGCTTGTTGTTCGTCCGCATCGTGCCGTTCATCACCCGCACGGAGGACACGACGCCGCGGTACTGGTCGTAGTGCGAGTCGAAGATGAGGCCCTGGAGGGGAGCATCCGGGTCACC
>Ga0209023_10007063_pt1 | contig 11651 bp, 10 predicted proteins | sample LakOneMetagenome_FD_187468 | JGI IMG/M metagenome (GOLD analysis project Ga0209023, IMG submission 187468) | Freshwater and sediment microbial communities from Lake Erie, Canada (SPAdes) (version 2) | ecosystem: Environmental > Aquatic > Freshwater > Lentic | place: Lake Erie, Canada...
TATACAAAGAATATCTTCCCGTTTAATTTTATTATCATTTACGAATTTGGCTAATTCACCATAGAAAGTAAAGTGCTCCCCTTTTAATATTTTCATATATTATTTGTCTTTTTATATTTACCTCTTTTTTGAGCAATAGGCTCAGGGACTAAGTTAGCAATATCTTCTATGGTCATTGGCTTTTTAGTTAAGCCAGCTTGCATTGCCGGTGTAACAGAAAGTGATTGATGTATTTTGCAAAAATTGTAGTACATGAAATGCAAACTGATTGCGTGGATATGATTTTCAACTTTTTTACTGAACGCATTTGTAAGTCTTGTAAACCTTCTCATGTGCATTCGCATTGTCAAATTTTGACGTTCAACATAAGAAGTAGAAATAAACTTTGGACGTGGGTCACCCATCACTCTTGTTTTCTTGCAGCCAGTACATTCAGCAGGACTATACTTTCTTTCGTTGTCACTTGTTCCTTCGCTGCCACCATACATTTTAATTAGCATTGCATAATCAACATCGTATTCAAAAGCCTTTTCAACTGCAACCAAATATGCTTTATGTCCGTCTGTTGTTAGCTGTACTCTATTTGCTAATCTATCTTTTACATCATACATAAATTCACAAGCATAATCAGCATCTCTGCCACCAACTAAATAAGAAACTATTAATTTACTATCTGCATCTAAAGCAGTCCAAGTCCACACGTCACCGTCACCGTTAGCACCTTGAGATTTAGCCTTTTCTTTGCACCCAACGAAAGACCATATCTCATCACATTGTATTCTTTCAGATTTTAAGTTAACTACATTGGTATTATGAAATTCTTGACAAGCACGTCCAACCTCAACCAAGAATTTTAAAATGGTTGTACGTGATATGCCTGTGATACGAGTAGTAGCACGAAGGCTATTCCCTTCAACAAGTAAGGAAATTATCTGTGTCTTTTTATGTATTGGTAACTGATTCATATACCAAATATAATACTTTATGCTTGACCGAACAAGCATTATTTTATATTTAATTTTATTTTACTACTTTGTAACTCTTGTTTACGCTTTCTCTAAAAGGAGGGCAAAATTATTAAAATTTCTTTAATTATCAACTTATAGGTTGACAATATGGATATAGTTCGTATTTTTGAAGATAAAGAGACTTTTTGGTGCCCTTGTTATGAGGAGGATAATACAGAGGACATATTTACCGTTTTACTTAATAAGTGGACTGATACTGAATATTTAATAGATTTTTTCAAAAACAATATAAAAGATTTACAAGACCCATACTGGCGTGGAATTAGTATAGATGAAGCTGTTGATCTGGTATTGGATGAAGTATATTACCTACAAGAAAAATTGATTTGCATTGCTTATAAGAATGAGCCTGATTGCGCAGATGTAAGTATGGATAAAATATTTAGACCGTTTAAGAAGCATAATTATGTAATAAATGTTGAACATGATAATTTCGTAAAAGGTAAATTAAATAGTTTACCTCAGATGCTCAGAATTTATGGAATACAATTAGAAGATGGGAACATAATACTTTCGGGAGGAGCAATAAAAATTTGTTCTGGAATGAATAGGGAACATTTGAAAAAGGAAAGAGAAAGGATTGAAGAACTGTATGATTTTTTGAAGCACAAAGGAATTAATAATATTGATGATTTAAAAGCTATTGAAAAATAATTTATGGACAATAATAAAAATAAAAAAAGTAATTGGTTAAAGGACGCTTTATATAGAAAGACCAATAAGAAATGGCTAAACTATTCTAGTCAAATCGCACGTAGAATACTGGCTAAAATTGAAGAAAATAATTTAAGCCAGGCAGATTTAGCCAGAGCCTTAGATGTGTCACCTCAACAAATTAGTAAAATTGTAAAGGGTAAAGAAAATTTAACCTTAGAAACAATAGCAAAAATTTCTTCTGCTATTGGAACTGAATTAATTCAATTTCCCATATACAGTTATAGCCAGTCAACGGCTGTATTACAGTTTCAGAGTGTTTCTTTTACTACAATTAGTTTTGATACTCCAGACAATATAGGAGATATGAAGTGGCCGCAGTTAAATGAAAAAGAACCAGTTTCGGTTACTCCTAAAGCCATAGAAGTAAGTAAAGATGAAGGAATAACATTTACTGCTATGAAAAAAGATGAAAATGGGAATGATTATTCAAAACAATATAAGATGTGTGCATAATTATGAAAGAGAAAAATCCAGAACTTATTCAATTTGTTTTAAGGGGGTTAAACTATGAGCAATTTGCATTAATTGAAAATGCATTTAACGAAGGTGTTGAAGTTAAGATTGGGGCAGCACTCAGAGTTATGCGAAATGATGAAAGTAGATTCGTTGGCTTTTTTTCGAGAGTTGATTTTACTCAGAATGAAACTCCTTTTATAATTGTTGAAACGGTTTCTCATTTTGAAATAATGCAAGATTCATGGAACGATATTCTGAATAAGGAAACCAATACACTTACAATACCAAACGCATTAGCCCTTCATCTTGCTACTATAAGTTTTGGAGTAACCAGAGGTTATTTACTTAGCAAAGTTGAGAAAAATATAAAATTTAATAGGTTTTTTGTACCGCTAATAACAATCGGTAATATAATAAAAGAAGATATGGTTATTTACCCTTAGTTTTTTTAGCCCACCTTGCCGCCGCAGCTTTTTTGGCGATTTCAGAACGTCTTTTAGAAGACAAGGCTTTTGCTCTTGCTGGGCCGCCTTTTAATCCCCCTTTACGCCCTAAAGCCGCAGCAGCCAGTTTTATTTCATCCGAAATAACAGGTTCTTGATTTGTAGCTATATCTACTATTGATTTTGCTTTCTTATTAATATCTGTGGGTAATTTTTGTTTCTTTGCCATAGAAAACAAAGATAATAAACCTTTGCTTATTCGGTTAAGCATTAAATTTCAAACTGTACCACTACCGGATACTGGATGCTGGATAGCAGATACTAGATATTGGATAGCAGATACTGGATAAACAGCGCTGCAATATCTAAACTTCTATCCAGTATCAAGGATCCAGTATCCAGCATCCAGTATGTAGTTTCCAGAATCCAGTATATTTGCGGCAAAACTTTAACGATATGTGGCTTAACAGCATTCTTGAAACGATTGGCAATACTCCGCTTATAAAACTGAATAAGATAACCAAAGACCTTCCCTGCACGGTATTGGCAAAGGTTGAATATTTCAATCCTGGTAATTCTATCAAAGACCGGATGGCATTGAAAATGCTCGAAGTTGCCGAACAGGAAGGAAAGATAAAACCCGGCGGTACCATTATCGAAGGAACAAGTGGAAACACCGGAATGGGATTGGCACTGGCAGCCTGTGTAAAAGGATATAAATGTATTTTCACTACTACCGATAAACAATCCAAAGAAAAAGCGGATATCTTAAAAGCTGTTGGTGCAGAAGTGATCGTTTGCCCAACCAATGTTGAACCGGAAGATCCACGCTCCTATTATTCAGTTTCCAAAAGGCTTGCAACAGAGGTTCCCAATTCATGGTATGTTAACCAGTATGATAACCTGGCCAACAGGCAGGCACACTATGAACAAACAGGTCCGGAAATATGGGAACAGACAGAAGGCAAGGTTACCCACCTCGTGGTTGCAACAGGAACAGGCGGAACTATTATAGGAACAGGAAAGTATTTGAAAGAAAAAAATCCTAACATAAAAGTATGGGCAATTGATAGTTACGGCTCATTACTTAAAAAATATTTTGAAACAGGAGAACTTGATCAGAAAGAAGTTTATCCTTATATAAGTGAAGGTTTTGGCGAGGATTTTGTGCCTGAAAATTACGATATGAAATATATCGATGCGTTCACTAAGGTAACAGATAAGGACGGAGCGGTAATGGCAAGGCGGATTGCAAAAGAAGAAGGAATGTTTTGCGGTTATAGTGCAGGAAGTTGCCTCCAGGGTGTATTCCAGTTAAAAGACCAGCTTAAAAAAGACGATGTTGTTGTTTGTATCTTTCATGATCATGGAAGCCGGTACGTAGGCAAGGTTTACAACGACGAATGGATGATGGAAAGAGGGTTTTTAGATGTAAAGACATTCAAGGATATCATTAATGGACGTGGTAACAAGCGTCTGATCGCAGTAAAACCAGAACAGACAGTCATTGAGGCGATTGACCTTATGAAGCAATATGACATAGAAAATATACCGGTATTTAAAGGAGAAGAGAATATCGGTGCTATTTCGGAAAGCGGTTTATTCAATAAGATCCTTAACAACCCGGATATCAAGGACAAACCAGTTACAGAAGTAATGGAAAAAGCCTACCCGGAAGTTGCATTTGACAGCCCGGTGGAGCGATTAAGCAGCTTCATTACCAAAGAAAATGGCGCTGTGCTGAGTAAAGATGAAAGTGGCAAATATCATATCGTGACCAAGTACGATATCATTCAAAGCCTTTCTAAATAACAAATGCGGGATTTTACGTAAGTACCCAAAACCCTTTACCGTGCTGCATCTTAACCGATGCAGCATTTTTATTTTCTCAATGATTGTTCGGTTTGATTCGTATTTCTACGAACCCAAAAATCGTAAAACGGCGGGGTGAAATACGTTCTATCCCTTTGCTGAAAGGTATTTATGTCATCTGTAAAAAAGAGCAATATCGCTCTTGCACAGGCGCTGATATCGCCGCATCTTTGTGTCAGAAGTTGATTGATAGGAATTAAATAAATATCAATCACCAAATATCCTGATAAAGCCAAAAAAACCAAAACGAGTTATCCAATATCTAACTCAAAAGAAGAAAAACCGAATTATCCAATATCAGTCAACTTCTATTTTAAAAATAAAACATACGCTTTAGATCTGATTATATCCGACGAAAAACCAACACAGATCAGGAGCCATGAATAAAGAGACCAATATCCTGCTTATGCTGTAAAAAGCGACGATAGCAAAAAACCAAGAACCAATATCCAGCCTATGCTTTAAAAAGCGATGATGGCAAGAAAAACCAAAGAAAACCAATATCCAATTGCCTATGCTGTTAAAAGCGATGATGGCAGAAAAACCAGAACAGGCCAATATCCTAAATGCCTATGCCGTAAAAAGCGATGATGGCGAAAAACCAAGAGCACTGAAACCAGGATAAAGACATTTTTACCGATACGAGCCCCCTCTGAAAGTAAAACCTATCCTGAAAGACCAACAAACGAAAAGTTGGTTAAAAAAATTAACTCCCACAGTCCATGCCTAACGCAAGATGTTGTGGGAGTTTTTTTATGCATTAAATCCCACTCCATACAAAATTTTACGGGCTGACCACATAGGAACATGAGGAACATAGATCGAATCTCTAATGCATTTTTTTTCATCAACAGTTATTTTATGGCAGATCAAAACGACAGCATCGACCTTTGTAATTAATGAAGTCAACACCTTGTAAAATCGCATTTCTATGTTTTCTATGTTCCAATGTGGTCAACACGAAGATTAAATAGCAAAATGTACTTATAACTAAACCTGCATTTTTACAAAAACTGAAGGAATTAGTATGCATCCCAATTCAGAAAACGGGTAAAAACGCAATATTGATTTAATAGTTGGGTGGAGGAAATTTATAACAATATTGAATTATTCATCTCACATTAATCCAGGGTACGTTAATTTACTATGCGCTAAAAACCATTGATATTACTGCATTTCGTACTATACAGAGCGCTGGTTTATTGAAACAGCCATAAAGCTTCATTCGTATTTTTACGCAACCCTTTCACGTATCTCTCCTGTCTTTTTATTGGTTTAACTACGATGTGCCGTGTAATTACATCAGTACGAAAAAAGAGCAGTAACGCTCTTGCACAGCAGCTGTTTCCGTCGCATCTTTGTACCAGAAGTTGATTGATAGAAATTAAATATCAATCGTTATCCAAAGATCCAGAACAACCAACCAAGTTTTCCAATATCCAAGAATCCGAAAGGAGAAAAGCTTAAATCCAATATCAGTCAACTTCTAATTTTTTTAAAAAACATAGTTAAGATCCAATATATCCAATTTAAAACCGAAAGATCCAACTGTGAAGAACCAAGAACCAATATCCAGCCTATGCCGTAAAAAGCGATGATGGCGAACCAAAACCAATGTCCTGCTTATGCCCTCAAAAGCGATAATAGCAAAACCAACAAACCCAGATCCTTAGAAAACGAACAGAATTTATTATCCTAAAGCTTATGCTGCTAACCACAGCGATGATAGCGAAAAACCAAAGCACTGAAACCAGGATAACTTATTTTTTACTTATACGAGACCCCCTCAGAAAGTAAAAATCCATCCTGAAAGACCAACAGAGTGTAAAAGTTGGTTAAAAAATTTAAAACTTCCACTCTAATTTGTGAAAACAAAAAAGGTGGAAGTTTTTTTATGGCTTATTCTTTTAGAATTATATACAGATCCCATCCCTATTTGAAGCAACACTTATCTCCATTCCTTTTAATTGCCGGTTGAAACACAGGAAAGCAAACACGCTTAGCAGCATTTATTTTTTAATTAACAAGGAATTATGATCAACAGCCTGGTTTATTTATTGGCGGAATTCAGCAATATGGTGAAACCCGTTTTTATTCCGGCCCTGCAAATAAACCGGTTACCGCCAACAATACCATTTATCATTCGTTGAAATACGATAAAGCATAAAAACCTTTACAGACCTGCATTTCAATGAAAACGGCCACTCCTTTTTGCCTGTTACCGCAAAAACAGGTTCGTATTTCTACGTGTACTCCGAAACGTATCTATCCTTCCATTTGTATAGTTTATCTACTACACCTGATGTAATTACATCACCACGAAAAAAGAGCAGTATCGCTCTTGTATAGCAGCTATTTCTGCCGCATCTTTGTGTCAGAAGTTGATTGATAGGAATTAAATAAATATCAATCATTATCCAAAAATCCAACATAAAACCAAACAGAGTTTTTTCCAATATCCAAAACTCGAAAGAAGAAAAACCGAAAGTCCAGTATCAGTCAACTTCTACTTTTTTAAATTAACATAGTTGAGATCCAATATATCCAATGTAAAACCAACCAGATCCAACTGTGAAGAACCAATAACCAATATCCTGCCTATGCCGTAAAAAGCGATGATGGCAAAACCAAACCAATATCCTGCCTATGCTTTAAAAAGCGACGATGGCAAAAACCCGGTGATCCAATATCCAAAACGCCTATGCTGCTAACCACAGCGATGATGGCAAAGAAAAGACCCAAGCACTGAAACCAGGATAAACTATTTTTTACTATAATAGTAAAACCCAATCCTGAAAAACCGAAAGAAAAAAGCGGTTAAAAAAAGGCTTCCCCAGTTATTTGCGATGACGAATTACTGTGGAGGCTTTTTTCTTTTGTTCCTTTCTCTATTTTTACGGAATGATTCTTCCATCAACAGATCAATTATCTTCTAAACCTGTACGCATCGTTTCACTGGTGCCTTCCCAAACAGAATTACTTCACTACCTCGGACTGGAAACAGAAACCATTGCCATTACTAAATTCTGTATCCATCCAATTGAATGGTTCCGGAATAAAACCAGGATCGGTGGCACCAAGTCAGTTGATATTGAAAAAATAATCTCACTCAAGCCCGATCTCATCATTGCCAATAAAGAAGAAAATGTAAAAGACCAGGTTGAAATGCTGGCAGAAAATTTCCCGGTTTGGGTAACCGACGTGAATAATATCAGTGATGCTTACCAGATGATCCATGATATCGGAGCGCTGACAAGGAAAGAAAACGAGTCTGCCAAACTGATTGATATAATTAAATTTAAATTTCATTCAGTTATTCAATCATTCAGTACAAATAAATCAATACCAGCATCTTACTTAATTTGGAAAGACCCGTACATGACAATTGGCGGAGACAGTTTTATCAGCAATATGATGGAAACTGCCGGATTAAATAATGTGTTTAAAGATCAGGCAAGATACCCTGAAGTAACCGTGAGCCAATTGGAAGCCGTGAACTGCGATCTGGTATTACTTTCTTCAGAGCCCTACCCTTTTAAACAAAAACACGTTGATGAATTACAGGAACAATTACCTGGCATTAAGATCATGCTTGTTGACGGGGAAATGTTCAGTTGGTATGGAAGCAGGTTATTATTTGCACCAGAATACTTTATGGAATTGCATCAAAGAATTCTAATGGGCTAATATGATTTGCTGATATGCTAATATGCCGATGTGCTGATTATAAAACATACGCTGCATTTTCATCTGCACATCAGCACATAAGCAAATCAATACATCAGTATTATATCAGCACATTTTTCATATCGGCACATTAGTTAGTTTCCAAATTAACTTACTTTTGCAGCCAACCCGATCACTTAAACCAACATAAAATAAAACCAACATGGGCAAATACAGCGCAGGCGTATTATTCGGAAAGGAATTAGAAGCTCTATACAATGATGCAAAAGACAACCAGTTTGCCCTTCCGGCAGTGAATACCATTGGTACGAACAGTATCAATGCTACTTTGGAAACTGCCGCAAAAGTCAACTCTCCTGTAATTATTCAGTTCAGCAACGGCGGTGCTCAATTCATTGCCGGCAAAGGAATGCCTAATGATAAAATGCAGGGGAATATCTATGGGGGCGTTTCAGGTGCCCTTCACATTCACAATGTTGCCAAATATTATGGTGTTCCTGTTGTATTGCACACAGATCATGCTTCTAAAAAATGGCTCCCATGGATCAGTGGTTTGATCGATGAAGGTGAAAAATTCTATAAAGAAAAAGGCCAGCCGTTGTTCAGTTCTCATATGCTTGATCTTTCGGAAGAGCCTATTGAAGAGAATATCCATACTTCTGTAGAATTCTACAAACGCATGGCGCCATTGGGCATGAGCATTGAAATTGAACTGGGTGTTACCGGTGGTGAAGAAGATGGTGTTGATAACAGCGATGTTGAGAACGATAAATTATATACCCAGCCCGAACACGTAGCTTATTCTTATACCGAATTAAGTAAGGTTGGAAATATGTTCACCGTGGCGGCAGCTTTTGGTAACGTTCATGGTGTTTACAAACCGGGTAATGTTGAACTTCGCCCGGAGATACTCAATAACAGCCAGGTTTATATTGAACAGCATTTGAAAACAGGTCCAAAACCGGTATTCTTTGTATTTCATGGTGGCAGTGGCAGCCCACAAAACCAGATCAGGGAAGCTATCGGGTACGGAGCTATCAAAATGAACCTCGATACAGACCTGCAGTGGGCCTTTTGGGAAGGCATCCTTAACAATTACAAACAATATGAAGCTTATTTCCAGGGACAACTGGGCAATCCTGAAGGAGCTGATAAGCCAAATAAAAAGCACTATGACCCAAGGGTTTGGCTAAGAAAAGGAGAAGAAAATTTCAGTAAGCGTTTGGAAGTGGCTTTTGATGACTTAAATTGCATCAACCGCAACGCCTAGGAATCCTTATTTTTATTATCCAATAATTTTGATCCATGAGACAAGAAGAAGATTTTGACGCCAACCTTGCAGGAGAAGAAGGCACGTCGGAACAAAGCAAAGCAAGTTGGTTCAAGCGTATAAAAAAAGGCATCTTAACTTCTACAAAAGATAAAAAAGATGCGCCAGAAGGATTATGGGCAAAATGTCCGAATTGTAAATACACCTGCACCATATCCGAACTTTCGGAAAATAAATTCGTCTGTCCCAAATGCGATTTTCACCACAGGATCGGCAGCGAAGAATATTTTGAAATATTATTTGATGATAACAGGTCTGAAGAATTGTTTGCCAATATCAGGTCTAAAGATTACCTGCAATTCGTTGACCTGAAGCCTTACAGTAAAAGGCTTGAAGATGCTTATGCAAAAACTGATATTCATGATTCCATTACAGTAGCCCATGGAAAAGTTGATGGTAATGACCTCGTAGTTGCCTGCATGGATTTTGAATTCATTGGCGGCAGCCTTGGAAGTGTTATGGGCGAAAAGATTTGCAGGGCCTGTGATTATTGTATTGAACACAAAGTTCCGTTCATGATCATCAATAAAAGCGGTGGCGCCAGGATGATGGAAAGTGCATTTTCATTGATGCAGCTGGCAAAAACTTCCGGTAAACTCACACTACTCAGCGAAGCAAAGATTCCTTATATATCACTTTGTACTGACCCGACATTTGGCGGTACAACTGCTTCCTTTGCAATGCTTGGCGATATTATCTGCGGCGAGCCCGGTGCCCTTATTGGTTTTGCAGGACCACGTGTGATCAAAGAAACCATTAAGAAAGATCTACCTCCGGGTTTCCAGCGCAGCGACTTTTTACTGGAGCACGGATTCCTGGATTTCATCGTTCACCGCAAAGAACTAAAAGAAAAGATCGCAACTTTACTGGTACTTTTTAAGAAATGATTATTAGCTATAAGCCATTAAATACAAGTTGCAAGCTGATACCTAAACGCAATATCCGTCAATCATGAAAGGCAGGTTCACTTTTTTTCTGTTGGTTTTAAGCTTTGCTTCGTTTGCCCAACAAGAACATTACCTGCTCATTGGTACTTATACCAGCGGAAAGAGTGAAGGCATCTATGTTTATAAATTCAATTCAGAAAATGCTGATAATAGTTTCGTAAGTACAGCCCGTACCTCCAATCCTTCTTTCCTGGCTGTTTCCCCCGATCAACAATTTGTGTACTCAGTTAATGAAGACAGCGGTGGAAAAAAATTCCCGGATGGCGGCGGAATAACTTCATTTTCTTTTGATGCAGGGAAAGGATCACTTACAGAGATCAATTCAAGATTTTCTGCTGGTAAGGATCCTTGTTATGTTTCAATAGATAAAACCGGTAAATGGTTGTTTGCAGGGAATTATTCCAGCGGTTCACTGGGTTTGTTTCCAATCAATAAAAATGGCTCGATCGATTCGGTCAGGCAATTGATCAAACACAACGGTTCAGGGCCTGATACTTCCCGGCAGCGGTCTGCACATGTTCATTCAACGGTACTTTCAAACGATCAGCAATATTTATATGTGCCCGATCTTGGCATTGATAAAGTAATGATCTACCGTTTCAGCAATAAGAAAGGGAAACTTACGGCAGCGCCTACCCCATTTGTAAAGTCAGTTCCGGGTTCAGGCCCAAGGCATTTTGAAACAGATCATGCCAATAAATATGCGTACCTGATGGAAGAATTGAGCGGTACTGTTTCTGTATTAAAAATATTACCGGGCAAACTACAGCCCATACAACGCATCAGTGCCTTGTCAAAAGATTTTAAAGGGTTGATCGGAAGTGCCGATATCCATGTATCACCTGATGGAAAATATCTTTATTGCAGTAACCGTGGCGAATCCAATTCCATAACAATTTTCAGTATCAATAAACTTACCGGGAAGCTCACATTTATTACCGAACAGTCAACACTTGGCATACAACCGAGAAATTTCAATTTCGATCCTTCGGGAAATTATCTGCTTGTTGCCAATCAACATACAGATGAAATTGTTATTTTCAGGATAAACAAACAATCCGGTTTATTAACAGATACAAATAAAAGGATCAATGTCCCATCTCCTGTTTGTATAAAATGGATCAGGTAGTTACAGCCCGGTCACCTATACCAAAACTGCAATATATGTTGA
>Ga0209023_10007064_pt1 | contig 11651 bp, 11 predicted proteins | sample LakOneMetagenome_FD_187468 | JGI IMG/M metagenome (GOLD analysis project Ga0209023, IMG submission 187468) | Freshwater and sediment microbial communities from Lake Erie, Canada (SPAdes) (version 2) | ecosystem: Environmental > Aquatic > Freshwater > Lentic | place: Lake Erie, Canada...
GTGTTGCTGGCGCAGGTCGGCGACCTTGTCCATCCGCAGGTCGACCCCGAGCTGGCGACTTACCCGTGGACCGTAGGCGGCATCGAGCAGGTCCTCGTGGATTCCCGCGTCGAGGGCTAGAAGGCGGCGAGCTTCGGCTTCCTCGTCGATGGCCCATTCGGCCGCGGCGAGGATCTGGACGAGCACGCTGACCACCAGACCGGGATCCCGGTCGAGCAGACCGCCGCTCACGGTCACCGCGAGCAGCGACCGGTTGTTCAGGTCACGCGGGACCGCCCGGCCGGGTTCGACCGGGTTCAGGCCGATGGTCGCGGCGAGGATGGCGGCGGTCGAGCCTTCCGAAGCGATCGCGTCCACCTCGCCGCTGATCAACGCCTTGACCTCTTCGGTCTGGGCCGAAGAGACCTGAAATGCGACGCCTTCCCTGGGGCCTCCGGCAATCGGATCGCCTGGCTTCGGTCTCGCGTCGAAGTAGGAGCCCTCGACCGGTACCGCGACGAGTTCGACTTCGTTCAGGGTGAGTCCGGCCGAGGCAAGCAGATTGCTGACCGTCCGGAGCGCGGTCACCCGGGGGATGTCGACGACGGCGTTCGTGCGGACCGGAATCGCGATTCGCCTGCCGAGCAGGTCTGCCGCGGTCCTGTAGCCCGATTCCGGCAGCGCGAGCACCGGGTGGATGCTCGAGGTTCGGGAAAGGCCTATCAGCCGGACGTCGTTACCCCGCGAGCGGGCGATCAGAGGGGCCACGTTACCGCCCTGACGGAAGGCCCTCGGGGAAGTGCGTTCGCGGCGGAATCGCTGAACGTCAGGGTCGGAGGAGGCCGCGAGCGCCCGGACCTCGACCCCGCACCTGGCCATCTCTTCGTGAATCCAGCCCTTCCGCAAGGCGACGCCGAAGGCAGTTGGTGACGGGGCGTGTGTGTACCAGATGTGCTCGCTCATTTGGAGCATTGTAGGCAAACTTGACCAACTTAGTCATAAATCTTGCCTAAAGATTACGGGCCTCCGGGGGTCGGCAGGTAGAGCTTGCCGGTATTCAGCTTCTGCGGTGGCGGAGCAGGGCCATCTGCCTGGCCTTGGCGAGCAGCTTGCCGTCCCGGCTCCAGAGCTCGGCGTCCTCGCTGAAGTGCCCTTCGACTCCTTCTTCGGCGGTGAGCCGGATCAGGTTCCAGTCGGGCGGCCCGGGTTCCGGGATGGTGCGGGGGAAATGGACCGTGTACTCCAGGGTCGGAGCGAAAGGGAGATCCTTGAAGACCACGAAGGGTGCCGGGTACCAGACGTCGAGCACTGCGGCAGCGAGGACCGGGTCGACCGGCTGCTCGTCGCGCAGGCGGATCCAGCCCATCGTGTCGGCCCTCTCGCCGGCCTCTCCAGGTACGCCCTTGATGAACTTCGCCCGGTATCGACCGAAGACCGCGACCGGAGCCTGTTCCGTGTCCATCTCTTCGAGTTCCTCCGGCGGAGGAGCTTCCGGCATGACGGAGCGGTCGAAGGAGGGTCCTTCGCGTTCACCGGAGAAGACCGCCATCGCTTTCGCCTTGACTTCTCCGTCCTGGATCAGCCGGGCCGAGAGAAAGACGGTCACGTGGCCATGGTGTTCGACCGTCACTTCCATTTCGGCCTGACCGGCTTCCGGCGGGCGCAGGAAGTGGACGGTGAGGGACCGGGCCGGAAGGCTCGTGGCCGATTCCAGGGAGTCCGCTTCGGCGGTCATGGCCCTCAACATCAGTGCGGCGACGTAACCGCCATTGGGTCCCCGGCCTACCCACCAGCGGTCGCTCAGGCTGATGGCGTATCTGCCCTCACCGAGCGGTTCGGCGGCGGTGTCCTGCTCGAAACCGGTCGTCATGGTCGGCTTCTCAAACCTTCTTGACCACGCTGGATTTCAGCTGCATAGGCCCGAAACCGTCGACCTTGCAGTCGATGTCATGGTCGCCGACACCATTGACCAGCCGGATTCCCTTGACCTTGGTCCCGGCCTTGATCGGGCCGGAGGCACCCTTCACCTTGAGGTTCTTCACCACAGTCACGGTGTCGCCGTCGGCCAGCGGATTGCCGACCGCGTCGCGGATCACCGGCGCTTCCTCGCCGCTTTCGACTGCCTCGACTTGATCGGGATTCCACTCGTGCGCGCAAAGCGAACAAACGGTGAATCCGGCCAGCTCATAGGTGTGTTCGCTGCCGCATTCAGGGCAGCGGGGAGATTCATCGGTCACTCCACGGAGGATATTGATTGGCGCTTGAGGACCCGTATTACTGGTGATCCGTATGCTCAGGGGTGATGCCTGAAAGAGACGACATCGTCGTAATGAAGTTCGGCGGCACCTCCGTCGCCGGACCCGAAGAAATCAAGCGGGCCGCCCGTCGGATGGTTGCTGCTCGCGAGGCCGGAAACAGCGTCGTGGCCGTACTTTCCGCCAGGGGCAAGACGACCGATGAGCTCGTCGCTTCCGCCTACGAGATCTCCGACCGGCCCGACCCTCGTGAAATGGACATGCTGCTCTCCACCGGGGAGCGGATTTCCTGCGCCCTGGCTGCGATGGCGATCAACGACATGGGCCAGAAGGCGGTCTCGCTGACCGGCTCACAGGCCGGCATCGTGACCGACTCCTCTCACACCAAGGCGAAGATCATCGACGTCAAGGCCGACCGCATCCGGGAAGGTCTCGGAGAAGGCAAGATCGTCCTGGTCGCCGGATTCCAGGGTGTCTCCACCGACAGCCGGGACGTGACCACGCTCGGTCGAGGAGGATCCGACACCACCGCCGTCGCTCTTGCGGCAGCTCTTGGAGCCTCGGTCTGCGAGATCTACACCGACGTGACCGGGGTCTTTTCCGCCGATCCCCGGATCGTCCCCGACGCCCGCAAGCTGCCGGTCGTCTCCTTCGAGGAAATGCTCGACATGGCTTCCTCCGGAGCCGGCGTCCTGCAGCTCCGCGCGGTCGAATACGCCCGCAACTACAACATCCCGATTCACTGCCGCAGCAGTTTCGAAGACCTCCCCGGTACCCTCGTACTTCCCGAAAGCGAAACCATGGAACGACCGATAATCACAGCCGTCACCCACTCGACCGACGAGGCCCGCGTCACGGTCATCGGTGTCAAGGACGAGCCCGGAATCGCCGGCCGCATCTTCAGCGCCCTCGCCGAGGCGAACGTCAACGTGGACGTGATCATCCAGAACGAACCGGTTCACGAAGGCGCTCTGGCCGACCTTTCGTTCACGGTCGAGACGGGGGACCTCACCACCGCCAAGGATGCGATCGCCGGCCTCGGCGACATCAGCCAGGAAGTCCGGACCGACGAGCAGATCGGCAAGGTCTCGATCGTCGGCGCCGGCATGCGCAGCCACCCCGGAGTCGCGGCCAAGGTCTTCGAGGTGCTCGGCGAAAAGGAGATCAACATCGAAATGATCTCGACCTCGTCGATCCGCATTTCCTGCGTCATCCAGGCGGATCAGGTGCCGGAAGCCGTGCGTTCACTTCATTCCGCTTTCGACCTCGGCGAGGATCAGATCCTGACCGAAGCTCCGACCGGCGAACACCGTCCCGTCACCCCCTCCTGATCATGAGTGAATCCAGCTACAGAGTCGGCGTCCTCGGCGCCACCGGAGCGGTCGGTTCGACCATTCTCGAGATCCTTCACGAGCGCAATTTCCCGGCGAGTGAAGTTGTCGCCTTCGCATCCGGGCGTTCGGAGGGGAATAAGGTTCCCTTCGGCGACGGCGAACTCGAATGCGTCGTTCCCGGCGACGAAACCATCAAGGGCATCGACATCCTGATTTCGTCGGCCGGTGGCTCGGTCAGCGCCGAATGGGCGCCGAAGTTCTCCGAGGCCGGCGCAGTGGTGGTTGACAACACCAGCTACTGGCGCATGCATGAGGACGTCCCGCTGGTTGTGGCGGAAGTGAACCCCGAAGCCGCCAGGGACCACAAGGGGATCATCGCCAACCCGAACTGCACCACCATGGTGATGATGCTGGTGCTCGCCCCGATCCACCGGGAAGCCGGGCTGGAACGGCTGATCCTTTCCAGCTATCAGGCTGTTTCCGGTACCGGTCAGAAGGCGATCGCCGAACTCACCGACCAGGCCGGACAGGTCCTGAACGGTGAGGAGATCGACGATCCGAAGGTCTACCCGCATCAGATCGCCTTCAACGTGATCCCGCAGGTCGAAACCTTCAAGGACGGAGACGATTACACCACCGAGGAACGCAAGGTGATGGCCGAGACCCGCAAGATCCTCGGCCTCGGTGACGAGGTCAAGATTTCAGCGACCTGCGCCCGGGTGCCCGTGTACACCGGACATTCGGAGTCGCTGAACATCGAGACCCGCGAGGACCTCAGTCCCGACCGCGCCCGGGAGCTTCTGGCCGCGGCCGAGAACGTGATCGTGGTCGACAATCCCGGCGCGGGTGAATACCCGACCGCCCTGGACGCTGCCGGTCGCGACGAGACCCTGGTCGGACGGATCCGTCGCGATCCCGGTCAGGAAAAGACCCTGAATCTCTGGCTCGCCGGCGACAACCTGCGCAAGGGCGCCGCGACCAACGCCGTCCAGGTAGCCGAGCTACTGGTAAAGAACAACTGGCTATAAGACTGCGCTCGAAGCGTGGGGTTCGGTGTGCGCGCCGACGACGTTTCGGGCCGAGGACGCGGGTACACCGAACCCCGCGCTCTTGATGCTCAGTCGCCGAAGTCTTCGGCGATGTCGGCGATCCGTTCGTAGAGCGCCTGGAAGAAGTCGCTGCGGGGAACGACTGCGTGGACCCTGCCCTCGGTTGCGATCGGCACCACCATCACCCGATGATGGAGGAAGGTCTCGGCCAGCTGGGTGTCGGCGTAATCGTCCTCGACCAGAACCGGGTCGGTGGTCAGATAGCCGCGGACCGGTTCTTCCTGACTGGCGATCCGGCGCTCGATAGTTTCATCCAGTGACCGCCTGATCATCCGGGCGCTCATCAGGGTCCCGACATAGCCGGGAAAGACGGCGGTCATGAATTCGCGTTCCCCAAAGAGGCCGGCGTACTTGCCGTGCTCGTCCACGACGGGCAGCGCCGGCAGGCCGGATTCGATCACCAGCCTGGCCGCATACCCCACCGGGTCCGTGGTCAGCAGGGGCTTTACCTCCCTGATGACCGATCTGACTATGTGGTCTGCCAAGTCACCACCTCGGAGAAACTAGCCGGTTTGAGGGACATCTACCCGTACCTCCACAGGATGTATGCGGTCGCCATGACCGTGGTGGCGAGCGTGACCGGGAAGCCGACCTTGAAGAACTGCCAGAAACCGATCGGCTGGCCGGCCCTTTCGGCCATGCCGGCGGCGGCCACGTTGCAGGCCGCGGAGATGATCGTCAGGTTGCCGCCGAAACAGGCGCCGAGGGAGAGCGCCCACCAGTAGGCGTGGTCAGTCGGGTCCTGCTGGATGGTCTCGACCACCGGGATCATCGCCGCGGTGAGCGGGATGTTGTCGACGATTCCACCAACCAGGGAGGAAGTCCAGATGATTCCGACCAGTTCGGCGTTCCGGTTGCCGTCGGTCACGCTGGTAATCCCTTCGGCGATGTGGTCGATCGCTCCGGTCACTTCAAGGGCCCCGACCATCACGAAAAGACCCATGAAGAAGAAGAGGGTCGTCCACTCGATCTTCTCCAGAGCTTCTTCGATCGGGATCTTGGTCACCATCAGGGCGACCGCGGCACCGGACAGGGCGACGGTGGCCGGTTCGATGTGGATGTACTGGTGAAGGAAGAAGAGAATGATCGTCCCGATCAGGACCGGCATGGTCCGTTTGAGCTCCGACTTGTCCCGGATCGAGGCGGCGGCGTCCAGCTCCATCACGTACTTCCTGTTCTCCTCGGCCACCTGAATCTGGCTTCTGAAGAACAGGTACAGGCCGACCGTCACGAGGCCCAGGATCACGTAAACACCGGGCAGGTTGTTGATCAGGAAATCGTTGAAGCTGAGGCCGGCGGCATCTCCGATCATGATGTTCGGCGGATCACCGATCAGGGTCGCGGCACCACCGATGTTGGCGGCCATGACCTCGATCAGCAGCAGCGGCATCGGGTTGATGTCCAGCGTGTCGGCCAGCAGGAAAGTGATCGGCACGACCAGCAGGATGGTCGTGAGGTTGTCGAGGAAACCGGAAAGTACCGCGACGACGACCACCATCATCACGACCAGACGGAAGGGATCGCCTCGCGAGAGCTGCCCGGCCTTGACCGCGATGTAGTCGTAGATCCCGCTCTGCTGGGTCAGGTAGACCAGGATCATCATTCCGGCCAGCAGGCCGAGGGTCGCGAACTCGACCGATTCGATCGCGAGCTCTTCGTTGTAGTCCCCGACGAAGAGGACGACGATGGCGGCTCCGAGCAGGGCGATTTTGGTGCGGTGAATCCGCTCACTCGCGATCAGTGCGAGGGCGATGAGAAATGTCGCTACTGCGAGTGCCAGATGCCGAGTTTATGGACTGGGGAAAAGAAAAGCGGCGAGGTACCGAATCAGGCTTGTAGAGCCCGACCAAGCTGCTCGACGGTCACTACGCCGGCCAGTTGCCCCTGTTCGTCGGTGACCATCAGGGCTCCGAAACGGCGCAGCTGCGGGTTGCCGAGCAGGGTCTCGAGTCCGGCGTGGGCGTTGACCGAGAAGCCGGGATTGATCTCGACCAGGGAGATCACGGGGGTGGCATCCCTTTCTACTTCGGGTACCGCTTCGAGCTTGTCCCGGACCGCCATTCCCAGGAACGAGCCGTTTCGGTCGACCACCGGAAACCATGACCATCCGAAACGAAGGAAGTATTCCTCCAGGGCCCTGGCGCAGTCGATTTCGGCCGGGATCGCCACCGGTTCCCGGTCCATCACCTGGGCCACCGTGATGCCCTCGAGCCGGTCGCCGACGGTGCTGCGGCTGGCCGCTCGGGCCGAACCATTGACCAGGAAACCGATCATCGCCAGCCAGAGTCCGCTGAACAGGTTGCCGTTCAGCGCCCAGAGGATGCCGAGGCCGATGAATATGAAACCGAAGATCCGGCCCAGCCCGGCCGCGAAGCGGGTGGCCGACCCGCGCTTGCCGGTGATCTTCCAGGCGATCGACCGGACGATGCGGCCGCCGTCCATCGGGAAGGCCGGGAGCAGGTTGAAGCCCAGCACCAGGATGTTCACTGCGGCCAGCCAGGCGACCATGGTGATCGGCCCTGTCGTGTCGGCGGTCACCCGCATTTCGAGCGCGTCCCTGAAGTTGTCGATCCCGGCGGCCTGGATCCCGACGATGCAGAGAACGGTCGCAATGAGCAGGGTCACGACCGGCCCGGCGATCGCAACCTTGAACTCGGTCCCCGGGCTCTCCGACTCCCGGTCCATCTCGGCGACGCCGCCGAAAAGCCAGAGGCGGATAGTGCTGATCCCGATGCCGAGCCGCCGGGCGGCGAAGGCGTGACCCATTTCGTGAAGCAGGATTGAACCGAAGAATCCGACCGCGCTGGCCAGGGCCAGGAGGTAGGACTGGGTGCTGCCCGACTCGCCGAGGATGTCGCCGTAGAAGCCTGAAAGCCAGACGATGACGATGAACAGGAAGACGAACCAGGACCAGTCGACCGCGATCCTGATTCCGGCGACCCGGAAGAGAGTTATTGAGTTGCCAGCACCGAACACGCTCACATCGTATGGAGATGCGTCACGGGGCCGGAGTTCTCCAGCGGATATCTTGCGACTTCATGCCTTCCGGGACCCCGATGAAACTTTCCGCGCCTCATGGCGAAGCCGATCAGGACTGGCTTCGCGGGTTGCTCGAGGAACTGGAGCGGATCGATCGTCCCTCCGCTTCCTCCGGTGAGCGCCGCGCCGCCGAATGGCTGGTCGGCGAGTTCGCGAAGCTGGGGGCCGATGCGCGGATCGAGACCGAGCGGGTCCACGGCACCTACTGGTGGCCGATCGGGATCGGCACCGCCCTCGGAGCCGCCGGCGGTCTGGCCGCACGTCGTGGCAGGCGCCTCGCCGGAGCGCTGCTCGGAGCAGCCGGTGCTGCCGCGATAGCCACCGACTTCCCGCCCCGGCCCAGGTATCTGCGCAAGGTCCTCCCTAAGCGCGACACCTTCAACGTGGTCTGCGAACTTGGTGATCCGCAGGCGGAGCGCACCGTCGTTCTGGTCTCCCATCACGATGCCGCCAATCAGGGTCTGGTCTTCCACCCCGGGATCCCGAAGCTTGTTTCGAAGACCGGCGCCTTCCAGCATCTCGACACTTCGCCGATGCTGATGGCCCCGGTTATCGGTGGTCCGATCCTCAGTGCGATTGGTGGATTGACCGGTCGCAAATCGCTCGCCACCGCGGGGGCGGTGCTCTCGGCCGGGTCGACGGCCTCGATGATGGACATCGGATTGCGGAAGGTCGTCCCGGGCGCCAACGACAACGGCACCGCGGTGATCGCCCTGCTCGAACTCGCCAGGCGCTTCCTCGCTGATCCGCCCGAGGGGCTTCGTCTGATCCTTCTCTCGGCCGGTTCCGAAGAATCCTTCAGCGAAGGAATCAAGGCCTGGGGCGAGCGTCACTTCGCCGGTTTGCCGGTCGATTCCACCTTCTTCATCAACATGGACACGATCGGCTCTCCGCATCTCAACGTGCTGCGGGGTGAAGGCTTTCTGAAGATGTTCGAGTATCCGCCCGAAGCCCTGATCCTCGCCGACCGGACGGCCGAAGCAGAGGGAATCGAGCTGATGCCCAACCTCCGCATCCACAATGGGACCGACGGCCTTGAAGTTCTGGCCGCCGGCTATCCGGTGGTTTCGATCTGCTCATGCACCGAGCACAAGCAGCCGGCCAATTACCACTGGCCGAATGATCTCGCCGAGAACGTGGACTTCGACACGGTCGAGTCCGGCATCCGCCTCGCCGAGGCGATGACCCGCCGCCTGTCGCGGGACTGGGTCAGCCTCCCGGGCTGACCTCAGGCCCGGGCCTGGCGCTCAGGCCTCTTCTTCAGGCTTGCCCCAGCGGTTGTCGCCGTAGTCGCGGTCGCGCTCGTCGTCGACCGAATCGCCTTCCGGGCCGTAACCGGCTTCGGTCAGCATCCGGCGGATGTCGACGATCATCTGACGGTCGATGTCCTTGCCGTGAGGGGCGTGGAAAGTCTCGGTTTCCGGACCGACCTCGACCTTGAGGTGGCCATTGTGTTCCTGGGTCACGGTGCCAACCGCGTTCAGCAGGGACTCGACCTTGCGCCACTCGATCGTGTGCTTCTGATGATCGAAGATTTCGGCGAGGGTGCTGCTGTGATGGTTGCTGAGTCCGTGGTCGGCCATGAGGTCCCTTTCGATTTGGTCGAGGGATGAATATCACCTGGCCACCTGCGAACCTTTGCCGGGTGAAGCGTGAACTCGAAAGTGGTTATGAACTGGACGACGATCCGGGTCGGGTCGATCTCGACGTGGTGGTGGACTTCCTGTCCAATCAGGCCTACTGGTCCAAAGGCCGTTCGCGCGAGCTGATCGAAAAGACCTTCTGGGAGGCTTCAAGGGTGGTCGGGCTGTATGCGTCCGACGGATCCACGGTCGGCTATTGCCGGGCCGCATCGGATGAAGTCGTCTTCGCCTACCTCTGCGACGTCTTCGTGCTCGAGGAACATCGCGGCCGCGGTCTGGGCAAGGACCTGGTCCGGGAAATGGTCGATTACGGCCCGCTGACCGAACTGCGGTGGCTGCTTGGTACCGCCGACGCCCACGACATGTACCGGGAATTCGGCTTCCGCAAGCCATCCTTCCGGATCATGGAGAGACCGGGTCCCAAGTTCGCCGACGATCCGCCGAGCGAGTAAAGCTCAGACCGGGGGAGCGGAGCGATCGACGATCGTCTTGAAGTCGGTGCCGGCCGGGAGGGTTCCGAACGCATCGCCCCAGTCGCCGGCCAGGCGGGACGCGCAGTAGGCATCGGCGACGGCCGGATCTCCGTGACGGACCAGCATCGAGGCCTGGAAGGCGAGACCCATGCCCTCGACCACCCGTCGGGCCCGGACTTCGAGGGTCTCGGGGTCTCCGGTGATCTGCTCCTGGAGGTTCTCGACAAATGAATCGAGTCGGGCATCGGAGCCGGCGGCTTCGCCGACCTCGCTGAAGAAGGCCTCGAAGGAGGCCGGGCTCTTGACCATTGCCCGGAGTGCATCGAGGCACTGGACGTTGCCCGAGCCCTCCCAGATCGACATCAGGGGGCTCTCCCGGAAGATCCTCGGCATGCCCGATTCTTCGGCGTAGCCGTTGCCTCCGAAGCATTCGAGAGCCTCGACCGCATGCCAGGGGGCCCGCTTGCAGATCGAGTACTTGAGAACCGGGGTGGCGAGACGCTGAAGCAGGGCGGCCCCTTCATCACCGGCGGCAGCTTCGTCGTATGCGCGGGCGAGCCGCATCACCGCGGCGGTCGCGGCTTCCGATTCAATCGCCAGGTCGGCCAGCACGTTCTGCATCAGAGGCTGGTCGACCAGCCGCTTGCCAAAGGCCGAGCGCCCCTGCGTGTGGTGGATCGAACGGGCGACGACGTTGCGCATCCCGGCGGCCGAGCCGATCGCACAATCCAGGCGGGTGTGGCTGACCATCTCGATGATCGTGCGGATTCCGCGACCGTCCTCGCCGATCATCCGGGCCCAGGCACCGCGGAATTCGACCTCGGAAGAGGCATTCGACTTGTTGCCGAGTTTGTCCTTGAGCCGCTGGATGTGGAAGCGGTTGAGTTCGCCGTCCGGGGTGAAGCGGGGCATCAGGAAGCAGGAGACACCGGCGTCGGTCTGGGCGAGCACCAGGAAGGCATCGCACATCGGGGCCGAGCAGAACCACTTGTGGCCGGTGATCTCGTATTCGGCCCCGGGGCCGCCGCCATTCAGGGCAACCGCACGGGTGGTGTTGGCACGAACGTCGGATCCACCCTGCTTTTCGGTCATCGCCATTCCGGCCAGACAGCCCGGCTTCTGGTCCGGTGGCATCAGCTTGCCGTCGTACTCGAGCGAGGTGAAACGGGGCTCCCACTCGGCCGCGACTTCGGGCTGGTTGCGGAGCGAGGGGATCACCGAGAAGGTCATCGAGATCGGACAGCCGACCCCCGCCTCGACCTGGGTCAGCTGGGTGAAGAGCGCGGCGCGGGCGACATTTGCCCCGATGCCGGGCTCGCGCCAGGGCAGGGCGTGGAGGTCATGTTCGATTCCGAGGCTCATCAACTGATGCCAGGCGGGATGGAATTCGACTTCGTCGACCCGGTTGCCGAACCGGTCGAAGGCCTTCAGCCGGGGAGGGAACTCGTTGGCGTCGCGACCGGCAAGCTGGATCTCCGGAGCACCGCAGATTTCCCCCAGCGCCCGGATCCGGTCCTCGGCCCAGCCGGCTCCCTCGCGCCTCACCGCTTCCTGGAGCGGCAGGTCGATTTCGTAGAGGTTGACGTTCTCCAGCGGAGTCGACTGGTTGAAGACCGTGTGGGTCGCGTGCTGCGGGGCTTCGGCGGTATCCGGCATGGCCGGATTGTCCCACAGGCCCGGTTCGGCGAGGGGCGGATAACTACCCATTGACCACCTCATGGGGTTTCGCTCTATAGCATCGCTAGGTGCAAGAGCCTTAGCCGAATATCGAAGGGAAGTACCAGTCGTGTCGAAGATCAAAGTGACAAATCCGATCGTC
>Ga0209023_10007066_pt1 | contig 11648 bp, 8 predicted proteins | sample LakOneMetagenome_FD_187468 | JGI IMG/M metagenome (GOLD analysis project Ga0209023, IMG submission 187468) | Freshwater and sediment microbial communities from Lake Erie, Canada (SPAdes) (version 2) | ecosystem: Environmental > Aquatic > Freshwater > Lentic | place: Lake Erie, Canada | collected...
CCGCGGGCGGACCTTTGTGCACGCTCGTCATCGGCGCCAGGGCAGCAACGCTCTGGCGCCGATTTCGCGGCCGGGCCAGCGGAGGTTAGCCTGACGAACTAACTGGCAGCTGTAAATGCCGAGGTGTGCAGAACCTGCGCAGGGACGAGGAGGCTTCGACATGGCGGTGGATCCGCGTACGCCCGTCGTGGTCGGTGTCGGGCAGTTCACCGAGAACCTGGAGCACGACGGCTACCGCGGAATGTCCTCTGTCGAGCTCGCCACCGAGGCCGCTCGGGCCGCACTGGCCGACACCGGAGCCGACGTTGCGGCGGTGGCGCAGGCCATCGACGTCTTCGCCGGACTGCGGCAGTTCGAGATCTGCACCCCGTTCGGCCCGCCGCCGCTGGGGGCCTCGGACAACTACCTCCGGTCGGTGGCGCGACGCGTGGGCGCCGATCCGGCGCGCGCGGTGCTCGAACCGCTCGGCGGACACGGCCCGCAGAAGCTGCTCACCGAGTTCGCCGGCCGGATCGCTGCGGGCGAGGCCGACGTGGTGCTGCTGCTCGGGTCGGAGAACGGCTCCACCCTGCGTTACTTCAGCGGGCGTGACGACAAGCCCGATCACAGCGAACGGGTGGGCGGCCAGCTCGAGGACCGCGGCTACGGCTTCGAGCAGTACATCGACGAGATCACGGTGACGCACGGGATGACCGGCGCGCCAGTCCAGTACGGCCTGCTGGACAACGCGCGGCGTCGCCGGTTGGGCATCGGTGTTGCCGAATACCGCCGGCAGATGGCCGAACTGTTCGCACCGTTCTCTAAAGTGGCTGCCAAGAACCAGTTCTCGGCGTCCCCGGTGGAACGTTCGGCGGACGAGATCGGTACCGTCACGCCCGAGAATCGGATGATCTGCGACCCGTATCCGCGCCTGCTGGTGGCCCGCGATCAGGTGAACCAGGGGGCGGCGGTGTTGGTCACCTCTGTGGCGGCGGCGCGCAAACTCGGTGTGCCCGAGGGTAATTGGGTCTATCTGCACGGGCACGCCGACATGGTGGAACAGGCCTTCCTGGACCGGGCTGACGTCGGGCAGAGTGCGGCCACCGAACTGGCCGCGCGCGAGGCCCTGCGGGTGGCCGAGGTCGGTATCGACGACATCGCCACCTTCGACCTCTACAGCTGTTTCCCGTTCCCGGTGTTCACCTTCTGCGACGTGACCGGTCTGTCGACGGACGATCCGCGCGGATTGACCCTCACGGGCGGCCTGCCGTACTTCGGCGGACCCGGAAACAGCTACTCGCTGCACGCCATCGCCGAAACCGTCAGCGAAATGCGTTGCAGACCAGATCAATTCGGATTGGTCGGGGCCAATGGTGGCGTGATGAGCAAGTACTCCGTTGGCATCTACTCGACCGCCCCCGCACCCTGGCGGGCCGACCGCAGTGCCGAACTGCAGCGCGAGATCACGGCACTGCCGAAGACGCCGACCGTCCGCCACCACGACGGCGACGGGGTCATCGAGACCTACTCGGTGCGCTATGACTGGCCGGTGATCACCGGCATCATCGTCGGCCGCATCGATGACGGCACCAGGTTCATGGCCACCAGTACCGACCCGGAGTTGATGGCGCTCATGACCGGTGGTGATCCCCTGGGGCAACGCATTTCGGTGAAGTCCGTCGACGGCGTCAACGAGGCCGTACCGGCCTGAGGTGCCGCGTCGAGATCGACGAAATGACGTGGGCTACTTGGAGAAATTCGCCGATAGGTGCGTTTCGGCGAGTTTGGTGGCGAGGCGTTCGACGTGGCTGGCGATGTCGTCGGGGGATTTGTCGGGTAGGCCGAAGAGGACTTCGGTGACGCCGAGGTCTTTCCAGTGGGCCAGTTTGTCGGGGTCGGGTTTGAAGTCCAGGGCGACGATGGTGGGGGTGCCGTCGCGGTCGGCGCCCGCCCAGGTGTCGTGCAGGAGTTTGACGGAGTCGTCGATGACGAAGTCGCGGGGGGTGGTGATCCAGCCGTCCGCCGAGCGGGCGATCCATGTGAAGTTCTTCTCGGTGCCGGCGGCGCCGACGAGGACGGGGATGTGGGATTGGATGGGTTTGGGCCAGGCCCACGATGGGCCGAAGTCGACGAATTCGCCGTGGTACTCGGCGACTTCGTCGGTCCATAGGGTGTTCATGGCTTCGAGGTATTCGCGCAGCATGGTGCGGCGCCGGGCTGGGGGGACGTTGTGGTCGGCCAGTTCGTCGGTGTTCCAGCCGTAGCCGACACCGAGGGTGACGCGTCCGCCGGAGAGGTGATCGAGGGTGGCGATGGATTTGGCCAGGGTGATGGGGTCGTGTTCGACGGGGATGGCCACGGCGGTGGAGAGCCGCACGCGGGTGGTGACCGCGCAGGCGGTGCCCAGGGCGACCCAGGGGTCCAGGGTGCGCATGTAGCGGTCGTCGGGCAGGGTTTCATCCCCGGTGGTGGGGTGTGCGGCGTCGCGGCGGGTGGGGATGTGGGTGTGCTCGGGGACGTAGAAGGTGGTGAAGCCGTGGTCGTCGGCCAGTTTGGCCGCCGCGGCGGGGGTGATCCCGCGATCACTGGTGAACAGCACGAGCCCGAAATCCATGACCCGAATTAGAACGTGTTCTAGTCCGCATGGCAAGCGTCGGGACGGCGGTGGTTCGAGTCTGGGCGAATGAAATTGGTGACTGCCGCGCCGCGGCTTGGTCGGATCGAGCACATGACGACAGAACGCATCGCCGAGAACACCACCTTCGCCTACTGGGTTCCCAACGTCAGCGGCGGCCTGGTCACCAGCGACATCGAACAACGCACCGACTGGAACTACGAGTACAACGCCGAGCTGGCCCGGACGGCCGAGAACAACGGCTTCGAATACGCCCTGAGTCAGGTCCGCTACGAGGCCAGCTACGGTGCCGAATTCCAGCACGAGTCAACGAGTTTCAGCCTGGCGCTGCTGTTGGCCACCGAACGGCTCAAGGTCATCGCAGCCGTGCACCCCGGCCTGTGGCAGCCGGCGGTGTTGGCCAAGCTGGGTGCCACCGCCGACCACCTCTCCGGCGGCCGCTTCGCGGTCAACGTCGTCTCCGGCTGGTTCAAGGACGAGTTCACCCATCTGGGGGAGCCGTGGCTCGAACACGACGAGCGCTACCGGCGCAGTGCCGAGTTCCTCCAGGTGCTGCGCAAGATCTGGACCGAGGACGACGTGGATTTCCGCGGCGACTTCTACCGCATCCACGACTTCACCCTCAAGCCCAAGCCGCTCCACCAGCCCGAGCTCTTCCAGGGCGGCAATTCCACCGCCGCCCGCCGCAACGGCGGCCGCTACGCGGACTGGTACTTCTCCAACGGCAAGGACTTCGACGGCATCACGGAGCAGATCGTCGAGGTGCGCGGACACGCGCGCGAGGCGCAGCGTGAGGTGAAGGTCGGCCTCAACGGGTTCATCATCGCCCGGGACACCGAGAAGGAGGCCAGGGAGACGTTGCGGGAGATCGTGGCCAAGGCCAACCGGCCGGCCGTGGAGGGCTTCCGGTCGGCGGTGCAGCAGGCCGGGAACTCCACCGTTGACAAGAAGGGGATGTGGGCTGATTCGACGTTCGAGGATCTGGTGCAGTACAACGACGGATTCCGCACCGGATTGATCGGCACGCCCGAACAGATCGCCGAGCGGATCGCGGCCTACCGGCATCGCGGCGTCGATCTGATCCTCGGCGGCTTCCTGCACTTCCAGGAGGAGATCGAGTACTTCGGCGCCCGGGTGCTGCCCCTGGTGCGGGAGATCGAGGCCGCCGAATCCGGTAGCGCCGACCGGCCGTTGCGAATCTCCGCCTGACCCCGCCGCATCGAGTCAGCGGCCACTGCGTCAACGTGCGGGAAGGCCCCGCTCTGGCCGCTGACTCGATGCGAAGTGTGAAGTGATTGGACGGGTGACACGCAGGCTGGCCGTCCGGTGGTGTCAGGAAGGTGCGCTAGCGTTGGATGTCGAATCACGTCCACGGTGGCCGGCCCCGCAGGGTGTGCCCGCCGGTTGGGATTCGAGGTAAGCGTCGCCCAGAGCGGACGCCCAACGACACAGGAGAGGTCATGACCTACTCACCCGGTTCGCCCGGCGGCTCCGGCTACCCGCCCGGTTCCTACGGAGCGCCGACACCCTCATACGCACCGACGCCGCCGGCCGATCCCGGCCCGAGCAAGCTGCCGGTCTACCTCAACATCGCGGTCGTGCTGCTCGGCATCGCCGCCTATGTGGCCGCGTTCGGCCCGGTGTACGCATCGAGCACGAACTTCGGGCCGTTCACCGTCGAGGCCACCAGTACCGGCGGCATCCTGCTGACCCTGGCAACCGTGCTGGCGGCGCTGCTGGCGGCGGTCGCGCTGCTGCCCAAGACCAAGAATCACCCGACCGTGGTCGCGATGCTCGCCGTCGTCGGTGTGCTCGCGGTTCTCGAGCAGGTGGTCAACAAGCCGCAGGTCATGTCGCCGTCCGGGCCGGTGTCCGCCACGGTCGGCTGGGCGCTGTGGCTCGTGCTGGCCTTCTCCATCCTGCAGGCCATCGCTGCGGTGCTGGTACTGCTGTACCACACCGAAGTGCTGACCCCGCCGGCCCCGAAGCCGCGCTACGAACCGCACTACGGCGGCGGCGGCCAGTACGGCCAGTACCGCGGCCCCGGCGGGTACTACAACCAGCAGCCGGCCGGCCAGCCCGGCCCGCGGCCGTCGTACCCGAGCCAGTACGGCGGCTCCTACGGTCCTGGGGCTCAGGGCCCGCTGCCGGATACTGCCCCGCCGACCCCGCCCACCGGATACCCCAGCTTCAACCCGCCGCCGGCCGTCGGGTCCGCCGGGCTGCACCACGCCACGAACCCCAACCTGGGCCCCCTGTCCTCGCCGTCGGGTTCGCCGTCGTCCGCCTCGCCGCTGGATCCGGGATCGTCGTCCGATCCGACGGGCTCGACCGGTGCTACGGGTTCGACGGGGTCGACGGGCTCGACGGGCTCGTCGGGTCCGTCCTGACGCCGGACCACAACCGCTCGACGTGAATGCGCGAAAACCGAACGGCCGGGCCACGCCAGGCCAGTGATCTGGTCCGGGTCGCCTTCGGCCCGTCGCTGGTGGCGATGGTCATCATCGCCGCGGTGGTGCTGCTGCAGCTGCTGATCGCCAACAGCGATATGACCGGCGCCTTTGGTGCGATCGCCAGCATCTGGCTGGCAGTGCACCAGGTACCGATCTCCATCGGCGGTCGCGAACTCGGCGTGCTCCCGCTGCTGCCGGTGCTGCTGATGGTGTGGGGCGTGGCCCGCGCCACCGCGGCCGCGGTCCCGTCGGAGCGGGCGTCGTGGTTCGTGCTCCGGTGGATCGTCGCCTCCGCGCTGGGCGGCCCGCTGCTGCTCACCGCGATCGCACTGGCGGTCATCCACGACGCCTCATCGGTTCTGGCGCAGCTGCAGACGCCGGATGCGTTGCGGGCGTTCGTCAGCGTGTTGCTGGTGCATGCGGTCGGGGCGGCTATCGGGATGGGATCGCGGGTCGGCCGGCGAGTCCTGGCCGATGTATCAGCACCGCCCTGGCTGCCCGATGCCATCCGTGCCGCCGTCGCCGGTGTGCTCGCCCTGTTCGGGTTGTCGGGCGCGGTGACCGCGCTGTCGCTGGTGGTGCACTGGTCGACGATGCACGACCTGTTCGGCATCACCGACTCGCTGTTCGGTCAACTCAGCCTCACGATCCTGTCGATCCTCTACGCGCCCAACGTGATTGTGGGCACCACCGCAATGGCGGTGGGTTCCAGCGCCCACGTCGGGTTCGCGACCTTCAGTTCGTTCACGGTGTTCGGCGGGGACATCCCGGCGCTGCCGATCCTGGCGGCCGCACCCACCCCGCCGCTGGGCCCGGTCTGGGTGGCGCTGATGATCATCGGCGCGGCGTCGGGTGTGGCCCTCGGCCAGCAGTGCGCACGACGACCGATGTGGGTGCTGCCGGCGCTGGCGAAACTGGCCACCGCCTCGGCGCTGGCCGCGGCCGCGATGGCACTGCTCGCACTCGCCGGTAGCGGGGCGCTGGGCAACTTCGGTCAGGTCGGTATCGAGCAGCTCACTTTCGGGCCCGCGGTGTTCCTGTGGTTCCTGGTCGTGGGTGGTGCCACCGTGGTCATGGCCGGTGGTCTGACCAGGCGCCCGCCCCAACCGGTGTCCGCCGAGCAGCCCGTTCCCGCCGCTGACGACGAAGCGCCGGAGGTCGTCACCGAGGCCGTCACCGCGCCGGTGGCGGTCGCCACCGCCGACTCGGACGAACCGTCCGAGGACGTTGCGGCAGCCGAGGTCATCGAGGACGGCGACCCGACCCCGGACGCCGACGTCCCCGCCGCTGCCGACCCCATGCCGGAACCCGAGCCGGACGAGATTCCCGCCGAGTTCCCGGTCGGTCCACGGGAGCCGGTCGATCTGGACTACCTGGCCGGTCTGCCGGACGCCGAGGACATGTTCGATGCCGACGGTGATCTCGGGCCGGGGGATACGCCGCCGAGTGGCCGGCCCGACACCCACTAGGCTCTAGCGCGTGCCGCCACCGCTCGACGTTCCGCCCAGCGCGCCGGCCCGGCTGGTGGTTCTGGCCTCGGGCACCGGTTCGCTGCTCGCGGCGCTGCTGGACGCCGCCCAGGGTGACTGGCCCGGCCGGGTGGTCGCCGTCGGCGTCGACCGGGACTGCCGGGCCGTGCAGATCGCGCAGGACGCCGGCGTGCCCGCGTTCACCGTGCGGGTCCCCGACCATGTCGACCGCGGTGCCTGGGATGTCGCGCTGACCGAGGCGACCGCCGCCCATGAACCCGACCTGGTCGTCTCGGCCGGATTCATGAAGATCCTCGGCCCGCAGTTCCTCGCACGGTTCCCCGGCCGAATCGTCAACACCCACCCCGCACTGCTGCCGTCGTTCCCGGGCGCGCACGCGGTGCCCGACGCCCTGGCCTATGGCGTCAAGGTCACCGGCACCACCGTGCACCTGGTAGACGATGGTGTGGACACCGGGCCGATCCTGGCGCAGGAGGCCGTGACCGTGCACGACGACGACGACGTCGACTCGCTGCACGAGCGCATCAAGACCGTCGAACGGCGCCTGCTGGTGGACGTACTGGCCGGCATCTGCACCCGCGGACTGCGCGGTGCGGGACGAAAAGTGACCTTCGGATGATGAGGACCGCAGTATGAGCGACGAGAAGAAACCCATCCGCCGGGCATTGATCAGTGTCTATGACAAGACGGGTCTGGCCGAGCTCGCGCGCGGCCTGCACGAGGCGGGCGTGGCCATCGTCTCCACCGGCTCCACCGCGAAGAAGATCAGCGAGCAAGGGGTTCCGGTGACCCCTGTGGAGGAGCTGACCGGCTTCCCCGAGGTGCTCGACGGTCGGGTCAAGACCCTGCACCCCCGCGTGCACGCCGGCCTCCTGGCCGACACCCGCAAGCCCGAGCACCTGGCCGCACTCGGCGAGCTCGACATCGAGCCGTTCGACCTGGTGGTGGTCAACCTGTATCCGTTCAGCGAGACCGTCGCCTCCGGCGCCGGCGAGGACGACTGCGTCGAGCAGATCGACATCGGTGGACCGTCGATGGTGCGCGCCGCTGCCAAGAACCACCCGAGCGTCGCGGTGGTCGTCGACCCGCTCGGTTACGACGGGGTCCTGGCCGCCGTGCGCTCCGGCGGATTCAGCCTCTCCGAACGAAAGCGGCTGGCATCCTTGGCCTTTCGGCACACCGCCGAATACGACGTAGCCGTGGCGAGTTGGATGGACGCCACCCTGGCGCCGGGTGACGAACCGGCGCTGCCGCAGTGGTACGGCGGCACCTGGCAGCGCAAGGCCGTGCTGCGCTATGGCGAGAACCCACACCAGCAGGCGGCGGTCTACACCGACGACACCGCGTGGCCCGGTCTCGCGCAGGCCGAGCAGCTGCACGGAAAAGAGATGTCCTACAACAACTTCACCGACGCCGACGCCGCGTGGCGGGCTGCCTTCGATCACGAGCAGACCTGCGTGGCGATCATCAAACACGCCAACCCGTGCGGCATCGCGATCTCGGCGGAGTCGGTGGCCGATGCGCACCGCAAGGCCCACGAGTGCGACCCGCTCAGCGCATTCGGCGGCGTCATCGCCACCAACACCACGGTCAGCGTCGCGATGGCCGAGACCGTCGCCGACATCTTCACCGAGGTGATCATCGCCCCGGCCTTCGAGGCCGGGGCCGTCGATATCCTGGCGCGCAAGAAGAACATTCGCGTGCTGGTAGCCCCAGAACCACAGCCCGGCGGAGCCGAGTTCCGCCAGATCAGCGGCGGCCTGCTGGTGCAGACCCGCGACGCACTCGATGCCGCCGGCGACGACCCGATCAACTGGACGCTGGCCACCGGCGAGCCCGCGGATCCGGCCACCCTGTCCGATCTGGTGTTCGCCTGGCGGACGTGCCGCGCGGTGAAATCCAACGCCATCGTGGTGGCCCGCGACGGCGCGACGGTGGGCGTCGGAATGGGTCAGGTCAACCGCGTCGACGCCGCCCGGCTGGCGGTCGAGCGGGCCGGTGCGGAGCGGGCCCGGGGTGCGGTGGCGGCATCGGACGCGTTCTTCCCCTTCCCCGACGGGTTGGAGACGCTGACCGCTGCGGGCGTGAAAGCCATTGTCCACCCGGGTGGTTCGGTTCGCGACGACGAAGTCACCAACGCGGCGGCCCAGGCCGGAATCACCTTGTACCTGACGGGCGCGCGGCACTTCGCGCACTGACGACGGTGAAACTCAACGATCGGATGTACCAGCTGCTGCAGCGGCCGATGAGGTTCCTGTCGTTGCGCACCATCGTCGTGGTGTCCGAACTGGCGGTGATGCTCGTCGCGGTGTTGATCGGAACCTGGGTGTGGGTGGGCATCACCAACGAGCAGTACACCCAGCTGGACCGTCGGCTGGATTCGGTCAGCAGCCTGGGTGACCTGTCCACATTGCTCAGCACCGCGCAGCCCAATGCCACCACCGATGCGCCCTCCCCGGACGGCAGCCTGGTGCGCACCGCCCGGATCGCGGGCCTGACCCTGTCGGTGCCCTCGGACGTGGTGCTGCCGCAACTGGGCAACGGCTACGCGAACGTCACCCTCAACGGCGTGGAATACCGCGTCCGGACGTTCTCCGCGGGCCGGGCGTCGATCGCCCTGGGAGCGCCCGTGGCCGAGGCCGAGAACCGCATCCGCGCGCAACACCGGCGCGTGCTGCTGATCTGTGGCAGCTTCATCGCCGGCACGCTGCTGGTCGGCTGGTTGATCTCACTGGTGATGGTCAATCCGTTCCGGCTGCTCGCGCAGCAGGCCCGCGCCATCAACGCGCAGTCCAAACCGGACGAGGTCCAGGTCCGCGGTGTGCGTGAGGCCGTCGAGATCGGTGACGCGGTGGAGGGCATGCTCGGCCGTATCGGGGATGAGCAGCAGCGCACCCGGGCCGCGCTGGAGTCGGCCCGAGATTTCGCCGCGGTGGCCTCCCATGAACTGCGCACCCCGTTGACGGCGATGCGCACCAACCTCGAGGTGCTGTCCACCCTGGACATGACGGCCGAGCAGCGCCGTGAGGTCATCGACGACGTGATGCGCACCCAGACCCGGATCGAGGCGACCCTGACGGCGCTGGAACGGCTGGCCCAGGGCGAGCTGACCACCGTCGAGGACTTCGTTCCCGTCGACATCACCGAACTGCTGGACCGGGCGGCGCACGACGCCGTGCGCAGCTATCCCGATCTGGACGTGTCGCTGGCGTCGTCGACCACGGTGCTGATGCTCGGCATGCCGGCCGGGTTGCGCCTGGTGATCGACAACGCGATCGCCAACGCGGTCAAACACGGCGGGGCCACCCGTATCCTGCTCTCGGCCGACAGTTCGGCGGCCGGCGTGGAGATCGTCGTGGACGACAATGGCTCCGGAGTGCCCGAGGAGGAGCGCCAGGCCGTGTTCGAGCGCTTCGCCCGCGGATCGACGGCCACCCGGTCGGGATCCGGGCTCGGTCTGGCGCTGGTGGCCCAGCAGGCCGAATTGCACGGCGGCACAGCAGCTCTGGAGGCCAGCCCGCTCGGTGGCACCCGTCTGGTCCTGCGGCTGCCCGGCACCCGCTGATCCGCCGCGAGCGTGCAGCCATATGTATTTCTAGGCACGCCAAATGCACAAGGCTGCACATTCGGCGGTATTCCCTGGTTCGCCGACCGCGCAATATCCGACCGGGCCGCGCCCGCAGGTGGGGGTCCGACGTAGCGTGGAGTGGTGACATCACCTAACGACCTGCCTCGGACCGTCGGCGAACTGCGTGCATCGGGGCATATCGAACGCGGCGTCAAGGACGAGATCCGGGCGAACCTGCTGGTTGCCCTTGCCGACGGCCGCGACGTGTGGCCCGGCATCTTCGGCTTCGAGGACACCGTGCTTCCGCAGGTCGAGCGCGCGCTGATCGCCGGACACGACTTCGTCCTGCTGGGCGAACGCGGGCAGGGCAAGACGCGGTTGCTGCGGTCGCTGGTGGGCCTGCTCGACGAGTGGACGCCCGTGATCGCCGGGGCCGAACTCAACGAACATCCATACAGCCCGATCACGCCGGAGTCCATCCGCCGCGTCGCCGAGTCCGGCGACGATCTGCCCATCGCGTGGCGGCACCGCAGCGAGCGCTACACCGAGAAGCTGGCCACTCCCGATACCAGCGTGGCCGACCTCGTCGGCGACATCGACCCGATCAAGGTGGCCGAGGGCCGCAGCCTGGGTGACCCCGAAACCATCGCCTACGGCCTGATCCCACGGGCACATCGCGGCATCGTCGCCGTCAACGAGCTTCCCGATCTGGCCGAGCGGATCCAGGTGTCGATGCTCAACGTGATGGAGGAGCGGGACATCCAGGTTCGCGGCTACACCCTGCGGCTGCCGCTGGACGTGCTCGTCGTCGCCAGCGCCAACCCGGAGGACTACACCAACCGCGGGCGCATCATCACCCCGCTCAAGGACCGGTTCGGCGCCGAGATCCGCACGCACTATCCGCTCGAACTCGATGCCGAGGTCGGCGTCATTCGCCAGGAAGCCCACCTGTCGGCCGAGGTACCCGAGTATCTGCTTCACATCATCGGCCGGTTCGCCCGGTTGCTGCGCGAGTCCAACTCGGTCGACCAGCGCTCGGGCGTGTCTGCGCGCTTCGCCATCGCCGCCGCGGAAACGGTGGCTGCGTCGGCCCGGCACCGCGGCGCCGTTCTCGGCGAACCGGACCCGGTGGCCCGCGTGGTCGACCTCGGCACCATCGTCGACGTGCTGCGCGGCAAGCTGGAATTCGAATCCGGTGAGGAGGGCCGCGAGCAGGCGGTGCTCGAGCACCTGCTGCGCCGGGCGACGGCCGATACCGCCTCGCGTGCCCTCGGCGGCGTGGATGTCGGCCCGCTGGTCGCCGCGATCGAAGACGGCTCACCGGTGACGACCGGTGAGCGGGTGTCGGCCAAGAACGTGCTCGCGGCGCTGCCGGGACTGCCGGTCCTCGATGCGATCGCCGAACGTCTCGACGCCCACAGCGACGGTCAGCGTGCTGCCGCCGTCGAATTGGCGCTCGAGGGGCTGTATCTGGCCAAGCGCATCGACAAGACCTCCGACGAGGGCGAAACCGTCTATGGTTG
>Ga0209023_10007067_pt1 | contig 11647 bp, 11 predicted proteins | sample LakOneMetagenome_FD_187468 | JGI IMG/M metagenome (GOLD analysis project Ga0209023, IMG submission 187468) | Freshwater and sediment microbial communities from Lake Erie, Canada (SPAdes) (version 2) | ecosystem: Environmental > Aquatic > Freshwater > Lentic | place: Lake Erie, Canada...
CGCCAGGGCGTCGTCGCTCGCCTCGAGGCGGTCCGTCGCGACGGCGAGCACGCCGCCGGCCCAGGCGATCGGCACGGCGAAGACGATCGCGATCAGAGCGAGCGCCGGCGCGGGAATCGAGACGAGCCGATCCAGCCCCCGTTCGGTCGCAGCCACAGGTCCCCCCGGCGCGTCCAGCCCCCTCGAGCAGAGCAGAGCCGCCACGCAGAGGACGGGCAGCATCACCGCGGGCAGGTCCCACGTCCAGTCGATCAGCAGCCCCACGGCCGCCGTCGCCAGCAGGCCGACGGCGGCTCCCGCGGCGGCGCCACGGGCTTGACGAGCTCTGCGAACTCCCGCGAAACCGACGACTCCGAAAAAGGTCAGGAACGCGAGCAAACCGACGGGTCCGAGCTCCGCCAGCAGCTCGAGCGGCTCCGAATGCGCGTTCTGGGCGGGCGTCTCCAGGGTGCCCTTGCGGTTCCACCAGGTTTCGTACCCACCCGCGCCGATGCCATTTGCCGGCTCGGCGGCGAACGCATCCAGTGCCGCGCCCCAGAACTGAGCGCGCCCCGATCCCGAGACCGAGAGGGTCGCCCCGCCCGATCCCGTCGACTGCCTACCTTCCTTCGCCGCGAAGTCGCCCGCCACCTCGCCTGGTCCGACGATGACGACGAGTACCGCCAGGACGACGAGAGCGGCGGCCACCACGTGTCGCACGCGCAGGCCGGGGACCCGGACGACACCCAGACGATCGATAATCGCGGGGCCCGCGGCCACTGCGAACAGCAGGCCCAGGGCGAGGGTGACGCAGACGGTGACCTCCGGCCCACCGGTTCCGGACCAGGGCGCGTCGAGGATGCCGTTCGCAAGCGCTGCGGCGGCAACCGCGGGAACCGAGGCGATCACCCCTACAAGCAACACCGCGAACGATCGCGCGCGGTCGGAATCGGCCGCGATGGCGATACCGGCGCCCAGCGCAGCCGCGATCAGGCCGCCGCGCGAAGAGGTCATGTAGTTGGCGAGCAGGACGGGTACGAAGCAGGCAGCGATCAGACCGGTCGCGGGCCTGCGGACGGCCGCCCCGAGCCAGACGAGAACCGGGACCGCCATCGCCGCCATCGCGCCGAGCCCGTTCCAGTAGCCGATCGGATAGCTGAGCCGGCCGGCGGAGGAGGGGAACGACGCGACCAGGGCCTCGTCGCCCCCACCGACGCCCAGGAGCCGCGAGGCGAGGGCGATTGCAGACACGACGACAAGCCCGCCCGCCACTCCCGCCAGCAGTCCCCTGCCGGTCCCGGGGCGCAGCAGGATGCCGGCGAGGACGAAGACCCCGAGATAGGCGGAGAGACGAACGACATCCGTGAACCCGGCGCCCGGATCGGGCGACCACCCCAGCGACAGAGCCGCGAGGACGGCCAGCACCGCAAGCGCTCCTGCGGCGACGAGGAAATGGGCCGGAAGCGAGCGTTCCGGGTCGCCGAACAGAGAAAGCAGGACGATGGCCGCCCAGATCGCGACCGTCACCGATCCGAGCGCGACGCCGCCGTAACCACCGTCAACCATCGAGACCGCGACGATGGCGACGGCGATCGCGATCGCCGGACCCAGGGAGGGCACCCTGGCGGCAATCCCTGTTGTGGCTTTCACTATCTTCTGACCGACGATGGATCGCCCGACCCACCCGGTGGCCAGACTGACGCCCGCGATCGTAGCGTCGCTGGCGGCCCTGGTTTCGGCGGTTTCACTGGCGGCGCCGGCCACCTTCGCGACATCCGCCCTCGCCGACGCCCCCGCCAACGACGAGTACGTGCTCCAGCTCCCCGGCGTCCGGCAGAGCCCCAGCGATTCGCCGGGCGAATCGGCCACCTCGTCCCGGACGCCGAGGACGAACGGTCCCCGGCAAGGCGTGGTGGGCGAGACCGAGCCTCCGTCCAGTGGTCTCGACTCCTTGGGGTCGGCACTCGGCTCGGTGCCGGGAGCGCTCCTTGCCGGCCTCGCCGTCCTGGTGGCGATCGCATTGTGCGCCCGACTCGCCCACGTCGGCGGCCGTCGAACGGCACACGAGGCACGATGAAGCTCCGCAACCGGCCCGCGGCGGCCGCGGCCGCCGCGTCACTGTTGCTGGCGCTGGCGTGCGCTCTGCTCGTGACCGGCTGCGGTGGGTCCGACGACACGGACCCGGGTACGTCGGACGCCGGCGCGTCGGCCTTCTACGGAGTCGCGCCGGAGGGGCTGCAGACGCGCGCCGACTATGCCCGGATGAAGGCCGGCGGAATGGGCACCGTCCGCATCGTCATCCAGTGGTCCGATGTCGAGGCAAACGAGAAGGGGGTCTACGACTGGTCCGCGCTCGACCAGATTCTCGCCGAGCTCGCCGTGGCCGGCCTGAAGCCTCTCGCGACCGTCTTCGGCACTCCCGGCCTCTACGCGGACGACGTCATCTACGCGCCGACGAACGACCCGAAGACCTTCGATGCATGGACCGACTTCCTCAAGGCGGCGGCCACCCGCTACGGCGCCGGGGGCGAGTTCTGGTCGGTGTTCGCCACGGCCAATCCCGACACCCCGCCGCAGCCGATCCGCGAATGGGAGATCTGGAACGAGCCGAACTCGTCGACGTTCTGGTCACCGACGCCCGACCCCGACGCCTACGCCTCACTGATCAAGCGATCGGCGAAGGCGCTCGACGGAATCGACCCCGACGCCGAGGTCATGAGCGGCGGCATGTTCGCAACCCCCCAGTCGGACGGGGCGATCGTCTCCTACGACTTCCTCAAGCAGCTCTTCGACCAGAGCGGGGTCGACGACGCGATCGACGTCGTCGGCATCCATCCCTACGGGCCGGACGTCGACGCGGTGACCGGCCAGGTCAAGGACACCCGCAAGACCGTCGACGAGGCCGGGAGCGACGCCCCGATGTGGATCACAGAGATCGGCTGGGGCTCCGACCCGAAGTCCGGCAACGACCTCTCCAAGACTCCCGAGGAGCAGGCGAACCTGCTGTCCGGCAGCTTCACCGACCTCTACGACAACCGCGACGCATGGGGCGTGGACGGGGTCGTCTGGTACACGTGGCACGACGCTGACACCAGCGGCGTCGGGTCGTGCGGGTGGTGCGCGACCGCGGGCCTCGTCGACGCGGATCGGGACAGCAAGCCGTCATGGCTGGCGTTCACCGACCTGACCGGCGGAACCCCCTGAGCCGAGGAGATCCGGGGTCTAGCGGCCGCCGGCCATCGCCGGCAGGATGACGACCGTGTCGGAGTCGCCGACACTGGTGCCGAGCCCGTCGAGCAGCCGGACGTCCTCGTCGTTGAGATAGACGTTGACGTAGCGGTTCAGGTCCCCCCCGTCGTCGAACAGCTGACCGGTGACGCCGGGATGAGCCTCGGCGAGGGCCTTGAGCACCGCTTCGACATCGGCCCCCTCGACCTGGACGACGGACTCGCCGCCGGTCTGGGCGCGAAGGACGGGTGGAATCTTGACGTTCGGCATGGGCGGAACCCTACATATCCGCGAGCGGCGACTCAGTCGAACCCGGCGGGCATCTGCGCGGGGCGCTCGGTCACCTCGTGGTAGCAGAGGACGCGCTCGGCGAAGTAGTGCCCGACGAGGCTGCGACGGGTCGCACCTTCGCGCGTGACCGCGGACCCTCCGTGGATCAGGTTGTGGTGCCAGAGCAGAACGTCCCCGGCCCTGGCGGTGAAGGGGACCTCGGCGGAGCCGAAGTCCTGGACTTCGCCGCGTACGCGCCCGACGTAGGCGGCACCTTTGTCGGGGATCAGCCCGGGCGGAGCCGAGACGCCGAGATCCTCGGTCATCAGATAGGGAAGACGATGACTCCCGGGGAGGTAGAAGACGGGGCCGCTTCCCTCGTCGATGTCCTCGAGGGCGATCCAGACACCCACGAGGAAGCCGGGGGGCTCGGTCATCATGTGAAAGGCGTCCGAGTGCGCCTCCTGCTGGCTGCCGTTGCGGAAGTAGATCGTCTGAAAGAGCCTGGCCGAGCGGCCGAGGATCAGGTCGATCAACTCGAGCAGGCGCGGATCGCCGGCGAGCTCCTCCGCGACCGCCGATTGCCGGTGGACGTTCATGAAGCGGGGATCCCGCGGGTGTCGGCGGATCGTCCCGTCGGCGGCGAGCCGCTCCACCTCGTCCCCGAGCTCTCTCGCACGGTCCGCCTCGAAGAACCCCTCGGCGACGAGATATCCGCGCTCCGGCCATGCCTCAAGGCCCTCGCGAAGCGGCGGCGCCAGCGCCGCGAAGCGCCCGTCGGAGCGCAAGGACTCGATGCCGTCGGGGAGATCGAGAGTCGGCGTCCCCTCCCCCATCCCGGCCACCTCCTCGTGGCGGACGGTCGCGAATCGCGGCTTTTGCAAGCCGAACTCGCGATACCGGCGCCGGGCGGGCGCGAGGCTGCGAGGCCGAACGGCCAGCGAGGCGCTCACGACCGGGCGCATCCGTCCGAGTGCGTGCCTCGCCTTCGCTGTCAGCTCCCGAGCTCCCATCGGCCCCGAGCCTACTGACGATGCAGGGTCAGCCAGCGCAGAAGAGTTCGTAATCCGGGAACTTCCCGAGGTCCTCGTCGGCGACCTGGGTCGCGTCGGGGCCGCAGATCGGGCAGGCCGGGTCACGACGGACCTTGAGCTCGGTGAACTCGGTGCCGAGCGCCTCGAAGAGGAGCAGGCGGCCGATCAGCGGCTGTCCGGCGCCGGTGACGAGCTTGACGACCTCGAGTGCCTGAAGCAGGCCCATGATCCCCGGAAGCACGCCGAGCACGCCGGCGGCGCCGCAGCTCGGCGCGAGCTCGGCCGGAGGCGGAGTCGGGTAGAGGCAGCGGTAGCAGGGACCCTCGAACGGCACGAACGTCGAGATCTGACCATCGAACGAGAGGATCGAGGCCGAGACGACCGGCTTCTTGAGCCGGACCGATGCGTCGTTGAGGAGATACCTGGTCGGGAAGTTGTCGGCGCCGTCGACGATCACGTCGTAGTCGGAGAGCAGCTCGATCACGTTTCCGGCGTCGAGCCTGCCGTTGTGGGAGACGACCTTCACGTCGGGGTTGAGCGCCTCGATCGCGATCCGCGCCGACTCAGTCTTGGGCATGCCGATCCGCTCGGTGTTGTGGATCACCTGGCGTTGCAGGTTGGAGGCGTCGACCACGTCGTCGTCGACGAGGCCGATCGTGCCGACGCCCGCTGCGGCGAGGTAGAGCGCCGTCGGCGAGCCGAGGCCGCCGGCTCCGAGCAGGAGCACCTTCGCGTCGAGCAGCTTCAGCTGGCCCTCGAGGCCGATCTCCGGAACGAGGACGTGACGGGAATACCGCTCCTTCTGCTCCTGGGTGAGCGACCGGGGGGTGACGACGGGCAGGCCGCGATCGCGCCACAGCGTGATCCCGCCCTCCATCGAGGCGACGTCCTCGTAGCCGAGATCCTCGGTGAGTGTCTTGGCGGCGAGCACCGAGCGGATCCCGGAGGCGCAGTAGAGGACGACGCGCTTGGAGCGGTCGGGCACGAACTGCTCGATCCGCGACTCCAGGTAGCCCCGCGGCACGTGGATTGCGCCCTCGATGTGGCGCTCTTCGAACTCGTGCTGCTCGCGGACGTCGATCAGGGCGACATCGCCCTCATCCATCTCCGCGGCGGCCTCCGTCGGTTGAATCTCTTCGACACCGACCCTCGCCTGGGCGATCAGATCGGCGCCGCTGATGCGGGATTTGGTCTCGGTGCTGCTCATTACTTCAGAAAGTATAGCGAGGTCCAAATCGGGGCGAAAGGCCCCGGAACCGGGTCAGACTAACCCAGCGAAGGACGCATCTGCCGGAGCCTGCGAACCCGCTCCTCGATCGGAGGGTGGGTGCTGAACAGGTTCGCCATCGCCTTGCCCTTGCCGCCGGCGAGGGGCTTGACGATGTAGAGGCACTCGGTCGACTCGTTGACCTTCATCGGAATCGCCTTGCTCCCCTCCTCTAGCCGCAGCAGGGCCGAGGCGAGGCTCTCCGGGTTACCGCAGATCTGCGCCCCGGTGGCGTCGGCCGAGTACTCGCGCTGACGGGAGATCGACAGCTGGATTATCGACGCGGCGATCGGCGCGAGCAGGACGAGGGCGAGTGAGGCGATCAGCCCGATCGGGCTGTCGTCGTCGCCGCCGAACCACAGCAGCATGTAGCCGAGGTAGGTGATGGCGCCGCCGATTGCGGCGGCGACCGCCTGGATCAGCGTGTCGCGGTTGCGGATGTGGGCGAGCTCATGGGCGAGCACGCCGCGCAGCTCGTCGGGCGAGAGGAGCTTCGTGATGCCGGCGGTGACGGCGACGGCGGCCTTGTCGGGACTGCGGCCCGTCGCGAACGCATTCGGCGCCTCCTGAGGGATCACGTAGAGGGCCGGCATCGGCATCTTCGCGGCGGTGGTCAGCTCGCGGACCATCTCGTAGATCTGCGGGGCCTGCTCCTCGGTGATCGGCTGGGCGCCGGCCGACTTCAGCGCGATCTTGTCGCTGAACCAGTAGACGCCGAGGTTCATCACCAGGCCGATGACGAGGAAGAGAAGCGCCGTCTGCGGCCCGCCGATCAGAGCCCCGATGACGACCAACAGGCCGGTCAGGCCGGCTAGAAGCGCCGTGGTTCTGACTGCGGCTGCGACGTTCGAACTGCGGGTTGTCTTCATCGGGTAGCTCCTTGAGGCGTGCTCGGTGAATCGCCCATGGTTGCAAACCGGCAATAAGGGATGCCTAAGTGGCGCCCGGGGTTAAGGGAATCCGGCGCGTCGGTCGATTGTGCGGGTGCATGCGAAGAGGAACCCTTCTCACCCAGGTGCTGCTGGTCAACCTGCTGTTGATCGCGGCCGCCGTGATCGCCGCGTCGATCGCCTCGAACCCGGACAGCACCCTGCGCGACAACGCCACGACCGGGCTCATCCTCGGCTTCGCCCTGGCCCTCACCGTCGCGATCAACATCTGGCTGCTGACCCGCCGGTTCGAGCCGCTCGAGCGGCTCGTCGCGAAGATGGAGCAGGCCGACCTGAGCCGGCCGTCCGCGACCGAGCTCACGGTCGACCGGCGTGGTCCGAAGGAGGTGCTCAGCCTCGAGCGCTCCTTCCAGGAGATGCTCGAGCGGCTCGAGGCCGAACGTCGCGGGGCCGCGAGCGCAGCGCTGAACGCTCAGGAGAAGGAGCGCGCCCGGATCGCCCGCGACCTCCACGACGAGGTCAACCAGGCGCTCACCGGCCTGCTGCTAAGGCTGGAGGCGCTGCGGCGGAACGCCGACGACCCCGAGATCCGGGCGGAGCTCGAGGAGACGAGCGCACTGGCGTCCGAAGCGATGCGGGAGCTGCTGGACCTCGCGCGGCGCCTCCGCCCCACCACCCTCGACGACCTCGGCTTGAAGGCGGCGCTCGCGACCCTGGTCGAAGAGGTCGACAAGGACCGCGGCATCGCGGCCGGCTTCGAGGCCGAGGGCGATCTCGAGGGACTCTCCGACGAGGTTCAGCTGGTCACCTACAGGGTCGCCCAGGAGGCCGTGACCAACGTCGTTCAGCACGCCGAGGCCGGGCACATGCGGGTCAGGCTGATCGGCGCTGAAGACGGGCTGGAGCTGCGAGTCAGCGACGACGGGATCGGTTGGGACGGAAGCCGGACCCACGAGCGCCTCGGGATCGCCGGAATGCGCGAGCGGGCGCTGCTCTGCGGTGGCGAGCTGACCGTCGAATCCGAACCGGGCTCGGGCACGCGGGTAACGCTCCGGGCCCGAGATGCCGATGGGGTTTCATGAGATGGCCGTTTCCGCGTCCCAGCTCCCCGATCGCCCTTTCGATCTCCTTCAGGAGCGCACCATGCGCATCCTGATCGCCGACGACCACGGGATCGTTCGCTCGGGCGTGAGGAAGCTGCTCGAGAGCGAGGACGGGATCGAGGTCGTCGCCGAGGCGGCCGACGGCGCCGAGGCTCGTGACCTGGCGCTCGAGCTGCGTCCCGATCTGGCGATCCTCGACGTCAAGATGCCCAACATGGGCGGCCTCGAGGCGACCCGGGCCATTCGGGCGGCCGCACCGGAGGTCTCGGTGCTGATGCTCTCGATGCACGACGAGGACCGCTACCTCTTCGAGGCGTTGAAGGCCGGCGCATCCGGCTACGTGCTCAAGCGCGCCGCCGACCGTGAGCTCATCGAGGCGATCCGCGCGGTGGAGCGCGGCGAGCCGTTCCTGACCCCCGAGGCGCAGCAGATGCTGATCCGCGACGTGCTCGACGGCGGCGAGAACCGCGAGGAGGAGCTGACCCCCCGCGAGGAGGAGGTCGTCAAGCTCGTCGCCGAGGCTCACACGAACAAGGAGATCGCCGAGATCCTCGGCCTCGCCGAGAAGACCGCCGAGAACCACCGCTCCAACGCAATGCGGAAGCTCGGCATGCGCGACCGGGTCGAGCTGGTCCGCTACGCGATCCGCCGCGGGCTGATCGAGCCCTAGGCGAACTCCCGACCCCTCGCCGTCTTCCGACGCCGACCCGGCTCCGACCGGCTCGGATACGTTGCACGTCCCGGTTCGCGATCGGGACGGAACGACCAGTGTCTGCCGACGTCGCACACGAGCCAACCAAGCGGGAGCTGCGGGACGGCTCCGAGATCGAGCTGCGCGAGGTCCGGACCGACGACAAGGAGGCGATCGCAGAGGGGTTCGCTCGGATGAGCCCGGAATCGCGGTACCGCCGCTTCTTCTCGGCTCGCGACCGGCTGTCGCCGTCCGACCTCCGCTACCTGACCGAGGTCGACCATCGCGACCACGAGGCCGTCATCGCGTTCGACGAATCCGGCGGCGCGGTCGGCGTCGCCCGCTACGTGCGCAGCGACGACCCGAAATCCGCCGAGGTCGCCGTCGCGGTCGGCGACGCGTGGCAGGGCAAGGGCGCGGGGACGGCACTGCTCGAGCGGTTGACCGAGCGTGCGTCCGAGAACGGCGTCGAGCAGTTCGTCGCACTCGTCCTCCAGGAGAACGCCGAAGCGCTCGACCTGTTCCGGAGCGTCAGCGGCGACGCGACGCCGCCGAGGCGCACCGAGGAGGGCTACCTCGAACTGCTGATCGACGTCCCCGACGGTCAGGTCCACGGCACGCCCCTGGGCCGGGCGCTCCGCAGCGCCGCCACCGGCACGGTCGCGATCCACCCGTGGCGCCTGATCAAGGAACGCCTGCAGGGCATCCAGCGACCGCGGCCCGGCGAGGAGCCCACGATCGAGAACCGCCTGCCCGAGTAAAGCCGACCTGATCGCTAGGATTTAGCCCATGCTGTTTTCGACGAAGGCCGAATACGGGGTGCGACTGATGGTCGCGCTCGGCAGGGAAGGCGGTGAGCGCCCGGTCGCGCTCGCCTCCCTCGCGAACTCCGAGACGCTGCCCCTCTCCTACCTCGAGCATCTCGTCGCGAAGCTTCGCGATGCCGGCCTGGTCAGCTCCCAGCGGGGCGCCCACGGCGGTTACCGCCTGGCGATGCCCGCATCCGAGATCAGGATGCTGGAGGTCGTCGAGGCCCTCGAGGGCCCGATCGCCCCGATGGACTGCTTCCTCGACGGCGGCGACGGGCGGGTCCTCTGCTCGCACGAGTCCGACGGCGACGCGGCCTGTTCGACGAAACTGCTGTGGACCCGGGTCCAGGGGGGAATCACCCGGGCCCTCGCCGGAACCACCCTCGCCGAGCTGATCGAGTTCGAGGGTCGTGACGTCAAGGCGAACCCGAACGAGAAGAACCTGACGACGGCCGGCGCCGCCTGAGCGCCGCCTCGCGAACACCGACATCTGAACCACGAACTGCGAACTGGAGTCGAATTGGCTGACCTCGAGATCAAGAACCTGCACGTGTCCGCCGAGGACAAGGACATCCTCAAGGGCCTGAACCTGGAGGTCGGGCGCGGCGAGGTGCACGCGCTGATGGGGCCGAACGGCTCCGGCAAGTCCACCCTCGCGAACTCGATCATGGGCCACCCGGGCCTCGAGGTCACCGACGGGACGATCAACTTCGAGGGTGAGGACATCACCGAGTCCGCCCCGGACGAGCGCTCCCGCGCCGGCCTCTTCATGGCCTTCCAGTACCCCGTCGCCGTCCCCGGCGTGACCGTCGCAAAGTACCTGCGGATGATCGTCAACGCCCACCGCGAGGCGCACGGCGAGCCCGAGATCAAGCTCAAGGACTTCGCCCGTACGACCAAGGAGGCGATGGAGATGATGGACATCCCCACCGAGTTCTCCAGCCGGTACCTCAACGACGGCTTCTCGGGTGGCGAGAAGAAGCGCATGGAGATGCTGCAGATGGCACTGCTGAAGCCGCGCATGGCCGTGCTCGACGAGACCGACTCCGGACTCGACATCGACGCGCTCCGCACCGTCGCCGAGGGCGTCAACCGCTTCGCCGGCCCCGACATGGGCGTTCTGATCATCACCCACTACCAGCGGATCCTCCACATGGTCAAGCCCGACCGCGTTCACGTCATGTACGAGGGCCGGATCGTCAAGGAGGGCGGCCCCGAGCTCGTCGGCGAACTCGAGGAGAAGGGCTACGGCTGGATCAAGGAGGAGGTCGCGGCGCGCGCCTGACCGGCGCCGCCGCTCCCATCCGATGGCGTCCGTCGCGTCCGGCAACCCCGCCGCAGGCGCAGCCGCGCTCGACATCGACCGCATCCGGGCGTCGTTCCCGACGCTGAGCCGGAAGATCGGCGACGAGCCGCTCGTCTACCTCGACTCCGGCGCAAGCTCCCAGCGGGTCCTCGCCTCGATCGAGGCCGTCGACCGCTACGAGCGCCGTCACCACTCGAACGTCCACCGCGGCTCCCACACTCTCTCGGCCGAGGCGACCGCGGCCTACGAGGGGGCCCGGGCCACGATCGCCGACCACCTAGGCGCGGCCGACCGGCGCGAGGTCATCTTCGTCCGTAACGCGACCGAGGCAATCAACCTCGTCGCCCGCAGCTGGGGCGCGGCCAACATCCGCGAGGGCGACCGGATCGTGCTCACCCTGATGGAGCACCACTCCAACATCGTCCCCTGGCAGCAGCTCGCCGAGGCGGCCGGCGCCGAGATCGACTGGGTCGGGATCGACGACGACGGCGAGCTGCTCATGGACGAGCTCGACGCCGCCCTGGCCCGCAGCCCCAAGCTCGTCGCCGTCGCGCACGTCTCCAACGTCCTCGGGACCCTCAACCCGATCGCCGAGATCGCCCGGCGGTCCCACGACGCCGGCGCGCTCGTCCTCGTCGACGGCGCCCAGGCGATGCCGAAGATGGCCGTCGACGTCGCCGAGCTCGGCGTCGACTTCTACGCCGTGACGGGCCACAAGGCCTATGGGCCGACCGGCATCGGAACGCTCTGGGCGCGCCTCGACCTGCTGCGCGAGATGCCGCCGTTCCTCGGCGGCGGATCGATGATCCGCAAGGTGACGACCGAGGGCACGACCTTCGCCGACCCGCCGGCCCGCTTCGAGGCTGGAACGCCCGCCATCGCACAGGCGATCGGCATGGCGGCCGCGATCCGCTGGCTCGACGCGATCGGGATGGACGCGGTCCTCGATCACGAGCGGTCCATCACCGCCTACGCCCTCGATCGGCTCACCCAGGTGCCCGGCCTGCGCGTCTTCGGCCCGCCGCCGGGCCCGGAGCGGATCGGTCCCGTCTACTTCGAGCTCGACGGCG
>Ga0209023_10007068_pt1 | contig 11647 bp, 16 predicted proteins | sample LakOneMetagenome_FD_187468 | JGI IMG/M metagenome (GOLD analysis project Ga0209023, IMG submission 187468) | Freshwater and sediment microbial communities from Lake Erie, Canada (SPAdes) (version 2) | ecosystem: Environmental > Aquatic > Freshwater > Lentic | place: Lake Erie, Canada...
TCGTAAGCCTGCGGCTTTCGATCGGCTTCCTCGAAAGATTCTTGTTAGCAAGCTACCAGAATCTTTCTGTGGAGCCGTCGTAGAACCTTCGGTTCTTCTGCCGGTCCAACGAAGCTGATTGCGGTGCAAGCACCTCATCACCTTCTTATGGAGCCGTCGTCGGGATTTGAACCCGAGACCCCCGCCTTACCATGGCGATGCTCTACCACTGAGCTACGACGGCAAATACTGAGTGATTTTACCAAAAACTACGCTGTTTGGATAGCCGCTTTGTACTTTAGAACTTTGTTGGCGCTGTAAGGCTAGCCCAACGATGGCCAAAATCATCGCCTCCTGGTCCATGCCAAGGTGTTGTTTGCAGGCTCGGTAGAAGTAGCCACTGTCACACATTAAGCCCGGCAGTAGGTTGGCCTCAATAAACGATGGTTGACCCGTTGCATCTAATCGAATGTCGATACGGCCATAATCTCGGGCACCCAACGACGTAAACACACCAAGTGCCAAGCTATTAATCTTGAGCCGTAAGGCCTCGTCCTTAACGAGCAATGCTGGGGTAGGCATAGTACTAGCTTTACGTGAATAACTAAGTAATCTATCCCCTTTTCTGTTGGTTGGTGGCGTCAGCTCAACGGGCATAACCCAGTGTCCGGCAGCGTGCTCGCGCTTTAAGATAGCAACACCAAATTCTCGACCAGGCAGATATTCTTCGATTAAAGCATCAGACGAATACCGTGCTGCCAGTGTGGCCAGTTTAGAATTGATGGCAGCTAGACTATGCGCAACTGATGCTTCATCAATCCCCTGACTACCACCCAAGTTTAGTGGCTTCACAAAGACTGGCAGTCGCAGTTTTAACTCCGCCTGTTGCAGCTGGCGACTATCAGATACAACCTGATAGGCAGCTGTCTGCAGACCGTTCCATAGAATATGTTGCTTGGCCAACGACTTATCTTGTTCAAGCTCAATGGCTCCGCGAGGCGAGCCGGTGTGGGCAATTCCTTGATCTGTTAAATAGCTCGATAACCAAACTCGAGAAGTTTCAGTCGGGAGATGTTTAAAGCCGTTAAAAACCAGGTCAGGTTTTTGACGCGCCAATTCGGCCAAATCAGCCTGGTTGCTGATAATCGTAATTTCAACCTGACGATAGTGCTTACGCAGGATCGTCTGGATGGCTAAAGCCGCCGTTTGGCTCAGTGTATTGAGTCCTGGGGTCGAAGTCCGGGCAATCTGAATATGCAGATTAGTTTTCATGCTTGTTACCTGTCATGTTAGGAGCCCGGTTTCCCGAGCTCCTGTATTTTGTAAGAAAGTCCTACTAGTAAGACTTGCGGAAACTGCCACCGCCACCGCCGCCACCAGTACGTGGTTCTTGCGGGCGAGCTTGGTTAACGGTCAATGAACGACCGCTCACTTCTTTGCCATTCAGGTCAGCAATAGCCTTCTGAGCCTCGGTGTCATCTGACATTTCGACAAAGCCAAAGCCTTTTGATTGGCCGCTGTCGCGGTCTTTAATAACGACTGCCGTGTCAACTTTGCCAACTGCGGCAAACATTTCTTCTAGATCTTTGTCTGTAACTGCGTAAGCAAGTCCGCCAACATATAATTTCATAGCCATTTTGATATATCCTTCGTTTAAACATTTAGTATCGCCCGCGATTAGAACTGCTAACCGAGTTGATACTTTGCGTTGTGAAGGCTAATAAACGAGACGGAGAAGGGTTAAAACCACTTGCGTAACTCTAGTATAACACAGTTATGCTAGTTAGTAGTTACGCCGAAGGGTTGCGTATTCGTATCACCTTCAAAGATAGTTGTGTTTTTCTTAGTGGCTGGGTCGTAGCGATAGTACGTGAAGTCTCCCTTATCTGTCGATATAGTTTGGGCAAAGATTGCGTCGGCACTCACAAAATCAACGTTACCAATACTTTTACTGGCTTCCAGCAAAAGACTTGGCTTACCGTCTTTAACGGTAAAGAGCTTTGCTTCCGCTGAGTAGTATGGCTGCTGCGTGTCATCCGTATAACCAACATTGATACGGTAAAATTTGATTTTTCCGTCTGCGTCTTTTTCATGAAGCGTACCAATAGTTGCCAAAGTACTTGTCTGTCCGCTGGCGATATCATACTGATTAACTTTAAATGGCGCTCCGCTTGATCCGAAACCAAACGAATCCTCCGTTATCTGCTTGTCAACGGTGCCCACCCAGTAGATGAGCTTCTGGCCGTCAAGACTAGAAACAGGGAGAGATACAACTTCGGTATCAATATTAGTACCGAATAGTTTTTTATCAACATTTGTTTTCAGATTCATAAGATGCGGCTCAACTATATTCCCGTCACAGAAATAGCATCCGGTGCCGTATACCAATGAGTCAGTTTGGGCATTATAGCTATAAATAAATACACCCGCTTTATCAAAGGCGTGGACATCTTTTGAGTTTTTACCATCAATGTCCATGGTCGTAACGGTATTTAATGCAGTCGTACTTGAACCTTTGCTGGCAAAATATGCGTACACAATTTTTTTACCATCCGTAGAGAACTGTAGGCTAGTAACCGACGCCGGCTGATTCTCTTTTGGTGGAACCAACTTGTGTACATTGTTAAATGTTGCGCCACCATCCGTACTGACATAGATTCCATCAGGCAGTGAAAAGACAACATTCTGTCCACGGACTTTATAGTGGTCAAACGAGTAATAAACGTTATTTTCCTTGCCATTAACCGTCATGGTGCTCTTGCGGTCACCGCCGGCTGCCGGACGGGTATATATCGTATAAGGATCACTTTGCTTGGCCTTGGTCGCATACACTACGTTTTGTGGCGTCACCACCTTAGCTGGCGTCGTAGAAGCAACTATTGTGGTCGTTGTGGTCGTCTTCTTGGTTTGGCCGTGCTTGTAGTAAAGATAGCCTCCGGCGGCGGCCCCAATCAACACTAGGGCGAGCACTATCATTAATACCTTTTTCTTGTTGGAGGATTTCTTGGGTGGCTGAGAAACCGCTGGCGGCTCGCTACTAGGTTGTTCTGGAATTGTCGTTGGCGGAGCTACGGGATCTTGAGGAGCTTCGCTATTTTTAGGGGGTTGGTTTTCTTCCATATATTTCCTTTAGGCAATAAGCCTACAGCATTAGCATTATTTATGGAGTAATAATACCATACCGCCTGCGTGTGGATTTTAGTCTTCTTGAACTGACGCTAAGGCCTGAACTACTTCGGCCAATTTTTGCTCAGCCTGTTCCTGAACCCATGCAACTGAATGTTCACGATCATCGAGCAGCGGACCTTCGGCGCTATCAATGACTCTTAAATCGCTCTGTCGGACATAGGGCCCGTCACAGGTTTCACAGCCAGCCATGGTCATTATAATTTGAGCCGAGAACTTCTCTTCGTTACTACGGTTGGCGAAGCGCAACAAACCACTTCCCCACAAACGGCAGTTTGAATTCTGATCACAGCCTTCCAGCTGTGTGTTTTCAGCCGATACAAATAGTGGGTGGTTGGTTTCAAAAGGCATTTGCTAATATTATACAATATTTACCTCAGAGGAACCAGTTAACTTTTGCTGTAGCCTTTCTCGGTGAACGTTTCGCTTACTCGGTGCAAGCACCAACGCGCGGATCCTTGTCATCGAACCTCGGCTGCGCCGGACGGTTTTCACATTCTTCATCATGAAAAGAGACTTGGCAGTAGCAAAAGCTACTTTCAAGTCTCTGGTGCAGCATCATGTCTGAGGTCAGAACCATACTGCTGACTAATTTTACCACTACCCCAGCGTAAAAGGCTTCTCTTTTTTGCTAGTTTTGAACTTTGCTCGAGTTTCGACCAGTTTCTTCTCTATGGTGGCAAAAATCTTATCAACATCCGCTTGGTCGTACTGGTACAAGGTCTTATTACCCGTGTTACCTAGCAGGCGTATGTCATTTAGTAGGCGGTTAGTGCGTGCTTCGGCGATTCTCTTGAACCGGTCGCGGCGCGCTTCTTCAGTGTAGTGTTCACGCTGATAGCCGCTTTTTGAGTCATCTGTATCCATACCTATATATATAGCACAACAGAGAGGATTAGTCTAGATATATCTATATAGAGTGTCCTGTAGATTATTATGAGAGCTGTAAATGTTCTAGACCCTTGCTTTTGCACTCTAGGTTTGGTAGTCTTTAGTTAGCTGTAGAGTGCGTGAGGCACACGCCAAAATACAAACTCTCTGCAAAAGAAAATCGCCAAGCTGCTTTTGATTAGAAGACCAAGGCAACTTAGCGATTAACGAGGACGACGGTTTTTTATATCGTCCCCTCTAATATACCATCAAATATTTTTTACCAAAAGGAGGGTTTCCATGGGTAAAGGTGCAAGTACAAGTAAGACAAACGTAACCAAGAAGTTGCCAGATTACAGTTCTGACAAGCCGAGCCAAGGTGGCGGCGGCACAGGAACTGGTGCTGGTGGCGGCTCTGGCCCCGAAAGCGACACGGCAAACGTTTGCCTGATCACTTTTCGGGAAAAACTATCATTCGTAGACGATGCAGCCGACCTAGTTAAGGTCGGTTTTCAGTTTACGCTGGTCCCAAATGAGCAAGATGACCTTGAAATCATTAGCTCTGGCCGTATCGTTGGCCAATATGCCGGTAGCAAGCTGGCGCTGTTGAAGCGTTGCATAAATAGTGGCTACATCTACCGCGGTAACATAAAAACTATTGACCAGAACGGCGCTAACTGCGAAATCACTGGCTTCGGAGTTGGCAATGGGACAGCTTCAACTATGTAATGTCGCCAATCCTCATTGCCTATTTCGGCATCGGCTAGAGGATCATGACAATCATTGCTTTGAGATGAAAATGGGTCGTGATGGCTATGAGGTTATTGCCGAAGATAGCCCAAATATCGACACGTGGCTAGCAAGTACCAGAGGAATCGGTCTCTTGGATGTTGTGGCTAAAGATGCGTCAATACCTCAACTGCCTAACTTCATTCCAACCGTACGCCGTGGCTCAGGCAAGCTTTTCACACAATACCAGCCCGAGTATGTGGGTGTGCTGCTGCGAGATGTAGTATCGCCAGTGAAGCTTGAAGTAGCGACGAATCTAAATGAACGCACTGGCGCGCCGATTGGCACCAAGTTTATATTGATGGGCTATGGTAGTGACGAGTTGATCGAAAACCTCTGGCCACATAAAGAAGCTATATTTGAACAGCTAGCTCGGCTAGATTGGACAGCCGTAACTTCAGTTAACTATTCTATATGGGACGACCAACCCCATGCCGAAAGGCTAATCAACATCAAACGTGGGCTGCTAACTTACGAAGACTGGCAAAGGATTGGGGTGTCGGCTATACCCCATATCTATTGGTGCGGTCGTAAGGACTTAGACGCTTGGGCTGAGTGGCTTAGCAAGAATCCGTTGGTAGCTACCGTGGCAATCAACCTCCAAACTCTTGGTTCACAAGAGAGCTGGTCGAGGGCCATGGACGACCTCACACACTTTGTTGGCAAGCTCGACAGAGATATACACTTCCTGATTACTGGACCACAGAAGTTGGCCCGGATACAGCAGCTCGCAGACATTGTTCCTAGCATGACCCTTTCAAATGGCTATGCTTTGAGAATGGCTGCCAACGGTCAACAAATTGAAACAGATGGCGTAGAGACCTTTGCTGGCTACTCGACTGCTAATAGGAGCGGTATTTCAGCAAGCAATACCAGTATTTACGAAAGGTACGTAGCACAGACAAACCAGCATCGCAGGGGTAGAGTAACTGATAGACAACTTGTAGGCATCAGTTAGGTGCTGGGTCGGTAGTTTTTAAGCGTTTTAGTGTCGTTCGTGCTCGGCGTGCTCTGTGCAGTCCTGTAATTCAACTTCTATCGTAGCGTGTTGAATGTCGTAGTCATTCCGTAACTTGGCTTTGACAACTTCTACGATGTTTCGGCTGTCTTTTAGGTCAGTTTCATCAATAGCGATGTGGCAGCTTAAAGCATTATAACCAGAGCGAATAGCCCATACGTGCATATCATCAACCGATAACACCTTATCGGTATCCGTAATGGCTTGAGTTATGGCTGTAATGTCTAAATCTTTTGGTGTTCCCTCAAGTAATATCTGAACTGCTTCTTTAAGTATCTTGAGGGTGTTATAGACCAATAAGGCAGCGATCACTAAACCAACAGCACTATCAATCCAAGTTATACCAGTAAGCCAGATGACTAAACCTGCTATTACAGCACCAAGCGACGAAAGTGCGTCAAAGCTCATATCTATAAACGCACTACGCATATTTAGGTCTTTACGGTTCTTAGAGAGAACAATAGCGATTGAGCCGTTTACTAATATGCCAACAAAGGCAACGACAGCCACTACACCACCTTCTACAGGGTGCGGATTGCCAAGCCGTTGTATAGCCTCTACTACGATAAAGGCTGCTACAGCAAGCATTACACTGGCATTGAGCAGTGCTGCAAGTATTGTCGCTCTACCGTAGCCAAAGGTTTTGCTATCGTTTGCTTCACGTCTAGCCAGTCTGTTAGCGGCAAATGACACACTTAACGTAAATGTGTCGGTTAGGTTGTGGGCTGCGTCAGCAATTAGCGCAAGGCTGCCAGTTAGTATGCCGAAGATGAATTCAACAATAGTAAAGGCCGTATTGAGAACAAGACCGAACTTTATTGCGCCATCATTACTTTTTGTGTCGTGTGAGTGTGCCATATTACTTAGTATTTTACGGCACACTCACTATTCTTCCTAAGAAGACTTAGTTGGCGTAGCCCCACTCTTTCTGCCACTGCTTCATCTGCTTAATTTCTTTGGTCTGTGCGGTAACAATAGCGGCGGTCAAATCTTTGACTTCTTGATGTCCGGCGTTAGTCTTGCCAGGAGTCGCCATATTGATTGCTGACTGGTGATGCATGATCATCTGCTCTAAGAAGGCCTTGTCGAATGCCTCACCGGTCTTACCATTTAATTCGTTCATCATGCCAGCATTGGTGTTCTCCATACCCATAGAGCTGTGATCCATCATCATTTCGCCACTACTTGCTGGATAGCCCCAAGTTTTCTGCCAAGCAGCCATATTGGTTATTTCGCTTGATTGAGCAGATACGATAGCAGTCGCAAGCGTCTTAATTTCCTGATGGCTAGCGTTTGTCAGGGCAAGATTTGCCATTTCAACAGCCCCCTCGTGGTGAGCGATCATATTTGCCAAGAACATGCGGTCGTAATCTTCACCTTTAAGGTCTGCATACTGTTTGTAGTCGCTAGAACTTTTATCAGCTTGAACGCTTTGTGAGTTCGATGTTTCGCTCATCATATTGTTGCCCATCATACCGTTATCGTTATTTCTGTTGATAGCAAATACTGTTATTCCTGCAATCGCAACAACTGCGACAATTGCCACGATAACGACAGTATTCTTATTATTTTTCATAGGTTTCTCCTTGGTTATGATTAAGATATCGTCTGGTCGATCAGACAGATCCTAAACCCTGAAGACTCCGTAGAGAATATATATAGGTATCTTTGGAGGTGGTTTGACACTCGTAGCGTATAACCTACTCTTAATGCCTATATCGTCAGGAATGGGGGTCTGAAACTGTGCGTAGTAGGGAGCTAAAGGTTCATCATTTTCTTCTTCATCTACATGGACCACTGCTTCCTCTTTAGTGAACACAGCTGTTCTGCATAGGGTTGCGCAACTTGTCGAGCTACCTGCGTCGTGGTTCATGCCACCCATCTCATGAGATGTCATTGGCATTGCCGAGGCATGGATAGCAAGTCCGAATATGTTCAGCAGTAGAAGCGTGAAGACGGCTGCTATGTTAGTGAGTAATTTCTTCATGATTACCTTAGGTCAAGCTTCCGTAGAAATTGAGCATTAATGGCAACAACTATCGTAGAAAATGACATCAGCACTGCACCGATAGCTGGCGACAGTACAAAGCCAAGCCCAACAGTCACACCTGCCGCTAGCGGTATCGCTATGGCATTGTATCCAGTTGCCCAAGCCAAATTCTGTATCATCTTTCGGTAGGTGGCTTTCGAAAGAATTACGATCTTCGCTACGCCTCGTGGATCGCTACTCGCCAGTACGATACCAGCGGATTCAATCGCTACGTCAGTACCGGCTCCGATTGCAATGCCTACATCAGCTTGCGTGAGCGCTGGTGCATCATTTACTCCGTCACCAACCATAGCGACCTTACTACCATCGGCTTGCAGCTTCTTCACGACATCAGCCTTATTCTCTGGTAAAACTTCTGCAAAGAATTCAGTAATTCCCAGTTCTTTAGAGACCCAAGCGGCAACGCCTTTAGCATCGCCAGTTAGCATAGCTACTCGTTTGCCAGCCTTTTGTAATGATTGGACAGCTTCTTTAGATTCAGGACGAATCACATCGGCAAGCATGATTGCGCCAACTACCTTTTTTGACTTGATAACGTAAACTACCGTCTTGCCATCATTACTAGCGCCGGTTGCCGCATTCTCTAGACTGGAAGTTAATTTGAGTGATAGCTCTTCAAGAAGTCTCGGCCCACCGACGTATACCGTATCGGCTCCGACCATTGCTTTCGCACCACGACCAGACATAGCCGAAAACTTCTTTGCAGTGATAAGTTGAAGCTTTTTACCTTTTGCGAAAGTAACGATGGCTTTAGCGATAGGATGTTCAGACTCAAGTTCAACAGAAGCAGCCAGCGCCAGTACGTCATTAGCTTTTGCGCTGTCATTAATGATATCGACGACACCTTGTTCACCCTTGGTTAGGGTTCCTGTTTTATCAAAAAGAACGACATCTATATTGCGGGCTGCCTCAAGCGCCATGCGCTCACGAACCAGCAGACCGTTCTTTGCTGCAAGAGTAGTCGAGATGGCCGTTACGAGCGGTACAGCAAGTCCTAGTGCGTGAGGGCAAGCAATCACGAGTACGGTTACAACACGTTCAAGAATAAAAGCGGCTGATTGATCACTAAAGAAAGCCCAGCCAATAGCCGTTAATATAGCTGCGCCTAGGGCAACAAACGTTAAATAGAATGCTGCTCGGTCAGCTACGATCTGTGTCTTTGATTTACTATTTTGCGCATCGGCAACAAGCTTCATGATTCCTGCTAGTGCAGTATCATCACCAACCTTTGTGACTTTTATGGTTAGCGCACCGCTCCCATTGATTGCACCACCAATAACTAGGGACTTTATTGCTTTGGGTACTGCTTTAGACTCACCCGTAAGCATTGATTCATTAACCTTAGACTCACCCTTAATAACTGCACCATCTGTCGGAATTGTTGAGCCAGGACGTATGAGTACAAGATCGCCCACTTTCAAGCTCGCAACAGTCACTATTTTGGTGCCGCTTTTTGTCACTAGCTCAGCCTCATCGGGGAGTAGCTTTGCGAGTTCCTGTAAAGCTCCTTGCGCATTCTGGACTGAAGCCATCTCTAGCCAGTGACCGAGAAGCATTATTGTGACCAAAGTGGCCAGTTCCCACCAGAAGTCCATGCCATCGAGTCCGAAAGACACCGCAATACTGTAGCCAAATGCAACGCTGATAGCTAGCGATATAAGGGTCATCATGCCAGGCTGTCTGGCTGCAAGTTCGGCCTTTGCACTCTTCAGGAATACAAGACCACCGTAAAAGAAGATAATCGTGCCGAAGACTGCGGGAATCCATTGGCTACCCGGAAAGGTAGGTGCCGTGAAGTTAAGAAGCCCTTGAATGGTTTGTGAATAAATAAGTACAGGGATAGTCAAGGCAAAGGTTAGCCAGAACTTCTTCTTAAACATGTCTGGGTTGTGGCCAGCGTGTTTATCATGATCGTGGGATTCATGAGCCTCGTGCATGGAATGATCCATTACTTGCCCCTGACGTTGTTCAGCTCATACAAATTCAATAGTTCCTCAAGAGCTTTTGTCTGTTGCTTCTCATCGCTAGAGCTAAGCATATCGGTGATGTGTGTTGTGATGTGATTCTCGACTATAAGTTTATTAAGTGATGCTAGCGACTTCTGGATTGCCAGACTCTGGGTAAGGATATCCATGCAGTACTGCTCATTGTCGATCATCTTCTGAAGGCCTTTTATCTGACCCTCGATGATCTTGGTACGGTGGCTTGCGCGCTTTTTGATGTCTATTCTCATATGCTTAGTATATACCCCCATGGGGTATTAATTCAAGATGAGCCGTTTACAGTAGAAGCGAATCGCATTACAGTGAAAATACAGTGAGGAATTATGGCAAACGAAAAAAACCTAAAACCTTGGAAGCCTGGTCAATCAGGTAATCCCAATGGCAAGCCAAAAGGCACTAAACATCTTTCAACTAGAATTCAGAACATACTACAGGATGAGACTTTTACGCAGAAGCTAAGCGATGGCACTGTTTTGAAAGGTGCGCCGGTTGACGTAATACTACGAGTTTTAATTGTTAGAGCTGCCGAAGGTGATTTAAGGGCCTTTGATTTGCTAGGTAAGTACGGCTACGGCAACAAACTTGATGTAACCAGTGAGGGAAAGCAATTACCTGTACCGATCTACGGAGGGCTCAGTGCTTTAACTTCTCCAAATCGGGTTAGAGAAGATTCTCAATAGCATACAGGGCCGAATCACTATCGGTGCCGTGAATGAGTTCGTCAAAACTTGGGTCATGGTTCAGTAAGTAACCCCAACGCAGCATATAGTTGTCGGCCTGTTTCGAGCCAATATGTCTGTTTATGTACCTAAGTTCTGCAAAGTAACGCAGCCGTGTCATGTAATATCGTACCCTCGGGGCATTCTGGACATCCGTATCGCACTTTTGTATGACATGTGTAAGAAATGCCATGTCTGCTCTTTTCTTGCCAACAGGGGTCATCGAGGCTCTTAGATCGAAATAGTTAATTGACAGTCCAAGCAACGATTTAAAACGTAGGTAAGTTAGGTAAGGCCAGTCGAATAGCGTCTCACTAGGCATGTGCTCTGTGAGAGTTAAGCCAATGAACTTATAACGGAGTGGCTTGTAGCGCTTAGCGAAGTCGCCAAAGCTCTGCTGCTTTTTCATTGTACTTAATAGCCTACACCCAACAGCGCAGCTATGAGTATTAAGCCAAGGACTATGCCCACGCCTTTTGTTGCGTAGATGGCTGCTTTCTTCCAGCCTGGTTCACGTTGAAACATGAGATACTTCATAATCTTGTCGAATTCAATATTGCGCATGTCTGCTTGCTCAGCCAGCGTTTGCTTATCAATGATGTCTTGGAGTATTTCGATTTCAGTATTTGGCTTTTTCATGGCTAGTTACACGTTGTTACATACTTATTGGATGAATAAAGGTACTTGCTCTCACAACGGCTTGCTGAAGATGTCGGTGCTGACGATGCTTGGGCGTTGGCAGTTTGGAGTTTCCTGTAATCACTTTCAAGACTGTCATATTTGCCTTGAAGTACATGAGTTGCTGTATCTTTTTCGCTGACTTGGCTTGATAGTGTATCCACCTTAGTTTTATTTGTGGCAACGTCGTTCCTGAGGCTACTAATCATAAAGACACTTGCGCCAGCAGTTACTAATAATAAAAAGCCCAGTATGGCCGTGATAATTATCCAAGCTACTGGGCGTTTGCTATGTTCTTTTTTCATTTGTGCTCCTTATGGTTGGAGCGATGAGCAATCAAAAAGCTCACCGCCAG
>Ga0209023_10007069_pt1 | contig 11645 bp, 8 predicted proteins | sample LakOneMetagenome_FD_187468 | JGI IMG/M metagenome (GOLD analysis project Ga0209023, IMG submission 187468) | Freshwater and sediment microbial communities from Lake Erie, Canada (SPAdes) (version 2) | ecosystem: Environmental > Aquatic > Freshwater > Lentic | place: Lake Erie, Canada | collected...
AAAGAAACCACGCCGTCTTTTTTAACCTGTGTTTCTGCATATTCCATTTCATCTTCCCACCACACATCTCTTCCTTTGATCATGGAAACCGGAGTTCTTGTTCTTGTGTAAACGATCACACGTTTAATTGTTTTGTTCCCGATCAATGCATCATCGATCACAGATTTCAACGGGATATCTTTCCCGCCACGATAAGCGCCATCACAGGCAACGATAAATTCTGCCTGCGCATCTTCCAGCCTGTCTGCAATACTTTGTGCGCTGAAGCCTCCGAATATTACGCTGTGGATAGCACCGATCCTGGCACATCCCAAAACAGCATAAGCAAGTTCAGGCACCATTCCCATATATATACATACACGGTCGCCTTTTTTTACGCCATTATTTTTAAGCACCTGTGCAAACTGGCAAACACGTTTATGTAAACGGGCATAAGTAACGATCCTGGTTCTTTCTTCCGGGTTGTTTGGCTCCCAGATGATAGCGGGTTTGTCTGCCATGCTGGCGAGATGCCTGTCGATGCAGTTTTCGGTGATATTCAGTTTTGCACCTTTGAACCATTCAATTTTCGGTTCGGTGAAATTCCAGTTTAAAACACTGTCCCATTTTTTTCTCCAAAGAAAATTTTCTGCAACAGAAGCCCAGAAGCCTTCGGGGTCTTCTACACTTTTTTGATAATCGGAATGATACTGTTCAAGACTTTTGATCTGATAAGGATATGACATAGCAAGTTTTTTACAGGATAAAAGTAGGGAACATTCCATAAGCAAGGAATAATTATCTTGCTAATTTGGTATAGCTTTGCTAAATTAATATAGTTATTGTTATAAATTCAATCCATGAAACAAATTGCCTGCCCCAAATGTAACAGCCAGGAACTGATAAAAAGCGGTGTAATCAAAGAAAGACAGCGTTTCCGTTGCAAACATTGTAATTATTCGTTTACGGTTTTAAAAGAAGGTAAAAATATTGATCCTTATTACGTGATCAAGGCACTGCAGCTATACATTGAAGGTGTTACATTCCGGGAAATTGAACGCATACTTGGTGTAAGCCATGTATCTGTAATGAATTGGGTGAAAAAATATGGCATCAAAGCACCGGAAAATTATGAGTACCGGCCAACATATAAAGTATTAACACATAAAGAGCTGCTTGCTTTTTTCAGTGAAAAGGAATCATTAAAAAGTTCCGGTTGTATGATAACAGAATTGGGAGATAAATTCATGCTGATAAAATGGGAACGGTTCAGAAAAAATTCATTGTAGAAAATATAGTATTAGCACCAATATAGCTTTTGATTTGTTTTGATTGTGTTTTACGCAACTTTTGGGTTCTTGCTTGGCAATAATGCCGGAACTCAAAACTAATAACGATGAAAAAGCTTGCACTCTTCTTACTGATCTTTTGCATTCCCTTATTGTTTATTTCAAAAAATGTTAATGCCCAGGCTAAACCAGCCGAAGCAGCTCCAACATGGGGAATAAAATTTTATGGCTTTGTCAGAAATGACATCATGTACGATACTCGGCAGATATTATCTGCACGTGAAGGAGACCTGTCATTATATGGTAAAGACAAATCCCTGGATGCAAACAATGCCGATATAAACGCTGCGCCAACTTTTCATATGCTGGCCATCACGTCAAGGCTTGGGGGCACCATTACAGGCCCGGATGCTTTTGGTGCAAAAACATCTGCCATACTTGAAGCTGAGTTTTTCGGAAATTTTGACGGGGGTATCAATGAATTCAGGCTCAGGCATGCATGGGCAAAACTTGACTGGAAAAAAACACAGCTTGCTTTTGGCCAATACTGGCACCCGATGTTTGTAACCGATTGTTATCCGGGTGTAATAGATTTTAATACCGGTATGCCTTTTCAGCCATTCAACCGGAGCCCGCAAGTAAGATTAACACAGAAACTTGATAAAGGCAATAAAATGTCGTTGATCCTTGCCATTCTTTCGCAAAGGGATTTTGCCAGTGTTGCACCATCAGGCTATAATACTACCGATCCTGCAAGGAACAGCGCTGTTCCAAACCTGCATGCACAATTTCAATATAAAGATTCTAAATTACTTGTTGGTGCAGGAGTTGATTTTAAATCCCTGAGGCCAAGGCTGAATTCAGGTAAACCAAACATCGTTTCTAAAGAACGTGTTAACAGCACTTCTTTTATTGGGTATGTAAAACTGACAACAAAACCTGTGGTAATGAAAGCTGAGGCTGTGATAGGAGAAAATCTTACAGACCATGTTATGATTGGCGGTTATCTTGGTTACACCGCTACCGCAGATTCTGTAGAGTCCTATGATCCTACTAAAACAAAATCTTATTGGTTCGATATTTCGGGAACAGGAAAAAAAGTTGTTCCGGGATTATTTGTAGGATATTCAAGTAATGATGGTGCAAAATCAGGAGGAAAAGCTGCTTACGGAAGAAGTATCGGTGTGAGCGGAAGGGGCATCAAAGATGTTTTTCGGATATCCCCAAGGGTAGAGTTTTTGTCGGGTAAGTTCAAATTCGGGTTCGAGATCGAATATACTGCTGCCAAGTATGGAACGCTTGGAAATGATTCCAAAGTAACAGGAACAACAGACAATATCAATAATACACGTGTTCTTTTAGCAACAACTTTTTCTTTCTAAAATAATAAACCAACAATAACAATGAGTAACAATAATAACTCAGAAAAAGGGATGGGCTTTATTATCGGGGCTTCATCCGTTGGTACACTTATCGAGTGGTATGATTTTTACATATTCGGTATGCTTGCCACTATCATCTCAAAACAATTCTTTCCGGAAGATTCGGGAACATCAGCCCTGCTAAGTACGCTGGCTATTTTTGCAGCAGGTTTCATTGTACGTCCATTTGGTGCATTGGTATTCGGAAGACTGGGCGACCTGATCGGCCGCAAGTACACATTCCTGCTTACTTTGATACTAATGGGAGGATCTACATTTGCGATCGGGCTCGTGCCGGGTTTTAAATCAATCGGCTGGGCTGCTCCTATTATTGTACTGGTACTTCGTCTCGTTCAGGGGCTGGCGTTAGGTGGAGAATATGGCGGAGCTGCTACGTATGTAGCCGAACATGCACCCGCAAAAAGGCGTGGCTACTGGACAAGCTGGATACAAACCACGGCAACGCTTGGACTATTTCTTGCTTTGGGAATAATTCTCTTTATCCGTAAAAGCCAGGGTGTTGAACAATTTTCAGGCGAGTGGGGTGGATGGCGCTATCCTTTCTGGATATCATTATTACTGGTAATTGTCTCTATCATTATCCGCATGCGCATGAGCGAATCGCCCATGTTTGCCAAAGTAAAGGCAGAAGGAAAAACATCGGTTAACCCGCTTAAAGAAAGCTTTGGGCACCGTGCAAATTTTAAAATGGTGCTGCTGGCATTGTTTGGTGCTGTGATGGGACAGGGCGTTGTTTGGTACACCGGCCAGTTTTATGCACAAACGTTTATTGAAAATATTTGCAAGGTAAATTTTGTTGACTCCAGGAATATCCTGATGATCGCCATACTTTTTGCCACCCCCTTCTTTGTAATTTTTGGTGCGTTGAGTGATAAGATCGGAAGAAAATGGATCATGCTGATCGGTATGCTGCTGGCTGTTTTTTCTTACAGGTTTGTTTACCAGACTTTTCTTGATTATACCAATGTGGCAACAAAAAGAGCGATGATCGATGTATCTAAAACGACCAAATCCGATGCTGTTGCGTCTATTGATGCAAAGGATAAAAAGAAGGCGCTTATCAGCGTAAAATATGATTCGGTATATACTGATGGGGCTGTTTACACTTTTACCAAAACAGATACATTGCATTTTGCCAGCGACTACACAGGAAACACTGCATCCATTGCTTATATAATTGCAAAAAAAGACAGTGCTGCAGGTTTGGATACGGTTACAGTGAAAGCCAAGGCAGCAGCGGGTGTTACGTTACCCGAAGGAGTTACTTACATCACCGCAGAAAAAAAATCAGCAAAGCCTGGTGTAGTAATAGAAAAATCCCTGGATAGCAATACATTTTGGAAAATGGTAGGATGGGTGTTTATCTTAATTCTGTTTGTAACAATGGTGTATGGCCCTATGGCTGCATTCTTGGTGGAGTTGTTCCCAACCAAGATCAGGTACACATCCATGTCATTGCCTTATCATATTGGGAACGGTGTTTTTGGCGGACTGGTTCCTTTCCTGGGTACATTAATTGTAGAGTTTACCAAAACAAAAGAACTGCCGGGCGGGGATCCGCTGGCAGGTTTATGGTACCCGATAGGTATTGCTGCCCTTTGTTTTGTAATTGGTGCTATTTATTTACGCAACCATATTGACGAAGACGTGATGGATTAAATTCAAAAACTTTAAAACATAATTATATGAACGCATTAAAAAAATACCTGGGAATCATCTGGATGCTGCTGTCGCCCGCAATTGTAGGCTTCCTGTTTTGGCAGGCAGCTGAAAAGATCGGCAAAGCCTCCGAAGCAACCAAAGCAAATGTCACCCTGCAGTGGAGTATTATCCTCATCATCTTTTTTCCAATATGTATAGGGTTGCTGATCTTTGGCTACTATGCTTTTAAAGATGCTTATGATCATTTGCCAGAAAGTTCTGCAGAGATCACTGATTACTGATGACTCTCATTTTGTCAGGATAGCATAGTTTACCTAAATTGGGATAAACTATGCTATCCTTTCTTATTTGATACATGCAAAACAAACTTACAAAGCAAAAATTATCACTGTTCAGCATCCTGCTATTGTTGCTGTTTACATATCCTGTTATTTCCATTGTTAATAAAGCCGTATTTGTAACAGGTATTCCTGTTTTATTCCTGTATGTTTTTATTGTATGGATAATCGCTATTATCATTCTCTATTGTTTGGCCGACCGCAAACCCAAAAAAACAGATGAATAATAATGTTATTGCCATATTAAGTGCTTTAATCTATCTCGGGATTTTATTCGGGGTCGCTTACTATGCGGAATACAGGTTAAAAAAAGGAAAAAGTATAATCAATAACGGATATGTATACTCACTTTCATTAGGGGTATACTGTACAGCATGGACATATTATGGCAGCGTAGGACAGGCTTCAACAAAGGGAATTGAATTTTTAGCTGTTTACATCGGGCCAACCATCATGGCCGCTTTATTCTGGCCTGTTTTACGAAAGATAATACGCATCTGTAAAACACAGGGCGTGAACAGTATTGCTGACCTTATTTCTATCCGCTATGGAAAGAATTTTTCACTCGCAGTAGTAGTTACCATATTGTGCATGGTTGGCATCATACCATATATAGCATTGCAATTAAAAGCTATTTCCGGGAGCATGAATATTTTAACCGGGACTGTTGAAAACGCTGTTGGCCTGCATAATATTTTCGGGGACAATACCTTTTATATTTCTTTGGTATTGGCTTTTTTTATTATTCTCTTTGGTACCAGGTCTATTGATGCATCAGAAAAACATGAAGGCCTGGTTGCAGCCATTGCATTTGAATCTATTATTAAGTTACTGGCATTTATCGCAGTAGGACTTTTTGTTACCTATGGCCTTTTCAATGGGTTCGGGGATATTTTTTCAAAGGCTGCTAAAGATGATACACTCAATAAATTATTTACTTTCAGTGATAATACTTCTTTCACCACCTGGACCGGCCTGATCTTGCTTTCAATGCTGGCAGTGGTATTTTTGCCCAGGCAATTCCAGATCGGCGTGGTAGAAAATGTGAAAGAAAAACATATTAAAAAAGCGATCTGGGTATTCCCACTGTACTTATTACTTATTACATTTTTTGTGCTGCCCATTGCATTCGGCGGGCATCTTTTGTTAGGAAAAAGTGGTATCAATGCCGATACATATGTACTGGCTCTTCCTATGAAAAATGGGGCAAGCTTGTTAAGCCTGTTTACTTTTATCGGCGGATTCTCTGCTGCTACGAGTATGATCATTGTGGAAACAATTGCGATCAGTACGATGATGAGCAATCATATTGCCACACCAATATTGCTGGCTAGCAGAAAATTTAAGACAAGCGGTGACAGCCAGTTGACCAATTCAATTTTAAATATCCGCCGTATCAGTATCCTCCTGATCATTGCACTGGCTTTTTTGTACGATAAATTAGTTGCTCAGCATTTTACGTTGGTTTCCATTGGCATGGTTTCATTTGCAGCGGTTGCGCAATTTGCCCCGGCAGTTCTCGGGGGTATTTACTGGAAAGGGGCTTCCCGGAAAGGAGCCATCACAGGTATTAGTGTAGGCTTTGCCGTTTGGTTCTTTACAGCGGTTATTCCTTCTATGGCAGGCGCTGGGTATGTTAATATGAGTGTTGTAGACAATGGATTGTTTGGAATTGGGCTATTAAAACCATTATCATTGTTTGGTATGCAGGGAATGGATTCAGTAACACATTGTTTTTTCTGGAGTATATTATTTAATATCATTTCATTTGTGACAGTGTCGCTTTACAGTAAAAAAACGGCGCAGGAAACATACCAGGCCGAGATCTTTGTAGATATTTTCCGTTATTCAGTTACAACAGAAAGCAGTGTGATCTGGAAAGGGACAGCGTATGTACATGACCTGAATTCGTTGCTTGCAAATTTCCTGGGAAATGAAAGGGCAGAGAAAATATTATTTACTTATGCCACCCGAAATAAGATTTCACTCGATAATAAAAAAGCAGATCCGCGGCTGGTGAATTTTGCAGAAAAAGTATTGAGTGGCGTAATAGGTTCTGCTTCGGCACGCATCATGGTCAGTACTGTAACCAAGGAAGAAGAATTGAAAATAGATGAGGTATTAAAAATATTAAGGGAAAGCCAGCAGATGATCGGCTTAAATAAAGAGTTAAGAAAAAAATCAATGGAACTGGAAAAGGCCAGCAGGCAATTAACGGATGCAAATGACCAGTTGAAAGATATGGACAAGGCAAAGGATGAATTTTTATCTACTGTTACACATGAATTAAGAACGCCGGTTACTTCTATCAGGGCCATGGCAGAAATTGTACACGATAATTCAGATATGGATGAAGAACAACGGCAATATTTTTTATCAGGTGTCATAAAAGAAACAGAAAGGCTGAGCCACTTAATTACGCAAGTACTTAACCTCGAAAAATATGAAAGTGGTAAACAGCAACTGAATATCTCCAGTGTGCAATTAAATAATTTAATAAAAGAAGCTGTTCAGTCGATAAAGCCATTGGCAGATGAAAAAGGAATATCTGTAAAGATCAAAATTCCTGATACAATGTTTTTGCTGCAATGTGATGCTGACCTGATCATGCAGGTATTGACCAACCTGTTGTCCAACGCAGTAAAGTTTTCTCCCGAAAATGATACAGTAACGATATCTGTTCATAGTAATTTAGATGATCTGCAGGTTTGCGTTTCGGATAATGGTAAAGGGATTGATGAAGGCCTGCACGAACTTATCTTTGATAAATTTTTCCAGGCAAAGAACCAGACATTGAAGAAGCCTGAGGGCAGCGGACTTGGACTCGCCATCTGTAAAAAGATCATACATATGCATGGCGGAAATATATGGGTGGATAGTGAATTGAACAAAGGATCAAAATTTATTTTTACTTTGCCAACAAATTAATGAAAGGCTGATGACAGGGATTAAAAAAATATTAGTTGTAGATGATGATCCATATATATTAATGTCGTTGGAATTCCTGATGAAAAAAAATGGTTTTGATGTCATGGTGGCAAGAAATGGAACAGAAGCATTGGAGATTCTTGAAAGCCAGCTCCCACATATTGTTTTACTGGATATTATGATGCCGGATGTGGACGGTTATGAAATTTGCCGCCACATAAAAAAATCCCCCAAATTAAAAAATATAAAAGTGGTATTCATGAGTGCCAAGTCTAAAGAGCTGGATATTAAAAAGGGCTATGACATGGGTGCTTCATTGTATATAACAAAACCGTTTAGTACAAGGGAGCTTGTAAAGCAAGTGAAAGAATTGCTCGGTGATTAATGGAGCATTGATCTATAAATAGTTTCAAGAAGCTTTGGGCGTACATTCATTTTTAAAAACAATTCTTTCTCTTCCATATTTATCCTGTTGCTTAAAAAGACAAAAACAATGTTTTTATCAGGATCGGCCCACGCACAGGTTCCTGTGAAGCCGCTATGGCCGAATGTTGCAGCGGATGCTGAAAGGGCCGGATAAGGTTCTTCTCTTTTGTTGTTGTCTTTCTCCGGCTTATCAAAACCATAACCTCTGCGGCTGGTATTGCTATGATATGCTGTGAAAAGATCTACGGTTTCTTTTTGCAAATATCTTTTTCCGTTAAATGTTCCGCCATTCAATAACATCTGCATGAGGCAGGCAATATCATAGGCATCACTGAATAATCCTGCATGGCCCGCAATACCACCAAGCATTGCAGCACCCTGGTCGTGAACATTGCCACGTAATAACTGCTGACGGAATTCTTTGTCATCTTCAGTTGGAACAATTCGGTTTAATGCAATGTGTTTTAATGGTAAAAACCCCGTTGCTTCCAATGACATAGGATTGTAAAATGTTTTTCTTACATATTCATCCAAAGAAAGGCCTGTAATTGTTTCAACGATCTTTCCCAGGAAAATAAAATCATTGTCACTGTAAACATATTTATCAACCAGCCCTAGTGGACTTGATAATATTCTTTTGTACAAAGTATCTCTCCAGTCTGTTCTTAAAAACAGATTATTGGCAACCGGAACAGAAAACGAGTCTGAAGAAACTTTCCTGTATAAATTATTTAAGGGGATACCATTGGCATCAGTTGTTTCTTTGTAAAAGGGGATATAAGGAACAAGGCCGGCCTGGTGGAGTAATAAATTTTCAATAATTAATTTCTCTTTGTTGGTCCCTTTTACAAGTGGAAGATAATCGCCTAACTTTTTTTTTAAATCAATTTTTCCTTCATCATATAATTTCATTACTGCAAGGGTAGTGGCGCAGATCTTAGTAACAGATGCCATATCATACACAGATCCTGTTGTAACTGGTTCTTTATTTTCATTTGTATAATATCCATAGGCTTTTTCATAAGCGATCTTTCCATTCTTTGCTACCAGTACAACACAGCCCGGGATTGCTTTTTTGCTGATGGCATCATTTGCAATAGAATCAATCTTTGCAGTCATCGAAATATCAAAACCAGCCTGGTTGGGATTTATGAATGGGAGGCTTCCTGTTTTTGCGGTTAAACCAAATCCGGATTTATACTGATCACACACAGTAACAGGCAATACACCATTGTATGGTAATGATCCTTCCAGCATATCAACAGCCGTTTGCTGAATTACCGGGCCATCTTCATAACACAATACCAGGTTGCCTGCATTACAAAAGTTTTTTATTGAATAGGCATTGCCAAATATGAAACTGATGGTATTGGGGTTTTGTTGTAATTGATTTGCGAAGTTGACAGCAGGCTTGCTCAATCCAAAATTGCTGGCCGCAGTCCTTGCCATATTATGGAAACCTATAACTACTTTTTTATACCCGCCGGAAATTTTATTCAGCATGTCAGTAATGGCAATACTGTCTTTGTTATTATAATCAAGATAATACACATCTGCATTCAGGTCTGTGCGCATGCGTGTTGCAAAAGCATTGTCGCTATTGATACCAATACCAACATACGCAATATCGCCCAGCTTATTATTTTCAGCAATTGCTAATGGAAAAAAGGAATTATTATTTTTTGATAACAGTGTGATTGCATTTTCTGCTATCAATCTTGTCATGGCGGGCACCTGGCTGTTAAGATCGGCACTGAGATTATTGATATTGATCGGGGTCAGTTTGCTGAGGCCATATTGATATTTCGCCAGCAATACTTTTTTACAATGCATATTGATGTCATCCCAGCTTAGTTTCCTGCTGTCTATTGCTTCTTTGATCTTTGCAATGGCTACGGGCACATCATCAGGAAGGCATAACATATCGTTACCTGCTATCAATGATTCTACTGACGCCTCACCGTTAGGAAAGAATTTTTTTACGCCCTGCATCTCCAGCGCATCTGTAAAAGTGAGGCCATGGAAACCAAGCTGGTTACGCATGAGTTCATTGATGTTGTTGCCTGATAAAGACGTAGCCCTGTTTGGCCTGTTATCAATGGAAGGAATATATAAGTGGGCAACCATCACGGAACTGATACCTGCATTGAATATCTGCCTGAAAGGATACAATTCCAGGGAATCAAGTTGTGCCAATGATTTGTTGATCACAGGAAGGTCGAGGTGGGAATCAACAGCTACATCACCATGCCCGGGAAAATGTTTGGCGCATGCCATTACACCCATATCCTGCATACCTTTCATGTAGGCCGTACCGAATTTTGCTACTTTGTATTTATCTTCTCCAAAACTCCTGTCATTGATAACAGGATTATCGGGGTTATTGTTTACATCAACAACCGGCGCATAATTTACCTGCAATCCCATTCTTTTACATTGTGCTGCCACAACCTGTCCGTATCTATAAATGATACTTTCATCTTTCAAAGCACCCAGCATCATTTGTTTGGGAAGGGGTAACACACTGTCGAGTAAACGCTGCCCAACACCCCATTCTGCATCCATACACATGAGGATGGGGGTTTTTGCCATGCCTTGTAACGAATTCATGATGGCTGCCTGTTTTTCAGGCCCGCCCTGGAAAATACAGATGCCGCCGATGTTGTATTGTTTTACCAGTCCTGCAACTTTATCATCATAAAATGTAATGGTCTTGGTTTTAAGATCGATCGAAGACAGCCTCACCACCATTAATTGAGCGATCCGTTCATCATTGCTGAGTGTTTTTAAAACACTGTCGGCCCAGTTATTGGCTGCTGTACTGCTTAGATCCGGAGTTTGCTGGCTAAACGACCTTAGGGAAACAAGAAGGCAAATGACAATTACAAAACTCCGCATAGCTGCATTATAATTTATAGTGAAAAGTATGTGTTATTTTCGTGCTGTAAATTACAGGAATTTGACTGATATAATTCAATTATTGCCCGATAACATCGCTAACCAGATAGCAGCAGGAGAAGTGATCCAGCGGCCGGCGAGTGCTGTTAAAGAATTACTGGAAAATGCTGTTGATGCAGGAGCCGATGAGATTAAACTGATCGTAAATGATGCAGGCAAATCTTTGATCCAGGTTATCGATAATGGAAAGGGGATGAGTGAGACCGATGCAAGGATGTCATTTGAACGCCATGCAACTTCAAAGATCAGGAATATTGATGACCTGTTCCGCATCAAAACAATGGGTTTTCGGGGCGAGGCACTGGCAAGTATAGCCGCTGTGTCGCAGGTAGAGCTTAAAACAAAACGGGAGGAAGATGAAACAGGTATTTACCTGGAGATAGAAAACAGCGTTGTTAAAGTGCAGGAGCCTGTTGCGGCAAACAAGGGAACAAGTATTGCGATGAAAAATTTATTTTTCAATGTTCCGGCAAGAAGGAATTTTTTAAAAAGTAATGCTGCTGAATTACGGCATATTGTTGATGAGTTTACGAGAGTGGCGATGGCTTTCCCTGAAATATTTTTTTCTTTTACATCCAACGGGCAACAGGTATTTCATTTAGAAAAGGTACATTGAAACAACG
>Ga0209023_10007070_pt1 | contig 11644 bp, 9 predicted proteins | sample LakOneMetagenome_FD_187468 | JGI IMG/M metagenome (GOLD analysis project Ga0209023, IMG submission 187468) | Freshwater and sediment microbial communities from Lake Erie, Canada (SPAdes) (version 2) | ecosystem: Environmental > Aquatic > Freshwater > Lentic | place: Lake Erie, Canada | collected...
CCCGCCGTGTTCTTCGCAAACACGTCGTCCCACAGGTGGCGGTAGTCCTTCCACTCGTCGCGCAGGTTGCCGGTCCAGTACTCGCCCGGATGCGTCTTGTCGAGGGCTGCCATCTTCTTCGCCAGCTCGATCCAGATCCAGATGTCCGGCCGCGCCTCGCCAACCACAGGCACCGCCTGGTTACACCAGCGAATGCCGCGATCGTCGCGACGCATGTAGATGGTGTCCATCTCGAGGACGCTCGGCACCGGCAGCACGTAGTCCGCGTACCAGGCCGGTTCCTCCATGAACAGTCCCGGATAGACCAGGAACTCGAGCTGTTCGTACGCCTGCTTCACCCGTTCGCTGTTCGCGCTGTCGACGAGCGGGTTGCCTTCCATGAAGATGGCGCGCAGCTTGTACGGCTTCGACTCGAGGATGGACGTCGCAAACCAGTCGGGCCCAACTGGCAGCGGCGCCGTCTTCTTCGGTACGTCGCCAGCGATCGCGGGCAGGTCGAGCCCGCCTGGCCACGTGTTGTGCATGAAGTTGCACCCGCCACCCGGCTGTCCGATGTTGCCCGTGATTGCAGAGAGGAACGCAAGCGCTCTGTAGGTATGGAACGCGTTCATCTGGTGCGACACGCCCGCGTTGCAGAAGATCGCCGCGGGTTTCGCAGAGGCAAAGCGTTCCGCCAACGAGCGAATCGTCTGCGCTGGAAGCGTCGTGACCTGCTCGGCCCACTCTGGCGAAAATCCCTGCTGCTTGATGTGCGCCTTCAATTCGTCGAACCCGAGCACCCACTGCTGAACGAACGCGCGGTCGTACAACTCGCGCTCGATGATGTGCGCCAGCATGCCGTAAGCAAGCGCCATGTCGGTGTGCGGACGAATCGCGAGGTACTCATCAGCGTACGCCGCCGTCGGCGTTCGGCGCGGATCAACGACGACGAGCGTCGCGCCGGTGGACTGACGTGCGCGCAGCAAATACTCGAACGTGACCGGATGCGTCTCTGCCTGGTTGGTGCCGAGAAACAAGAAGAACTTCGAGGACCCAAGGTCCTCTTTCCCGGTGGCGCCATCGACGCCGTATCCATTCGTGAAGTTGCCAAGACCAAAGGTCCACGCGAGCGCGTTGCCGCCGGCGTCGTTGCAGACCGGCCCGACGTCGGTCGCATTCGGCGAGCCGTACAGGTCGAAGAAGCGACCGATGATGGAGCCCGTGCCTCGAGGCAGTCTCCCCGATGTCTTGTTCGCGATCGCCTGCGGACCCGTGGAGTCGCGGATCTCAATCAGCTTTCGTGCGATGCCTTCCAGCGCAGCGTCCCACGAGACCGGCTCGAACACGCTGTTGCGATCGCCCTTACGACCACGAACGCGCTTCATCGGCGTCTTGATGCGGTGCGGGTTGTAGACCAACTGCGGCATCATGTCGGCCTTCACGCACAGGCCGCCCAGCGCAACGGGGTCTTCCGCATCACCGCGAATGCCGATCACGCGGCCGCTCTTCTTCAGCACTTCGATGCCACACAGCGAGTTGCAGAACTGGCACGCCGACCGCACGACTTCGTCGGGCGCGAGCGCGCCGGACTCTCGGGTCAGATCGAATCGCACCGGGTTCGTGTGAGGGGGCTCGCTCGGCGCCTGAGTCGTCGACGGCTCGGAAGACGTCGAACACGCCGCCAGTCCCAAACCAAGGGCAGGCGCGGACAGCTTGAGGAATCGACGTCGTCCAGCGTTTACGGCAGTCGTATCGTGTGAAGGCTCTTCGGGGCGCATCGTTTCTTTATACCGCACTGGTCACGAACCGCCGCCGCAACCGACTCGCTGTCGTGTGGTCAGCGCGTCAGTCTTCACCCTTCACGTCAGCCCACGAACCGCCGTCCGCCTGCAGTGCCGGTAGCGCGAGTGCTATTGCTCCAGCGAACGCGGCGAGGATCACGGCGCCCCACAAGGAGGCAACCACTCCGGCCCGCTGATAGAGGACACCCGACAGAAGCGTGCCGAGCAGCCGGCCGCACGCATTGGCCATGTAGTAGAAGCCCACGCTCATCGACACCCGATCGGCCTCCGAGTACGCGAGCACAAGATACGAGTGCACCGACGAGTTCAGTGCGAAGGTGACTCCGAAGAGGCCAAGCCCGCCAAGCATCGTCACTGACGGCGGCCATCCAAGCGAGAGGCCGATCGGAATGACGGCCGTGACCGCGGCAAGCGTCACACCGAGAGCGCTTGTCAGCCCGGGTCCCGGCGCGTGTCCGCCGGTGACGGCACGCAGCAGAAATGGAGATGCGCTCTGCACCACGCCGTAGCCAATGACCCACAGCGCCATGAAGCCGCCGACCTGCGCAAACGACCAGCCGAGCACCGACGCGAGAAACACCGGCACGCTCACCACGAACCACACGTCTCGTGCGGCGAAGAGCGCAAGCCTGGCCAGCGAGAGCCGATTGATGCCGGCAGAGTTCGAGAGGATGCCGGAAAACTTCGACTTCTTCTTCGCCTGACCGATCTGTGACGGCAGGCTGGCGAGCACGAACAGCAGCACGACGGTCACTCCGGCGGCCATCGCAAGCAGTGCGCCGCGGAATCCGAAGACCGTCAGCAACAGGCCACCAACGAAGAAGCCCGCGCCCTTCAGCGCGTTCTTCGATCCCGTCAGGACCGCGACCCACTTGAACAGACCCGAGTCATCGCCCTTCGGCACCAGCACCTTCACGGCGCTCTTCGCGCTCATCTTGGTGAGGTCCTTCGCGATGCCCGAGAGTGCCTGGCACGTCATGACGTAGGCGACGGACGCCGTCACACCCCATGCGGGGTTCAGCCCCGCCAAAAGCGCCAGCGCGACCGCCTGCATCACGAGGCCCGTCACGAGCGTGAAGCGCACACCCGTGCGCGAGGCAATCCAGCCGCCGACCAGATTGGTGACGATGCCGAAGAATTCGTAGAGGAGAAACAGGAACGCGAGTTGGACGGGCGTGTATCCAAGCTGGTTGAAGTGCAGCAACACCAGCATCCGCAGCGCACCGTCGGTGAGGGTGAACGACCAGTAGGCAGCCGTTACCGTGATGTAGTTGCGAATGCTGATAGTGGAGCCCGCGTCAGTTCCGCCGCCCAGTGCAACGCTCTTCGCGGTCCCTCCCGACGCGCTCACAGACTCGTGCCGATCTTCTGCGCGAGTTCGACCATGCGGTTCACGTAGCCAATCTCATTGTCGTACCACGCGAGCACCTTCACGCACGTGTCGTCAATCACCATCGTGGACGGGGCGTCGACAATCGCCGAATGCGGGTCGTCCTTGAAGTCGACCGACACGAGCGGGCGTTCTTCGTAGCCCAGAATGCCCTTCAGGGGTCCCGACGCCGCCGCCTTGAATGCGGCATTGATTTCGGCCACCGACGTTGGGCGCTTCACTTCGAAGACGCAGTCGGTGAGGGACGCATTGAGCAGCGGCACGCGCACGGCGAGCCCTGACAGCTTCCCTTTCAGTTCCGGATAGATCAATGCGATGGCGGTCGCCGAGCCGGTGCTCGTCGAAATGAGCGACAGGCTGTTGGCGCGTGCGCGACGCAGGTCCTTGTGCGGTGCGTCCACAACCGTCTGCGTGTTGGTGATGTCGTGAATGGTGGTGATGACGCCGTGAGCGATGCCAACCGTCTCGTGAATCACCTTGACGACCGGCGCCAGGCAGTTCGTCGTGCACGACGCGTTGGTGACGAGATGATGTTGCGCCGGGTCGTACAGGTGGTCGTTGACACCCATCACGATATTGAGCGCACCGCTCTTGACGGGCGCGGCGACGATTACCTTGCGCACGCCGCAGGTGAAGTAGGGGTCCAGCGTTTCAACGGTGCGAAACTTGCCGCTGCACTCGAGAACGAGATCGACGCCGCTCGCCTTCCAGTCAACCGCCGCTGGAGTCTTCTCCGCGCTGAACGTCACGCGCTGGCCCTCGATGACAACCGCGTCGCCCTCAGCCGAGACCTCGCGTGACCAGCGACCGTGGACCGAATCGAATGTCAGAAGATGAGCGGCCGTCTCAGGGCCACCGGCGACTTCATTGATGTGGACGAAGTCGAGGCCTGACTGTCCCCACCCGGCGCGCAGCGCCAGCCGCCCCATGCGGCCAAAGCCGTTGATACCGATGCGGATACTCATGACGTGATCAGTCCTCTGTGAGTGACGTATAGATGTCGACGTGCGCTCACGGCTCCGCTCACGTTCGCCTGCGCGTGAGGCGCACCGGCACGGGGCTGGGCGAGCAGCAGACGAGCGCGGACGAGTCGACGTCCTTCGGCGACGGGACGCAACATCCTGTGCGCGTCTTCAAGCGTTCACCGTCTTTCTTCACCGCATCGATATGCGTCAGCGCGTGCCGCACGGCGTCGGCAACCGCCTGGACGACGGGGTCTGCAGCGCTGGCGAGTCGATAGTGAATCCAGAGTCCGTCGCGACGAGTGTCGACGAGTCCGGCCTTGCGGAGGTACGCCAGGTGCCGCGACGCCTTGGGCTGCGGAATCTTGAGGCTCTCGTGAATATCGCAAACGCAGACCTCACCAGAGAGCAGCAGCCCGAGGATGCGCAGCCGTGTGCTGTCGCCGAGAGCCTGGAAAAGCGACGCCATGGAATCCAATTGCGTAACCATATTTGGTTTGACAAATATATCACAAGGCGCATACAGTCAATACATTCGCATTCGCATATACAGCGTGCACGAGGCATGCTCGTTCACGACGAAGCGCCGAGCGCGCAAGGATGGTCACGATGTCTCAGATTCAGGAAGCGGTCAAAGAGAAATACGGCGCGATTGCCGCGTCGGTACGCAAGGGTTCGGGTGGGTGTTGCGGTCCGCAGGGATGCGGCGGCGGCGACCCCATCACGAGCGATCTCTACTCGGCATCGGAAGCCGGCGAGATTCCGGCAGAGGCGCTGCAGGCGTCGCTCGGCTGTGGGAATCCGACGATGCTGGCGCAACTCGAAGCGGGGCAGGTGGTGCTCGACCTGGGATCCGGTGGCGGCATCGACGTGTTGCTGTCCGCCAAGCGCGTCGGACCGACGGGCAAGGCATATGGCTTGGACATGACCGACGAGATGCTGGCGCTGGCGCGCGAAAACCAGCAGCGCGCTGGTGTCACGAATGTCGAGTTCCTGAAGGGCACCATCGAATCGATCCCACTGCCCGACAACTCGGTCGACGTCATCATCTCCAACTGCGTGATCAACCTGTCGGCCGACAAGGACAAGGTCTTGCGCGAGTCCTTCCGTGTGCTGAAGCCGGGCGGCCGCTTCGCAGTGTCGGATGTCATCGTGCGCGGTGAGGTCCCAGCGGAAGTGCGCCGAAACATGGAGCTGTGGGTCGGATGCATCGCCGGCGCGCTCGAGGAACAGGAGTTCGCCGCGAAGTTGACGGCGGCCGGATTCGAGAAGGTCGACATCGAGCCCTGGCGGGTCTACAACGTCAACGATGCGCGTGGATTCCTGACTGACAGCGGCATCGACATCGATGCGATGGCGCCTCAGGTGGAAGGCCGCTTCGCCAGCGCATTCATCCGTGCGACGAAACCGGTCGCAAAGGCTCCTTGCTGCGGGCCGACCTGCTGCAGCTAACGATCATCAGAAAGGAATGGGCGCGGCGTCTTGTGCGTCGCGCCCGTTCACGCCATGGGACACGCATCTTCTCCCTCGGCAACCCGCCTCGACGCGCAACACGGACCATCCGCGACCACTGTGCCTGCGCATGTCGTCTTTGCCTGCGTCAGAAACGCCGGCCGCTCACAGATGGCTGCGGCATTCTTCAATGCCATGTCCGACCCAGCCCTGGCGCGGGCGGTGTCTGCCGGCACAAATCCCGCTCTTCACGTCGACCCTGTGGTGGTGGCCGCAATGGCGGACCGAGGATATGACTTGTCGTCGGCCACACCGACGCGCCTGACACCGGAGCTGGCCGCGGGCGCGTCACACCTCATCACCATGGGATGCGGCGACGCCTGTCCGTTCATTCCCGGGGCGATCCGCGAAGACTGGCCGCTGCCAGACCCACACGGTCGCCCCATCGACGAGGTGCGCCGCATCCGAGACGAGATCGCGACGCGTGTCGCGGACCTGGTCGCGCGACACAGTTGGTCGGGTTAATACGAGGCGTCATGCACCGGCCGGCAACGACCACGACCAACGCGCACTCATTCCCCACCTGAATCCTTTTTCACCGATCCTGGCTCTACTCCCATGAGCGCGCACAACAGCGCAAAGGAGACTACGATGGCAGCCCTGCTCCCCACCAACGAACACCCCGTCGAACGCATCGTCAGAGTCGTGCTCGGAGCCGGCATCCTGACCCTGGCCTTCATCGGCCCGCAGACCCCGTGGGCCTACATCGGCATCGTGCCGCTTGCCACAGGTCTCATCGGCAGCTGCCCGGCCTACACGCTGTTCGGAATCAGCACGTGCCAGACCACCGCGCGGAAGACGACCTAACACTCATTCAGCGCGCCGCGGGCGGCGACAAGGATGCGTTCGAGCAACTGGTGGAACGCCATCAGGCGAGCGTCTACCGCTTCCTTCGCACGCTCGTGCGCGACGCGTCGACGTGTGAAGACGCACTGCAGGAGACGTTTCTCGCCGTCTGGCGCAACGCGTCCGCCTTTCGTGGCGAGTCGTCTCCGCGAAGCTGGCTGCTGACCATCGCGCGCCATGCCGCCATGCGGCAGTTCCGCCGGCGCGTGGGCGAACCGCAGCCGGACGACTTCGCGCCACTCGACGATGACGTGACGTCGCTGCTCGATCTGGGCCTGGCTGCCGGATGGGGCTCACCCGTCAATCCGGAAGCCGCGGCCATTCGCGGCGAAGAACGCGCGTCGATCGCGCGCGCCCTCGACTCACTGGACGCCGACGATCGTCGTGTTCTCGTGCTACGGGACCTCGAACAGATGACTGGAGAAGAGGCCGCCGCCATATTGGGCCTGACGCTGCCTGCGCTGAAGAGTCGTCTGCATCGCTCCCGACTGCGGTTTGCCGCGCATCTGCGCAAGGAGACGGCTCATGGACGGTGAACGAGTCGTCGGCGGTCTTCGCTGCCGCGACGTGCTCGGCGACCTGTCGGGCTATCTCGATGGTCAGCTCGCACCCGTACGTCGCCAACAGATCGACACCCACCTGCGCGGGTGTCCGAACTGCGAGCGCTTCGGCGGTGAATTCGGTGCAGCCATTGCCGCCCTGCGGCGCTCGCTGGCGAGCCCCGAGCCGCCAGACGAGAGCGTCGTGCGTCGCCTTCGCACTCGGCTGCGAGACGAGTTGCGATGAGCGGGCGCTCGCTCGACCCACGTTACGGTGGGACCAGGACGGGGTGATGGGGAAAGTGGAACCTATCTGCGTCCGAAGCGCAACGCGATCACATCCGCGCGATAGCGGAAGATCTGCCGAAGCACCGCCTTGATGAAGAAGGTGTTCGCAACCCGCCCGAGCGGACCCATCGGCGGCGCGTAACACACGCGGTCTTCCATCAGCGTCCGGTCGCCGCGCTCGTAGAACGTATGCTCGTGCCACCACGCGCGATAGGGTCCCTTCTCCTGGAAGTCGACAAATCGCTCGCCAGGTCGCCACGTCACGATGCGCGTTCGCCAGTTGATGGGCAGACCGTTGACACGAACGCGGTAATCGATCAGCACGTTCTCGGCAATCGCTGCCGGCTGCTTCGTGATGAGAAACCCCATCGACGACGGCGTGATGAGCCCGAGATTGTCTGCCTTGGAAAAGAACTCGAACGTCTCCGCCACCGGCGCATTCACCATCGTCGTCGTGCGCAGTTCGTAGATGGGCCGACGCTGATCGAGATACTGACGCCCGATGTCGCTACCGTGCGCGTCGATAGGCTCTGTGACCGGACCCAACCGGACCTCGATGCCACCCACGATATCTGTGAGCGCGGAGTCCAGCGTCGGGTACGCAAAGGGAAACCCGAGACGAGCGAGCAGGGCCGGCGCGACACGCTGTCCGTCCAGTAACACCGCGGCCGCCTCGCCCATTGCGAGACGCAACGCGAACGCAGGGACAGGCAGAACAGCCGGACGACGAAGTGCGCGTCCGAGTGCCGTGCCGAACTCACGATTGATGACCGCCTCCGGAGCCACGGCATTCACCGGACCTTCGATTCGGTCGTCGCTGAGCGCCGAGACGATCACGCGAACGAGATCGTGCAGGTGAATCCACGGCAGATACTGCTGCCCTGATCCCATAGGACCACCAAGCCCCAGGGAGAACGGCGGCAGCATCTTGGCGAGTGCCCCACCATCGCGACCAAGCACAACGCCAATCCGCGGCAGGACGACGCGCATACCGAGAGCCGTCGCCGCCATCGCCGCGGCTTCCCACTCGACACACAGCTCCGCGAGAAACCCGGTTCCTGGTTGCGCCCGCTCGTCGAGTACCTCGTTGCCACGGTTGCCGTAGAAGCCCACCGCACTGGCAGACACCAGCACGCGCGGCTTCACCGCCATTCGCGAAAGAGCCTGCACCAGATCGCGCGTCGCCGCGATGCGGCTGTTGCGCAGCGCCGTGCGCCGAGCCGCTGTCCAACGCTTGCCCGCAATCGGCTCGCCCGCAAGGTTGATAACGGCATCGCACCCGCGAAGCGCGGTCGTCAGTGCGTCTGAGCCAGCAGTGGGATCAACCGCCTCGATGTCGGCGCCGAGACGTGCACGGGCCCGCCTCGCGGACCGCGCAAACACGACGACGCGGTGACCCTCATGCTGCAAGGCCGGAACCAGCGCCCGACCAACAAACCCTGTTGCTCCAGTCACGAGAACGCGCATTGCTTCACGCCGCCAGGCCCTGCCACCTGGCAGACCTCGAAAATGACACCATCACATGAGACGCATGCACAAGCGTCCGGTTGCATCGCGTCCTCGACGGCCCGAAATGCCACGGCATTCGCGTTGACAGCGAAACACTGTTCACGCAGCGCCACCCCGGCGTTAGAGTGCTGACGTCATGCCTGACACACCGAAGCTAACCGTCGACAACACAGCGCCGCTTTCGACCATGGCCCTCTTCCTGGCCACGGCATTGCTCATCGGAACAGTGGCACTCTCATTGTCGATGGGACGCCAGGGCACTCCGCTGAAAGTGACGGCGGCACCGCTCGGCGTGTTGAGCATGGAGCTCCCTAGCTCGCGCGATGATGCCCGCAGCATCGTCGAAGCGTGGAAGAGCACGGTGGACGTCGAGCGCTCGAAGGCAGCCGGTCACCCGGTCTCCCTCGTTGGACGGTTTCACGCTCAGCTCGTCACCGACCGCTATCTCATCGCACTCTACACGCTCACGCTCGTGGTGTTCCTCGGCTGGGGCTGCCGCGCATGCCGGTCGCCGTGGTGGACACTCGGGCTGCTTGTCGTTCCACTGCTCGCCGCAGGCTTCGACCTTGCCGAAAACCAGTTGATGGCGACGCAGATCGCCGGCGTTGATACGCCGACCATCGCCGCGACGACGCGACTGATGGCGCAGTTCAAGTTCGCTGCGCTCCTCGTCGCCAGCATCAGCAGCATCGTGCTGGTGGGGGGAGGTCTACGCACGCGCCGCAGCAGCATGTCCACGGGCAAGCCGACAACGGGCACCTTCGCCGACCTCGTCAACCTGGAAGGCGACGGCATCCGCGCCCTGCGCACCACCGGAGGCAAGCGTGAACTGACCATCGAAGTCGAAGCAACGGAAGAACCGCGCGTCAGCTTCCGTTCGTCAGACTACGTCGGCCTCGCGCTCTCTGGTGGCGGCATCCGGTCCGCCACGTTCAACCTGGGACTGCTGCAGACACTCTCTGAATGCGGCGTGCTCGAACTCGTGGACTACATCTCCACGGTGTCGGGAGGCGGCTACGTCGGAGGTTTCCTGTCTGCCTGGCTGTCGGGCACGAACACTGGACAGGTGTTCCCGACAGTACCAAGGTCGAAGGAGGCGGGTCGCGTTCCGCCGGAGCCCGGTGAGGTCCGCCATCTTCGCGAGTTCTCCGGTTTTCTCGCACCACGCCGTGGCTTCTTCGAAGCCGAGATGTGGCGTGCGGTGGTCGCAATTCTCTCGGGACTGCTGCCGTCGCTGACAATCGCACTCTCGCTGATCGGGCTGGTGCTCGTTGGCTTCCTGACGATCACCTTCGTCTATGCGTGTGACTGGCGTCTTGCCAGTGCGGCTGCCGTCGCGGTTATCACGACCATCGTGCTGATCGCTTTCGAACGCATGGCACCGCAGTACACACCCGCAAGTGCCACAGCATCGAAAGCGTCTGCGGCGAACACCGAGGCCGTCACACCGCCCGCACCATCCACCGGATCGTCGCTCTATTGGTGGGTCAGTGGAGTCGCCATCGCTCTCGTGCTTGCGGTGCAGCTGTGGGTGCCCTCGCTCTACACCCGCCAGGATCCGGTGCGCTCGATGCCACTGTGGACCACGCCCACGCAGGCGGCTGGACCGATTGCTCTCAGAGGTATCTGGCACGGCGCACCTGGCGCGAGTGCGTACGACCGCTGGTGGTTCCTCGTCGGCTCGCGCGATGTGTCCGATGCGAAGGCGGCGCCCGCGTCCACCGCGCCGCAGACGACACTCGCACCGTTCTTCAGTCCGCGTCTCTTCGACTTCGCACTCACCTGGATGGTCGCTGCCGGCCTGCTTCTCCTCGTGCGTCTCGCCCACGCCGTCAGAGCAACGGCCTGGAGTCGGCGCACGATCTCGACCTTCGACCGCGTGGTCATGCGCCTGCTCGGACTCGGGCTCGCATGGTTTGGACTTGCTGCGGTGTGGCACGTCTGCGTGAACGTCAAGTACGGCGGACAGCTCGCGGTGTCGGCCCTCGTCAGCGGCGCAATCTTCGCGAGCATGAGGAACTGGCTGGTCAGCCTGACGGGACGATCGGCGGCCGGGCCAGCCAACTGGCGCACGTGGCTGGCGCCGTACGTCCCAATGGTGCTCGCCTACGTCACCATGCTGCTCGTCGTCGCGCTTGTCGGTCGCGCACTCCTCGATATCAACGATCACACCTGGCTGAAGTGGTACGGCTCGACGTTCGTCATATTCGCCGTTATCGCATTCGGGCTTCTCATCGAGCCCTCGCGCGTCGGGCTCCATGTGTTCTATCGCGACCGCATTGGACGTGCCTATCTCGGTGCACGCGTCACCGCGAACGCCGCCGAGAACCGCGCGACAGACAGCGAAGACGCTGACGATGTGTGCGTGAAAGACCTGAAGATGCGTCCGTACCATCTCGTGTGCTGCGCGGCCAACGACATCGCTGGCGATCCCGTGGCGACACTTCAACGGGGTGCGCGTAGCGCCACGATCTCGCGACTCGGGTTCGCGCTCGGCAACGCCTACATCGAGCCCGGAGAGCTAACGCTCGGCTCTGCGGTCACCGCGTCAGCCGCCGCGTTCAACTCGAACATGGGTGCGCAGTCCATCCAGTTCGGTCCCATCGTCGACTTCCTGCTGACCGCGCTCAACCTTCGCCTGGGTCTCTGGCTGCGCCATCCGTGCGCGGCTACGGCACGGCCGCGCCGGTGGCCGGGACTGCTCTTCTACCGCGAGTTCTTCAGCCAGACGTCGGCCTCTCGCGCGTCCACGGCGCTTGCTCATGGCGACAACGAGTTGCCGCGGCTCGAGCGCGACGTGCATCTCTCCGACGGCGG
>Ga0209023_10007072_pt1 | contig 11639 bp, 8 predicted proteins | sample LakOneMetagenome_FD_187468 | JGI IMG/M metagenome (GOLD analysis project Ga0209023, IMG submission 187468) | Freshwater and sediment microbial communities from Lake Erie, Canada (SPAdes) (version 2) | ecosystem: Environmental > Aquatic > Freshwater > Lentic | place: Lake Erie, Canada | collected...
GCCTGGACCGGCCGGCCGGACGCGATGGTCGAGTACGGCACCCGCTTCGCCCGTCCCGTGGTGGTCCCCGACGACGACGCCGGTGCCACATTGATCGTCAGCGGGGTCAACAAGGGGCCGGTCGAGGGTGGCCTGACCCGCTTCGACCTGACCGTCACCTGCGCGGAGGAGAAGGTGCTCGTGCAGGCCAGGGCGCTGGTGCGGCTGTCCGACGATCCGGTCGCCGCGGGGTAACATCCGCCCGGTTGGGAAAGTCGCGGCTGTACCCGTACACTGGTCCGCCGTGGGGCTCATGTCCCGTGCGCTGCTGTGGATCAGGCAAGTCATTGCCGGTGTCCGTGGCAGTAAACGGCTCATTCCCACATAGGGGTGTGGCGCAATTGGCAGCGCAGCGGTCTCCAAAACCGCAGGTTGCAGGTTCAAGTCCTGTCGCCCCTGCGCCTAGGGCCGGGATGGCTCCGGGCTCTCCGTCGCTCTGTTTTCGCGTACGGAGAGGTCGTGAGTCACTCCGGGGCCGTCGTTCGGTCCCGATCCGTGCGTCACGGCTTGCCCTGCTGGGGTGAGCGGCCGGCGTGACAGCGCGTGACTACCCACCCCATGACGACAGAAGAGGGCGAAGTGGCCGAGAACGAGCGGCGCGGCGAAGAGCCCGCGGACGAGAACCTCGACGACCAGGCTGGCGCTGCGGCGGCTGCCGAGGCGGCCGACGACGCCACTCCGGCGAAGGACCGTACGTCGAAGAAGGGCACCGAACGGGTTGGTCTGTTCGGGCGCGTCGGCCGGTTCTTCCGGGAGGTCTCGTCCGAACTGCGTAAGGTCATCTGGCCGACGCGCAATGAGCTGGTGACGTACACGACCGTCGTGATCGTGTTCGTGACGATCATGACCGCGCTCGTGAGCGGCCTGGACCTCGGATTTGCCAAGGGCATCTTCTGGGTGTTCGGCAACAAGAAGTAACACAGACGGAAGTGAGCGAGCGTGCCTGAGTACGACGAGACTGTCACTCCTGGCGACGACGCGGCCGCGGCCGCAGTCGCGACCGAGGTGGCTGAGCTGCCGGCGGACGATGAGTCCGTGGTGAGCGAGGCCCCAGAGGTCGACGCTGACGAGGTGACCGCCGAGTCCCTGGCCGCAGAGAGCTCCGACGCTGACGACGCTGCCAGCGAGGACGTGCCGGCGGCGCTGGCCAACGACGGCTCCGACGACGAAGACTTCGACCCGGTTGAGGCGCTGCGGCAGAAGCTGCGCTTCGCCCCGGGTGAGTGGTACGTCGTGCACTCGTACGCCGGTTACGAGAACAAGGTCAAGACGAACCTCGAGACCCGCATCACCAGCCTCGACATGGAAGAGTTCATCTACCAGGTCGAGGTTCCGACCCGCGATGAGGTCGAGGTCAAGAACGGCAAGCGGCTCCAGGTCCAGAACAAGGTCTTCCCCGGCTATTTGCTGGTCCGGATGGAGCTGTCGCCCGAGTCGTACTCGTGTGTGCGCAACACCCCGGGTGTGACCGGTTTCGTGGGCGCCACCGACCGGGTGGACCGCCCCGCTCCGCTCAGCCTGGACGAGGTCCTGAAGTGGCTCGCCCCGGCGGTGGAGGCCGAGAACAAGAAGGCCAAGCCGGAGATCCGCGTCCTCGACTTCGAAGAGGGCGACTCGGTCACGGTCACCGATGGCGCGTTCGCCTCGATGCCGGCCACGATCAGCGAGATCAACGCTGACCAGCAGAAGCTCAAGGTGCTTGTCTCGATCTTCGGTCGCGAGACGCCGGTGGAGCTCAACTTCAACCAGGTCACCAAGATCTAATTCGCCGCCTGACCCGCCTCGGCAGCCGACCTTCAGGGGTCGGCGTCGAGGCCGGCTAGTGCTTGCGATAGATTGGAACGTCCGGCCTGCCCGTGCGTTTCACCGTGCGCGCGTACGGTCGGTAAGGCGACGTCAATCCGACGTCGGTCTCGACGGCGCCCCCGCCGCTGGGACAAGCCCAGAACACACATCAGGACAGGGACATGCCTCCGAAGAAGAAGCTGGTCAAGACCTTCACGCTTCAGCTCCCGGCTGGCCAGGCCACTCCGGCCCCGCCGGTCGGTCCCGCGCTCGGCCAGCACGGCGTCAACATCATGGAGTTCTGCAAGGCCTACAACTCACAGACTGAATCGCAGCGGGGCGACGTCGTCCCGGCTGAGATCAGCGTGTACGAGGACCGCAGCTTCACGTTCGTGCTGAAGACCCCGCCGGCAGCTCGTCTGCTGATCAAGGCGTCGGGCGTTGCCAAGGGCTCGGGCGTACCGCACAAGGAGAAGGTCGGTTCGGTTACCCGCGCGCAGCTGCGCGAGATCGCCGAGCGCAAGATGGCCGACCTCAACGCCAACGACCTGGACCAGGCCGAGAAGATCATCGCCGGTACCGCCCGATCCATGGGCCTCACCGTCAGCGACTGATTGCGGTTTGCCGCCGGCTCTGAGCTGGCTAAGTGAAGATCGACTTTATTTGTACGTGTGGGAGGGTGCGCGCGCGTCGCGGCCCGCCAATGACCACAGGAGCGTTACACATGCAGCGCAGCAAGACGTACCGCAAGGTTGCCGAGAAGTTCGACCGGGACAAGCTGCACGGCCCGGCCGAGGCTGTGGCGATCGCCAAGGACACGACCACCACCAAGTTCGACGCGACCGTCGAGGTTGCCATGCGGCTGGGCGTTGACCCCCGCAAGGCCGACCAGATGGTCCGCGGCACGGTGAACCTGCCGCACGGCACGGGTAAGACCGCCCGGGTCATCGTCTTCGCGGGTGGCGCGAAGGCGGACGAGGCCAAGGCAGCCGGTGCTGACGAGGTCGGCACCGACGAGCTGGTGGAGCGGATCCAGGGCGGGTGGCTCGACTTCGACGCCGCCATCGCCACCCCGGACCAGATGGCCAAGATCGGTAAGATCGCGCGGATTCTGGGCCCGCGCGGCCTGATGCCGAACCCGAAGACGGGCACGGTCACGATGGACGTCACCAAGGCGGTGAACGACATCAAGGGCGGCAAGATCACGTTCCGGGTGGACAAGCACTCCAACCTGCACATGATCATCGGCAAGGCCTCCTTCTCCGCCACGCAGCTGGTCGAGAACTACGCCTCCGTGCTGGACGAGGTCCTGCGGGCCAAGCCGTCCTCGGCCAAGGGCACCTACCTGCAGAAGGTCACCGTCACCACGACGATGGGCCCCGGCATTCAGGTGGACCCGAAGGCGACGAAGAACCTCACCGAGGCTGCTGACGCCTAGTTTTAACGCGTAGTAAACAGGTGGCGCCGGTCCCGCGGGACCGGCGCCACCTGTTTATCCCGGGCTTGTCGGTAGCCGTACTGGTGGCGGTGACCCACGCGGGCGTTTTACCTGGCAGTGGCGGATGGCAGGCAGGCCGGGTCGCGTCGGTGGGCTAGGCCTACCCGCCTGCAGGGCTGGCTGAGCGACCTGTAGGCTGTGGGAGAAGTTCCACCCAAAGACCGCTGGTTGCCGCACTGACGCGCTGAGCGTGAGAGCGGCCGAAGGTCCCGCAGAAGCGGGCGGCCCGCGCAGGGAAGAACGGTAAGCGACCTGCCGTGCGCCAGTCACTCCGGTGACCACCGCCCTGCTACGCCCCGTGCGCCCTGCGCCGGGGCGTCTTTCGTTTCTCGGCCCATGGCCCACCCCCACGGTGGCGACCAGCCTGGAGAACGAGAGAGGAGGGACATGGCGGACAAGCCTGTACGGTCCGACAAGAACACCGCTGTGGTCGACCTGACCGACAGTTTCCGCAACTCCCCGGCAACGCTGCTGACGGAGTACCGCGGTCTGACTGTTGCTCAGATGACCGAGCTGCGGCGTGCGCTCGGACGGAGCACGAAGTACTCCGTCGCGAAGAACACGCTGGCCAAGCGTGCTGCTACCGACGCTGGCATTTCGGGCCTCGACGCATTGTTCACCGGTCCTACCGCGCTCGCCTTCGTGTCCGGCGACCCGGTTGAGGCAGCGAAGGGCCTGCGCGACTTCGCGAAGGCCCACCCGCTGCTGGTGATCAAGGGCGGCGTCTTCGAGGGCAAGGCGATCTCGGCCGATGAGGTCAAGAAGATCGCTGACCTTGAGTCCCGTGAGGTGCTGCTGGCCAAGCTGGCCGGCGCCATGAAGGGCAACCTGAGCAAGGCTGCGGCCCTGTTCCAGGCCCCGCTGGCGAAGACCGCCCGTCTGGCGGCAGCGCTGCAGGACAAGCGTGCGCAGACCGACGGCGGGGAGGCCTGAGACTCCTCGCGAGTCCCAGCCCGTACCGCTGTAGACCATCATTCGTAAGAAGCTAGGAAAGGACGCCTAACATGGCGAAGCTGAGCACCGACGAGCTGCTTGAGGCTTTCAAGGAAATGACGCTGATCGAGCTCTCTGAGTTCGTCAAGCAGTTCGAAGAGGTCTTCGAGGTCACCGCCGCCGCTCCGGCCGCGATGATGATGGCCGGCCCGGCCGGCGGCGGCGCGGCTGAGGCCGCTGTCGAGCAGGACGAGTTCGACGTCGTCCTCGAGTCGGATGGTGGCAAGAAGATCCAGGTCATCAAGGTCGTGCGTGAGCTGACCGGCCTGGGCCTGAAGGAGGCCAAGGACGTCGTCGAGGCTGCTCCGAAGGCCATCCTGGAGAAGGTCAACAAGGAGACCGCCGACAAGGCCAAGGAGAAGCTCGAGGCCGAGGGCGCCAAGATCACCCTCAAGTGATCTGACGTAACCACGTCCACTGCGGGCGGGCAACCGGGTGACCGGTCGCCCGCCCGCAGTGTTTTGCGTTGCCGCCGGCGCCCGTGGTTGGTGCCGCTACGCTTGCGTGGAGTCACTCGGTGTACGGCTGCCAACGTGTTCTCACCCGCGTCTCGGCGCAGCGGTTGCTGGGTGATGGGTTTTCGGACAATATGTCGGTTTCGACGATCGGCCTACCGGAACCGGTGCGATCTGCGGCAGGCAACCCACTGTCCAGGCCTTGACTGGGCCCTAGCGGGCAGGCACGCTGACATGAGCACAGCCTTCCGGCACCAAGATTCATCCACGGAAAGGGTGAGCCATCCTGGAGGGACATAGTTCGGCCTCGGCCGCCGTCCGGACAGACCGTGGCCACGCTGACCTCGGGTTTTGCGGCTCGGCCTCCCTCGTGACGAGGTAGGTTTTCTGGCCCCTGCGGGCCTGCGCACCTGGCTTCTGACCAGGGCCCCCGCAGCCCGTCGCACTGTGGTTGCGGTGGTGGCTGGACAGCGGTTGGCCGCTCGGCTACACTGCTAGTTTGCGCTGCCTTCCATCTGTATCCCTGTGCCTGTTGGCCGTTTCTTGCGGTCCATTTGCGCTGGGTTAGTTGGGGTGCGCTGAAACGGCCGTTTGTAGTACCGGTCCTCGGAAGGACGCATCTTGGCAGCTTCCCGCCCTGCGAAGACCAGTCGTACGTCGAGCGCATATGCTCCCCGCCGAATTTCTTTCGGCAGGATTACCGAACACCTTGAGGTTCCCAACCTGCTCGCTATCCAAACCGAGTCGTTTGACTGGCTCGTTGGTAACGAAGCATGGCAGGTTCGATCTGCTGAGGACCAGCATGCCCGTTCTGGGCTTGCTGAAATCCTCGAAGAGATCAGCCCGATCGAAGATTTCTCCGGCACCATGTCGTTGTCGTTCTCTGCGCCCCGCTTCGATGAGGTCAAGGCCTCCATCGAAGAGTGCAAGGAGAAGGACCTGACTTACTGTGCCCCGCTCTTCGTGACCGCGGAGTTCACCAACAACACGACTGGCGAGATCAAGAGCCAGACCGTGTTCATGGGTGACTTCCCGATGATGACGCCCAAGGGCACCTTCATCATCAACGGTACCGAGCGCGTGGTCGTCAGTCAGCTCGTCCGTTCACCGGGCGTGTACTTCAGCAAAGAGCCGGACAAGACCTCCGATCGGGACCTCACCAGCGTCAAGGTGATTCCCAGTCGTGGCGCCTGGTTGGAATTCGACATCGATAAGCGTGACACCGTTGGTGTCCGTATCGACCGCAAGCGCCGGCAGGCGGTGACCGTCCTCCTCAAGGCCATTGGCTGGAGCGACGAGCGCATCCGCGAGCGTTTCGGCTGGTCCGAGCTGATGATGACCACCTTGGAAAAGGATCACATCGGCGGCCAGGACGAGGCCCTGTTGGACATCTACCGCAAGCTTCGCCCTGGCGAGCCGCCGACGCGGGAGAACGCACAGAACCTGCTGGACAACCTGTTCTTCAACCCGAAGCGGTACGACGTCGCCAAGGTTGGTCGGTACAAGTTCAACAAGAAGCTTCTTGTTGAGGTGCCGATGAACACGGGTGTCCTGACCGAGGACGACGTTGTCGCCACGGTCGAGTACCTGTGCAAGCTGCACGCTGGCGCCGAGCCGACGGACCGTCAGGTCTACGAGGCCGACGACATCGACCACTTCGGTAACCGGCGGCTTCGTACCGTCGGCGAGCTGATCCAGAACCAGGTTCGGGTCGGTCTCTCCCGGATGGAGCGGGTTGTCCGTGAGCGGATGACCACGCAGGACGTCGAGGCGATCACGCCGCAGACCTTGATCAACATTCGGCCCGTCGTGGCCGCGATCAAGGAGTTCTTCGGTACGTCGCAGCTGTCGCAGTTCATGGACCAGACCAACCCGCTCGCGGGTCTGACCCACCGTCGTCGCCTCTCGGCGCTCGGCCCGGGTGGTCTGTCACGTGAGCGTGCCGGTTTCGAGGTCCGTGACGTGCACCCGTCTCACTACGGCCGCATGTGCCCGATTGAGACTCCCGAAGGCCCGAATATTGGTCTGATCGGTGCTCTCTCGACGTTCGCGCGGGTCAACCCGTTCGGCTTCATCGAGACGCCGTACCGGAAGGTTGTCGAGGGTCTGGTCACCGACCAGATCGACTACCTGACGGCGGACGAAGAGGACCGGTTCGTCAAGGCGCAGGCTAACGCCCCGCTGAAGTCGGACGGCCACTTCGCCGAGGACCGCGTTCTGGTCCGCGTCAAGGGTGGTGAGGTCGACTACGTCGCCCCGACCGCCGTTGACTACATGGACGTTTCGCCGCGGCAGATGACCTCGGTCGCCACCGCGATGATTCCGTTCCTCGAGCACGACGATGCCAACCGCGCCCTGATGGGCGCGAACATGCAGCGTCAGGCGGTGCCGCTGGTCAAGGCCGAGGCCCCGCTGGTCGGTACGGGTATGGAGTACCGCGCCGCAGTCGACGCCGGTGACGTTGTCGTCGCCGAGGTCGCCGGTGTGGTCGAGGACCTGTGTGCCGACTACGTGACCGTGCTGCAGGACGACGGCCACCGTCGTACCTACCTGCTGCACAAGTTCCGCCGCTCGAACTCCGGCTCCTGTGTGAACCAGAAGCCGGTCGTGTTCGAGGGTGACCGGGTCGAGGCTGGCCAGGTCATCGCGGACGGTCCCTGCACGCAAGAGGGCGAAATGGCCCTCGGACGCAACCTGCTGGTCGCGTTCATGTGCTGGGAAGGTCACAACTACGAGGACGCGATCATCCTGTCGCAGCGCCTCGTTCAGCAGGACGTTCTCACCTCGATCCACATCGAGGAGCACGAGGTTGACGCTCGGGACACCAAGCTCGGCCCGGAGGAGATCACCCGCGACATCCCGAACGTCAGCGAGGAAATGCTGGCGGACCTGGACGAGCGGGGCATCATCCGGATCGGTGCCGAGGTTGTTCCTGGCGACATCCTGGTAGGCAAGGTCACGCCCAAGGGCGAGACCGAGCTGACGCCGGAGGAGCGGCTGCTTCGCGCGATCTTCGGTGAGAAGGCCCGCGAGGTACGTGACACCTCACTGAAGGTTCCGCACGGCGAGACCGGCACGGTCATCGGCGTTCGTACCTTCTCCCGTGAGGACGGCGACGAGCTGTCGCCGGGCGTCAACGAGCTGGTCCGCGTGTACGTCGCGCAGAAGCGGAAGATCCAGGACGGCGACAAGCTCGCCGGCCGGCACGGCAACAAGGGTGTTATTTCCAAGATCCTTCCGGTCGAGGACATGCCATTCCTGGAGGACGGCACGCCCGTCGACATCGTGCTCAACCCGCTCGGTGTGCCGTCGCGAATGAACATTGGTCAGGTGCTGGAGACGCACCTCGGCTGGCTGGCCAAGACTGGCTGGGAAGTCGAGGGCGAAGACGCCGAGTGGAAGAAGTCGCTGCGTGCGATTGGCGCCAACTCGTCGGCTCCGGGTACGAACGTGGCGACACCGGTCTTCGACGGTGCCCGAGAAGAAGAGATCACCGGTCTTCTCGACAGCACCTTGCCGACCCGCGACGGCGTACGCCTGGTCAATGGTTCCGGTAAGGCGCAGCTCTTCGACGGCCGCTCGGGTGAGCCGCTGCCGTCACCGATCTCGGTCGGTTACATCTACATCCTGAAGCTGAACCACCTGGTCGACGACAAGATCCACGCTCGTTCGACCGGACCGTACTCGATGATCACGCAGCAGCCGCTGGGTGGTAAAGCGCAGTTCGGTGGTCAGCGTTTCGGTGAGATGGAGTGCTGGGCGATGCAGGCGTACGGCGCTGCCTACGCCCTGCAGGAGCTACTCACCATCAAGTCCGACGACGTGGTAGGCCGGGTCAAGGTCTACGAGGCGATCGTTAAGGGCGAGAACATCCCGGAGCCAGGTATTCCGGAGTCGTTCAAGGTGCTGCTCAAGGAGCTGCAGTCGCTGTGCCTCAACGTTGAGGTGCTGTCCAGCGACGGCGTGGCCCTGGAGATGCGCGAAACGGACGACGAGGTGTTCCGCGCGGCCGAGGAGCTAGGCATCGACCTGTCTCGCCGGCCGAACGAAGGCGCCATCACCGTCGACGAAGTGTGACGGTCGGTCGCTGGGCCCGCATTAGCGCGGGCCCAGCGACCACCCCCCAGCAGAGCTAGCAGTGGTACGACTCGACTCGAGGGATAACGAAGTGCTCGACGTCAACTTCTTCGATGAACTGCGAATCGGTCTGGCCACCGCCGACGATATTCGGCAGTGGTCACACGGTGAGGTCAAGAAGCCGGAGACCATCAACTACCGCACCTTGAAGCCGGAGAAGGACGGACTCTTCTGCGAGAAGATCTTCGGTCCCACCCGGGACTGGGAGTGCTACTGCGGCAAGTACAAGCGGGTGCGCTTCAAGGGCATCATCTGTGAGCGCTGTGGTGTCGAGGTAACTCGCGCCAAGGTGCGCCGTGAGCGGATGGGCCACATTGAGCTGGCCGCTCCCGTGACGCACATCTGGTACTTCAAGGGCGTGCCGAGCCGGCTGGGTTACCTGCTGGACCTCGCGCCGAAGGACCTGGAAAAGATCATCTACTTCGCGTCGTACGTGATCACGTCGGTGGACAAGGACGCCCGCCACCGTGATCTGTCGACGATCGAGAACGAAATCTTCGCCGAGAAGCGTCAGCTGGAGAACAGCCGCGACTCGGTGATCGAGGGCCGCGCGGCCAAGCTCGAAGCCGACCTGGCTGAGCTGGAGGCCGAGGGCGCCAAGGCGGACGTTCGCCGCAAGGTCAAGGAGTCCGGCGAGCGCGAGATGCGCCAGATGCGGGACAAGGGCCAGCGCGAGATCGACCGGCTGGACGAGGTGCTCGACACCTTCCGCAAGCTGGACGTCAAGCAGCTCGTCACCGACGAGATGCTGTACCGCGAGCTGCGGGACCGTTTCGCCGACTACTTCACCGGCAGCATGGGCGCCGAGGCGATCAAGGACCTCGTCGTCAACATGGACCTGGACGCGGAGGCCGAGAGCCTGCGCGAGACCATCCGCTCCGGCAAGGGCCAGCGCAAGATCCGGGCGCTCAAGCGACTCAAGGTCGTCTCGGCGTTCCTGAACACGCGCAACTCGCCCGGTGGCATGGTGCTGGACTGCGTCCCGGTGATCCCGCCGGACCTGCGTCCGATGGTGCAGCTAGACGGTGGCCGCTTCGCGACCTCCGACCTGAACGACCTGTACCGCCGGGTTATCAACCGGAACAACCGGCTCAAGCGCCTGATCGACCTGGGCGCCCCGGAGATCATCGTCAACAACGAGAAGCGGATGCTGCAGGAGGCCGTCGACGCGCTGTTCGACAACGGTCGTCGCGGTCGTCCGGTGACCGGCCCAGGTAACCGGCCGCTCAAGTCGCTGTCCGACATGCTCAAGGGCAAGCAGGGTCGGTTCCGGCAGAACCTGCTCGGTAAGCGCGTCGACTACTCCGGCCGTTCGGTCATCGTCGTCGGCCCGCGCCTGAAGCTGCACCAGTGTGGTCTGCCCAAGCAGATGGCGCTGGAGCTGTTCAAGCCGTTCGTGATGAAGCGGCTGGTCGACCTCAACCACGCGCAGAACATCAAGTCCGCCAAGCGGATGGTCGAGCGTCAGCGCCCGGTCGTGTGGGACGTGCTGGAAGAGGTCATCAACGAGCACCCGGTGCTGCTGAACCGTGCACCCACCCTGCACCGTCTGGGCATCCAGGCGTTCGAGCCGCAGCTGGTCGAGGGCAAGGCCATCCAGATCCACCCGCTGGTCTGTACCGCCTTCAACGCCGACTTCGACGGTGACCAGATGGCGGTGCACGTACCGCTGTCGTCCGAGGCGCAGGCTGAGGCCCGCATCCTCATGCTGTCCAGCAACAACATTCTCAAGCCGGCTGACGGTAAGCCGGTGACGATGCCCACCCAGGACATGGTCATCGGTCTGTACTTCCTGACGCACCACACCATCGGCGCCAAGGGCGAGGGCCGGATCTTCGGCTCGGACGCCGAGGCGCAGATGGCGCTGGACAACGGCGAGCTGCACCTGCAGGCCAAGGTCAAGATCCGTCTGCACGGCGCGATCGAGGTCGACAACGGTCCTGGTCAGCCGAAGTGGGAGGCCCCGGAGGGCTGGATCCCTGGCGAGCCGCTGATCGTCGAGACGACGCTGGGTCGGGTCCTGTTCAACGAGACCCTGCCGCCGGGCTACCGCTACGTGAACTACGAGATCCGCAAGGGTCAGCTGTCGGCGATCGTCAACGACCTGGCCGAGCGCTTCCCGAAGGTGGCCCTGGCCGCCACGCTGGACGCGCTCAAGGAGGCCGGTTTCCACTGGGCCACCTGGTCCGGTGTGACGATCGGTATCGGCGACGTCATCGCCCCGCCGCGCAAGCGGGAGATCCTCGAGGGCTATGAGGCTGAGGCCGACCGGATCGACAAGCAGTACCAGCGCGGTTTGATGACGGCCGAAGAGCGCCGTGGCGAGCTGATCGAGATCTGGACCAAGGCGACCAACGAGGTCGCCAAGGAGATGGAGACGGCTCTTCCGCAGGAGAACCCGCTCTGGGTCATGATCAACTCTGGTGCCCGCGGTAACTTGCTGCAGCTGCGTCAGATCGCCGCTATCCGTGGTCTGGTGGCCAACCCCAAGGGTGAGATCATCCCGCGGCCGATCAAGTCCTCGTACCGTGAGGGCCTGTCGGTGCTGGAGTACTTCATCTCCACCCACGGTGCCCGTAAGGGTCTGGCTGACACCGCCCTGCGTACCGCCGACTCGGGTTACCTGACCCGTCGTCTGGTGGACGTCTCGCAGGACGTCATCATCCGCGAAGAGGACTGCGGCACCGATCGCGCTATCCCGATGGCGATCGCGCAGCGGGACAAGGACACCA
>Ga0209023_10007073_pt1 | contig 11639 bp, 11 predicted proteins | sample LakOneMetagenome_FD_187468 | JGI IMG/M metagenome (GOLD analysis project Ga0209023, IMG submission 187468) | Freshwater and sediment microbial communities from Lake Erie, Canada (SPAdes) (version 2) | ecosystem: Environmental > Aquatic > Freshwater > Lentic | place: Lake Erie, Canada...
CGTAGGTATCGTAGCTCTTACCCATCGCCCAGGCGGCCAGGCGCTGCGCGGCTTCGTGGATGAAGCTTTCGTTTGGGCCATAGAGCAGCACCGCTTTCGCGGTTTTGTCCGGCTTGTCGAGAAAGCGCCGGACCGCGGCGCCGGTCACCTTCACCGCGGTGCGCTCTCCGAGCGCGCTTGCGCCATGCGCAGCGCCAACTCGGCGCGGAAGCGTTCAGCCATAGTTTCAGCAGCGCGCTCGCGTGCGTCGTCTTGCGCGGAAATTTCGCCGAACGCAGCGACCGGCACATCGTAGTCAACGACGGTGACGACAGAGCCGCGCAACACGCGGCCGCTCGGTGGCGTCAACACGTAGTTCGCAATCAAGCGCAGTTCTGCGCGCGTGGCAGATTCGTCCCGGCGCAGCCCGAGTGGCGACACTTGTTCGGACAGCGTGATGCGAAGATCCGACGGCGGCGAGCCGTCGTTCTCCACGTCAAGAATGCGCGAGAGTTCTGTGCGCAGCGTGTGGCCCGCTTTGCCGTCGATCTCGTTGATCGACACCGGGCCGATGGCATGGCCGCCGCCGGCGCCGGGCGAAGCGTACATCGGCGAGAACCCGCACGCGGTGAGCAGGGTCAACGCAAAGCCGGCAAGCAAGGCACGCATTCAGTCTCTCCACCCACGTCCCGCGGACGGGCCATCGTAATCGGTCTCGGCTATCCGCCAAGCCAGCTCAACCGCGGCAGGGCTAGGCGGCAACGATATTCACAATGCGGTCGGGCACCACAATCACTTTGCGGACGGTCTGACCCTCAAGAAATTGCGCCACGGCAGGGTGGGCGAGCGCCATTTCGCGCACGTCCGCCTCGGCCGCGCCCTTAGCCGCCTCGATTTCCGCGCGCTTTTTGCCGTTGACCTGGATGGGCAATGTGACGGTGGTCCGCGCCGCCAAGGCCGGATCGGCCACAGGCCAGGGTGCGGTGGCCACGAAGGGCTCGAAGCCCAGTGTCTCCCAGCATTCCTCGGCCAGGTGCGGCATGAACGGTGCGATCAATTGCGCCAGCGTACGCAACGCTTCGCCGCGGGCGAAGACGCTGCCCTCGTCCTCGCCCTTCAGCTTGGCGATGGCGTTGACCATTTCGTAGCCGCGCGCGACCGCGACGTTGAAGCGGAAGTTTTCGATGTCGTCGGTGACGCTTTGAATGGCGCGGTGTGAAAGCTGGCGCAGCGCATGCGCGTCGCCTTCGGTTTTTGGCGCTGCATCACCTGGCTTCGGCGCCGGTTGTCCGTGCGCTTCGACCAATGACCAAACGCGCTGCACAAAGCCCCAAGCGCCTTTAACGCCTGACGCGGTCCACTCCACATCGCGCTCCGGCGGTGAGTCCGACAACACGAACCAGCGCGCCACATCGGCGCCGAAATCCGTCACGAACGCGTCGAGATCGACAACGTTCTTTTTCGACTTCGACATCTTTTCGATAGCGCCGGTTTGAACGGGCTTGCCTGTGGCAAGATCAACGCGCGCGCCGTCGCGCATGTCGGTCTCCTCGGGCAACAACCAGGCGCCGGCGGCAGACTTGTAAGTCTCGTGCACCACCATGCCTTGTGTAAACAAGCTCGCGAACGGTTCACCGTCAGCGGGCCCTTCCAGCAAGCCACAATCGCGCAATCCGCGTGTGAAAAAGCGCGAGTAGAGCAGATGCAAAACCGCGTGCTCGATGCCGCCTACATACTGGTTCACCGGCATCCAATAGGCGGCTTTCGCCTTATCAAACGGCGCGTTCTCGTTGTGCGGATCGGTGAAGCGGAGGAAATACCAGCTCGAATCCACGAACGTGTCGAGCGTGTCGGTTTCGCGCGTCGCCTCGCCCGCGCACTGCGGGCACTTCACGTGCTTCCAGGTCGGATGGCGATCCAGCGGATTGCCCGGCTTGTCCTTCTCGAACGTCACGTCGTCCGGCAGCGCCACCGGCAGATCCTTCTCTGGCACCGGCACGACGCCGCACTTGGCGCAATGGATCGCTGGAATCGGGCAGCCCCAATAGCGTTGGCGTGAAACACCCCAATCGCGCAGACGCCATTGCGTGGTCGCTTCGCCTTTGCCGAGCTTCACCAGTTCGTCGATCGCGCGCTTGATGCCGTCGCGCGTCGAGAGACCGTCGAGGAATTGCGAATTGTAGAGCGTGCCGTCGTCGGTGAACGCGTCCTTGGTGACAGCGTACGTCGCCGCGTCCGCGCCCGGCGGCAGCACCACCGGCTTGAACGGCAGCTTGTACTTGTTCGCGAAATCCAAGTCGCGTTGATCGCCGGCCGGTGAGCCGAAGATGGCGCCCGTGCCGTAGGTTGAGAGCACAAAGTTGGCCGCCCATACCGGCAACACCCAATTCGGATCGAACGGGTGTTTCACGCGAACACCAAGATCCACGCCGAATTTCGGGGCTTTTTCGATGTCCGCTTCGGACGTGCCTAGAGTCGCGGCTTCCGCGATGAACTTGGCGACTTCCGGATTGTGTTCAGCGATCGCTTTGGTCAGCGGATGATCCGGCGCCAGCGCCAGGAAGCTCGCGCCAAACAGCGTGTCGGGGCGCGTCGTGTAAACTTCAATCGGATCGCGCGCATGGCACGGCTCGCCCACGGGCGTCTGCGTGAGGAAGCCCGGCGCCTCCGCGATGTCCCACCAGATTTTCGCGCCTTGGCTTTTGCCGATCCAGTTCGACTGCATCAGCCGCACTTTGTCCGGCCACTTTTCCAAACCGCCGATGGCGCCGAGCAGGTCGTCGGCATACGCCGTGACCTTGAACATCCATTGCTCAAGCTCGCGCGTCTCCACCGGCGCGCCAGAGCGCCAACCTTTGCCGTCCACCACTTGCTCGTTGGCGAGCACGGTGTTGTCGACCGGGTCCCAATTCACCTTTTGCTTTTTGCGATAGACGAGGCCTTGCTTCCAAAACGCCAGGAAGATCGCCTGCTGGTGCTTGTAGTAGCTTGCATCGCACGTCGCGAATTCGCGCGACCAATCGATCGCGATTCCGAGTGATTTCAGCTGGTCGCGCATCGCCGCGATGTTCGAGCGCGTCCACGCGCCCGGATGCACGCCGCGCTCCATGGCCGCGTTTTCCGCAGGCAAACCGAATGCATCCCAGCCCATGGGATGCAGCACGTTGTACCCGTTGGCGCGCCGGAAGCGGGCGATGACATCGCCCATTGTGTAGTTGCGCGAATGGCCGACGTGGATGCGTCCCGACGGATACGGGAACATTTCCAGCACGTAGGCTTTCTTTTTGCCTTTCGCGTCTTCAGGCGATTGCGCACGGTCGATGCCGGCGGCGTCCCATCGCTGACGCCACTTCGGTTCGACTTCTCGATGATTGTAGCGAGCCATTATCCATCACGCCCTAACGAAGGGCGCTTGGTGCAGGCAAACGCCCCGTCTTGTCTAGTTCCTGACCGTGCTCAGACGAAGCTGACGCGCGCGCGTAAGGATCGCGTTTTCGATCTGGATTTCCGTATCGGAGTCCACGGTCGCATCGGTCCAAGCGCCATTCGTTTGCGTTTGGCGGAAGATCGAAACGTTGAGCGCATCGGCGCGCAAACGCGTGTCGAGAATGTATACCGTCGCTTTGAAGCGCTCGGTCGGCGTCGTCGGGTCGGAATACCAATCGGTGATGATCACGCCGCCGAAGGGGTCAGCCGACGCCAGCGGCATGAACGCCAATGTGTCGAGTGAAGCGCGCCAAAGATACGAGTTGACGCCGATGCCGCCGGTTTCACGGTTGCTGTTGCCGCCGCCGAAGAGGCCGCCACCGCCACCGGTGTTGATGCCGTTATCGTGTTCGACACGGGATTGGCCCGGCTGACGCGCGGTATCGGGACGGAACATAGAACACGCGGAGAGCGATATCGCCGCGGCCGCGATTAACACGGCTCCACCAAACTTCCGCCCCGCCTGCGACATTCGGAATTCCTCCGCAAAACCAGTATCCGCCGCCTCATCCCTGGGCGGCGCGCCCGCTCCTATATCATGGCGCCCGGGCGGGGCCAGGGGTCCACTGCGGAGACGGCGATGTTGTGGCGTTGTTCCCCTGAATGGTTAATTTGGCAATCTGCCCAGATTTTGACGAAATATTCGTAGGACCTGTGGCCTAAAGCTCACTGCGGAACGGTCCGGGTTCAGCTATGTTGATTTGCTGAGCTCGGTCGCTGAGGGGAAAACTGAGGTGTTGTTTAGGCCATCTGCCTGGGTAATTGCTGGGGCCGCCATTATGGCGACCACTGGCGTTGCGCATGCGCAGCAACGGCCGGCGCCCTCGGTAAACGCTACCACCGAAGCCCGCGCCAGTGATGCGGCGGTGCCGTGGTACCAGCGCTTCACCACTTCAAACGGCGTCACCGAATCGATCACCGGCGTCACCGAGAATGATCGCCAGCTCGTGCCGGCCTGGACGCTCAATCAGCGGTGGGGTGTCACCGTCGACGTTCGCGAGGCGCAACGCATCGAACGTATTCCGGACGCCGGCCGTGGCGATGAAGCGTCGCTCGGTGCTTACTACCAGTTCACGCCGCGCATGCGGGTCGGTGGTCAGCTGAGTGTCGAGACCGACAACCACAATCTGACGACAACAACGCCGACCGATCCGAACAGCGGTGAGCCGCGCGCTGACGTGCGGATCGAATCCGCATTCCGCTTCTAAGCATTCACAACAACGCATCGATCGCCGCGAGCCCTGCAAAGCCGCGTCCGCTGAGCCGTGTCGCCGTGCTTACGTTCACACCACCCAATGCAATCACCGGAACCCTTGTTGCTCGCGCAATTTGGCTTGCGCGAAACAAGCCGAGCGGCGGGTGAACGGACGCGCTGCGCGTCGGAAAAACGGGGCTCAACAGGCACGCATCAACGCCAAGGGCGGCTGCACGAAGCACCGCGTCGTGTGAATGGGCCGAGGCGGTCACCAACGCGAACCCATCGCGCGCCACGGGCAAGCGATCTTCAGGCCAATGCACGCCATCCGCGCCGACGTCTTGCGCCAACTCCAGATCCGCCGCGATGAGAGAGTGCAATCCGCGTAGACGACAGAGCCGAACCAGCGCGCGTGCAACGTCGCGGCGTTCTTGTACGCCGAAGTGACGATAGATCACCGCCGTGCCTCGTGGCAGCCGCCGCACCACCCCTACGGGATCCGGTGTTCGCACCGGATCAGTGAGAAAGAAGAGCGCTGGCGCTTCCGGCGCGCCCGCCTCGCTGTTGAGGCGGCGCGCCAGCCCCGCTAGCACTTGGCGCGAGCTCATGAGTATTTCCTTCGACGTCGCCGCGGCACGTGCGGACATCCTGGCGCGCATCGCCGATGCGGCCAAGGCATCCGGCCGCTCTTCGGACGCGGTCACTCTGGTCGCCGTGTCCAAGCAGCAACCGGACGATCGCATCGAGGCGGCTGTGGCGGCTGGACAAAATGTATTTGGCGAAAATCGCGTCCAAGAAGCGCAGACGCGCTGGGGCGTCCGCGACCGCACCGGGTTAACTCTGCGTCTCATCGGCGCGCTGCAAAGCAACAAAGCCGAGGAGGCCGTCGCCCTGTTCGACGCCATCGATAGCCTCGACCGCCCAAAGCTCGCGGCCGCCATCGCCGCAGCCGCGCAGAAAGCCGGGCGGTGCCCCGAACTTCTGGTGCAAGTGAACACCGGCGAGGAGTCGCAGAAGGCCGGCATCGTTCCCGCTGACGCGGATCACTTCATTAAGAGTGTTCGCCAAGACTTCGGGTTACCTCTGGCAGGCTTGATGTGTATCCCACCAGAAGACGAAGAGCCGGCCATGCACTTCGCGCTCTTGGCGAAGATCGCCAAGCGCAATGGGCTGACGGAATTGAGCATGGGCATGAGCCATGACTTTGAAACGGCCATCCGCTTCGGCGCCACGCAAGTGCGTGTGGGGTCGGCCCTGTTCGGGCCGCGGGGCGCGAAGCCGGTTGCAAATGCGTGAAACAGACGCTCAATGCGTGTAGGCTTTTGAATTCATGACGCGCGCGATCACCATTCTGATCATCGATGATGATGCTGAGCTCAGCGAAGCTTTGGTCGAGCAATTCTCGCTCGAGCCTGGTTTTGCGGCTGAAAGCGCGCCGACAGCGGTCGGCGGCTTCGAGGCGGCCGAACGTGTCAAGCCGGCCGCCATCGTCCTCGATGTCAGTTTGCCCGACATGGACGGCTTCGACGCCTGCAAGCGCTTACGAGAGCTGGGCGTCAAAGCACCGATCATCATGCTGACGGGCGCTGCTCAAGAAGAGGAACACCAGGTCAAAGGGCTCGACGCCGGCGCCAACGACTATGTCCTGAAGCCGTTCAAGTTCTCGGTGCTGCTCGCGCGCATTCGCGCCCACCTGCGCAGTCACGAAGCCAGCGAGGACGCCGTCTATCGCATCGGCCCGTATGAGTTTCGCCCGGCGCTACGCCTTTTGCTTGATCCGGCGCAGAAGAAAGTGCGGCTGACCGACAAGGAAACGTCGATCCTGCGCTACCTCTATCGCTCAGGCGAAAAGCCGGTGGGCCGCGAAGAGCTGTTGCGCGAAGTGTGGGGCTACAACGCCAACGTCACCACCCACACGCTCGAGACGCACATCTATCGCCTGCGTCAAAAAATCGAGCCCGACGCACAAAGCCCCAAGTTGCTCATCACCGAGACCGGGGGCTATCGTCTCCAGGTGTAGAATACACCGCTGGGGGACGGCGTGGCCGACGAGCAGGAAGATGTCGCTAAAGCGGCGACAGAGCGTTTCAACAATTTAGTTGCAGCCACGATCGCCGTTTTGGCGACGTTCGCCGCGCTTGGCGCCATCAAGAGCAGCAACGTCGCGCAGGGCATCCAGCAGGGCCAAGTCAGCAGCAACGACAACTGGGCTTGGTATCAGGCCATTCGCACGCGCGAGGATATGGCGTCCTACGAGCTGCTACGGATTCAACAGCTGGCGCGCCATCACAACACGCGGCGAGAAGCCCGGCGGCTCCGAACGGAAGTCGCCGCGCAGCAGGCCGAGCTCGATCACATTCGCCAGCGTAAGGACCAGGTTCAGCACGATGCCCAGGCGGCTGATGCAAGCGTGGCCGCGCTCAACGTGTTCAACAACCAGTACGATATCTCAACGGGGCTGATTACTATCGCGATGTCTCTGTTGGCGCTCTGTGTGCTTGCACAGACGCGCTGGCTGTACTGGTTCGCGCTTGCGCCGAGCGCCGCGGGCTTGATCTTTGGCGTTGCGGCAATGTTCGGAATTCCGATCCAAGTCAGTGTGCTGTCGAGTTTGCTGACCTGACATGACATGAAAAAGGCCCGGAGCTCTCCGGGCCTTTTAGCTTTCTGGATTTTGCATAGGCGCCTCAGGCGACCATTTGCGAGGCTTGTCCCAGCACGCTCATTGCGAACGGCGCAAACAGCGCGGCGGCGGCCATGAGGCATAAAAGCTTGTTCATTTCGGTCTCCCTGCGGATCACCGTGATCCGATGACACCAAGGTATGCGTGACCTAGCTTTCTCGCTGTGCCCGAGGTCACTCAGCCCGGTTAGGGGCTTTGCAACCTCTGGGTAAGCAAATGGTAGACGCTCTCTGCACGTGTGAGGGAAAGATGGCTCAGCAGACGATGTACGGCGCTCGCGCGACCGACCAACTCGCGCTCGATGTGTTGATGGAAGCGGTGGAGCGCCTTGCTGGCGCGAAGGACGAGATGGCCGTCGCTGCCATCGTCAGAACAGCCGCGCGGCGGCTTACTGGCGCTGACGGTGTTTCGGTCGTCCTGAAGAAGGGCGACCGCGTCCACTATGTCGATGAAGACGCCGTCGGTCCGCTCTGGAAGGGACAGGACTTTCCAATGGAAGCCTGTATCTCGGGCTGGGCCATTATGAACCGCGAGACAGTGGTGATCGCCGACATCAGCGGCGACCCGCGCATCCCACTCGCGGCCTACAAGCCCACCTTCGTCAAAAGCTTGGCCATGGCCCCGGTCGGCCTACCTGAACCGATTGCCGCGATCGGCGCCTATTGGGCCGAACAGCGCCGGCCCACGGACGATGAAGTGCGCGCACTCGAAACCATGGCGCGCGCGGCATCGGTGGCGCTGCAGAACGTGAAGCTGCGCGCCGAACTCAACGCCGCACTGGATGGCGCTCGCGCTTCCGAAGTCGCTAAGGACGCGTTCCTCGCCAACATGAGCCGCGAAATTCGCGCGCCGCTGAGTGGGTTGGCGGCGCTTGTGGAGCTGCTGAACCGCACACAGCTTGACGCGCAGCAAAAACAATTGTGCGCCGTGATGAAGCATACCTCGCAGGATGTCGTGCAGCTCGTGTGCGAAATCCTTGACTTTGCTCGTGTCGAAGCCGGCCGCGTGGATCTTTATCAGGCGCCGTTCAAGTTAGCCGATGTCGTGCGGGAAGCCGCAGCGCCGTCTGCCGCTCGCGCCGCGGAGAAGGGCCTATCCTTCGACATCCAGATCGCCCCCGAGGCGCAGCGCCAATTCCGCGGAGACGAGAGCCGCGTCAAACAAATCGTTCAGCAGCTCGCCGGCAACGCCGTGAAGTTCACGGATCAGGGCAGCGTCACCATCCACGTCGAGCAGGAAGATCACGTTGGCGCTCGCTCGATGCTGAAGATCTCCGTGATCGACACCGGTCTTGGCTTTGATGAATCCACCGCCAGTGTCTTGCTCGATCGTTTCTCGCAGGGCAGCGGCGCGCGCGGCGGCCTTGGCCTTGGCCTGGCGATGACCGATGCGCTCGCGCGCGCCTTAGGCGGCGAGCTGGTCGCCAAGGCGGACTCCGGCCTGGGCAGCACTTTCGTCGTGCGCTTGCCGCTCGACCGCGCCGATTTCGATCCAGACGAAGTCGCCCCGCCAACACACGCGGTCGCCTAGCCCTTGCCCTTTGCGCCGCGCTTGTAGAGTGCGACAACCTTGAGCGCCTCCCGCGCCACCGCAGCGCGAAGCTCGGGCGGCGCAACCACCTCGACCTCAGCGCCCAAACGCAGCAACTGCAGCGTCGCGTACTCAAGGCTTTCCACCGGGATCTCCGCCTTAACCCATCCATCCGGCTTGCACGGCACGTGCGCGGCGCTGACCGCCTCGTGCGCGGCGGCGCTCGTATCGCGCAAGATGCGCCGGCCTGTCGGCGAGAGCTTCACGATCGCGCGTTCGCGCATCAGCCGCTGCTCGAAATCCCGCGACCACGCCGCCCAATAGCGCGCGAGATCAAACCGCGCGGGCCGCTTGCTCTGTCCTTTGATCGTCTCCAGCGCCTGAATGTTGGAAACGCGATAAGTGCGCGGCTCGCCTTTCACGCCGGCGACGAGGTACCAAACGCCAGCCTTCAGAACGAGTCCAAGCGGATCCGCATCACGTGTAACCAGATCGCGCCAGCTCTCATAGCGGATACGCACGCGCTGATCGCTCCACACGGCGGTCGCCAGCGACGGCAGTAAATCGAGCGGCTCGCTGCGTGAATACCAATTGACCGGATCGAGATGGAAGCGCGCGGCCACACGTTGCGCGCTTGCGCCGGAATCCGGCGGCAAGCTTGCAAGCAGCTTGAGCTGCGCCTGCGCCAGCTCGGCGCCGATGCCCAGATCAGCCGCCGCGCCGCCGACGCCCGCCAGCAGCAGCGCGTCCGCTTCCGCCGGCGTGAAACCCGTGAGGCGCGTGCGATAGCCGTCAAGCAGTTGGAAGCCGCCGCTGCGGCCACGCTCGGCGTAGACGGGCACGCCCGCCGCGCTGAGCTGATCCACATCGCGGTAAATGGTGCGGACCGAGACCTCGAATTCAGCCGCCAGCGCCTCAGCGCTCATTCGCCCGCGCATTTGCAAGAGGATCAGGATCGAGAGCAGGCGGCTAGCGCGCATAAAAATCAGATCACACGGAAATGCTGACGTCGGATGTCAGGTTTACGAGCTTAAGCCCCGCATAGGCAATCGCGCTCGCCGCTGCGGAGAGGCCATGAGCACCGAACACGACTTCGATTTCTTCATCGGCTCCTGGCGCGTCGCGCACCGCTATCTCACGCAGCGTCTGGCCAACGCTGCCGAATGGAAGGAATTCACCGGCGTCACAGTCACCCGCAAAATCCTAGGCGGCTTTGGCAACGTCGATGACAACACGCTGGACAAACCTGACGGCGCCTATCGCGCGGTGACACTGCGCTCCTTCGACCAGCAAACGCGGCAATGGTCGATTTGGTGGTTGGATGGCCGCCACCCCGGTCAGCTCGATACGCCCATGCGCGGCAGCTTTGAAAATGGCGTCGGCCTCTTCTTCGCCGACGATGTGCTCGACGGGCGCCCAATCCGCGTGCGCTTCACCTGGACTCAAAACGACGGAGACGGTCCGCGCTGGGAGCAGGCCTTCTCCGCGGATGGCGGCGCAACCTGGGAAACCAATTGGATCATGCGCTTCACGCGCAGTGATGGGGAGAGTGTGTGATGCTTAAACGAAGACATGTGCTGAGCGCCGGTGCGCTCATTCTGGCGGGAAGCGCGCTGAAGTCGAACGCCAAGGCGCAGCAGAACACAGCGCCGCCGGCTCGACCCGCAGGCGTGCCTGAAGGACAAGCCGGCGAGTTCGACTGGCTTGCCGGCGAATGGCGCATCGCCAATCGCATGATTTCAGGTGGTCAGTGGATCGAGTTTCCCGGCGAAGCTACGGTCCGCAGAATTCTCGCCGGCGCTGGAAGCGTTGAAGACCTGCGCATCCCGGCTCGCAATTTCAGCGGCATGGGCCTCAGGATTCTGGACGTTCAGAACAAGGTCTGGAACGATCATTGGGTGAACGGCCAATCCGGCGTCGTGACGGTGCCCGGCATAGCAGGCGGATTCACAGACGGCGTCGGCAATTTCGATCTGGACGACGTCGAGAACGGCCAACCCGTGCGCTATTACAGCACCTGGGACGAAGTTACGCCGACCTCATGCCGCTGGCGTGCAGGCGTTTCGCGCGACGGCGGCCGCACGCGCGACGACACCTGGATCATGCACTGGACGCGGGTTTCCGCGTAACTGAGCTCAGTTCGCGGTCGGGCGCGTGTCGCTCGGCTGCGGGGCTTGCGTGTGCGTCGAAGCTGTCTTGCCGGACTTCTTCGGCGCATTGCGCGCATCGTGCAGGCGCTTCAGCAGCGCTTGATGCTCGCCCCACAAGCGCTTCGGCAGACGGTCGCCGAACTTTTCGTAGTGCGGCTGCACCAACGCGGCCTCTTCATCCCAAACGTCGAGATCGACACCCAGCAGCACGTCGAGCGCGTCGTTCGAGAGGCGCAGGCCGGAGAGATCGAGCGACGCCGCGGTCGGCACATTGCCGATCGGCGTTTCTTCCGCTTCGGCTTTGCCATCGAGGCGTTGCGCGACCCACTTCAGCACGCGCGCGTTGTCGCCAAAGCCCGGCCACACGAACTTGCCGTTCTGGTCCTTGCGGAACCAGTTCACGAAATAGATTTTCGGCAACTGCGCGCCCTCGCGATCGCCGATCTTCAGCCAATGCGCGAAGTAGTCTCCCATGTGGTAGCCGCAGAATGGCAGCATCGCGAATGGGTCGCGGCGCAATTCGCCGACCTTGTTTTCCGCCGCCGCTGTGCCTTCCGACGCGACGTTCGACGCCAAGAACACGCCGTGTTGCCAATCGAACGCTTCCGTCACCAAC
>Ga0209023_10007074_pt1 | contig 11638 bp, 7 predicted proteins | sample LakOneMetagenome_FD_187468 | JGI IMG/M metagenome (GOLD analysis project Ga0209023, IMG submission 187468) | Freshwater and sediment microbial communities from Lake Erie, Canada (SPAdes) (version 2) | ecosystem: Environmental > Aquatic > Freshwater > Lentic | place: Lake Erie, Canada | collected...
CGCGGGCGGGCTGCCGCAACAACTCCAGCGGCTACGTGGAGTTCTGCGACCAGATCATCAGCACCGTCGGCGCTCGTGGCAGCATCGGTCTGCTGGGCGACTCCGTGCTGCTCGGTTCGGCCACCGGGGTGAGCAACCCCAGCCTGCCCACCAAGCTGAGCGGTGCCGGCTTCGGCCCGGTCCGCATCTCCACCACGCTCGGCATGACGACGTACTTCTCCACGTCCTCGAAGCGCGACGCCTCGGCCTTCCACTGGATCAGCCGCTGGAAGACCGGCGGGTTCACCCCGGGCATCATCGTGGTCAACATCGGCGCCAACGAACTGGGCACCTGCATCCCCAGCACCGTGTCGAAGTGCAAGGCCCGCATCGACATCCTGCTGAACGAGATCACCGCCAACTTCCCCAACGCGGAGGTCTGGTGGGCGAAGATCGTCCAGCGGTCGTACCCGTCCGGCGCGTACACGTCCGGCATGTTGGGCTGGAACGCCGGCCTCGACCTGGCCGCGGCGGAGCGCCCGAACCTGCTGCTGTGGGACTGGCCAACAGCGTTGGCCACGGCCAACCCGCCGATCTCGATGGACATCGGCTACATCCACCCGGTGTCCGGTGCCGAATACGTGAAGCGCAGCACCCTGATGGCCGAGCACATCACCACCCGCATGAGCGGCGCCCGCTACGACGGCCCGCGCACCGGCCTGCCCGCCGGCGATGCCACCGCACTCAAGTTCTCGCCCGTGACGGAGGCCGCGATCTACGCCACTCCGACCGACGGCCCGAAGTTCACTGCGGCCGAGACACGCGACATCGACCTGAGCGGCGTGGCCGTGGTCGACGATGCCGCGAAGGCGTTGGCACTGACCGTCACCGCCAAGGACCCGGTGGCCGGCGGCTACCTGACGGTGTGGCGCTGCGGCGATGCCATGCCGCCCACCTCCAACCTCAACTTCACGGCCGGCGCGCAACGGACGGCACAGGTGATCACCCGCATCACCGACACCGGCCATGTGTGCATCTACACCAGCGTCGCCACCGAAGTGATCGTGTCGATCGAGGGCAACCTGCTGCCGGCCGGTGCCACCACCCTCACCCCGATCGCACCCGTGCGACCGCTGGACACGCGCCTCACCGGTCGCCACGCGGACCTGGTGGTCGCCGTGCCGGGCACCGGTGTGGCCGCGGCAGCGATCACCCTGACCGCGACCGGCGGATCGAACGGCGGCACGCTCACCGCCTACGGCTGCGATGCGTCGGTGCCCGCCGTCGCCAACATCAGTTTCCAGCCGAACGAGACGGTGGCCAGCGCGGCGTTCGTGCCGGTCAGCGCCGACGGCACGATCTGCGTGCGGGTCAACACCGCGGACACCGTCTACACCGACGTGATCGTCGACATCACCGGCACGTTCCAGGCCGGTGCCGGCCTCGCCTTCGTGCCCGCCCCGGGCACCCGGCTGCTGGACACTCGCTACTCGACCGGTGGCTGGGTCGGCCGCCATGGCGCCACCCAGAGCGTCGACGTGGTGGCGGCACCGGCCGGCGCTCTCGCCGCGACCGGCACGATCACGATCGTGCGGCCGATGTTCCGTGCCTATCTCAAGGCGTACCCGTGCGGCCAGGCGCTACCCCCGACATCGTCCGTCAACGCCAACGCCGGCCTGGTGATGGCCAACTCGGTGACCGTCGGCGTGAATGCCGCGCAGCACACGATGTGCATTTTCAGTTCTCAGAACACGAACACCTTGTTCGACGTGGTCGGCTGGTGGGTGGAGGCGTCATGAAGTCGCGTTTCGTAGCACTCGGCATCGCGGTCCTCACCGCGTTGCCGCTGTCGTTCGCACCGGTCACGCACGCGTCACCGCCGGCGCCGGAAGCCGTCCCCGCGTCGCAACGAGTGTTCATGGTCGCCGACTCCGTCGGCCTCAGCGCCAAGGCGGCCGTCCCCGGCGCCTTCCCGGCGGGCTGGCAGGTGACCATCACCGGCCAGCCGGCGCTGTTCGTGGAGCAGCTCGTCTCGAAGTACGTGCAGTACCAGCCGCTGTCGATGTTCGGCGACAACGCCATCGTGGCCGCCGGCTACAACTACCCCTACTGGGACACTGCCCGGTTCGACCGGTCGATCGACCTGATGGTCAACACGCTGGTCGCCAAGGGTGTCAAGCACGTCTACTGGGTGACGATGCGGGAGGTGAAGCCCGCGTACTTCTCCGGCTGGTACAGCCTCAGCGCGGCCTACCGCACGCTGTACCTCGCCTACCCGACGGTCAACAACCAGCTGCGCAACGCGATGAGCCGCCACCCGGAGCTGTCGATCATCGACTGGGCGGCGATCAGCGACCGTGTTGGCCTGTCGTACGACGCCATTCACCTGAACAACGCCGGCGCGGCCGCCTACGCGGCGCTCGCTGCCAGCACCGTCGTCAGCGGGCAGACCCGCAAGGCGGCCGGCACCACCACCGAGATCACGGTCGCCGGCACCAACGGTGTGCCCGCCGACGCGACCGCCGTGTCGCTGAACCTCACCAGCTACAACCCGCGCGCGGCCGGCTACCTCACGGTCTACCCGTGCGGCGGCGAGCGGCCGCTGGTCAGCAACCTCAACTTCCTGGCGGCGCAAACCGTGTCCAGCGCGGCGATCGTGCCGATCGGCGTGGACGGCAAGGTGTGCGTCTACCAGAGCACCGCTGCGCACGTCATCGTCGACCTCAACGGCGCGTTCGGCGCGACTTCCGGGTTCGTCAACCTCACTCCCGTGCGAGCCATCGACACCCGTGGCGGGGCGGCACCACCCGCCGCCACTCCCCTGCTCGTCCACCTCGGTGCCCAGCCCGGCGCACCGACCGGTGCGTTCACCTCGGTCCTCAACCTGACCGTGCTGGGTGGCGCCACCGGCGCTGCCGTCACGGTCTACAACTGCGGCGTCGCGATCCCTTCGGTGCCGACGCGCATCGTTGCTCCCGGTGCCATTCAGAACCTGATGATGGTCGTCGGCACCGACGGCAACGGTGACGTGTGCGTGATCACCAACCACGCGGTCCATGTGCTGGTCGACCTGTTCGGCGCGTTCCCTGCCGACGCGGACATGCATGCGATCACGGCCCAACGGGTCCTCGATTCGCGGACGAACGGCGGCGCCATCGCTGCCGGCGGGCAGCGCACCATCCAGATCTCCGGCGTCGGCGGCATCCCCACCGACCCGGTCCCGACCGGCGCAGTGATCACCGTGGCGATGAGCAGCCCGCAGGGCATCGGCTGGGCGAACGTGTTCCCGTGCAACCCTTCCATGCCGAACACGTCGATGATCAATGTCGTCCCCAACCATGACCAGACCGGCTCGGTGATGACAGCGCTGAGCGCCGCCGGCACGGTCTGCCTCTACAGCAGCGTGCTCACGCACGTCCTCGTCGACGTCTCCGGCTGGGCAGGCACGGCCTTCACCCCGCTCACTCCGGCTCGTCTGCTGGACACACGAATCGTGTAGCTTCCCGCGGTTACCCGTCGGTAGCGGTGGCAGACTGCCACCCATGATCTTCGACGGCCACGTCAACCAGCTCCCCGACTCCGACCCCGGCGAAACACAAGAGTGGCTGGACAGCCTCGATGCCGTGATCGATGTCCACGGCAAGACCCGGGCACGTTTCCTGCTCACCAAGTTGCTGGAGAAGGCCCGCGAGTCGCAGGTCAGCTTCCCCGCCACGGTCAGCACGCCGTACATCAACACCATTCCGCGTGAAGCGGAGCCATGGTTCCCCGGCGACGAATACCTCGAGCGCCGCATCCGTGCGTTCGTGCGCTGGAACGCCGCGATGATGGTCGTCCGGGCGAACAAGCACGCCGACGGCATCGGTGGCCACCTGTCCACCTACGCCAGCTCGGCCAGCCTGTACGAGATCGGTTTCAACCACTTCTTCCGCGGGAAGGACGACGGCACCGCCGGCGACCACATCTACTTCCAGGGTCACGCCACCCCCGGCGTATACGCCCGCGCGTTCCTCGAGCGCCGGCTGGAGGCCGCCGATCTGGACCAGTTCCGCCGCGAGATCGGCCGCGACGGCAAGGGTCTCAGCAGCTACCCGCACCCGCGCCTGATGCCCGACTTCTGGGAGTTCCCGACGGTCTCGATGGGCCTCGGGCCGCTCACCGCCCTCTACCACGCCCGCTTCAACCGCTACCTGCTGAACCGCGAGCTGGACGACACCAGCCAGAGCCGCGTGTGGGCCTTCCTCGGCGACGGCGAGTGCGACGAGCCGGAAACCCTCGGCGCCCTCTCGCTGGCCAGCCGCGAGAAGCTGGACAACCTCGTGTTCGTGGTCAACTGCAACCTGCAGCGCCTGGACGGGCCGGTGCGCGGCAACGGCAAGATCATCCAGGAACTGGAGGCCGTGTTCCGCGGTGCCGGCTGGAACGTGATCAAGGTCATCCTCGGCAGCAAGTGGGACGAACTGTTGGCGAAGGACAAGGACGGCGTGCTGCTGAACCGCCTGAACACCACGGTCGACGGAGAGTTCCAGCGCTACAGCGTCGAGGGCGGCGCCTACATCCGCGACGAGTTCTTCGGCGGCGACCCGCGCCTGCGCCAGATGGTCGCCCACCTCACCGACGACGACCTGGTGCACCTGCCCCGCGGCGGCCACGACTACCGCAAGCTCTACGCGGCGTACAAGGCCGCGACGGAGAACCTCGGGTCCGGTGCGCCGACGGTCATCCTCGCCAAGACGATCAAGGGCTGGACGCTCGGCCCCGGCTTCGAGGGCCGCAACTCCACCCACCAGATCAAGAAGATGACCGACGCTCAGCTGATGGCGCTGCGCGACCGTCTGCACCTCCACGACGAGATCCCCGACAGCGCCTTCGAGCACGACGGCCTGCCCTACTTCCGCCCGGCGGAGGACAGCGTCGAGTACCAGTACATGATCGAGCGCCGGCGGGCACTGGGTGGCAGCGTGCCGAAGCGGTTGATCCGCCCGCGCAAGACCCTGGCCATGCCGCTGGACAGCACGTTCGCCGAACTGCGCCAGGGTTCCGGCGAGCAGGAGGTCAGCACCACGATGGGCTTCACCCGCCTGCTGCGCAACCTGTCGCGCGACGAGAACATCGGCCAGTGGGTGGTCCCGATCATCCCCGACGAGGGCCGCACCTTCGGCATGGACAGCCTGTTCCCTGCGCTGAAGATCTACGCCTCGCAGGGTCAGAAGTACCAGCCGGTGGACCACGACCTGCTGCTCAGCTACGCAGAGTCCGCGAAGGGTCAGATCCTGGAGGAAGGCATCACCGAGGCAGGCTCGCTGGCCAGCTTCATCGCCGCCGGTACCGCCTACGCCACCCGCGGCGTGCCGACCGTCCCCTTCTACACCTTCTACTCGATGTTCGGGTTCCAGCGTGTGGGCGACCTCATCTGGCAGGCAGCCGATGCTCGCGCCCGCGGCTTCCTGATGGGCGCCACCGCCGGCCGCACCACCCTGCCCGGCGAAGGCCTGCAGCACCAGGACGGCCACTCGCTGGTGCTGGCCAGCACGGTGCCGCCGTGCCAGTCGTACGACCCGGCGTTCGCCTACGAGGTCGCCGCGATCATCCAGGCCGGCATCCACCGCATGTACGGGCCGGACAGCACCAACCGCGACGTCTTCTACTACATCACCCTGTACAACGAGAACTACCCCATGCCGGCCATGCCGGAGGGTCTGGACGCCGCCGACATCGTGCGTGGCCTGTACCGCTGGGCACCCGCGCCGGAGACGGATCGTCGTGCAACGGTGCTGTTCAGCGGCTCCGCACACGGCGCCGCCCGCGCTACCGCTGCCGAACTGGCGGAGTACGGCATCGGTGTCGATCTGTGGTCGGCGACGTCGTACAAGGCGCTGCGCGACGACGCGCTGTCGGCCGAGCGATGGAACCGCCTGCACCCGCACCAGCCGGCACGGCCCGCACTGGTCCAGCAGTTGCTGGCCGATGCGCCCGGCCCGATCGTCGCCGTCAGCGACTTCATGAAGATCGTGCCCGAGCAGGTGGCCCGCTTCCTGCCCGGCCGCACGTTCGTGCCGCTGGGCACGGACGGGATGGGGCGCAGCGATACACGCGAGGCCCTGCGCGATTACTTCGAGGTCGACGCCGGTCATGTCGTGGTGGCAGTGCTCAGCGCGCTCGCTGCTGAGGGCAAGGCCAGCTACGACGAGGTGCAGGCGGCGATCGCCCGCCATGGCATCAACCCCGAGGCCCATGACCCGCTCGACGTCTGAGCCGGCCACCCCGCCGACGCCGGAACGGCCCCCGGCCGTCTCCGCGGTCGTCGTCGTCTACAACACGCTGGAGGACCGGCTGCACCGCTGCCTGACGGCGTTGCGCGCATCAGTCGGCGTCACGGTCGAGATCATCGTGGTCGACAACGGCTCGTCCAGGCCCGTCGCCGCTCCCCTCGCCGACCGGGTCCTGCAGCGCGCGGCGAACGGCGGCTTCGCGGCCGGCGTCAACGACGGCATCCGTACGGCTGCGGCGGCGAACTGGATCGCCATCGTCAACGACGACGCGGTGGTCGGCCCGGACCTGCTGGCGCGCTGTGTGGTTGCGATCGACGCGGCCGGCGAGCGTTGCGTGGCGGCCGCGCCGAAGGTGCTCTTCGACGGCGATGGCGCACCCCACCTGGATTCGTGTGGTCTGGTGGTACGCCCCTCGGGCGAGGCGTTCAGCGCCGGCGCCGGCCAGCCGGACATCGGCCAGTTCGACGACGACCGCACCGTGTTGGGTCCGTGCATGTCGGCCGCGGTGTTCCGTCGCGATGCGTTCACGACCGTCGGCATGCTCGACGAGCGCTACTTCATGTACTACGAGGACGTCGACTGGGCCCTGCGCGCCCACCTGTCCGGTCATGTCACGGCGTTCGTGCCGGACGCTGTCGCCACCCACGAACACGCCGCCAGCACTCGCTCGTTCGGCGAGCGCCGTCGCTACCGGTTGGTGCAACGGAACCTGTTGCTGTGTGCCACCGCGAACCTGTCGTGGCGGTCGGTGCTGTCGATCTGGATGGGCAGGTTCGTCGCACACGGCAAAGCCCTCATCAAGGGGCCCGATCACTGGTCCGGCGTGGTGTCGCTGCTCACTGCGGCCGCCCACACGCCGTCGGCGCTGTGCGCCCGACGGGTTCGACGCGCGGCAGCGATCCTGCCCGACGCCGACGTGTTCGCGTTCGCCGACGGGCTGACCCCGTTCGTCGATGCCACCGCCTACCGTCCCGACGGCAGCGACGCGGCGCGGCGTGCAGCCGAGGCGCGACAGGCCCAGGCACGCGGTCGCCGGTAGCATTGCCCAGGCTTATGGCACTCACCAGAACTTCCGACACCGCCGGACTCGTCGTCGTGGCACCCCGGCGCAATGTGCGTGAGCACGTTCGGGAGATCCTCGGTTACACCGAACTGATCCGCAGCCTGGTCCGCAAGGAACTGAAGGTGCGTTACAAGCAGAGCACCCTCGGTCTGGTGTGGTCGATGATCCAGCCGATGTTCCTGCTGCTGATCTACTCCGTGGTGTTCTCGGTGCTGAAGGGCGGCATGCCCCGCTTGGGTGTGTGGATCATGTCCGGCCTGCTGCTGTGGACGATGGTCGGCACCAGCGTCACCACGGCTGTGGTGTCGATCACCGGGAACGGGCCGCTGGTCGGCAAGGTGCGCTTCCCACGAGCAGCACTGCCCACTGCGTCGATCGGGGCCGCGCTGATCCACTTCTGCCTGCAGTTCAGTGCGTTCTGTGTCGTGCTGCTCGTCGTGCAACAGCATGTCGACTGGACGTACGTGTGGCTCATCCCGTTCGCGGTCGCCAGCGTCTTGATCTTCCTGCTGGCGGTCGGCCTGCTGGTCAGTGCGGTCAACGTCTACGCCCGAGACTCGCAGCACTTGCTCGACATGCTCACCCTCGGCTGGTTCTGGCTGACGCCGATCATCTTCGACTACGCCCGCCTCTCCCGCTTCTTCCAGAACCACGGCTTGCCGGCCTGGCTGCCGATGGTCAACCCCATCACGCCGGCAGTCATCATCATGCAGCGCGCGATCTACGGCACCGCGTACGTGAACGGCGGACGGGTGCTTCCCGATGCGTCGGTGTGGTGGTACCTGCGCAACGTCGGCATCGTGGCCGCGTTCAGTGTGGTCCTGCTCTACGTCGCGCTGCGGTTGTTCGATCGCGCTGAGGTGAACATGGCGGAATCACTGTGAGCCAGGCAATCGTCGCCGAGAACGTCTCCAAGATGTTCCGCATCTCGCACGACCCGGTGCGTTCCCTGAAGGAACGGCTGGTCACCATCGGCCGCCGCCAGTACACCGACTTCCATGCGCTGTCGCCACTGAGCTTCTCGTTCGACCAGGGTGAGACGATCGGCATCCTCGGCCACAACGGCTCGGGCAAATCGACGCTGTTGAAGTGCATCGCCGGCATCCTGCGGCCCACGACCGGCACGATCGCCGTGCGTGGCCGCCTGGCCAGCCTGCTGGAACTGGGCGCCGGTTTCCACCCGGAGCTCACCGGCCGCGAGAACGTGTTCATCAACGCCGCCTTCCTGGGCATCTCGCGCAAGGAGATCGGCAAGCGGTTCGACGAGATCATCGACTTCGCCGAGCTCGGACAGTTCATCGACGAACCGGTCAAGCACTACTCCAGCGGCATGTACGTGCGCCTCGGCTTCGCGGTTGCGGTCAACCTCGAGCCCGACGTGCTGCTGGTCGACGAGGTGTTGGCCGTCGGCGACGAGGCGTTCGCCAAGAAGTGCCTCACCCGCGTCAAACAGTTCCAGGCCGAAGGCCGCACCATCGTGGTGGTCACCCACTCCGCCGACATCGTGCGCCAGGTCTGCAGCCGTGCACTGGTCCTGGACCACGGCCACCTCATCGCCGACACGAAGCCGCCGGAGGCGATCAAGATGTACCGCGAGCGCCTGCACGGCACGCTCGTCGACGATTCGCCGCACGGCTCGGGCGACGTCCGCCTCGGCGCGGTCACGATCGACAACGCGGCCGATCGCGCGCTGGTGACCGTGACCGTCAACACGCTGAAGGCGACCGACAATGTGCGGCTCAGCGTGGAGGTCGCCGACGTCGGCGGCCGCATGATCTACCGCGTCGACGGCGACCAGCTGGGCGTGCCGATGAACTACCCAGCGGGCACTGCCACCTACGAGCTGGAGCTGGACGCACGCCACCTGCTGAACGGCAAGTACCCGGTCACGGTGCGGTTGACCGACCTCGACTCGAACCTGCTGCTGGACTGGCACGAGCTGAAGTCCGGCATCGTCGCCGACCGGCAGTCGGTGGGCGAAGGCGTGGTCGACCTCGGGGTGCTGCTACGCGACCGAGCGCATCCAGTCGATCGTCCGGCGTAACCCGTCGTCCAGCCCGACCACGGGCCGCCAGTCGCTGAACGTGGCCAGCAGGCCGACGTTCGGGCAACGGCGGTTCGGGTCGCCCTCGCGCCCGGCCGGCAGCGGCAACAACTGCACCTCTGACGAGGACTCACACGCCGCCACGACCCGGTGGGCCAGCTGCAGCATGGTGATCTCGGCCGGGTTGCCGACGTTGACCGGCCCGGTGAGCGGGCCCTCGATCACGGCCAGCAGACCACGTACCTCGTCGCTGACGTGCACGAAGCTGCGCGTCTGGCCGCCGTCGCCGAAGACGGTGAGCGGACGGCCGGCCAACGCCTGGTCGATGAACGAGCAGACCACGCGGCCATCGTCGGGGCGCATGCGCTCGCCGTAGGTATTGAAGATGCGGGCAATGCGGACGTCCAGCCCGTGGGCACGGTGGTAGGCCATGACCAGTGCCTCGCCGTACCGCTTGGCCTCGTCGTAGCAGCTGCGCGGGCCGGTGCTGCTGACGTTGCCGTTGTACGTCTCCGGCTGCGGGTGCACCTCCGGGTCGCCGTACGCCTCGCTGGTCGACGCCTGGAAGAAGCGGGCGCCCTTGGCCAGCGCCAGGTCCAGCAGATGCTGTGTGCCCAGACTGCCGGTCTCCAGGATGAACAGCGGGATGCGGTCGAAGTCGACCGGGGACGCCGGGCTGGCCAGGTTGAGCACGCGATCCACCGGACCGTCGACCGTCAGCGGGGTGCGCACGTCGTGCTCGATGAACGTGAAGTTCGGCGACTGCAATGCGCCGGCCAGGTTCTCTCGCCGACCGGTGACCAGGCAGTCCACCCCGACGATCTCGTGCCCATCGGCCAGCAGGTGGTCGCACAGGTGCGACCCGATGAAGCCGGCGGCGCCCGCCACGACCCAGCGCATCAGCGGCCGACCCCGACATAGGTGAAGCCGTGCGCCTGAGCGGCGTTGCGGTCCAGCAGGTTGCGGGCATCGACGATCGTCTTGCCCGCCAGCCGCGCCTGCACCTGTGCCAGCGGGATGGCGGCGAACATCGCCCACTCCGTCAGCACGACCAACACGTCGGCGCCGTCGCACGCAGTGAGGGCATCGGGGGCGATCTGCAGCCCCGCCACGGGCGGCGTGGCCACTTGCGGGTCGAACCCGACGACGGTGGCACCGGCAGCGAGCAGGGCCTCCACGATGGACAGGGCCGGCGAGTAGCGAAGGTCGTCGGTGTTGGCCTTGAACGTCAGGCCCCAGACCGCGACGTGAGCGCCGGCAAGGCCGGTCGGCGCCGCAGCCGACACCTTCTGCACGATGCGCTCCAGCTGTGCGTCGTTGGCCGCCATGGCCGCCTGCACGATGCTGACCGAGGTGCCGGCCGACGTGGCCATGTGGGTCAACGCCGCGGTGTCCTTCGGCAAGCACGAGCCGCCCCACCCGGGGCCGGGCTTCAGCGCATCGCGGCCGATGCGCTGGTCGTACCCCATGCCGGTGACGACGTCGAGCGCATCGGCACCCAACTGCTCGCACAGCGTGGCGATCTCGTTGACGTAGCTGAGCTTCACCGCCAGGAACGCATTCGAGGCGTACTTGATCATCTCGGCGGAGGTGACGTCGGTGAGCACGACGGGGGCGGTGATACCGATGTACAGGCCGGCGACGGCCTCTGCCACGGCACGCTCCGGCGCACCGACGACGATGCGGTCCGGCGACAGGCAGTCCGCCACGGCGGTGCCTTCACGGAGGAACTCCGGGTTGCTGGCCACCGTCACATCGTCTCGGCCCAACGCGACGGCCACGCGGCCGGCGCTGCCCACCGGCACGGTGCTCTTGTTGATGACGACCGTGTTCGGCGGCACGACGCCGCCCAGTTCTTTCGCCGCGGCCAGCACCCAGGTGAGGTCGGCCTCGCCCTGGTCGCCCTGCGGGGTCTGCACGCAGAGGAACGCGAACTCGCAGTCGACCGCCGCGGCAGCGGCGCCGACGACGAACCGGAGGCGGCCCGATGCCAGACCCTCCACGACCAGGTCACGCAGGCCGGGCTCGTAGATGTGCAGGTCCGCCTGGCTGAGCCGGGCGACCTTGTCCGCATCGATGTCCGCACAGGTCACGGTGTGGCCGAGGTGGGCCATGACCGCGCCCGTGGTCAGGCCCACATATCCAGTGCCAATGATGGCGAGTTTGCTCACGACAACCGTCCCAGGTTCACGAAGTGGAGAGTCTATGGGCGCGGCCCGGCCGCTGACCGAACCTCCTACACTTCCTGCCACCATGACCATCCTGATCACCGGTGGGGCC
>Ga0209023_10007075_pt1 | contig 11636 bp, 14 predicted proteins | sample LakOneMetagenome_FD_187468 | JGI IMG/M metagenome (GOLD analysis project Ga0209023, IMG submission 187468) | Freshwater and sediment microbial communities from Lake Erie, Canada (SPAdes) (version 2) | ecosystem: Environmental > Aquatic > Freshwater > Lentic | place: Lake Erie, Canada...
CACCGGCCGCATCGCGGAGCGGATCGCCGACCCGGACATGACCTCCGAGATCAAGGACGTGATCGCCGAGGGCGGCTTCTACGGGATGGTCACTTTCGATCAGTACCTGCTGGAGCTGGTCAAGAAGGGCACCGTGACGATCGAGGCGGCTATGAAAGCGGTCTCGTCACAGCACGACTTCTCGCTCGCGCTGCAGCAGGCGGGGATGACCGTTCCCGTCTAGGTCAGCTCTCGGCGGGCGCCGTTCGGCCGTCGCCAGTAGCCTGCTCGGCCAACGCCACGACCCCGGCGGCCAGTCCGGCTAGCTCCATGGGAACGACGATCTTCGAGGACGGCGACGAGCCGATCTGTTTCAGCGTCTCGAGGTACTGCAAGCTCATGGTGTTCGTTGCTACCAGGTTGGCCACCTCGTTGATCTTGTCCAGCGCCAGCGAGAAGCCCTCTGCGCGCAGGATGGCCGCCTGCCGGTCGCCCTCGGCGCTCAAGATCGCGGCCTGCTTCTGGCCTTCCGCGTTCAACACGGCCGCGGCCTTGTTGCCTTCGGCCACGGTCACCGCGGCTTGCTTGGCCCCCTCGGCCTCCGTGACGACGGCGCGACGTGTGCGCTCGGCCGACATCTGGCGGGTCATGGCCTCCTGGACGGCCGGTGGCGGGATGATCTCGCGGATCTCGACGTTGGTGACCTTGACGCCCCAACGCTCGGTCACCTCGTCTAGCTTCGTACGCAGGACCTCGTTCATCTGCTCGCGCTTGGCGAGCACGTCGTCGAGCGACATGTCGCCGACCACCGAGCGGAGCGTGGTCGCCGCGATGTTCTGCGCTGCGCCCGCGAAGTTCCCAACGGTGAGGACCGACATCTGAGGGTCCATCACCTTGTTGAAGACGATGAAATCGATCGAGATCGACGCGTTGTCTTCAGTGATGGCCGACTGGTGGGGGATCTCGAGGAAGAACTCGCGCAGGTCCACCGATACGGCGCGGTCGACGAACGGGATCAAGATCACGAGTCCCGGGCCTTTGGTACCGAGAACCCGCCCGAGACGGAACACGACCAGTCTCTCGTACTCCCGCACGACCTTGATGGAAGCGGCGAGGAACGCGACGATCACGATGATCACGACGGCGATGCCGATCAGGAACGCGAAGTTCATGGAGTGGTTCCTCCTTCCGTCGGCACCGAGGCCGACACGTGCTCATCAGAGAACGGCTCGACCGTGAGCACCAGTCCGTCGAGCGCCGTGACGCGGACCCGGGTTCCCCCGGGAAGGGGTCCGGTGGGCGAGGTTGCGCGCCATTCTTCGGCGGCGATCCGCACGACGCCGGTTCGGCCCAGGCCGGCGCCCACCACGACCCCGTCCTTACCGATCAGCGCATCCGCGCCGCGTGGCACCGGTGGTATGTGCCGAAGCGAGAGCGCCTTGGAGACGGCTATGCCGAAGAAGAGCCCCACGCCGGCCGTCACCAGGACCAGGACCGCAGGCGACACGTGCACGCCCCCGGAGCCGTCGTAGAGCAGTAACCCACCCGCGATCAACGAGGCGAGCCCCGCGATCGACCAGATGCCGAGCCCGGGCGCGGCGATCTCCACCACGAAGAAGGCCAGCGATGCGATCAGCAGGATGATCCCCAGTAGCCGAACCGGGAGGAGCCCGAACGACGCGATCGACGTGAGCAGCAGGATCGTGCCGATCGTCCCGGAGAAGATGTGTCCGGGCACGATCAGCTCCAAGATGATCAGCCCCAAGCCGAGCCAGAAGAAGATGAAGGCGAGGTTCGGGTCGATGAGCCCGTGCAGGAACGAGGCCCCCGGCGACAGCGCCTGTTCGTCGATGGGCACACCTTCGAGATCGGGCACGGTGACGGTCGAGCCATCGCCGAGCGTCACCGTCGTGCCGCTCACGTCCGCCAGTAGGGCCTCGACGCTCGGCTCGATCAGATCGATCACGTTCTCATCCAGGGCCTGCTCCGCCGAGATGCTCGTGGCATCTCGAACGAACGACTCGGCTACGTCCGCGTTTCGGCCGTAGGTCTCTGCGATGCTCCTGATCGACGCGATCGCGTCCTCTGTGACCTTGCGTTGCAGCACGACCCCCGAGACCCCGACCGGCGTGGCAGCCCCGACGTTAGTTCCCGGCGCCATGGCGGCCACCGGGCATGACATCAACACGAACGCCCCGGCCGAGGCGGCGCGAGCGCCTTCGGGCGCCACGTAGCAGATGACGGGGATCCGCGAGCCCAAGATCGCCTGGGTCATCTCCCGCATGGAGGACGAGAGCCCTCCGGGGGTGTCGATCCTGATCAGGACGGCGGGCGCGCCGCCGTCGTTCGCAGACTCGACGCCGCGGCGGATGTAGTCGGCCAGGAACGGATCAACGACGCCGTTCAGATGCAGGCCGACGATCGCGGGGGTGTCCGGAACCTGGGCGCGGGCGGTTCCGGCCGCGGTCAGCCCGAGCGGAACGATGAGCGCGACCAGGGCGAGGCGGACGATCCACGTTTGCCGTTCGCTCATGCGCACAACCCGCACGTCCACCCCCTGCTACTCATGCCCGTCAGGCCAGCGTACGACCTCGGTACCCTTACCGTGCAGGTTCAGAGGTTGGCGGGGATAATCGAAGGGTCCGTGGCCCGCAAGCCGTGCGGAGTCATGGCGCCGTATACCGAAGGGAACCATCGAGTGCAGGCTCGCAACGACGGCCCGCTCCTCCCTCGAGAGGAACAGCAACTGGTGGAGGGACTCCTGGCAGGTGACGACGTCGCCATCCGCGCGATGTATGCGCGGTTCGGACGACCGGTGTACACGCTCGGCATGCGCCTGCTCGGAACCCGCGAGGCGGCCGAGGAGCTCACCCAAGACGTCTTCCTTACCGCATGGCGCAAGGCGGCTCGGTTCGACGCCACCAGAGGCCGTCTCTCGACCTGGCTCATGACGATCGCGCACAACCTGGCGGTCGACCGGCTCCGCCGTGATACCGGGGTGACCCGCCCCACGCTAGTGCTGGTGGACGAGGTGCCGGAGCAGGCAGGGATCGACGAGGAGGCGTTGATGCTCGAGCGGGATGCGGCCGAGCGCGCACTCGCGTCGCTCTCGGATGTAGAGCGGCGGCTGTTGACGCGCGCGTACTTCCGTGGCCTCACCGCCCGGGAGATCGCTGAGGCGGACGGCATCCCGCTCGGCACGGTGAAGACGCGGCTGCGCGCCGCGCTCATCAAGGTCCGTCGCGCGAACGAAGGGAAGGAGCCGTCGTGAATTGCGTCGCGGTTCGCGACCGCCTCCCGGAGCGTGCGCTCGGCGGGGTGTCGTCGAACGACCGTCAGGTCCTGGAGCGGCATCTCGCCTGGTGCGCGGCATGCCGGAAGGAAGCCGGCGAGCTGGAGCGCGCGGCGGCGACGTTCGCCTTCGCGCTCGCTCCCGTGGAGCCCGAGCCGGACCTCGGAGATCGCGTCGTGGATGTCGTGAGGTCAACCGCGTCGAAGCGACAGCCGCTCGTGGCTCGCCGGGGCCGGCTGGCCGTGGCGCTTTCCGTGGCTGGGATGGTCGCCGTGGCCGGCCTCGGTTGGGGGGCGGTGATGGCCGGGCGAGCCGCGCGGTTCGAGGATCTCTCACGGCAGGTGAAGGTCGAGAAGGCCGACGCCGCTCAGCGGTTCCAAGATGTCCTCAGCGGTCTGGAGTTCGCCGACCCGAGCAACCAGCTGTCCGTGGCGAACCTAACCACGGGAACCCGTGGAGCGACTGCCAGCGGCTCCGCCGTCACGTTGGTCTCATCGACCACACCCGATGTGGCGATCGTGATGGTGAACGGATTCCGTCAGGCGGACGCCGAGGGACTCCCGTTCCGCGTGTTCCTGCTCTCCGAACGCGGCCGCATGTTGCGCGTCGGCGTGATCCGGTCCCTGGACACGGGAGGAGGAGCGATCGCGTTCCGGCGGTTCAGCCTGGATCTGTCACGGTTCACCGGGATCGAGGTCCGCAGCACCGACGGGTCGATCGTGCTGCAGGGCAGCGTGACACTCCAGAGCGCGATCTCCACGCCGTCTCCGTAGCTGCCGAGAACCGCGATCAAGCGGCGTCGTATCCTCCGCGCATGCGTTTCGGGCTGGCCTTGCCGCACTACGGCTTCTCGTTCCCGGACGCCGAGCCGATCTCGTTCGAGGCGATGTCGAGCGTCGCGATTCGCGCCGAGGCGTTGGGGTTCGATTCGCTCTGGGTGTCGGACCACCTCTACTACACGTTCTCACGGTACGGCTCAGACCACACACCGATCGCTTCGCTCGAAGCCATGACCGCCCTCGCCGGGCTGGCCGCTGTGACCGATCGGGTTCGCCTGGGCAGCCTGGTCCTGTCGGCTCCGTTCCGCCATCCGGCGTTGCTGGCCAAGATGGCCGCGACCATCGACAGGATCAGTGGAGGCCGGCTCGACTTGGGGATCGGCGCAGGGTGGTTCGAGGAGGAGTTCGACGCCTTCGGGTTGCCGTTCGGATCGGTGGGGGAGAGGTTCGCCTTGTTGGAGGATGCGCTGAAGGTGCTGACCGGCCTGCCCGGTCCCGCGCCGGTCACGCTGGATGCGGGCCCGTTCCATCTACGCGATGCCGTGCTGTTGCCACCTCCCATCCAGGAGCCTCGGGCGCCGGTGTGGCTGGGAGCGAAGGGCGGTGACCGCGCGCTGGACCTGGCAGCCCGCTACGCAGACGGGTGGAACACGGTCTGGCGATGGACGCCCGAGGCCTACGGTGAGCGGGTCACCGCCGCCAGGCGGGCGTGTGAGGCCGTGGGTCGCGACCCGGCGACGCTCCGGCTGTCCGTCGGGCTCTACGGGCTGATCGGAACAGATGAGAGCGCGGCGCGCGCAGTCTTCGATCGCGGACGCGCCAGCATGCCCGGCGGCGCGATGGACGACGAGACGTACGAGGGCTGGTGCACGGACACGCTGTCGGGCACGCCAGACCAGGTGCGCGAGCGGGTCCGGGCGTTCGCGGCGCTCGGCGTCGAGGAGCTGGTGCTGTCGCCATGGGTCTTGCCGTTCGCGCTCCACGAGCCCGAACAGCTCGAGCTCTTCGCGCAGGAGCTCATCGCGCCAGGCGACGTCCACGGCTGATGGACGCCACCGACGCCGTCATAGAGGTCCTGCGATCCGGCGAGCCGCTGCATTGGACCGTGGTGCTGGACCGGGTCCTTCGCCAGGGACTGATCGACCCGTTCACCACCGCGGACGTCCGCACGCGTGTGCAGGCGGCGTTGCACGCTGGCGTGCGCGCGGGCACGCTCATGAAGACGGGCAAAGGCGTGTTCGCGATCGCCGAACCGGTTGGGGAGTCGGGGAACTCCTAGGCCGGTTTCTTCCGCGGCCGTCCGCGGCGCTTCGGCGCGGTGCCGGCGGTCTTCTTAGCGGTGGTCGCCTTCCTCGGCGCCGCGCTCGCCACGACCGTTCGGGGCCGTCCGCGACGCGGCTTACGTGCTCCCGCCGTGAGCTCGTTCACGTGCGACGAACAGAGGTCCTTGACGAAGTTCCCTCGCGCGGTCTTGATCGTGACGGTTTCGGAGGCTGGTTTGCTGCAGGTGTCGCAGACGAGGATCGTCTTCTCGGCCATCTCGACTCCTTCGGTCGGCTCGTTCGGGGCGCAGGATAGCCGACCCCGTGCGGTCTTGCTGAGGTTCTCTAGAGAGCTCGAAGGTCACGGGCGGTAGGCGATCGCCGAGAATCGTTCGAGTTTGCGGAACTGATGCTCGGCCTCCACGTAGCGCACCGTTCCCGATTGCGAGCGCATCACCATGGAATGTGTGGTGGCACCGTCGGGCCAGTACTTCACTCCGCGCAGGAGAGAGCCGTCGGTGATCCCGGTCGCCGCGAAGAAGACCTCGTCCCCAGACACCAGATCGTCGATCCCGAGAACCTGATCCAGGTCGAAGCCCTGCTCCAGCAGCGTCGCACGCTCCACATCGTCACGAGGCCAGAGCCGCCCCTGGATCGCGCCGCCGAGGCACTTCAATGCGGCGGCCGCGATCACCCCTTCGGGCGTGCCTCCGATCCCTAGCAGCAGGTCGACCCCGGAGCGCGGGGTGGCGGCCGCGATGGCTCCGGCCACGTCGCCGTCTGAGATCAGGAACACACGAGCGCCCGCCGCGCGCACGGCGTGGATCATGTCCATGTGGCGATCGCGATCGAGGATCGTCACGGTGATGTCCTCGGGACGGACGCCTTTCGCCTTGGCCACGCGCCGGACGTTCTCCTCGGGGGGCGCGGTCACGTCGATCGCCTCGGCGGCCTGCGGTCCGGTCGCGACCTTCTCCATGTAGACGGCGGCCCCGGGGAAGAACATGGTGCCGCGTTCGGCCAGCGCGATCACCGACAGGGCGTTCGGTTGACCGAGACTGGTGAGGCGCGTGCCGTCGATCGGATCCACGGCGACGTCCACGCCGGGCCCGGTGCTGTCGCCGACATCCTCGCCGTTGAAAAGCATGGGTGCCTCGTCCTTCTCGCCTTCGCCTATCACGACCGTGCCGTGCATAGAGACCGTGTCGATCATCAACCGCATGGCGTCGACAGCGGCTTTGTCGGCAGCGTTCTTGTCGCCTCGACCGATCCAGCGACCGGCGGCGAGCGCCGCCGCCTCGGTCACGCGGACCAGCTCCATCGCGAGGTTGCGGTCGGGTCGGCTCTCGTTCATCAGGTCCTCCGTGGTTGAGCAAGCCGCCGGCGGGGCGGTTGGACCGTCATGGTACGCCTCCGGTGGGGAGCGGTCGGATCACGCCCCGGTCCGCGTACCAGCGCAAAGTGCGCTCGATCGTGTCCTCGATCGGGCGGTACGTGAGTCCAAGCTCCCGCGTCGCCAAGGAGCCGTCGTACCGATGTCCGTGCAGCAACGTGCGCGCGAGCTCGGGACAGAAGGGGATGGAGCGGCCGGTCGCGGCGTTGATCCCCGACGCCACGACGCCCGCGGCTGTCGCGACGCTCCGAGGCAGCCGGATCGCGCGTCGGGGTCGACCGGCGACAGCACGCACCAGTTCCATCGCCCGCCGTGCGGGCAAGCTCACCCCGTTCACCACGTACCGCCGTCCCGCCGTGCCTCGTGACTCCGCCAATATGTGCGCTTGCGTGCAGTCCTCGACATCCACGATCGACAGATGGGTGTTCACGATGAAGGGGAGTCGTGCGTCCACCAGGCGGATGAGGATCCGCGCCGAACCGTCGGAGCGTCCCGGTCCCTGGACCGATGAAGGGTTCACGCACACAACCTCGATCTCGAGCTCCTCGCCGACGGCGAGCACCCGCTGCTCGGCCAGGAACTTCGAGCGTTCGTAGTCAGAGAGGAACGTTCCGCGGTGTTGGGTGTCCTCGTGACCGACGATCCCCGCGGGTTCACCGATAGTGGCGGCCGACGAGGTCAGCACCAGCCGCCGAGCACCGACCGCAGCTGCCGCGCGTACCACGACGTCGGAGCCCTCGACGTTCGTTTGGAGCATGGCCGCCGGGTTTCGCATGCACATCGCGTTGACTCCCGCGACGTGGAACACGGTCTCGCAGCCACGCATGCCTTCGAGGAGAGCCTGCACGTCGAACAGGTCGCCTCGCACCGGTCTGGCGCCCGCGGCTTCCACCGAGGTCGCGGCTTCTGCCGACCGGGCCAGCGCTCGGACCTCCCGGCCATCCGCGACGAGTTGAGCGAGCACCGCCCCGCCGACGAAACCGCTCCCGCCCGTGATGAACGCGGGCCCGGTCACGCCTCTACCCGTCGGAGGGCCGGGAGAGCACCCCGCCGAACCGGGCGAAGTACTCGATCGCAGAGCCGACGGTTACCGCGGCCGCCACGAGCATGACGTACTGGTACAGGTAGAGCGGACCTAGGCGACTGGTTCCGCCCAAGATCGCCAGGAAGATCGCCAGGAACTGCACGTTCGCCTTCAGCTTGCCCCAGATCGACGGCTTCACGACGGTGCCGTCTGTGGCGCTTACCGCGCCGCGCAACCCCAAGATCAGGATCTCGCGCCCCACGATGATGAAGGCGATCCAGGCGGACGCGCGCCCGACGGAAACGAGTGCCACCAGGACGCCCGATACCAAGAGCTTGTCGGCCGTGGTGTCGAGGAACGTGCCGAGGGTGGTGGTCTGCTTCCAGCGGCGGGCTAGCCGTCCGTCGAAGAAATCCGTCGCCGCCGCGATCGCGAACAGGGTCGCCGCTGCGATGTCGATGCTCCTGGTGCGGTCGGGGACGAGCACGAGCGCCATCACGACCGGTGTGAGCACGATGCGTAGGTAGGTGATGCCCTTCAGGAAGGCAGCGGCCCGCGCGTCCGGAGAGGTCACCACGACCGCCGCATCGTAGCAGCGACCCTCAGCCCGACCTGGGTCGGCTACGCTCGAGACCATGGATGAGCCACCGCGTTACGTGACGGTGGACGACTACGAGCCGATCGCGCGCGAGCGTCTCCTACGCGACGTCTACGACTTCTACGCGGGCGGCGCGGGAGACGAATGGACGCTCGCGGAGAACCGCCGCGCGTTCGACCGATGGATGCTCCGGCCACGGTACCTCCGAGGCGCCGGCACCCCCGATCCGTCCACGAGCATCCTCGGCGTCCCCATCTCGTTCCCAGTCCTCGTGGCTCCCTGGGCCTACCAACGGTTGGCGCATCCGGACGGCGAGCTCGCCACGGCCAAAGCTGCCGCAGCGGCGGCCACCGTGATGGTGGTGTCTTCCACCACGATGGAATTCCTGGAGGAGGTGGCCGCCGCCTCAGAGGGCCCGAAGTGGTGGCAGCTCTATGTATTCGACGATCGCGGAGCCACGTCGGACATGCTGAGGCGGGTCGTGGCCGCCGGCTACGGCGCCGTCTGCCTGACCGTCGACTTCCCAGTGACGGGTCTGCGGCACCGCGACACGCGGAACGGCTTCGTTCCGCCCTTGGGGATGCCCGAGTCGTCGCTAACTTTCGACCCACTGCTCTCCTGGGACGACCTCGAGTGGGTGCGCGAGCGCACCGCCGGCCTGCCTCTGCTGGTGAAAGGGATCCTCACCGAAGAAGATGCCGAGCTCGCGGTCGCGGCTGGGGTCGACGGCATCGTCGTCTCCAACCACGGCGGGCGCCAGCTCGACGGGGCGCCCGCCGGGATCGCGGCGTTGCCCGAGGTGGTGGACGCCGTGGCCGGTCGCGTGCCCGTGCTGATGGACGGCGGCGTGCGGCGGGGGACGGACATCCTGAAGGCCCTCGCGCTCGGGGCGTCCGCGGTGATGGTGGCCCGGCCGCTCATCTGGGGGCTCGCCGTCGATGGCGAAGCGGGCGTGTCTCACGTCTTGGCCTTGCTCCGCGCGGAGTTCGAGAACGCCATGGCGCTCACCGGCTGCCGGACGGTGGCCGAGATCACCGGCGCGCTAGTGACACCGGCTCCCTAGACGCTTCCCGCGTGACGGAGCTCGCCGGCATCTGGCACCATCGGCGGTCATGGCCGGATACGACCTCCACGTCCACACCAACCGATCCGACGGCACGTTCACGCCGACAGAGGCCATCCATCTGGCCGTCGAACGCGGTCTCACCGGCGTCGCCATCACCGATCACGACACGCTCGAGGGGTTGGACGAGGCCGCAGCGGCGGCCGGCGACCGCATCGTGGTGGTTCCCGGCATCGAGTTCTCCGCGGAGTACGACGGGGCCAGCCTCCACGTGCTGGCCTACTGGATCGATCCCGAGAACGACGACCTGCGCACCGAGCTGAAGCGATTGACCGACACCAGGTTCCGCCGGGGCGAGCTGATGGTGGAGAAGCTCCAGGAGCTCGGTTACCCGATCGGATTCGATCGTGTGAGACAGATCGCCGGCGGTGACACGATCGCCCGCCCGCATGTGGCGCAGGCGATGGTGGAGGCCGGCATCGTGCCGAACGAGAAGGCCGCGTTCACCGAGGAGTTCATCGCCGACGGTGGGCGTGCGTGGGTCCCCAAGCACGCGTTGCATCCCTTAGACGCGCTCGCGCTGATCGGGGGGGCCGGCGGGGTCTGCGTGCTGGCCCACCCCGGGATGTGGAGGGGTCAGGGCTCGGTCCCCGACGACCTGATCGCGGCCATGGCAGAAGGCGGCATGGTGGGGCTCGAGGTGGATCACCCGGATCACGACGAGGCGCAGCGCGCCCGGTACAGATCTATGGCTGATCGCCTGGACCTGGTGCCGACGGGGGCTTCCGATTGTCACGGCCATCGCTACGACCCCGTCCGCATGGGCTGTGAGACGACGGACGCGGATCGCTTCGCCGAGCTACAACGGCGCGCCGGCCTGTAGCCACGAACCTCACCCGAGCATCGCCAGCTAGCATCGGGGCGTGCTCGAGATGGTGTTCTTCGATATCGGCGGCGTCATGTACGACGACACGGTCTACGCGCGCGCGCTGAACACGGCGCTCCGCTCGCTCGGGGCCGAGTTCACCGATCTGGAGTTCGACGACGTGTACCGCCAAGCCCGCGCGGCGCAGTCCGGCTCGTTCCGTCGGCTCCTGGCGAAGCGATTCCTTGGTGAGGATGCCGACGTGGCGGCGCTCGAGGCGGAGGCCTCGCTGCACTGGGCGTATCCGACGCAGGCCCTGGAGCCCGACGTCGTTCCATGTTTGGAGGCGCTGGCCGGGATGTATCGGCTGGGCATCATCGCGAACCAGCCCAGCACGGTGAAGGATGCCATGCGTCGCGACGGACTCGACGGTTACTTCGAGGTGTGGGGCGTCTCCGAAGACGTGGGTCTGGAGAAGCCGGATCCCCGGCTGTTCACGCATGTGCTGGGGACGGCGGGCGTAGCGCCTGGGAGGAGCGTGATGGTGGGCGACCGGCTGGACTACGACGTCCGTGCGTCGAAGGCGGCCGGGATGCGTGCGGTATGGGTGCTGCGGGGCGAGGCGCCGGACAGGCCGACCCCCGAACAGCTCGCCGAGGCCGACGCTGCGATCCACGGCCTGGACGAGTTGGCGGGCGCGCTCCGCGCTATCGACGCGACGGGACTCGCCGAAGGCTCCTGAGCGGTGAGCGCGCTAAGCGCCTTTGCGACGCTGCTTCTGCAGTTCGCTCGCGGCCTGCAACGCCTTGTGGCTCCGCGCGATGTCCGGCATCTCATGACCGCCGGCCAGCTCCTCGGCCGCCCACTTCGTGAGATCGCGTATGGAGACCAGGCCGACGACGCGGGCGCGGTCGACCACCGGCAGGTGGCGGATGTTGCGATCCACCATCAGCTCCGCGGCCTCGGTGATGTCGGTCTTGGAACCCACGGTGATGAGGTCGCGCCGCGTCATGCCGTGCACCACCTTCACCGAGTGCGGGTCGCCGCCGGCAGCCACCAGGTTCACGATGTCGCGCTCGGTGACGATGCCGCTGAGCTTCTTGCCCTCGAGCACCACGACCGACGAGATCCCGTTCGTGCGCATGGTCTTCGCGACGTCGGCGAACGTGTCCTCGGCGTCGGCCGTCTTCACGTCCGTGTGCATGATGTCCCCGACCTGCATGGCTCCTCCTCGATCAGCGGGCTGCCGCAGCTCACAGCCTACTAGTGGTCGCTGCGGCCGCTGAAATGGAACGCCTCCACCTTGAGCGCCGGTACCCGGGAGGCCGAGAAGAAGAACTCGCTCGCAAGCTCCGCCTGGTTCCCCACGAGAGACACGTTC
>Ga0209023_10007077_pt1 | contig 11632 bp, 11 predicted proteins | sample LakOneMetagenome_FD_187468 | JGI IMG/M metagenome (GOLD analysis project Ga0209023, IMG submission 187468) | Freshwater and sediment microbial communities from Lake Erie, Canada (SPAdes) (version 2) | ecosystem: Environmental > Aquatic > Freshwater > Lentic | place: Lake Erie, Canada...
GTCGGTCGCGCAGACCGCGATGCAGGAGCCGTGCGGAGCGGGCCGGTCGGAGGGCACGGCAAGCGGGCCTTCCGGACCTTCGAGCCCCTCGAGCACGTCGAGGTACTCACGGTCGCCGAAGTTGCAGAGCAGGAGGACCCCGACGTGATGGTCGCCGACCCGGCGTGAGGCCGAACCGATGCCGCCGGGGAAGTCGAAGCAGTTCATCCCGGTTCCGGCGCCGACCGTTCCCTCCCGCACGTCCTCGCCGAGATCGGCGAGCGCGTTCTCGACGTCGCCGGCGACGATCGTCCGTGAGTCGGCCAGGTCCCCGTCGTCGCACTCGCCGACGACCGGCAGCACGATGTTGTCCGGGCCGCGCCCGGATGCGGTGATCGCGGCCTGCAGGACGGTGCCGATCGCGTGCGAGCCGCAGAGATAGACCGGGGTTTCCATGCGGCCGCGTTCGTCGATCTCGAGCTTGGCGGTCAGTTCGCCGACACCGTTGACGGTCGCCGTGCCCGCCGGCGCCGGCACCTCGGGCGGAGCGACCACCGTGACGCCGGTCTTGTCGCCCGAGGCCGCCTGAGCTTGGCCGACCCGAACGCCGGGGACGTCGGTTATGGCGTTCCTCTCGCCGGTCGGCATCCGGCCGACCGGTCCGACGAGATCGCGCCACCGCCCGCTCAACTCGGCTCCCTCGAGGCATTCGCCGCGGCGGCCGGATCGTGGAGCAGGCACGCGGCTCGCTGGCCGGGAGCGCCGGCGTCGATCAGCTGCGGGTCGACCCGGTCGCAGGGCTCGAACCGGCGCGGGCAGCGCGGATGGAAGCGGCATCCGGTGGGGATCGAGGTCGGGTCGGGCAACTCGCCCTTGAGCAGCTCGCGGCGTCCACCCCCTCCCGGGGTCGGGACGGGGATCGCCGTGACCAGCGCCTGCGTGTAGGGGTGCTGGGGGCGCTCGATGACGTCGACGGACCGTCCCTCCTCGACGATGCGGCCCAGGTACATCACCGCGATCCGGTCGCACAACGACCACGCCAGGCTGAGGTCGTGGGTGATGAAGACGAGAGCCAGACCGCGCTGCTTCTGGAGGTTGACGAGGACGTTGAGGATCTGGGCGCGAACGCTGGCGTCGAGCATGGAGACCGGCTCGTCGCAGATCAGCCCGTCGGGTTCGAGGACCAGGGCGGCGGCGATCGCCACCCGCTGGCGCTGCCCTCCGGAGAGCTGATGCGGGTAGCGGTCCAGGAAGCGATCCGGATCGAGGCCGACGTCCTCCATGGCCCGCCTGACCCGCGCCTCGTGCTCGGCCTTCGGGACCTTCTGGATCTTCAGCGGCTCGTTCATGATCGCCGAGACCTTCTGGCGCGGATTGAGGGTCTGGTACGGGTCTTGGAAGATCATCTGGACGCGCTTGCGGAGCGCCCGGTGATCGCTCTTTCCGGCCACGCGGTCGCCGTCGAAGTGGAACTCGCCCTCGGACGTCGGCTGCAGTCCGAGCATCGCCCGCGCGAGCGTCGACTTCCCGCAACCCGACTCGCCGACGACCCCGAGGATCTCGCCGGGGTGCCAGTCGAGCGAGACCCCGGCAAGCGCTAGGGCGGTCTTCCGCCTCGCCTCGAACCGGACCTCGACGTCGCGGACGTTCATCAGGGTGTCGCCGGTGCCGATCTCGCCGGCCTGGATCTCGCTCATGCTCCGATCTCCTCGGCGGTCACGGCCGGGACCTCGATCTCCGGCCAGCTCGTCCACGGCGCGTAGTGGCAGGCGGCGCTGTGACCCGGCTCGATCTCCCGCAGCTCCGGATCGACGCCGCAGCGGTCGCCGCGATAAGGGCAGCGAGGATGGAAGCTGCAGCCGGAAGGCGGGTTCCCCGGATCGGGTGGCGAACCGGGTATCGGCGGGGCGAGCCCGCGATCGCCGCCGATCACCGGCAGCGAGTCGAGGAGGCGCTTCGTGTACGGATGCTGCGGCGACGCGAAGACGTCGTCGACGGCTCCGGTCTCGACGATTCGTCCGGCGTACATGACCGCGATCCGGTCGCAGGTCTCGGCGAGGACGCCGAGATCATGGGAGATGAGGATGAGGGCGAGCCCGAGCTCCTCGCGCAGTCGCTCGAGCAGCTGCAGAACCTGCGCCTGCATGACCACGTCGAGGGCCGTCGTCGGCTCGTCGGCGATGACGAGCGACGGCCGGCACGCCAGCGCCAGAGCGATCATCACCCGCTGGCGCTGCCCGCCCGAGAGCTCGTGCGGGTAGCGGGACCCGACGCCCGGCGTCAGCCCGACGGTCTCCAGGAGCTCCCCGATGCGCGTCCGGACGTCGGCGGACGACGCCTTCCGCTCATGCAGCTCGATCGCCTCGGCGATCTGCTTGTCGATCTTCTGCACCGGATCGAGCGAGTTCATCGCCCCCTGGAAGACGAGCGAGATGTGGCGCCAGCGGACCAGCTGCATCCCGGTCTCGGTCCGCCGGCCGATGTTGATCTGCGATTCGTTGCCGTCGGAGTCGCGGAAGCCCTCCGGCCGGAGCGTGATCTTGCCCGACTGCTGGAGGGCCGGCGGGAGCAGCCGCATCAGCGACAGCGCCGTCGTCGTCTTGCCGCACCCGGACTCACCGGCGAGGGCGAGCGCCTCCCCTCGCTGGAGATGGAAGTCGACGCCGTCGACGATCGCGTGCTCGCCGTGGGTGACGCGCAGATCCTCGACCTCGAGCAGCGGGGTGCCTGCGGTCACGGTCATGTCGCCTCCCTGAGTCGCGGGTTGATGTATTCCTCGAACAGGAACCCGAGCATCGAGACCGCGAGGACGAGGATCGTGATCGCCAGACCCGGCGGGATCACGTACCACCACGCGCCGGCACTCGGGGCGCCGGAGCTGAAAGCGTTCTCGAGCATCGTTCCCCAGGAGATCTGAGTCGGATCGCCGAGGCCGAGGAAGGCGAGCGCCGCCTCCGAGAGGATCGCCACGGCCACGATCAGCACCGTGTTGGCGAAGATCAGCGGCAGGGTGTTGGGAAGGATATGCGTCTTGATGATGTAGGTATCCCCCGCTCCGAGCGCCCGGGCACGCTCGACGAAGGCGCGCTCGCGGAGGGTCAGGACCTGAGCGCGGACGATCCGCCCCGTCCCGGCCCAGGAGGTCAGGCCGATGACGGCGATCAGCACGATCAGCGACGGGTTGAGGACGCGCGCGAGGACGATCATCAGCGGCAAGGTCGGGATGACGAGGAACCAGTTCTCGAAGGCATCGAGGATCCGGTCGGTCCAGCCGCCGAAGTAACCGCCGGCGAGTCCGACGATCGAACCGAGGACGGCTGAGATCAGCGCCGCCGCGAATCCGACGATGACAGAGACCCGCGTGCCGACGAGGAGCTGAGAGAACACGTCAGAGCCGTTCTCGGTGGTGCCGAGGATGTGGCTCCACGACGGCGGCTGGAGCACGGCCGTGCTGGACGCGTTCGGGTCGTACGGCGCGAGCAGGCTGCCGAAGATCGCCACGAAGACCGTGATCGCCAGGACGCCGATCCCGAACCGGCCGCGCCAGGTGCCGAGCAGGAGGTGGCGGACGTTGTGCTCGTCGGTCATTTCGTCTGCACCCTCGGATCGAGGAAGAAGTAGAGGATGTCGGCCAGCAGGTTGGCGACGATCACGCCGACGCTGAAGACGAGGAACGTGCCGGCGAGCACCGGGAAGTCCTTGTCGTTGATCGCGTTAAAGCTGAGCTCGCCGAGACCCGGCCAGGAGAACACCGTCTCGATCGTGATCGCACCGCCCGCGACCGCGCCGAACTGGATGGCCGAGATCGTCACCAGCGGCAGCAGTGCGTTCGGGACCGCGTGGCGGTTGATGACCCGGTCGCGGGAGAGGCCGGTGGCCCGCTTGACGGTGATGAAGTCCTCGGTCATCACGTCGACCATCGACGAGCGCATGATCAGGAAGTACTGCCCGAGGAGCATCAGGGTCATTGCCGTCGCCGGCAGGATCAGATGGTCGAGGACGTCCAGGGCCTGGTCGAACCAGCTCGAGAACTCGACCCCCGGCGTGACCTGCTGGCCGGCCGGGAAGATCGGTATCGCGACGGCGAAGACGAGGATCAGGATGATCCCGATCCAGTACTCGGGCGACGCATACGTGAACAGGCTGAAGCCGAGCAGGCCGTCGTCGGTCTTCGTGCCTCGCTTCGTCGCCGCCTTCACCCCCATCCAGGCGCCGATCAGCGTGGCGAGCAGCGTTCCCGTCCCGACCAGCAGGAGCGTCCAGGGGATCGCCGCCTTGATCTCGTCCCAGACCGGCTCGCGCGTCCGTTGGCTGATCCCGAGGTCGAGCCGGACGGTGTCGCCGGCGTAGTCGACGAACTGGCCGACCAGCGGCTTGTCCAGCCCGTAGTCGGAGCGCAGCTGGGCCAGCTCCTGCTCGGTCGCGCCGGGGAGCCGGGCGAGCTGCTCGGTCGGGTCGCCGACCGCCCGGAACAGGAAGAAGTTGAAGATCAGGACGAAGATCAGCGTCAGGATCGCCCCTGCGACCTTCCCCGCGAGCCAGCGGCCGTTCACCCGATCTGCCCCCTCGGTCTCACTCCGGGAGCTCCAGCGGCTCGCCCGAGCCACGACGGCGGTTACGGGTCACGAGCACGCCGCCGATGAAGCCGACGACGAGGCCGACCAGCCCCGCCAGCCCGGCGTTGCCGGTGCCGGTCTCGGTCGACGCGCCCTCGACCGGATTGAGGTCGAGCACGCCCTGGTAGGAGACCTGGTCGCAGAACAGATCTCCGGTCTCGGCCGGACAGACCGGCTTGATCGTGTCGATGCGATCGGTCCGGTAGGCCTGCAGCTGCGGATCTTCGGTGAGCACGAGGTAGGGAAGGTCGCGCTGGGTCAGCGCGACCATCCTCTGGATCACGTCGCGGCGCTCCGCCGTGTCGAAGATCCCAAGTTGCTCCTTGTAGAGCCGGTCGTACTCGGGGTTCGAGTAGAAGGAGTCCGACGAGCCGCCGATCTCGCCGGTGGTCAGGATGCTGAGCAGGAAGCTCGGGTCGTAGGGATCCCCGCCCCAGCCCCAGATGAACGTGTCGAAGTCGGGAGCGGGCTTGCCGTCCTCCTTGCGGACGGTCAGGTCGTAGAGCTTGTCGGTGCTGACGACCTGGACGTCGAACTCGACCCCGATGTCCTTGCCCATCTCGGCGATGAGCTTCGCCATCTGAACCGTGAACGGCGACTCCGAGCGGACGTAGAGGTTGAAGGTCAGGCGCTCGCCGTCCTTCTCGCGGACGCCGTCGTCACCCATGACCCAGCCGGCATCGTCGAGCATCTGGTTCGCCTGGTCGGGGTCATAGGGGTAGGTCTGCTCGGGCTCCTCGTAGAAGGCCTTGTAGTACGACGGCAGGATCCCGTTGGCGACGAACGACGTGTCGCGGGTTGCGATCTCCTGCAGCTTCTCGCGGTCGACGCCGTACGCGATCGCCTGCCGGACGGTGCGATCGAGGACCGCCGGATTGCGGTTGGCGTCCGGGCAGAGATTCTCCGGGCAGAGATTGAAGGAGAGCTGCGTGTAGGACGGCGACGCACTGCGGCTGATCGCGACGTTGTCCTGCTCGCCGAGCCGAGCGTAGCTCGACGACTCCACCTCGCGGACCATGTCGATCTCGCCGAGCGTCAGGGCCCGTTCGACCGCGTCCTGGTTGCCGTACTTGATGAACTGGATCTCGTCGTAAGGACCGGGCTCGCCGCGCCAATTCGGGTTCCGCTCCATCTTGATGATCCGGCCGCGCTCGAACTCGGTGACCATGTACGGACCGCTCCCGACCAGCGGCAGGTCGGGCTTGTACTGGCCCTTCAGATCGTCGAGCGGGACCTTGCCCCAGATGTGCTTCGGGAGCACGTAGATGAAGAGGCCGCCGATGATCCGGGCGTCCGGCTTCTTCGTGTGGATGACCAGCGTCTGCGGGTCGGGCGTGTCGATCCTCGTGATGCCCGACGTGTAGCTCGTGAAAAGGATCCCGTGCCCGCCGAGCTCGTCGAGCGACCACTTGACGTCCTCGGAGGTGATCGGCTTGCCGTCCGACCACTTCATGTCGGGGTCGAGCTTCATCGTCACCGTCTTGCGGTTCGCGGAGACGTTCCAGCTCTGCACGATGCCCGGAGTCGGGCTGAGGTCCTTGGGGCTGAAGTTGATCGGCAGGTCCCAGTTGAGAGCCCAGACTGTGTAGTCCTCCTCGTCCTGGCCGACGAAGGGGTTGAGGGTGTTGGGCTCCTGCGCCCAGCCGATCCGCAGCACCGTCGGATCGGAGGTCGCGGTCGTGTCGTCCTGGGCGGCGGCGGGCATCGCGACGAGCGCGAGCGCTCCGCAGAACACCCCCGCCATCGTCGCGAGCATCAGCCTCAACTTCGCACTCATCGAACGCCTCCCTCTCCACTCGTCGTTGCAGTCGTGCTCACGCGGGTCCCTCCACCGCCGCCTCGAGGATCTCGAGGCTCTTGCCGGACCCGTCGATCCGTGCCATGGCGCCGAGCGGCATCGCGGCCAGGTGCTTGCCGTGCCCGAACGGCACGTTCGAGATCGCGGGGATCCCGAGCGGGGCGATCAGCTCGTCGAGGATCTCCTCGATCGAGAGCGTCGACTCGGGGCCCTCCGGAAGCGTCTGGTACTGGAGGTTGACGCTGGTCCCGAACGCGAAGCCCGCGATGTCGTCGAGCTTGCCGGCGAGGCGCAGGTGGTTGAGCGCCGTGTCCACGAGATAGGGGTCGGTGTTCAGGTCCTCGACGAGGAGGATCTTTCCTTCGGTCTGGACCTCGTAAGGCGTACCGATGCTCGAGCAGAGCAGCGTCAGGCAGCCGCCGACGAGAGGCGCTTCGGCCACCCCTTCGCCGAGAGTCAGGACGTAAGGCTCCTCGGGATCCTCGAAGACGCGCCCGAGCGGCTCCGGGCGCAACGCCCGATGGAACCACTCCTCGGTCTCCTTCGTCAGCTGGTAGTCGCCCTTGCTGCGCGTGAACCGCAGGAAGCTGGGGCCGTAGAGGCTGACCCAGCCGGCGTGCCGCTGGATGAACAGGTGGAGGGCGGTGAGGTCGCTGAACCCGCAGACGATCCGCGGGTCGCCGATGGCCTCCCAATCGATCAGCGGATAGAGGCGCGCCGTCCCGTAGCCGCCCTCGAGCGCGTGGACCATGTCGATGCCCGGCTCGCTCAGCGCCCACTGGAGATCGGCCGCCCGCTCCTCGTCCGTTCCGGCCAGGTAGCCGTGGACCTTCCGGTGGTTGGGGCCGAGCACGACCCGATGCCCGCGCTCCTCGAAGTACGCGACGGCCTGCTCGGTCTCCGACCTCGTCTGCGGCGGACTGGCCGGGGCGACGACGGCGATCGTCGCGTGCTCGGGCAGTGCCGGGGGCTTCATCGCCATCGCTCAGACCACCTCCGTCGCGGCCCGCCGGGCGACCAGCTCGATCGCTTCGCCGATCAGCTCCGAGGACGCCTGCAGGGAGCCGAGCACGAGCTCGATGTGAAGCTCGGCCACCGCTTCGAGGCCGAGCGGCCCGTCGGGATCGAACCAGAGCGCGACCCCCGTGCACTGGAGCAGGATCGCGTAGGTGGCGACGTGGACGTCGGAAGAGCGCAGCGAGCCGTCGCGGATGCCGTCGCGGATCGTCCCCGCGAAAATCGCCTGGTAGTCGTCGCGCTTCGCGATCAGCGCCCGGCGCGGCTCGTCGGTGAGGGCGCGGATCTCGCTGTCGGTGACGAACGCCTCGTCGGTGTGCAGGCCGTGATAGAGGACGTGCTCGCGGACGGCCGCGGCCAGCTTCATCGCGGGCCGGTCCTGGAGCTCCATCGCCGCCCTGACGCGCACGGTCAGCTGCTCCATGAAGTCGTCCTGGAGCTGAACCAGGATCGCCTCCTTGTTCGGATACCAGTGGTAGATGGCGGCCGGCTGCACCTCGGCCGCTGCCGCGAGCGCCCGCATCGAAGTCGCGTGGTAGCCGAGCCGGGCGAAGAGGTCGATCGCGGCGGCGTGGATCGCCTCGCGCGTCTCGGGTCCGCGGCGGCCGGGCGTGCGTGCGACCAGGATCTCGCCGGGCTCAACCAAGACCAAGAAGCTCCTTCGCCTCTTCCTGGGTCGCGACCTCACGGCCGAGGGTCCGCGACAGGTCGACGGCCATCTCGACGAGCGCCGCGTTGGAGGGAGCGTGGACGCCCCGGCTGATGTAGGCGACGTCTTCAAGGCCGGTGCGGATCCCGGGCGCGCCGCGGAGCAGGGCGAGGGCGAGCATCCGCTGGTGGTGGCGGCCGATGCAGGTGACGGTCCAGAACGCGTCGGAGGGCAGCGGCCGGAGCATCGCGTCGAGCGCCTCCGGCGATGCGTCGATCCCGCCGGGGACGCCGAATACGAGGTTGATCTTCAGCGGCCCCTCGATGACCCCCTGCTCGAGCCAGCGCACGGCGCTGACGACGTGGCCGACGTCGAAGACCTCGACTTCGAGCGCGATACCGGCGTCGGTCGCCCGCTTGACGATGCCGCGCCCGGCCGGCGGCGGGGTGATGAAGGTCTCGTCGCCGAAGTTCATCGATCCCGATTCGACCCCGGAGATGTCGGGCTTGGCGTCGAGTCCGGTCGTGCGCTCCTCGATCGTCATGTCGTTCGAGCCGCCGGTCGAAACCATCGTGAGGATGTCGCTCTCGGCGCGGATCCGGTCGATCACGTCGATGAAGAGCTCCGGCCGGCCGCTCGGCGTGCCGTCGTCCTCGCGGACGTGAAGGTGGGCGATCGTCGCGCCCGCCCGCCCCGCACCGATCGCCGAATCCGCGATCTCGGCAGTCGTATAGGGGATGTTCGGGTTGTTCTCCCGGAAGACGTCGGCGCCCGTGATCGCACAGGTGACGACGACCGGGTTCTCGTTCCAAGCAGTCATCCGGTTACGACCTCCGTCGGTTCGAGCGACGCGCGTTCGGCGTTGCTGATCAATCTGCTCTTGCGCTCCGCCGCGTCCCAGAGGACCAGGCCGAACTCGGCCTCTACGACCGTCTCGCCGCTCGAAGCGATGATCCGCTCCGTCGTCGTCAGGCTCTTGCGGCCGATGTCCTTGAGGGCGCAGCTGACCGTCACGAATTCCTGGGCCGGGTCTATCTCGCCGTTGAAGCTGACCGTGCACCGGCCGACGACGTACTCGTCGCGCGGAATGCCGTGCTCGCGGAGGAAGACGTCACGACCCTCCTCCAGGTAGGTGAGGACGACGGCATGGTTGACATGCCCGAGGCCGTCGAGATCCTTCCAGCGGACCTGGACCCGATGCTCGACCGCCTCGCTCACGCGCTCCCTCCCGCCGCTGAGAGTGCCTCGCGCAGAGCAGGGTTGTTGCGCACGAGGTCGAGCGCATAGGAGCCGACGTCGGGGGCGAACCCGTTGCCGATCATCATCGCGACGTCGGCGCTCTGGCCGTCCGCGGTCAGGGCGGCCGTCGAGAAGTTGGTCGCCATCGAGTAGAAGAGCACGGTCCCGCCCTGGGCGGTGAGCAGGATCGAGGTCGGCTCGCACCCGGTCGCGTTGACCACGACGACGGTCAGGTCGGCCGGGCCGACCCCCGCGCTCCGGAGGTCGGCGAGGGCGCCGAGCGGATCGCGGAGATCGGTGACGACCCCGACGTCGCAGAGGCCGAGGTCGACGACGCGCTCGACCGAGGCGGCATCGACGTCGACGGCCACGACGGTGCCCTTGTCCATCGCGTCGCGCGCGGCCGCCATCGCCAGCTTGCCCGCGTGACCCGCACCGAGGACGCAGACGGTCCCGGTCCGCGGGGCGAGGGTGCGGGTGTGGGAGCCGGCCCCGTAGACGTCGTAGACCTCGAGCGCCATCTCGAGCGGCAGGTCGTCGGGTAGGACGCCCCATGGCGCGCTCCGGCAGACGTAGGCCGTTCCGGCGACCTCGACCTGAGCCGATTGCGGGTCCAGGCAGGTGATCGCTTCGAGGCGCAGCGGCGTCAGCGTCAGCGATGCGAGGGTGACGACCCTGGTGCCGATCGCGGGGGCGTCGCCGAACCGCTCGCCAACCGCGGTAACGGTTCCGAGCAGCACGCCGCCCGAGTCGGTCTCGGGGTTGTGCATCTTCCCGCGCGCGGCGACGATCTCGAGGATCCGCTCACCCATCGCCGCCGGATCGGCGCCGGAGCGCTCGCGGATGTTCCGCAGCGAGGTCGAATCGAGGCAGAGCCGCTCCACCTCCAGCTCGAACTCGTGGGGCCGGACCGGCGCCCCGGGATCGAGCCGCTCCGCGGGCTGCGGAAGCACGCGCGGGGGTGCGAGGACCCGGTCGGCTCCCAACCCCTCCGCGATGTCCTCCACGAGATCGGCCTGCATGAACGATCGTTCAGAACCTATAACGAGGCTGAGCCCGATGTCAAGCAGAGAGCCGAAACGCCTGCAAAATTTGACTAAACACCCAATCGGACAGAGGCGGGCTGTGATAGGAGTTGCCGCGTGGCCCTCGAGCTTCCCCTGATCTGGAGCGAAACCCACCGCCTGCATGAGCCGGGTGGGGAGATCTGGGTGGGCGTTCGGACGCCCGGCACGGAGCTGCCGGCGCGCGCCGACGCCATCAGGGAAGCGGTCGAGGCGGCGGGCTCACCGGTCGTCGAGGCTGTCGCCTTTCCGGACGAGACGGCGCTCCGCTTCCACGACCCGGCGATGGCCGCCTGGCTGCGCGGCGCTTGGGAGGAATGGACGCGGGCGGGGCTGGACTTCGATCCCGGGCAGGACCGTGTCGTCCCCTACCTCTTCCCCCATCCCGGTCTCGTGGGCGATCTGCCGCTGCCGGACCCGACGGCCGCCACGGCCCGCGCCGGGCGCTGGTGTTTCGACACGATGACCCTCGTCGGGCCGGGCACCTGGGAGGCGGCGCGTGGGGCCCTCGACGCCGCGATGACTGCCGCGGCGACCGCCGCCGCCGACGGCGCCGCCTACGCCTGCTGCCGCCCGCCCGGGCACCACGCGACTCACGACGTCTTCGGCGGCTCCTGCTACCTCAACAACACGGCTGCCGCGGCGGGGAGTCTCCGCGACGCGCTCGGCGCGCCGGTGGCGATCGTCGACATCGACGCCCATCACGGCAACGGCGCGCAGTCGATCTTCTGGTCGGACCCGGAGGTCGCTACGGCGTCGGTCCACGTCGATCCGGGCGCCGGCTGGTTCCCCCACTTCCTCGGCTTCGCCGGCGAGCACGGCGGCGGCGCCGGTGAGGGCTCCAACCTCAACGCCCCCCTTTCCCCAGGCTCCGGCGACGGCCCGTGGCTGGACGCCGTCGCGAACCTCTGCGGCTTCGCGCGCGATGCGGGTGCGAAGGGTCTGGTCGTCGCCCTTGGAGTCGATGCCGCCGGGGGCGACCCCGAGAGCCCGCTCGAGGTGACCGCCGATGGCTATCGCGAGGCGGGCCGCCTGCTCGGCGACCTCGGCCTACCGACGGCGATCGTCCAGGAGGGCGGCTACGACCTCGACCGGATCGGCGAGCTGGTCGTCGCAACCCTCGAGGGTTTCGAGTCGGCCCACCCAATCGCCTGACGCCCCTGCCGAGCGGCAACACCGCGCAGGCCGAGGGAAGCGGAGCATTCCCTCGGAGTTATCTAAGACGCCCCTGCCGAGCGGCAACACCGCGCAGGCCGAGAGGAGCGGACGG